>Ga0307405_10000645_pt1 | contig 13440 bp, 14 predicted proteins | sample 322Cmetagenome_2_FD_203311 | JGI IMG/M metagenome (GOLD analysis project Ga0307405, IMG submission 203311) | Maize rhizosphere microbial communities from greenhouse at UC Davis, California, United States - 322HYB-C-1 | ecosystem: Host-associated > Plants > Roots > Rhizosphere > Soil | place...
ATCTATTGAGTTTTCTAAGCGCGAATTCCGAACCACGGTGACTTAACCAAGCGCTTACTAAAGCCTTGCAAATGAGCGTGGTTTTGAGGAGCACGGGGGAGAATGGTGTGGTCAAGGTGTGTCTGCCGGACGCTTACGAAACATCCCCAGCAGCACTCCCAGCTCAGAGCGATGGGTGTAGTGGAGCCGAAAAAGGAAAAGCCCCGGCAAATGCCGAGGCTCTGTAAAAGATAGAAAGCAAAAAGCCCAACTTCAGAGTCGGGCTTTGCTCGCGGAAAAACCGCAAAGTAATACGAAATCGATAGACGGGGACCGCGGGTGTCAACCGGTTATTGTGAGACTTCGCAATCTTCGAACATCGGCACTTTGGCTACGTCTCCCCTGCCCGTGCAGGCTACCGAAATTTGCGCACCTTTCTTGAGCGATGCGAGAGTGTCCATATCCGATTTTTCAAATTTGAACTGCGGGCCCAAATACGGGTTAGTCCCAGCAAGCACCAGATACGGCTTCCCGAGGAAGTCAGTGTTGATATCGGTGATGCGCCCGGTCACCTTCACGCGCTTACCCTTGTACTGCATGTCGGCAGCAACGGTGTTGTCTTCGTAATCTTGGGTGACCTTCGTCGACGTATAAGCTTTAAGCGGTTCTGCCTGGGCTGGCTGTTTAGGAGCCGAACCTGATGTATTGGATTGAGCCGCCCTTTCCTTGTAGGTGTCGTAGCTGGTTTTTGAAATCGAGCCCATACCAATCAACGACACTAGGCACAGGGCCATCCAGATGAAGCCAACGATGCGCGCGAAGGTAGAGTGCCCTTTTCTCAGCAGCATCCAGCCGAACAACAAGGGGAAGAATAGAATTCCTAGCCCCAGAAGAAACCCTACTTGCCGCTTTTGCGGAGCCGCCACTGCAACTGCTTCGTTCATTTCGCTCTCCATGGCGATAAGATGAGGCGGCATTTTGAACCCGCCATTATCAAATTGCCACTACCATCACCAAGAACCTAAGCAGCCTCGCGGCGAGTATCGAGCGCTCCATCGATCCATGCGATACCTGCCTTCCACAGCTGTCCCACCGCGCAGAGTCCTCCAAATCCGGCCAGGAAAAAATTTAAGTCAATTCTCGTCTCGGAATTTTTTTGCCAGTACCCCAAGTCTAGTCATTACAGCATTGACTTTCGCCTTGTCATGCGCAGAGGGCGCGAAGAATGCCAGGATCATGTATCGGTCTTCATAAAGCTCGCCCTGCACGTAGACCAAAGCGGCATCCAACTGCGGCCGCTTTATGTCGCACTTTCTGTAGGCTTGCCGATCGGAGGCCCTGAACGTTTGGGGTGGTAAAGCGATATGAATATGACGAAGTTGCCCGGATCGAGCCGCTGCTGGCTCGTGATACGGCTGATCACACCCCATGTAACTGGGAAGTGACTGACCTTTGCTCTCCATGCAAACGGTAAAATCCTTGATTATCTGGGCTAGTGCGAAAGGATGGGCTGCGAGTGCCAACTCAATATCAGCCCGCAACTCAGGATGGATTTCGACGCGAATAGCCACTATCCGACTTGATTGATCAGACGCTGCGTGTTGCGGGCCGTCAGGGCTTTCAGGCCGTCCAAGTCGATATCGCTTTCGACGACATTCGGAACGATGGTGCGTTGACGTATCAGGGAATCATTCATGGCCGCGACCGAGCGCGCCTTCGCTACGGCCCGAAGCAGCGTATTGAACTCTTTCTCGCGCCCGACCGGAGTACCAACTTCACGAAGCTTCTTCTCTACAAACCTAAGGTTGTCTGCGATCAAGCCAAAAGGATGGTCTTCCAAATGGCCTTCTGGAACGTCTTTCTCACACAATATCCTGGTGTATTTACTCATGTCGGCTTCGAGCTTGCGCAGTTCGCCGACAACACTTTTCACAAGATCCTGCACGTTCGCCTGGGTACGCTTCGCTGCTGCAGACTGCTTGGCTGGCGCTACTTCCGCTAATGCCATTTGATCAGTCATGACCAAGCATGCCGCAACCATAGTCATGGCGATGGTCGGCCCCGACCAAGAGCCTTTGCTTTGAGCTGCTACTGTCATAACGTCACCAAACCTACCGAATTGCTCAAATACTATAACAGCGAAATCAAGGCTCGATGCATAGCACCGAGCAGTTGGTAGTAACGCCAGCGATACGCTCAATCCACCGGCTTACCAAACTCTTTTCCTGAACACATTCAGAGCGTAGCGGGATAAAAGATTTCTGGCGAGGGGCCTGGAACCAGATGGGTGCCTTTATAGAGATTTTCAGAAACCTCCTACGTCGCAGCTTTAAAAAACCCCAGACGCAAAAAGGGCCCACCTTTCGGTGAGCCCTTCTAGACCGCCCAGCAGAGCGGATTTTGTTTGGTAGGCGCGATTGGACTCGAACCAACGACCCCCACCATGTCAAGGTGACCGTACCTCCATACTAACTCATTGATCTAAAAAGAAAAACCGTTGTCTGCCGCACTGCCAAAAACAGCTATAGCCCCCCATAAAAATCAATAACTTAGCGCTGTATTTTCCTACAGTACTCGCTCCTCCCTCGGCCCGACCGGCCATCCTCCTCACGAGCTGCTAACCTGACTCCATGATTCAGGAGCTGCCTATGCCAAATTCTGACCTTCTCCCTTCCCTGCTATTTAAAATCAATGAAAACCAGCTTGCCCTTGAGGCAGCCATTCTCGAGCTGACCAACTGGGTGGAGGCGCGCGGCTCAGCTGACGTCGCCGACAATGTGCGAGGCGCTTTAGATACGATTGATAGGAATGAAGAGTACATTAAGATGACCTTGGCGGTTTTGATGACGCCTGAATGACCGCTCTCGGCCATCAGCGGACCCTCACGAGCACCCGTTTTCGACAGGAGTGGTCATTGACTCCGTAAAAATATGCGCCCATCTTTTATTTTTCACCTTGCTCTATTTTTTGGTCCACAATGGGTTTTCTTTGCTTGAGATAACATCTAAAAAATAAGGCGATTATATTTAAAATGCACCACCAAAATATATAGTCATGCCATTTGAAGTGCTATTTCCAAGGCCTCAAAAGTCTGATGGCGATACTGGCGCCCCGAAAAAGGGCTAGAGTGTAATGCCAATATTTTGCGATCTGGTTTATGAGTTTTTTGGCCGCGCTATATAAAGTCAGATCACAAGAATGGGGTGTGTGGTTTCGTATTGTAGGTGATTTAGGATTGGCAAGGCATACAATCTCGCAAGGTTTAAACTTTAGCAAATAGACAAGGATGGATTTCATGCCACGAAATTCCGAAAACTTAGATTTGGTTAGGCGAATATTTTTTGAGGAGCATGCCCGTTATCCTAGATATAGAATTCAATATTATATCCCCCATTTTAGAGAGGATTGCGAGTCGGCATCTATGTTTATGGCCTATTGGCCTGGAATACTTTTTTCTGTTGACTTGCTAGAGCTGTCGTTGATGTTACCTTTCGATATCAGAGAGCTAAAGTCCAAGCGTGCGCCGGTTGTGATATCAAGAGTTGCAGGGATCACTTCACCTACAATCATACCAATAACAATTGAGTCACTAAAGGATAATGCAAAGGTTTTCAGCACGGCTACATTTAAGTGTATTCTTTCAAATGATAGAACGTATGATGCAGTAAATGATTTATTGGCTGGCGATGAAGGCGAATGGCTCCATATATCAACATCATGCGGCGCTGATGATGAAACTAGGGGGTTAGGTAGAGATCGGTTTAGCCGATACATTGTCCAGCGGACTGCTCAGCTACTACAAAGTGGTAACGCTAACTCAATGTTTTCCGACTCAATTGATGAGTTACTTAGTCCTAAGCGCCCTCCATGGAGCAGATTGCAATTCCCTGGGTACGCGCATGGGACCACTAGGCCGAATGAAATCATTGCTGCATCTCTTGGGGCAGAGATAATTTTAGATAAAGCATTGGGAACCCATTGCATTAATGATTACGTACCTGCAGTGACCAAATCATGCAAAGCTATTATGAGCTTGCGAAGGAAGCTGTCAGCGGAAGCACCAATTGAAAATGAAATATGCCTCACAGTCGAGCCAATATTATGGCACCTCTATAAGGCAAATGTAGATAGAGAGCTATTTAGTGAGTTGGCTGAAAGCAAAGATGTGATTAGTGCACTACGCCGGCTGGTAAAATCAATAAAAAGGCCAGGCGGATATGCCAAATTAAATTTAGCAGACAGCAAAAAGGATTTGGATGATCTGCTTAGTAGCAAAGTCGTGTCGATGTTCCTGCGCGCTTATCAGATGGAACTGCGAGCGTTTGGAGTGTGCTTAGCTGTACTTAATGTTCCAGAAGTTACTCCCGTGCTCAGGATGGAGTCGCGGATAAATGGAATAAAAGGTGATCTTATAAACTTGGCGGCGTGCGCAAGGGGGAATAACCCCCATTTGAAATTTAAAACGTGCAAGCTTGCTTTGAATATACAGAATAAAATGAAGTCTCTAATGGCGCCAGAGCATAGCACGCTAGTCCATAATGCACTGCCTGAGTTCTCTGGTGTTAATTTATTAAGTGATATTCCTCTCGAGTGGCTGCCTGTTCGAGGTCTTCCGCTTTCGCTAAGGTGTGATGTAAGTCGGATCTCCGCTACTCCAGGTAATCTTAGCATGCAGCAGTGCCTGCGAAGTCAGTACGTAAATATTGCAATAGCAGACTTTGAAGAAATACTTATAGTAAGATCCTTCGATAAAGAAGACAAAATACGAACTGTGCTGGAAGATGTACTATGTAAGCTGTCAGAAGCACATGAAAACTATCCGAAATACAAGTTTGTTGATGTTGATGATGTCGACCAGTTTCTTGCTGCCATCAATAGTTTCAATGGTGCGCTAATGGTTTTTGATGGGCATGGAACCCTAACTGAATCCGCCGGCGTGGGTTCTATAGTTATAGGTGGAGAAGCCATAGATGTTTGGGGGCTGCGAGATTCAGTACGATTGCCTCCGATAGTTTTACTCAGTGCCTGTGATACTTTACCCCTCGATGGCGGGCATGGATCATCTGCTAACGGAATGCTGGCTATGGGGGCTGTCACAGTTTTAGCAACTGTTTTGCCCGTCGACTCAGCGCGCTCAGCTATATTTATCGGCCGCCTGCTGCATCGAATACAGGAGTTTTTGCCGATAGTAGTAAAGCGCTCTAGCTACATGCCTTGGCGCTCATTCATGAGTGGGATGCTACGCATGACGTACTGTACTGAACTTATTATCTCACTTATTGAAGACGCCAAAATAATTTCGTTCGCAGATTATTCTAGAATACAAATGAAAGCGAATCTTGCAATTAACTCTTTAGACCCTAATTGGTATGATGAGTTTATATCCGAAATCAGTATTTGTTCTGGCCTTGAAAGGTGCGTCGTTCTCGGAAAATGTAGATTTTGGGGGGCTCTAGTAGATACTTTGAAATACATTCAGCTAGGCCGACCGGAAAAAATAAAACTCAGATCGATGAGTATTAATGATGCTATTGGTGTCTTAATGCATGAAAAATCTATTCCGCTTGAAGCAATCCCTACTATGGAGGTCTATCCGAGTTTATTTTTTCACTCGGAGCAATTCGGCTCTCGTTAGGTGAGTGGGCCAGCCAAACCGAGTTTACCCTCCTGGCGTTTCAATCCGAATGGAGGCCGTTGTGAATGGCAGCTATTGGCCGATTCTGTTGAAAAAGTAGCTCCCCTTTCTGGCCTGCGGCAAAATCGCTGCATTGGCCAGCAGGGAAGCACGCAGCATGATGGGACAGTTATCGAGTGGGCAGGAGCGGCTGTTTTACTCGTTCAACCTTGAAGATCACATCCCCGCCAATCACCTTCTGCGCAGCATTGATCAATGTCTCGATCTGAGCGACCTGCGCCATTACCTCGCCGATTTCTACAGCCCGATTGGGCGTCCGTCGATTGATCCTGAACTGATGATTCGTATGCTGATCGTGGGCTATTGCTACGGCATTCGCTCAGAGCGCCGACTGTGCGAAGAGGCCCATTTGAACCTGGCGTATCGCTGGTTCTGCCGGTTAAGCCTTGAAGATGAAGTCCCCAATCACTCGACCTTTTCCAAAAATCGACACGGCCGCTTTCGGGACAGCGATCTCTTTCGCTGGCTGTTCAATGAAGTGCTGCGTCGTTGCATGGACGCAGGCTTGGTCAAAGGTGAAGGCTTTGCCGTGGACGCCAGCATCATCAAAGCAGATGCCAGCCGGCAGCGCGGCGTGCCAGGAGATGAACCGGTCAACTGGAGCGATCCGTCCCTGAGCAGCCGCGCCGTGCGTGAGTATCTTGAGGCGCTCGATGAAGAGGCTCTGGCCGAAACGCTACCGAAGCGCCTATCGCTGACTGATCCTCAAGCCCGCTGGACCGCAGCTCCAGGTGGCCCAGCGTTCTACGCTTACTCCACGAATTATCTGATCGATACCGAGCACGGTGTCATCGTGGATGTGGAGCCCACACCAGCTCATCGCACGGCCGAAGTCGAGAGCACCAAGATCATGATCGACCGGGTTGAGGCGCAGTTCGACATCAAGCCGGAACGCCTTATTGGCGACACCGCTTACGGAACCGCGCCAATGCTGGCCTGGATGGTAGAGGAAAAGGGCATTGAGCCGCATGTGCCGGTGTGGGACAAAACCGAGCGCAAGAACGACAGTTTTTCGAGCAACGATTTCCACTGGAATGAAGAGGCTGATGAATACTGCTGCCCGGCCGGCAATGCATTGCGCAGTGAATGGCGAGCCTTCAAGAACGAGCGTTCGCACGTCACCAAAGCCAACACCATCATCTTCCGATCCCGGCAGACCGACTGCGCTGCCTGTCCGATGAAAGCCAAGTGCTGTCCGAATACTGCGTTCCGCAAGATCGCTCGCAGCGTCCATGAAGCCGCGCGCGATGTGGCTCGGCGAATCGCAGCGACACCTGCGTACGTGCGCTCTCGTCACGAACGTAAAAAGGTCGAAATGTTGTTTGCCCACCTCAAGCGCATCCTGAAATTGGATCGCCTGAGACTACGTGGCATGAGTGGCGCGACTGATGAATTCACGCTGGCCGCTGCGGTGCAGAACTTACGACGGCTGGCCAAATTTACCTCTCAAGGGCCACCTACCACGGGATAGGTGCGCCTGCACGAAGCAAAAAACCTCAAACTAACCCAATAACCGAGCAGCAAAGGTCAACGAAGGGCCGAGAAACCACTCAATGTGGTGAGTAGGTTCTCCGATGGTGGTCGTGCCTGAGTTCGGGCCAGCTGAAAATCCGACTTTTTCAACAGAATCGGCCAGATGCAGACATTGCAGAAACTATCCGATCCCGAGCGAGGATTCTGCTGGAAAACTGGCGGGTCGCGATGGCGACCTCGGTCACGCTCATGCTGCGTAGCTTCTGAATCAGTATCCTCTCCCCGATACCGGCCATTAGACGTTAAGCTCTCCGAAGTGTCGCGGAAACGTATGTATAAAATACTGGACTAGCTTCCCCGCAACGTGATGCAGAGCCACGTTAAGGCCACAAGCCTGTTCCATTACCACGATAGACGACACATGCCTTCGATTATCCGCCTTGCTATACCGGAAGATGCGCCACTTTTGCCCGCCATTGAAACCTCCGCTGCTCAAGCATTTCGCATGTTTGATGAGTTGAGTTGGCTGGCTGAATCGCCTCCGATGTCCATTGAACATCATCGCAAACTCATTGCGTTATCGACATGCTGGGTTGCACTCGATGTCGGACATCGACCCCAAGGATTTCTCAGCGCTGAGCACAGCGGCAATGATCTTCACATCCATGAACTGTCAGTTATCCAATCGATGCAAGGTCAGGGTATAGGGCGGAATCTGATTGAGGCGGCGAAGGACTATGCACGTTCGAGTAGACTGGGTTTCGTAACGCTTACGACATTCAAAAACGTGCCCTGGAACGCCCCCTTCTATGCCCGCATGGGCTTTCACATTATAGCCTCCACCGACTTGGATCAGAGGTTAGCGGCGATATTGAGCGAGGAATATAAGCACGGATTCGCTCCGCAAAGTCGGTGTGCCATGGCATGGCCGGTGGTTTAAACGAGACCTTCAGGCGTCTCGGAAGCTGCGTTTGCCGGACTCATACGGTGAGAAACTGCGTTGGCTGGCAAAGCTTGCATCTCAATAGCTATCCGCTGCAGGGTGGGGCTGACTCATCAAAAGAATGCGAACGCAGACTTGACCCTCACGCTACGGGAGGGTTGACCATTCGCATGGTCAACCAAACGTATGAGATGGAATGGAATGATGAAACAACAAGCCGTTCTCGATGGTATCCCGCGCCGCCGGTCAGCACTCACCATGGCCCTTGCTCGTGCGACCCACCAACTTCTGGATGAGCCCACCCTACTGCATGATCGGCATGCGTTCGATGTATTGGGCAGCAGCTTGGCACGGGAAACGGTCATCGACCCCTATGCCTATAACGCTCCCATGCTCCGTACACTGCGCGCCGCTGTCGTTGCACGCGCCAGGCTTGTGGAAGATAGAGTTGCTCTCGCCATAGACGCGGGGCTGCGCCAAATCGTGATTCTGGGAGCAGGTCTGGACACGCTGTCTCTTCGCATCCCTGATAGCGTCAGATGCGTTGAGTTGGATCAAGTGGAAATCCAGCAATGGAAACTGGATCGTCTGGAAGAGAGCGGCGTCACCGTCCCATCTAACGTCGCCTTTGTTCCCGCAGACCTTGCTAAAGTCTCTTTGTCGGGACTTCTCGGTGACCAGGGAATTGACCCAGGACTTCCTACTTTCTTCAGCTGCCTGGGCGTACTTCCTTACCTGGAAACCCCCGTCGCTTCGGCCATCATGCGCCAAGTTTCCCGTTATCCATCCCAAAGCGAAATTGTGTTCGATGCGCGAGTTTCGCCCGGCTCCCTGTCACCGGTCGAGCAATGGATGGACGCTATGGCTGCGCGATCATTCGCGGCCGCGGGCGAGCCGTGGCTAAGCGATTTTGATCCCGCTGAACTAAAGGCGACGCTCCTTCGCGACGGGTTCTGCGAGGTGGAATGCCTAGATGCTGAAGCCATCAACGCACGATACTTCATCCGCCGGCGGGACGGACTTCAAACCGTGGATGGCGGCTTGCGTCTGTACAGAGCCACGGTCGGTTAACGAGCATTTGAAAATCGGTTATATGAGGGAGACATTGCTGTGCGGCTAAAAGTCGGCGAACTTTCCAAACGGTCGGGGCTTTCGGTTCGCACCTTGCACCACTACGACAGCGTCGGACTGCTTAAACCGTCCGTTCGCTCTGATGCGGGCTACCGTCTTTACGGAGAGGCGGACATCCAAAGGCTTAACAACATCCTGGCGCTTCGCGAGCTGGGGATTGCTCTTGATGAAATCCGCCAGATCCTGGAAGGCGGAATGCGTTCAACTCCGGAAGTCCTGTCTGCTCAGCTGACCCATATCGATGCCGAAATATCACGTCAGCAGACGCTTCGCGCCGAGCTGGACCGGCTACAGCGAGCGATGCTTGAGAAGGACGAGCCGTCTGAGGCTGCGTGCCTGCGTACGCTAGAAGCCATGGCATTCTATCGCAGCCATCTCAGTGAAGAGGATCGGAGTTTGCCTTTGCTGGGAAGCAACGGAAGATTCGCGGCTGCTTGGCAGGAGCCTGTTGACGGCCTCCGGGAGCTATTTGAAAAGGAAGTGTCTCCTCGCGCGTCGGTTGCTCGCCACGCGGCACGCAATTGGATAGCGCTGGTGGAAAAAGACACGCAGTCAAACGCTGGAATGTTCGTGCGCGTGGACAATCTGCTTACTTTGCGAGGAGCGGATTTGACTAATACAGGGTTTTCTCCCCAACTGGGAGAATACATTTTAAGTGCGTTCTGCGAGCATCGCCTGCTGATTTATCGCAAGTATCTGGCTCCCAGCGCATATAAACACCTGCGATGCACTTACATCGGGGTAATGCGGGAGTGGCCGCGGCTACTCGATGGATTGGATGCCCTGCGCAAAGCTCGTCGTTCACCTACGAACGCTGAGGTGCAGCGTATGGCCAGGCTGTGGATTGACATGCGGCGCAAGCTTGCGCTGGACGATGCGGCCATCCAGGCCATGCGCCATGCCGAGGAATCCGAAGAAGAGTTGCGCGTAGGCACCTGGCTCCATCCTCGCCTGTTGGCATTTCTCAAGGAGGCCGTCGCTTCGGTCGCTGCAAGTGCGAATGATCAAGCGCCCAACACTTGACCCACATACAGATACACACAAAGACTATGTTATTCAAATCGCCAATTTCCGCATCGCGGGCAAGAACGCGGGCCATCCACACCTTTGAAGACAGCGGTATCGCGTGCACTCACTTCGGCGAGAAGCCGCCCGACGTCGTCGTAATTAACGGCGGACAAGGATTCATGCGCCAGCAGACGCCTCGTCGTCTGCAGAGGGATCTTCAGCGGATCGCCCGAATTCTGCCTCCAAACACTTCGTTCGTTTTGCTTGGATACCCTAAACCAGCGCCAGATGCGACTTTGCAGGAACTCGCGGAACGACTGGCGGAGCTGATTGACAGACTATTTGGGCCCGTTATCTTGGTCGGGATCTCGTTCGGAGGCGTCGTGGCCTTGCGCGTCGCCTCGCATAGCCCTGTAATCACTCGCAGGCTAATTTTGATTTCGAGCGCTCACGAGCTCAGCGAAACCGGCAAGGAATTGGTTCGTCAGCAACTGTCCAATGTCTTGGCCCGGGATTACATTGCGTTGATGAAGAGCGTCACCACTATCTTTCGGCGCCCATGGCGAAACCTCTTGCTACGCACTGCGTTATGGCTCGGACGTAACCGCCTGGCTAAAAGTATGGGGGACTCTCAGACAATTGTCCGGTATCTGAACGCGCTATTGGAATGTTCCACCGAGCGCCCTGATTGGCTCAGCAGCATCCAGGCAAAGACCTTGGTTATTGGCGGGAAAAATGATCAGTTTTTCGGAGGCGGAGCGATGGAGCGAACGGCTCGAATAACTGCTGCCACGCTGCATCTGATCGATGGAGAGCGGCACATGATCATGGTTGAATGTGCGCCTGCAGTCGCGAGTTCCATTTCTGATTGGCTTGCTGATGCTCCCCGCGCCCCCGCCTCGCACTCCCAACGTATGTGAGACCGTCCCCTTTACGTCGATTTTTGACTACTGCCAGGGCCACTTTTGGCCGAAAGCTGCCGTCGACGCAGCTCGTCGCCTAACCCTCGCGAGGATTGCATTGCTCGAATACTGTACGTATATACAGCACAAGACAAGCGAACCTCCATGAATTTTGAACAAGCCAAAGCGCTGAGAATCCAGCAATGGCGCGATACGCTCGACGATCACGACTTCCGGTTACAGAACCCTGAGGCGTATCGGTCCAGCCTGCTTTCGGCAAGCGCGAGGTTGACCGAGGAACGGTTGATTGATCAAGACGACCAGTTTGGCATGGACGAATTAGCGAACTCCGCATACTGGCTCGCAGTTGAAGAGCTGCAATCGACATCTGTTCTCTATCACAGCGCGTCTCATTACGACCTTGTCGCGCGAGACGGCTCCTCAAACCTGGGCACGATTCGTCAATCGACATTTTCGGCGAAAAGCGAGGGCCGCCGCATCCGCCCCTACGACGGAAAAGTATATCGCCAAGGTGAAGAACTAAAGCTGATCTACAGCGCGGCGCCAACCACGGGCGTGATTGAGGGGCTTGTCCTCACTTTGGATGATGGTCGCCAGTTTGATTTGGTTGAGACAGCCAGAATGATCCTGGGAGTGGTTTACACCCCCATTGAAGATCCAGACGTCTACCGTTGGCTTGTCGATGCCCTGCAAGTCGCGCGCGAAAATCGAAATTTGGTGCTGATGGAAAAGCTCAGGCCATTTGCGGAGCTGGCGAGGTTCGTCCTGTGTTCGTCATGCTCGGACCGGTTTGGCGAGCGTGACGACTGCCTACCTTGCAACGGCTTAGGGTTCGTCGAAAAACCGAAATGCCTGGGCAAACTTCCTTCGGAATACCAGGGTCCACTGGACACAACCAGCGAACCCGGGGTGCAAGATGTGCGGCGGAGTTGAGGCAGCGGACAAAAATAGAGCGTATGAACGGGTCAAGGTGTATTTCCCGAACCCCAAGGCAGCAATTCCCGTGGTACTTCAGGACGGGACGGATCTTGGGTGGGTGCGATGGGGGCGCCGTCGAGAGGAGAAAGGCACAGGTCCATCAGGTGGGTGGGCAAAACTAGAGACGGTAGAACGAGGGGGATGGGAGAAGTATCACCCGCAGCGAGCGCTGGGGCTCGTGCAGCGTTACATGGAGAAAGATACGGAGCGCGTGTCGCACTGGTTCGATATGAACGAGGGCTTCGGGCTTGAATGCCTAATACTAGGTGAAGGCGATGCTCGGCGTGTGTACATAGTCACTACATCTCCTCCTCCGGAATTTGCATTCATACACGACCGTTGGCCGATGATCGGACGGGTTCCCGACGGCACAAGCTGACCCCAGAGAGGCACCGCGCCACCATATTACTAACTGTATTTCTGACTTATCCTCTGACCCCTACGAACCCGAGGCTGCATCATGGACAGACTAAGTAGGGCCGAAATAGAGGATGCCTTGGGACGCTTGCTACCAGGCAGCACGGTCAAATGTGTTCTCTGGGGTGACGGTACTGCCTCACTTACGGTAACAGGTGAGACCGGGGAATCATTTGCAGTGGTGGGTTTGGTGAGAAGCGACTATCGAGGGGAAGCTGGATTAAAAAGCCTCGCTAAGCATATATTTGAGGACATTCAGCTAGCTCGACAGGGATTGAGAACCCACAGAGCGAAACCGTTGGGCAATATTGGTAATCAATCCAGCGCCACCCCCCCTGCGCAATACAAAGCCCGCCACTAGGCGGGTTTCTCTATTTTTTTGGTGTTAATTCTTGTCCGATCCATCTTTAATTGATCGAGCGTAGAAAGCCACAGCCTCTTCAGCAAGCCCTCTCCATTCAGCGTTATCGATGATCCCCTTTTGCCTGTACTCGTCAGCAATTCGTAGGAGAATGTCGTACTGTCTTTCAGCGTCGGCTCGGCCCTCCGGCCTTCGCAGAAGCTCTCTCCATACATTAAGCGCCTGTTCCTTATCCAGTTCAGCCATCTTCCGCCCCCAAACGTCGTCCTGCAGTGGAGCCTAGCATCACCGAAATGTTCCATGCTGAGGATGGGCGGATTCATTGATGTCTGGGCATCAGCTCCCGCACATATGCTTGGCAAGCACGTAATTTAATTACGGCTCGATCACCGTCGTCGGTGATGGCGATAACTCGCTGAGCATGCGCTGGGTCAAGTTGGGCTCTTGCTCCTCCATGAACCACGCCGACGGCACCGGTACCGGCAAGCACTGGGCCGCCATCGGCTGAATTCTGGAGGAGGACTGACAGCCG
>Ga0307405_10000649_pt1 | contig 13411 bp, 11 predicted proteins | sample 322Cmetagenome_2_FD_203311 | JGI IMG/M metagenome (GOLD analysis project Ga0307405, IMG submission 203311) | Maize rhizosphere microbial communities from greenhouse at UC Davis, California, United States - 322HYB-C-1 | ecosystem: Host-associated > Plants > Roots > Rhizosphere > Soil | place...
GCCGCTTGACAAACAGGGAAGCATCGTAGGTTTCAGCAAGAGGGCGAATCAAGAATGAGGAGCGTTGCTAAGACGCGCGGCGGCTGCCGCGACTCGTTCGTCAGTCGCCGTTAGAGCAACCCGTACGTGCCGGCTAGCGGCCGTGCCGTAGAAGTCCCCCGGCGCAACCAGGATGCCCTCTTGGGCCAGGAAGTCCACCGAGGTATGGCAGTCCTCGTCACGGGTCGCCCACAGATAGATCGCACCCTCAGAGTGCTCGATTCGAAAGCCTGCTGCTTCCAGGGCCGGCCGCAGCATACTCCGACGCCGCATATAGCGCTCCCGCTGCTGATTCACATGATCATGATCATCGAGCAGCTCGATCATCGCCTCCTGGACCGGACGGGGGACGAGCATCCCTGCGTGTTTGCGAATCAAGAGCAGATCTGCCACTACATCTCGATCACCAGCAATGAAGCCCGCGCGGTAGCCCGCCAGGTTGGAGCGCTTGGAGAGCGAGTGGACCGCGAGCAGCCCGTTGTGCCGGCCATCGTTGATCGAGGGGTGCAGCACCGAGATCGGCTCCGCCTCCCAGCCGAACTCCCCGTAGCACTCATCAGAGGCAACCAGCGCACCGCGTTTCCGGGCCCAGTTGACCCGATGCTTGAGCGCAGCCGGATCGAGAATCTGACCCGTCGGGTTGGACGGTGAGTTGATCCAGATCAGTGCCGGCTGAGCGTCGCCGAGCTGGTCCAGATCGTCGCAGGCAATTGCGCGACAGCCGGCGATCTTGGCACCGACCAGGTACGTCGGGTATGCCATCGTCGGGTAGACGACAAGATCATCAGGCCCAAGACCGAGCAACGTCGGTAGCCACGCCACCAATTCCTTCGTGCCGATGACCGGCAACGTGTCATCTGGGGCAAGGCCGTCAGCTTCCCAACGCCGAGCGAGATAGGACGCGATTGCCTTGCGCAATGCAAGGGTGCCGGCAGTGAAGGGGTAGCCCGGGCTGTTTGCCGCCCGGCACAAAGCCCTGGTCGCTCGCTCTGGTGTGGGGTCGATCGGTGTTCCGACCGAAAGATCGACAATGCCACCGGGATGTGCCTCGGCGATCGCTCTGGCAGCCGCGATCGTGTCCCACGGAAAGTCCGGGAGCTCCGCCGCTAGCCCGGTTCGCCGCGGCGGACCCTCAATCAGCACGGCCCAATGATCACTCGTCGTGTTCTTGCGGAGGCAAACTTGCGATCAGGGGGTGATCCTTGTCGATGACGCCGAGCTTTGCGGCGCCGCCCGGGGAACCGAGGTCTGAGAAGAAGTCAACATTGGCGTTGTAGTACTCCTTCCACTCCTCGGGCGTGTCATCCTCGTAGAAGATCGCCTCCACCGGACACACCGGCTCACACGCGCCGCAATCGACGCACTCGTCAGGGTGTATATAGAGCATCCGGTTGCCCTCATAGATGCAGTCGACCGGGCATTCCTCAACGCAGGCCCGGTCCTTAAGGTCCACACATGGCTGCGCAATGACGTACGTCACGGATGTCGCTCCTCGATTTGCTGGTGCGTCCTCGCCACGGGCGAGCAACGCGGTATTCATCGCCTAGTATCACGCCTTTCGGAAGCATTCCTTATTAAGGTCCATCAGCGAAAGGCGGGGTCTGGTGGCTGCTCGGAGTCGCAAGCCGCTGGATGGTGCGCTCTTGGACGAGCGATGGGCGGTGAGGTACTGGCTGCCTGGCGGTCCAGCGACTGACGTCATTGGTTGGATCGAGGCCCTGGATGCCACGACGGTACGGCTTGCCACCCTCGATTCGGCTACCCAGGTCATTCAGCGCTCGATGATCATCGCCGCGCGCCGGGCCCCGGCCGCAGCTGGAGCTCTGGACCCTCGGCGGATCTCCGCCCACGACCTGCAACGGCACACCGTCGGCGGCTGGTTAGCTTGGCACGAGGTCCTCGGAGACTGGACGCTGCGGGCCGGGGGCGGCTTCACCGGACGCGCCAACTCCTGTCATGCCGTCGGTGATCCAGGCGTGTCGATGCCGGAGGCTGCCGATCGGATCATTGCCTTTGCTATCGATCACGAGATTCCGGCGCTGGCGCAAGTAATCGAAGGCTCGCCCGAAGAACAGGCGCTACGCGATCTTGGCTGGGTCAGCGAATACCAGCCAACGGTTGTCCTCGTCAGCCGCCTGGCGGATTTCCTGGCTGGCCGACCTGCTGATCCTGTAGTGCAGATAAGGGAGAGGCTGCAGCCGGACTGGGAGCTTGCATATCAGCGCAGTCGGCCGAACTCCGCAGATCCCGCCATTGTCCGAATGATCTTGGAAGGCAGCCCGCCGCGGGCGTTTGCCGCAGTGGCCGGCCAGGCGGCCGACGATTACGGGGAGCTAGTCGCTATTGCCCGTGGCCACCAGAGTGGGGACTGGCTGGGACTCACCAGCATCTGGACCCGTCCTGATCATCGCCAGCGCGGACTGGCAACCGCGATGATGGCGAGCCTCGGACATTGGGCGGCCCGTCAAGGCGCGCGGTACGCCTATGTTCAGGTCGCTACGGTGAATGAGCCAGGCATCGCCGCGTACAACAGACTCGGGTTCGCACGTCACCACCGCTACATGTACCTCACTCCGATCAGCTAACGGCAGTCGCAGGAAGCCCGCTGGCCTTTAGCCCTTTTTCTTACACGTCACTTTGTCGGTAGGCGCATAGCGCCAGAAGAAGTTCTCTCGGCGTACCACATCGCCGTTCTGGTAGAACAACCGCTGGTAGCGGACATCGAAGCCCGGGACCGAACTGCTCGGTTCGCATTTCGGCGAGTCGTCGGTTACCTCGCGTCCGTTCTTGAAGTTGGACTTGTCTGGAGCCGTGGCGACGATCTTGTCGTAGGTCTTTGTCGACCACATCTTGACCGTGATCGATCCCTTCCTACTCGGTGTTCCCTTGACGATATAGGCCTGCACCAACACGCCGTACTTGGTGTCGTTCTGGAACTTAAGGTCGACACTGGGCCACGCCACGGTCGCCTCGCGACCTGCCGGATAGCGGTCAATGAAGAGACCGTGCGGCTTGTGGAAGACATCTTTCAGACCCGCGAAGAACATGGCGTTGAACGTCGTCGTGGCACTTTGGGAGACTCCGCCACCGAGGTCCTTGCGGAATCGGCCGTCCTTGATGATGAAGCCCTCGGTGAAGCCGTTGGCCTTAGTTCGCTCACCGACGATCTGGTTCAGAGAGAAGACGTCGCCCGGCTTAAGCAGCGTGCCGTTGATCAAGGCAGCGGCGCGGCCAATGTTGATGTTGCGGTAAGGAAGATAGGGGAAGTAGGTCGTGAACTGACCCGTGACCCGCTTAATGCCAAGCTTCTTCGCATCCGCGGTGGAGAACGTTGCTTTGGCGCCAATGAGCTGGACGCGTACTGTCCGCTCTGCAGCCGGCTTGGTCAAAACCGGTTCGATCGCCTTCTTGAGGTCGTCAGCTGCAACGGTCGTCCCGTTGACCGCTGGGATGACCTTCGGCTTGCCGTTGACCAGCCGCACCGTGGCGTTCCGAGGCTCGACAAACTCGACCTTCTTGATGGCGGAATTGGCGTTTCGCCGCAGCTTCTTTGCGTCCATCGCGGGAACCAACGTGCCGTTCTGAGGGAGAAACTCAATCGATGCGGCCAGCATCTTCGGGGTTACCTTGAATGACCCAGCGCCTTTGACACCTACCTTGATCGGGCCGGCGATTGCAGGCTTGGCGAAGTCGCCGATCAGTTGGTCGGCTTCCTGGTCAGTAACCGCAGGCGGTGCAACGTCAGCCGGCAGCCCCAGCGGGCCGGTTGTCTTCAAGAAGCTTCCCTTGATCATGCTCGCCGCTGGATCTTGCTGCAGCGTCGCTCCGTCGCGGGCCGGTTTTTGCTTGATTTTCGTGCCCCGGTACGCCACGGCCGCATCGACGGGAGGGTGATTGAACGTTTTCGATAGTTCGCCGACCGCGCCCCGGAGCTTTGCCTCATCCACAACAACTACGGCGTCGATGGCCGATCCACCCGTCAGAACCTTGACGATTCGTACGGGGTTCAGACTCTTGCCACCGCCAGCGGCGTCGACACTCTTCGCATAGTCGACCGCAAGACCGGCATCGGCCGGCTTCAGCTGGGCCCGGTCACCTGTCACAGTGAGATTGATCGGTTCGGCCGCCCGGGGACCAAGTTCTCCAGTCAACTTGTCGACAGCCTCGGATGGATGGAGGCCGCCGACGGCGACACCGGAAATCTGAGCCCTTTTGGGCAGCTTGTCACCGGCGACCAGGTAACCGGCGACGTACAGGATCCCGATAATGACCAGGACGCCGCCGACAACGGCAGCCACCAGGAGCCAATTGATCTGTGGTCCGGCTGGCGTGTTGTCTGTTGGCTGTTCATCTGCCGGGCGATCTGGTCCCTCGATGGTCGTCTCATTAGGGAAAACATCCCATCTTGGCGTCTGAGTGGTCACAAACTGCTACCTCTCTTCCCCCAACGCCCGCTAAGAATAAGCCCCCCGATAGTACGTCAATGGAGCCGGTGCGTTTGGGTCATCATCAGATGGCAGACCGCTGGCACGAACGATTTCCCCAACCACAATGGTGTGATCGCCACCGTCGTGGACACCGTACGTGGTGCACTCGAGCCAGGCCAACGAGCCATCCATCAGCGGGGTGCCGCTGAGTGGACTCGGCGTATGCGGGACGTTGTCGAACTGAGTCAGCAAGTCTCTGCCGCGGTTGGAGAAGTGCTTGGCGAGCGGTTCTTGACCGACGGTGAGCAGCGACAGACACCAGTTCTCGGCCTTGACGATCGCGCCATGAAAGCGGCTCGATTTGCTGACGCACAGCAGCACCAAAGGTGGCTCCAAGGAAACCGAGCACACGGCCGTGGCCGTCATTGCGTGCTTGATCCCGTGATGGAGCGCTGTCGCAATGGTCACTCCGGAGGCGAAGTGGCCCATGACGTGGCGCAGCGCATCCGGCGAACCTGGAACACCGTTGGCCCGGTCCGGCGCAGTTTGCGCGTTCGGCGACGCCTTCGACCAGCTCGCGCTCGTCACGAGCGCTAACTCAGTCCGGCGAACAGGTCGTCAGCCCAGCCTTCGCCTTCAGGAAGCGGAACCCCGGATGCGAGGCGGTAGTACTCATAGGCCCAGCGATTCTCTCCTAGCACCTCTGCGCCAGCGAAGAATGGACCGTCCGGTGTGATCTGGGTGGCGTGGGCCCGCATAGCGGCGATCTTTTGTGCCACCCACGGCCGGCCATCAATTTGCACTGCGATGTCTTCGTCGTCAGAGAGCATGACCGACATCGGGCCGTCAGGATCAAAGCCCTTGAATGTCTCTTCGTCACCCGCGTCCCGCAATGCCTGAATGCCGGCCAGCATTCGGCGCTTGCTCATGGTGATCCAGAACACCCGAGAAACCGTCCACGGCTGACCAAGGTCTCGACGGTAGGAGGGCACCCCGGCCAGCTGGGTGGCGTACATGGCTACCCGATGCGCTTGGATGTGGTCGGGGTGACCGTAGTTCCCGATCTCGTTGTAGGTGACCAGGACCTGCGGGCGGCGGTCGCGAATGACGGGTACGAGCTCATTAGCAGCCTCAAGCAGGTCGGTGGTCCAGAAAATTCCTTCCCGAAGCACATCGCGAGCGATGGCCCGACCGTCAGGGGCGTACGCCATACCGGAATCCCGGAATCGGCCATCGCCACCGAGTCGTAGGTAGTCGGTGACGCCGAGGATCTCCATGGCCAGTTTCAGCTCACCAACCCGGTGCGGCCCAAGATCATCATTCTGGTCTGGGGCAAGATGGGCGAGATCGTCGACTAGCACCTCGCCTTCTTCGCCGAGGGTGCAGGTGACCAAACAGACCGCCGCGCCCTCAGACACATACTTGGCCATCGTCACCCCATTGTTGATCGTCTCGTCATCGGGATGTGCATGGACCAACATGAGTCGCCGGGCGGGCAGGGACGTCACATCAGAATTCACGGCCCCACCTTATGCCGGGCTGATTGTTCGCTCGGGAACCTTGCATACCAGAGAGATCAGCTCACGCGACGATCACCCGAGGCTCCGCGAAGTGACAGGCCGAATCGTGTGCCGATTCGCCATCGGGACGCTCGACCAGCAAGGGTTCTTCAATGCTGCAGATCTCTTGCGCCTTCCAGCAGCGGGTATGGAACCTGCACGCCGTCGGGGGGTTGGCCGGGCTCGGCACATCACCGCTCAGCACGATCTGCTCACGGATGTTGCGCAGCGTCGGATCGGGCAAGGGCACCGCTGACAACAGGGCCTGCGTGTAGGGATGGGTGGGTCGGGAGTAGATCTGATCCTCATCTCCCATCTCCACGATCTTGCCCAGGTACATCACACCGACCCGATCGGAGATGTGCCGGACTACTGATAGGTCATGGGCGATGAAGATGTACGCCAGGCCGAGTTCGCTTTGCAGGCTCTCGAGCAGATTCACAACCTGGGCCTGAACTGAGACGTCGAGCGCCGAAACCGGCTCATCGCAAATGATCACTTTGGGATTTAGCGCGACACCGCGCGCGATGCCGATCCGCTGCCGCTGGCCGCCGGAGAACTGGTGAGGGTAGCGATTGATGTGCTCCGGGTTGAGACCGACCAGATCAAGCAGTTCCTGCACCCTCCGACGGCGGTCCGCCTTGCGGACTACGTCGGAATGGATCTCGAACGGCTCACCGACGATGTCTCCGACCGTCTTCCGTGGATTGAGTGAGGTGTAGGGATCTTGAAAGACGATCTGGATATCGCGCCGCAACCGGCGCATCTCAGCACCCTTCTGCGAGTACATGTCCACGCCGTCGAACGTCAGCTTGCCCGCGGTTGGTTCCTCCAACCGCATCAGCAACCGACCGAGGCTTGACTTTCCGCAGCCGGACTCACCAACGATGCCGAGCGTTTCGCCCTTGTAGAGCTCGAAGGAGACCCCATCAACCGCCTTGACGTGCCCAACCGTACGGCGGAGCACTCCTGCCTTGATCGGATAGTGCTTGACCAGGTTCTCGGCCTTGAGGACCACCTCGCGATTCATTGCGGCTCAACTCCTCGTTCAACTTCTTCCTCGTGATCAAGGCCCGCATCGGTCATCGGATACTGGAGTTCGCGCTCCAGATGCGCCTCCACTTCCTCGGTAGTTTGGGTCACTTCAAGTTCTGGGCTGTCAGTCAATAGCAGCTCGGAGAAGTGGCATGCAGCAAATCTGTGCCGAGCGACCTCGCGAAGCGGTGGCGGTGGGTCCACCCGGCAAATGTCTTGCGCGTGATGGCATCGCGGGTTGAACGGGCAACCGGGCGGAATGTGCATCAGGTTCGGTGGCAGGCCGCCGATGGCGTCGAGAGTCTCGCCTTTCTGATCGAGCCTTGGGATCGACTCGAGCAGGCCCTTGGTGTATGGATGGGCGGGTCGGGCGTAAAGCTCGAACGCATCGGCCTGCTCCACAATGCGACCGGCGTACATGACTGCAATCCGATCAGCCACGTCCGCCACCACGCCGAGATCGTGGGTGATCAAGATGAGCCCCATCTTGCGCTCCTGCTGCAGGTCTTTCAGCAGCTGCATGATCTGGGCTTGTACAGTCACGTCCAGGGCAGTTGTCGGCTCATCTGCGATCAGTACAGCCGGGTCGAGGGCGATCGCCATCGCGATCATGATGCGCTGCCGCATGCCGCCCGAGAACTGGTGCGGATAGGCCTTGACGCGTTGTGCAGCCCCTGGGATCTGCACCCGCTGCATGAGGCGTACGGCTTGAGCGAGCGAATCGGTCTTGTTCATGCCACGGTGCTTGCGAAACATCTCAGCGATCTGCCAGCCCACGGAAAAGACGGGGTTGAGTGCGGATAGTGCGTCCTGGAACACCATGGATATCTCTGGCCCACGGACTCGCCGCCGCTCATTCTCGCTGAGCTTGAGGATGTCTTGCCCGCAATAGCGCACCTCACCGCCGGCGATGAAGGCAGGTGGAGAGTCCAAGATGCCCATGATCGCTTGCGCTGTTACCGATTTCCCCGAACCGGACTCACCGAGGATGGCCAGTGTCTCACCCTGATGGAGGACGAACGACACGCCATTGATGGCCTTCGCCACCCCCTCACGGGTGCGGAACTCCACCTGCAACTGTTCGACCTCGAGCACCAGGCCGTCGACCGGTATCCAGGCGCCCCTGGTATCGAGAACCTCGACGTCGGCCGTCCTTCCAGTTCCAACCGTCATTGCGACCTCCTCAGCGCAGTCTCGGATCGAGGGCATCGCGCACGACATCGCCCAGCATGATGAAGGACAAGACCGTCAAGGACAAGAAAAAGCTGGGGAACAACAGGATGTGTGGCGCGACTCGGATCAATCCGATACCGGAAGCCTCCGAAATCTGAGTGCCCCACGAGATCACCGGCGGCACCAGGCCAACACCGAGGAAGGACAGCGTCGCCTCGACAGCGATGAACACGCCGAGGTTGATCGTAGAAACCACGATTACCGATGCAAGGGAGTTAGGCACGATGTGCGAGCCGATGATCCGCATCGGGGAGGCTCCCAGTGCCCGAGCCGCCTGCACGTAATCGTTCGGCTTGACCTGCAGCACGCTGGAGCGCATCAGCCGGCTGATGGTAGGCCAGGCGAAGATCCCGATGACGAACGCGACCTTGGTGACACCGATCATGAACGGGGTTTCGGGCCCGTTGGGGAAGGTGTAGAGGAAAAGGATGCCGCCGAGGAGCAGCGGAATGGCGAGAAAGATCTCCCCGATCCGTCCCAGTACGGAATCCATCCAGCCCCCGCGATAGCCGGAGACGATTCCGATCACCACTCCGAGCACCATGCTTAAGATCGTCGCCAGAATGCCGACGCTAATCGAAGCTCGCGCGCCGTAGATCGTTCGGGCATACACGTCGTAGCCCTGGGTGTCCCGACCGAACCACGCGTCAGCCGAGGGCTTCTCCCGTGCCTTGGACAGATCGGCGTACGCCGGATCCTTGCTGGTGAACAGCTCGGGGAAGATCGCCATCACCAGGAACAGCAAGATCAGGGCGAGCGAGATCCAGAACATCGGGCGCCCCCGAAGCTCCCGCCAGGCGTCAGAACCAAGGGATCGCGCGCCCGGTGTCGTCGTGTCCGGAAGAACCTCCTCCGGCCCGCTTGCAGCATCGGTTTGTAGTGGTACGACCGGTTCGTTCGAGAGATCGGTTCGTTGACGTCTGAGCTCAGTCATTGGAGATCCTCGGATCCAGGACGCCGTAAAGGATGTCGACGATGAGGTTGGCGAACAGGAAGACCAGCACGAGCATGGTGATGGTGCCGACCACGGCCACGCCATCCTTCTGGTTGATGCTGCGATAGAGGAAGTTGCCCACACCGTTGATGTTGAAGATCCGCTCCGTCACGATTGCGCCACCCATAAGTGCTCCCAAATCGATGCCGATGTAAGTGATCACCGGGATCAAGGAGTTGCGTAGCGTGTGAACGCCTACCGTCCGCGCGTTGCTGAGGCCCTTGGCTCGCGCAGTGCGCACGTAGTCGGCGCGCAAGTTTTCGACCAGATTGGCGCGCATCAATCTGGCCACGTACGCCACGGACAATGAGGCCAGCACAAATGCCGGCAAGATCAACTCGTAGAAGGTGCCGTGGGTCGCGGTGACGGGGAACCACCCCAGCCGAACCCCGAAGATGAGTTGTGCCAGGTTGCCAATCACAAACACCGGTATGGAGATCAGCACCAGTGTGCTCACTGTTACGAGGGTGTCGCTGAACTTTCCTCGGCGAATGCCGGCCAGCACACCGGCCGAGATGCCGATGACGATTTCGATGATGATGGCCATCACGGCGAGTTTGATGGTGGTTGGCCAACGAATGGCAAGCTCATGCGCCACGCTGTTGCCGTAGAAGTTCATCCCGAGGTCACCCTGGAGCAGTTTCCCTAGGTACAGCGCGTATTGGACAAGCAGCGGCTTGTCCAGGTTGTACTCCGCGTTGAAGGCAGCGACGTAGTTCGGGGGACAGGGGCGCTCGCCGCAGCGACCCTCGACGGGATTCCCTGGTATCGCGAAGACCATTGTGTAGATCAAGAACGTGGTGCCGAGGATCACCGGAATCATCTGCAGCAGACGCCGCACGATGTACTTACCCATGAGCCACTCCTTCCGCCGATCAAACCGGAAGTCATTGCGACCACCGCATCCGATTGGGCCCTCCAGCAGCTACTGCTCAACATAGTTACGGCTCGCCGGTTGGTATACCGGCGAGCCGAAGCTATGACGACACGAACGTGGCCTTACTTCACCTTGACCGACTCAAAGTCGAGCTGGCCGAACGGAGTGATCTTCACGTCGGTGACTCGATCCGACCAGCCAGCAGTGATGGCATAGCTCCACATCGGCATGGAGGGCATGTCCTCGGCGAGCATGGCCTCTGCTTCCTGGTACAGCTTGTTCGCCTCGTCAGGATTCGTCGCCGCAGCGGCCTCGTCCAACTTGGCGTCGAACTTCGGGTTGCTGTAGTTGGTGTCGTTCGAGCTGGCGTTGGTCTTGTAGATCGGCGCCAGGAAGTTCTCGATCGACGGGTAGTCCATCTGCCAGCCGGCCCGGAACAGACCGCCGAGCTCGCGCTTCACAATCTGATTCCGCAGGGTTGCGAAGTCAGGCGTCACCTTGGTGACGCAATCCACGCCAAGGGTGTTCTTGATGGAGTTGCACGCGGCGTCAGCCCATGGCTTGTGGCCACCGTCGCCGTTGACCCCCAGTGTGAGTGTTCCCTTGTACGGGCCAGCCTTGTCGTAGAGCTCCTTTGCCTTCGTGGGGTCGAACTTGCACCACTCACCGCAAGCGCCTGGCTTGAAGCCGTCAACCACTGGGGAAACCCAGCCATCCATCGGCGGCCTGGTGCCGTTGAAGATCTGCTTGTTGATCAGATCACGGTCGATGGCCAGGGAGATTGCGCGCTTGAGGTCAATGTTGTTCTTGAACTGCTCATCGTTAGGCGAGAAGTCGGTCGAGGCGATCACGCCGGACTCACGCTGCCCGTTGCGGTCTGGCAGCTCCTGCTTATAGAGGTCGTCAACTAGCCGGTCGCTGGGAATGATGTCGGTGAAGTCCAAGTTGTTGGCGACCACGTCGTTGTATGCTGCGCCGTCGTCGTTGTAGATCCGGAAGGTGATCTTGTCGACGTTGGGCTTGAACTCACCGGAGTAGTCAGGGAACCTCGAGACGACCAGTTCGGTGTCGGTCTTGCTGTCAACCTTGAATGGGCCGGCGCCGATCGGCTTCTGCCCGAACGCCTTGGGGTCGCTAAAGAACGAATCTGGCAGCGGAGCGAATGCGGTGTAGCCCAGACGGACCATCAAATTCGAGACCTTCGATGAGGTCTTGATCGTGAAGGTGTGATCATCAACGACCTTCAAGCCGGTCATGGTCTTACCCTTGGCTGGCTTGCCTTCACAGTCGGCCGTGCCCTTGGAGTCCGTCCCGCACTGCAGATCGGCGAAACCTGAAATGGGCTCAAAGAAGTAGGCGTTCAGGTTGCCGTTCGGCCCGTACGCGTCCCAGTTCCAGGCATCGACGAAGTTCTCGGCCTTCACCTCGGTGCCGTCCTGGAACTTATATCCAGGCTTCAACTTGACCGTGAAGTTCTGATTGTCCTTAGTGTCGATCGACTGCGCGATGTCCAGCTGAGGTGCAGCCGTCTCGGTGTTGTAGTGCACGAGTTTGGCCAAGATGGCATCCAGCTGGTTGCCGCCACACTGCTCGTTGGTGTTGGCAGGGATCAGCGGGTTCTGCGGCGTACAGCTCCGAATGGCGATTTCGCCGCCCTGCCCTCCAGCCTGGCTGGTTCCGGGCTGAGGCTCTGAACCACCGCCGCCACCACACCCCGCCGCCACAAGAGCGAGGGCCGAGAGAGCAGCGGCCATCCCGCCAGTTCTTCCACGCATCCGAATGTCCTCCTCCAATGTGCGCCTCGATGGGGCGCGATCATATGAATCTAAGGGAAATCTAGACTCCCTACGGAACGAAACAGTTCTAGGTCACCAAACTAATACCCACAAGACTTATCGGTCAGCGGGGGGCAACACGCAACATGATTGTGATTTGGACCCGCAGGGCGGCCATACCTGAGCCGGTCGTTGTTGGTGACGGAACGTATCGAGCGCCACAGGCTCCTGACGAGAATCGCGTCCTCCCTGTGCACCTGAATGAATGGGGTATCCGATGAGCACACCAAACACGATCAGCAACAACGACGCAACACCGGTTGCCTCCGGAAACGCAGCCGAGCACCTGTGGATGCATTTCACTCGGATGTCCAGCTTCGCGGACAAGCCGGTACCAACGATCGAGCGTGGCGAGGGCGCGTACATCTGGGACACGAAGGGGCGGAAGTATTTGGATGCGCTTTCGGGTCTGTTTGCCGTGCAGGCCGGTCACGGACGAGTTGAGCTCGCCGACGCCGCAGCCGCGCAAGCGCGAAAGCTGGCGTTCTTTCCAATCTGGTCCTATGCCCACCCGACAGCGATTGAGCTGGCTGATCGGCTTGCTGCCGAGGCGCCGGGTGACCTGAACAAGGTGTTCTTCTCTTCCGGCGGCGGCGAGTCGGTGGAGACGGCGTGGAAGGTGGCAAAGCAGTATTTCAAGCTGATCGGGAAGCCGTTGAAGACCAAGGTGATCTCTCGTGCCGTGGCATATCACGGCACGCCTCACGGTGCGTTGTCGATCACCGGCGTGCCAGGCTTCCGGCTTCCCTTCGAGCCGCTGGTGCCTGGAGGATCACGGGTGCCCAACACCGACTTCTACCGTGCGCCGCAGGAGTTGGCCGGCGACGAAAAGCAGTTTGGGCTCTGGGCAGCCAACAGAGTGGAAGAGGCGGTTATCCAGGAGGGGCCGGACAGCGTCGCAGCCGTCTTTATCGAACCGGTGCAGAACGCCGGCGGCTGCATTCCCGCTCCTGCAGGCTACTTCGAGCGGTTGCGGGAGATCTGTGATGCGTACGACTTGCTGCTGGTGTCGGATGAGGTAATTTGCGCGTTCGGGCGATTGGGCACGATGTTCGGCGCGCAGAAATACGGCTATCAGCCCGACATCATTACTAGTGCGAAGGGGCTGACCTCAGGCTATTCGCCCCTCGGCGCGGCGATCATCTCAGACCGCGTCTTCGAGCCTTTTGCTCAAGGGACCACCGCGTTCCCGCACGGCTATACCTTCGGTGGACACCCAGTGTCGTGCGCAGTCGGCTTGGCCAACCTTGATCTTTTCGAGCGCGAAGATCTGCTCGGCAATGTACTTCGGCAAGAGAACGCTTTTCGGCGGACGCTGGAGCAGCTCTATGACTTGCCGATCGTTGGCGACGTGCGCGGTGATGGCTATTTCTATGCCGTCGAGTTGGTCAAGGACAAAGCAACCAAGGAAA
>Ga0307405_10000652_pt1 | contig 13377 bp, 12 predicted proteins | sample 322Cmetagenome_2_FD_203311 | JGI IMG/M metagenome (GOLD analysis project Ga0307405, IMG submission 203311) | Maize rhizosphere microbial communities from greenhouse at UC Davis, California, United States - 322HYB-C-1 | ecosystem: Host-associated > Plants > Roots > Rhizosphere > Soil | place...
AGGCGACAGGACAACCGTCGAAGACACGCCGCCTGGCGCTCGTCGCGGTGCGCAGAAGAAGTTCTCGCCGCGCCGATGAAGCGCTTCGCCCGCCTGTTCGCCGAGCTCGACCAGAGCACGGCGACGCTCGCAAAGGTCGGCGCATTGAAAAGATATTTCGCCGATGCGGCGCCGCGCGATGCCGCCTGGGCGGTCTATTTTCTCGCCGGCGGCAAGCCGCGGCAAGTGGTGCCGAGCGGCGTGCTGTGGGCGATCGCCTGCCGCAAGGCCGGCATCGACGACTGGCTGTTCGACGCTTGCTACCAGGCCGTCGGCGATTTCGCGGAAACGGTGGCGCACGTGCTGCCGCCGCCGGCGCACGAAAGCGACCTCGGATTGGCCGAGTGGGTCGAGGAGCGCCTGCTGACCCTGCGTGGCCTCGCGCCCGAAGAGCAGGCGCTGCGGATCGCGTCGTACTGGGACGAGCTCGACACCGCCGGGCGCTTCCTGCTCAACAAGCTGATCGGCGGCAGCTTCCGAGTCGGCGTCTCCAAGCTGCTGGTGCAGCGCGCGCTCGCGGAAGGCGCGCAGGTCGATGCGAAGCTGGTCGCGCAGCGGATGATGGGCTATACCGATGGCCGGGTCGCACCGAGCGCCGCGCGTTACCTTCAGCTCACCGCGGAGGCCGAAGCCGGCCCGCTCGACATCGGCCAGCCGTATCCGTTCTTCCTTGCCCACCCGCTCGATGCCCCGGTCGCCGAATTCGCGGCGCGCCTCGCGACCTTGGCCGACTGGATCGTCGAGTGGAAGTACGACGGCATCCGGGCCCAGGTCGTGCGGCGCGGCAGCCAGGTCTGGATCTGGTCGCGCGGCGAAGAGCTCGTCACCGAGCGCTTTCCGGAGATCGTCGAGGCGGTGATGCCGCTTCCCGACGGCACTGTCCTCGATGGGGAGGTCGTGGTCTGGAAGGACGGGCGCGTCGCACCGTTCAACCTGCTGCAGCAGCGCATCGGCCGCAAGACGCTGACGAAGAAGGTGCTCGCCGACGCGCCGGTCGGCTTCATCGCGTACGACCTGCTCGAGCTGGGCGGCGTCGATCTGCGCGATCGGCCGCAGGGCGAGCGGCGCGATCGGCTCGAGGCGCTTGTCACTGCGCACCGGTCGATCCACCTGTCGCCGGTCGAGACCGCGGAGAGCTGGGAGGCGCTCGCCGAACGACGCCGCGAGTCGCGCGAGCGCGGCGTCGAAGGCTTCATGCTCAAGCACCGGCAGGCGCGCTACGGGACCGGCCGGCGCAAGCAGGACGATCTGGCCGGCGGCACGTGGTGGAAATGGAAGATCGATCCGCTCAGCATCGATTGCGTGCTCGTCTACGCCCAGGCCGGGCATGGCCGGCGCGCCAGCGTCTACACCGACTACACCTTCGCGGTCTGGAACCGCACGCCTGCCGACGCGGCCGAGGCGACTGCCGTCCTCGACGCGATCGAGCGCCGCGAGCCGGCCTCGCCCGAGGCGCTGCAGCTGGTGCCGTTCGCGAAGGCCTATTCGGGCCTGACCGACGAGGAGTTCCGCGAGGTCGATCGCGTGATCCGGCGCACCACGCTCGAGAAGTTCGGACCGGTGCGCAGCGTGAAGCCGACGATGGTCTTCGAGCTCGGCTTCGAGGGCATCAACCGCAGCACGCGCCACAAGAGCGGCATTGCGGTGCGCTTCCCGCGCATGCTGCGGATCCGCGGCGACAAGCCGCTGCACGAGGCCGACACGCTGCAGACGCTCGAGGCGCTGCTGCGGTTGGCGGGCGCGGCGAGCGCCGAAACAGCGCCCGACCTGTCGGCGTCATGAAGCGCGTGTCATGAAACGCGTGGAGTGCCGATCCGCGCCAGCGTCTCGCGCAACGGCGCCGCGGCGTGCAGCGCACCGACCTCGATCCGATTCCAGTTGCGCAGCGTCGCGTCGCTGAAGGCGCGCATGAACGCGGCGTCGTCGTCGTTCAACGCGACGAGCGCTTCGATCGACGCGGCCATCACGACCTCGGAGGCGCGCGCGTTGTTGCCGTCGTCCATCTTGATCGCGACGCCCAGGCCGCGCTCGGGCAGCGCGGCGCAGTACACGCCTTCGGCGCCGACCTTGCAGAAGACGCGCTCGCCGAGCCGTTCCATCACGCGCGAATCGAAGCGGCCGGTGCCCGAAACCATCAGCGGAAAGCGGGCCACCGCGCGGCGCAGCCGGAGGGCGGCCGCCGCATGGTCCGGGTGCAAACCGTGGCCGGTCGCGACACGCGCGAACGCGAGCGCCAGGTGATGCAGCGGAATGCCGAAGGTCGGGATCGAGCAGCCGTCGGTACCGCGCGGTGCCGAGGCCAGGTCGAACCCGGTCGCGGCCTGCAGCGCGGCGCTGACCTCGCGCATCACGGGATGATCCGGCGCGACGTAGCCGCGCACGAAGCGACGCAGGTCGGGCCCGCTGTGCAGCGCGCAGGCCAGGCACAGGAAGCCGGCGTGCTTGCCCGAGCAGTTGTTGTTGAGCGCGCTCGGCTGGCGCCGCTCGGCGGCGAGTGCGCGCGCCGCCTCCTCGTTGTACGGCCAGTGCACGCCGCACTCGAGCGCGTCGGCATCGAGGCCGGCCTTCTCGAGCATGCGGGCCGCCGCCTGTGTGTGCATCGGCTCGCCGCCGTGCGACGCACAGGCCAGCGCGAGCTCGTCGTCGCCGAGGCCGAGGCGGTCGGCTGCGCCGCTCGCGACCAGCGGCAGGGCCTGCAGCACCTTCACCGCCGAGCGCGGAAAGATGGGACGCTGCACGTCGCCGATCGCCGCCAGCACCGTGCCGTCGGCATCGAGCACCGCGAGCGCGCCGCGGTGCGCGGATTCGAGCGCTGTGCCGCGCATCACTTCGACAAGAATCGGATTCATGCACTCGGATCCTGAGGTTCACCGGCACTGTAGCGTGGCGCCTGCGCGGCACCGGGCGATGCTCGCCTGCGTCCGCACCGCATGACCGCCGATCTTCGACCCGCCGGTCGCATCGCCGGCGTCGACTTCACGAGCCGGCCGACGCGGCGAAAGCCCCTCACCGTCGCGCTCGGTCGCATCGACGACGGGGTCGTCACGCTCGAGCGCATCGACGCCCACATCGACTTCGACGGCTTCGCGGCCTGGCTGCGCACACCGGGACTCTGGGTCGCGGCGTTCGACTTTCCGTTCGGCCTGCCGCGTGAGCTGGTCGAGTCGCTCGGCTGGCCGACCGAGTGGCGAGCGCTGATGAGCCACTACGCGACCCTGACGCGGGCCGACATCCGGACGACGTTCGCGGCGTTCTGCTCCAGCCGACCGGTCGGAGGCAAGTTCGCGCACCGCGCGTGCGATGCGCCGGCCGGTTCGTCGTCGCCGATGAAGTGGGTCAATCCGCCGGTCGCCTACATGCTGCATGCCGGCGTCGCGCTGCTGCTCGACGCCGGCGTGCACTTGCCGCACCTGCATCCCGGCGATCCCGATCGGGTTGCGCTCGAAGGCTATCCGGGTCTTCTCGCGCGCGAGCTGATCGGCCGGCGCTCGTACAAGAGCGACACCCGCGCGGCGCAGACTCCGGCGCGCGAGGCGGCGCGCGGCGACCTCGTCAATGCGCTGGTCGTGGGCCGCAGCCGACTCGGCCTGCGGCTCGATCTCACGCCGGCGCAGCGCGACGAGCTCGTTGCCGACCCGACCGCCGATCGTCTCGACGCCGTGCTGTGTCTGATGCAGGCCGGCTGGGCCGCCGGGCGGCCGAACCACGGGTTGCCGGCGGAGGCCGACGCGCTCGAAGGCTGGATCGTGAGCGCGCCGGTCGTCAGTCGGCCTTGAAGCCGGACGCCTTCACGACCGGCGACCAGCGGGCGGTGTCCTGCGCCATCCGCGCGCTCAGCTCGGCCGGCGTCCCGCCGGTCGGCTCGAGGCCGAGCTTCAGGTAGCGCTCGCGCAGCTCGGGCGCCGCCAGCGCCTTGTTGATCGACGCATTGAGTTGGCGCACCGTGGCTTCCGGCGTCTTCGCCGGTGCGTAGACGGCGAACCAGCTGGTGCCTTCGACGCCCTTCAGCCCGCCTTCGGCGAACGTCGGCACTTCGGGCACGAGCGCGCTGCGCTGCGCGCCCGAGGTCGCGATCAGGCGGATCTTGCCGGTGCGGTGCAGCTCGATCTGGTCGACCAGCGTGTCGATGCCGCTCGACACCTGGTTGCCCATCACCGCGTTCATCAGCGGCCCACCGCCGTTGTACGGCACGTGGACGAGGGGGACGTCGGCGCCGCGTTCGATCATCACGCCGAAGAAGTGCGGCAGGCTGCCCGGTGCCGGGCTGCCGAAGTTCGCCATCGGCTTGTTGGCCTTCCACCAATCGACCAGCTCCTGCACGTTTTTCGCCGGATGGGTGGCCGCGACCGACAAGCCGAACTGGAAATTGGCGACGTGCGCGACTGGCGCGAAATCGACCAGCGGGTCGTACGGCAGCTTCGAGAAGACCATCGGCGCGAGCACGGTGACGACGATCGGCGTCAGCATCAGCAGGCTGCCGTCGGCCGGGCCGTTGCGCACCGCCTCGGCGGCGATCCGTCCGCCGGCGCCAGGGCGGTTCTCGACGACGACCGACTGCTTCAGGTCGTCCTTCATCCGATCGGCGAGCAGGCGCGCGGCGATGTCGGCCGAGCCGCCAGGCGCGAAGCCGACCAGCAGGCGGACCGGCTTGTCGACCTGCGCCGATGCGGTGCCCAGGGCGGCGCACATCCACAGTCCGAGGGCGATCTTCTTCAGCGTCTGCATGGCGTTCTCCGGGTCGGTTCGGCGATCGGCCGCCGCGCGAAGGATTCTCGCCGCTCTGCTATGGTGCCCGCGTGGATTTCGCTTTGTGGTCGGCCATCATCGGCCTGTTGCTGGTGGTGATGGCACTGAGCGATTCGGTGCTGGCCCGCTTGCCGTTGAGCACGTCGATGCTCTACGTGCTGGTCGGCGTCGCGGTCAGCCCGCTCGCCTTCGGCCTCTCGGCCTTGACCCCGACCTCGCACGCACGGCTGCTCGAGCACACCGCCGAGGTCGTGGTGCTGCTGTCCCTGTTCACCGCCGGGCTGAAGATGAGCCTCGGGCTGCGCGACGGTCGCTGGCTGCTGCCGCTGCGCCTGGCCGTCGTCTCGATGCTCGTCACCGTGGCCGGCATCGCCGCGGCGGGGTATTGGCTGCTCGGCTTGTCGCTCGGCGCCGCGGTGCTGCTCGGCGGCATCCTCGCGCCGACCGACCCGGTGCTCGCAAACGAAGTCGAGCTCGAGAACGCCGACGATCGCGACCGCCTGCGCTTCTCGCTGACCGGCGAGGCCGGGCTCAACGACGGAACGGCGTTTCCGATCGTCATGCTCGGACTCGGCCTGCTCGGCCTGCACGAGCTCGGGGCCTTCGGCTGGCGCTGGTTTGCGGTCGACGTGGTCTGGGGCGCCGCTTGCGGTATCGGCGTCGGCGCAGCGCTCGGAACGCTGGTCGGTCGGCTCGTGCTGTACCTGCGGCGCACGCACAAGGAGGCGATCGGGCTCGACAACTTCCTGGCCCTCGGCCTGATCGGCGTGTCGTACGGATTCGCGCAACTTGCGAACGGCCTCGGCTTCCTGGCGGTGTTCGCGGCCGGCGTCGCGTTGCGCCGTATCGAGCAGCGCGAGACCCGGGCCGCCGCCCCCGAGGCGAAGCAGGTCGGCGCGCCGGCGCCGGCCGAAATCGTCGCGAAGGCCGCGGTCGATCCCGATCCGCGCCTGGCCGAACGTGCCGCCGTCCACCCGCAGCATGCGCCCGCCTTCCTCGCCCATGCGGTGTCGACCTTCAACGAGCAGATTGAGCGCATCGGCGAGGTCGCGGCGGTGATCCTGATCGGCATGATGCTGTGGGCGGTCGAGTGGCATCACGTGCGCTGGTGGTTCATCGTGCTGCTGCTGGTGCTGATCCGTCCGCTATCGGTCATGGTCGGGCTTGCCGGCACGAAGACGCTGTGGTCGCAGCGCACGTTGATCGGCTGGTTCGGCGTCCGCGGCATCGGCTCGCTGTATTACGTGATGTACGCGCTCAACCATGGCCTTGCGCCGGAGATCGCGAACACCTTGCTCGCGCTGGCCTTGTCGGCGGTCGTCGCGTCGATCACGCTGCACGGCATCTCGGTGACACCGCTGATGGCGATCTACGAGCGCTCGCGGCGCGCCCGCAAGGGCGAACCGGAGCCGCAGGAGTAGGCCCTGGCCGACGAAGCACCGCTGCACGAGGCCTGGTTCGCGGCCCACGGCTGGGAGCCGTTTCCCTTCCAGCGCGAGGTCTGGGCCGCGATGGCGGCCGGACGCAGCGGTCTGCTGCACGCGACCACCGGTTCCGGGAAGACGTACGCGGTCTGGTTCGGCGCGCTCGCGCGCAGCCGCGCGCTCGGCGTGCCGCTGCGTGCCGCACATCCGCCGCCGCTCGGCGTCCTCTGGATCACGCCGATGCGCGCGCTCGCGGCCGACACGCGGCGCGCGGTGCAGGCGCCGCTCGACGATGCCGGCGCGACCTGGACGCTCAGCGCGCGCACCGGCGACACGCCCGCACTCGAGCGCGCACGCCAGGACCGGCGCTTTCCGACGGTGCTGATCACGACGCCGGAATCGCTGAGCCTGATGCTGACGCGCGAGCATGCGCACGACGAGCTCGCCGGTGTCCACACGGTGATCGTCGACGAGTGGCACGAGCTGATGGGCAGCAAGCGCGGCGTCCAGGTGCAGCTCGCGCTGGCCCGGCTGAAGCGTTGGAACCCCGGGCTCGTCGTCTGGGGCCTCTCGGCGACGCTCGGCAACCTGCACGAAGCGTTGCAGGTGCTGCTCGGTCACGACGACGGCGAGATGGTGCGCGGCCGCCTCGACAAGGCGCTCGTGATCGACACCTTGCTGCCCGATCAGCCCGGCCGCTTCTCGTGGGGCGGCCATCTCGGCAAGCAGATGCAGCATCCGGTCGTCGAGGAGATCGAGCGCTCGCAGACGACGCTCGTCTTCGTCAACATGCGCTCGCAGGCCGAGGCCTGGTACCAGCTGCTGCTCGAGGAGCGGCCCGAGTGGGCCGGCCTGGTCGCGCTGCATCACGGCTCGCTCGACAAGGCGACGCGCGACTGGGTCGAGCTCGGGCTGAAGGAAGGCCGCCTGAAGGCCGTCGTCGCGACCTCGTCGCTCGACCTCGGCGTCGACTTCCTGCCGGTCGAGCGCGTGCTGCAGATCGGTTCCGCGAAGGGCATCGCGCGTCTCTTGCAGCGCGCCGGGCGCAGCGGCCACGCGCCGGGTCGGTCGAGCCGGATCACGCTGGTGCCGACCAACACGCTCGAGCTGGTCGAGGCCGCCGCCGCGCGGCGCGCCGCCGAGGCCGGCGACATCGAGAAGCGGGCGACGCCGGACAAGCCGTTCGACGTGCTGGTGCAGCACCTCGTCACCGTCGCGCTCGGCGGCGGCTTCACCGCCGAGGCGCTGTACGAGGAGGTGCGCGGCGCGTGGGCCTACCGCGCGTTGACGCGCGACGAGTTCCAGTGGGCGCTCGACTTCGTCGAGAAGGGCGGCTCGAGCCTGACCGCCTATCCCGAGTACCACCGCGTCCGGCTTGTCGACGGCGTCTACCGCGTGCCCGATCGCGGCGTCGCGCGCCGCCACAAGCTCGGCGTCGGCACGATCGTCGCCGACGCCGCGATGCAGGTGAAGTACCTGTCCGGCGGCCGGATCGGCACCGTCGAGGAAGGCTTCGTCGCGCGCCTGCGGCCGGGCGACTGCTTCGTGTTCGCCGGCCGCAACCTCGAGTACGTGCGCACCCAGGACATGACCGCCTACGTGAAGCGCGCCGAAGGCCGCCAGGGTTTCATGATCAGCTGGGCCGGCGCCAAGATGCCGTTGTCGAGCGAGCTCGCCGACGCGGTCCTCGACGTCCTGGCCGGTGCCGCGCGGGGCGACTTCTCGAGCCCCGAGCTCGAGGCCGCGCGGCCGATGCTCGAGACCCAGGCCCGCCTGTCGCAGTTGCCGACGCCGACCACGTTGCTGATCGAGCGCTTCCGCTCGCGCGAAGGCCAGCACGTGTTCCTGTATCCGTTCGCCGGCCGCAACGCGCACATCGGGCTCGGCAGCCTGCTCGCGTGGCGGCTCGCGAAGCATGCGCCGAACACCTTCAGCATCTCGATCAACGACTACGGGCTCGAGCTGCTGAGCGCGCTGCCGATCGACCCCGCCGGGCTGCTCGACCACAGCCTGATGGCCGAGGGCGATCTGCTGCACGACGTGCTCGCCAGCCTGAACTCGAGCGAGCTGGCGCGCCGGCGCTTTCGCGAGATCGCACGCGTCTCCGGCTTGATCTCGACCGGGTATCCAGGGCAGCCGAAGAGTGCGCGCCAGCTGCAGGCGTCGAGCACGCTGTTCTACGAGGTGTTTCGCAAGTACGACGCCGGCAACATGCTGTTGACCCAGGCGCAGAGCGAAGTGCTGAGCCAGGAGCTCGACATCCGCCGCCTCGCCGAGGTGCTGCAGCGCATGCGCGCGCAGACGATCGCGTTCGTCGACCTCGCGGTACCGAGCCCGTTCGCGCTGCCGCTCATGGTCGAGCGCTTTCGCGAGAAGCTGACGACCGAGAAGCTGAAGGACCGGCTCGACCGGATGCTCAGGGAGATGGAGAAGGAAGCGGTGCGCGTCGAGGACGCGGTCGAGGTGCGGCCACGGCGGCCGCCGGGACGCCGGCGCTCGCACTGACGACGCGCTTGGGGTCCGCCTTTCCGGAGACGGTTCTTGTGCGAGCCTGGAAGCGGCGCCGCGCTCAGCCCGCTGCTGCCGTCGGCCGTCGATCCTCGAGCGCGATGTCGACCATCATCTCGTTCGCGAGCACGCCGAGCTCGCGCTGCAGGTTCTCGAGCGACAGCGAGGCCGGCACCAGCAGGTGCGCAGCGACCTTGAACGTCGGCTTGGCGGCGGTCTTCGCGCCGACGATCTCGGTGTGGATGTTCTCGATGCTGATGCCGCGCGCCGCGAGCATCCGCGTCAGGTTGCTGACGATGCCGACCCGGTCGTCGCCGACCAGCTCGAGCTCCACGCCGCGCAGGCCGGCCGGCACGCCGGCGCCGTCGCTCTTCGCGATGACGACGCGCAGGCCCGACGACTCGAGACCGCGCAGCGCGTTGGCGAGCGGCTCCGCGTTCTCGCGCGGCACCTCGAAGTGCACCATCCCGGCGAATTCGCCGGCCAGGTTCGCGAGCCGACTGGCGGCCCAGTTCGCGCCGTAGCGTTGGGCCCGATCCGCGAGCAGGCTGACGATGCCCGGCCGATCCGGCCCCATCACGGTGACGACCAGCGACGTTGTCGTCGACGGATGGTCCTCGGTCACGACGACCGAGCGACGGATCATCGGCGCCCGTGTCGCGTAGCGCTCGTCCTGCGTGTGCGTCGGGAGCTTGCCGGTGCGGCCGGCGTCGCGCACGACGCCGGCGAGCAGCCGCAGCCCCATCGGTGCCAGCGCGCGCTCCCACAGCTCACGCGCGCCTTCGCCCTTCGCGACGAAGCACCAGTCCTGCGCGGCGATCGCGCCGGCGTCCCAGCCGTCGGCGAGGTGGTACACCGAACCGCCTGCTATCGGATCGCCCTCGAGGATCGTCCATTCGACCGCGGCGATGCCGCGATGGCGCGGCAGCAGGGAAGGGTGGTAGCCGACGCCGCCGAGGCGCGAGCGCGCCAGCGCCTCGTTGCTGACTCGTGCGTGCGTATGCGCCGCGACGATCAGATCGGTGCCTTCGGCGATCGCGTCGCCGGGCACGATCTTGGGATTGTCGAGCACGTGGACCGCGAGGCCGGCGGCCTTCGCCGCGAGCGCGAGCCGGTCATCGGCCGCGGGCACGACGATGCTGCTGAAGACGACGCCTTCTTCCTTGCGCAGCGCCTCGAACACGGTCGCGCCGAAATAGCGGGAGCCCACCAACGCGCATTTCATCCGACTCATCCTTCGTTGAGGCCGCGACGAGGCGGCGAGGTCCGACCGAGGTGCCGGGCCCGATCTGCCGCGCCGGCGCCGATGGCGCCCGACGCCCTCACGAAGGAGCGCTCAGCGCCGTTCGGCGTTCGCGGCGACCTTCTCGGCGCCCAGCTCGACGACATTGTCGGCGATGAGCTCGGCGTCGACGCGGACCAGCTGGCCCTGCACCGCGGCGCCGACGTCGAGCTGGAGCTGGCGATAGCGGATCGTGCCGCTGACGCGGGCTTCGGACTGCAGCTCGAGCAGGTGCTCGACTTCGAGGTCACCGATCACGGCACCGTTGATGACGGCGTCGCCGCAGCGTACGCTGCCTTCGATCTGGCCCTTGTCCGAGAGGACGAGCAGGGCAGGCGCCTTGCCGTCGTGGCTGCGTCCGATGACGTTGCCCTTGACGCGACCGTCGATGCGCATGCCGCCGGAGAAGACGACGTCGCCGGTGATCTCGACGCCGTCGGCGATCAGGCTCGACAGCTGGGTCATCTTGATCGACGAGGAATTCTTGCGCTTCGAAAACATGGTGGATCAGCCTTCAGCGTTTGCCTTCGCGCGTCTTGCGGAAGAAGGTCAGTTCGTCCTGGGTCTCGCGCAGGCGCTGGTTGAGCGCATCGATCTGCCGTTCGAGCTCCTGGCCGCGCGCTTCCGAGATGCTCAGCGTGAGCCGGGCCTGCTCGAGGCGCTTCTCGAGCGCTTTCGAGGTGTCGGGTCCGGCCGCGACGACGGGTGCGGTGGTTGCGGACGTGGCCGATGCGACGAACGGCAGCTCGACGCCCGGCACGAGATGGGTCGTCGCGGCGATCGACACGGTGGCCGCCAGCAGCGCCGAAAACGCAAACCAGCCGCCGTGCAGGCGCCGCGGCGACAGCACGAGGCGGATCCGCGTCAGCTCGCGGGTGGCCTTGCGTCGGAGGCGAAGCGACATGCGTGGATCCGATCAGACGCCGGCGAGGTACTGCTTCGGGTCGAGCGCACCGCCACGGCGCAGCACCTCGAAGTGCAGGTGCGGGCCGGTCGAGCGGCCGGTCGAGCCGACCGTCGCGATGCGCTCGCCCGGCGTCACGACCGCGCCTTGCTGCACCAGCAGCTTCGAGGCGTGGGCGTAGCGCGTGGTCAGGCCGTTGCCGTGCTCGATCTCGACCATGTAGCCGAAGTCGGAGCGGAAGCCCGCGAACACCACCCGACCGCCGGCCGATGCGGTGATCGGCGTTCCTGCCTGGGCGGCGAAGTCGAGTCCGGCGTGGAACGCATGGCGGTTCGCGATCGGGTCCTGCCGGTTGCCGAAGGTCGACGTCAGTTCCGCGCCGCGCACCGGCAGCCGCGTCGGCAGGCGCATCTGGTCGATGTTCTTCTCGGCGGTCGCGTCGGAGACCGCGGCGATCTGCACCTCGAGGCGCGCGATCTGATTGTCGAGATCGCTCAGGTTTTCCGGCAGCGGCCGCGGCGGCAGCAGCGGACCGCCGCTGGCCGGGGCCTTCTCGTTGCCGGCGGTCTTCTTGTCGCGTCCCGCCGGATCGTCCTTCTGCAGGATGCCGATGCGCTTGCTCAACTGCGCGGCTTGGCTCTCGAGCCGGAACAGCCGGCCCGACAGCGCACCGAGTTGCTCGAGCGCGAACGGCAGCGCGGCGTGCGGCCGCGGCACTGCGGCAGCGGCGATCGGTGCGGGTGAAGAAGGTTGCGGCAGGAGCGACGGCGCGGCGAGCCAATAGCCGAGCGCGCCGCCGGCACCGAGCAGCATCAAGGCGGTCAGCGCGGCACCGCTGAGCAGGGCTCCCATCGGCACCGTGCGAACCTTCGAGCGGCTCGTGGCGCCGGTGGCAATCATGACGAACGACATGCCCGTTTTCCTCGACTCGTTGCGATCGCGGTCGGCCCATCGACCGTCCGCTGGATGGCTTTGCGCACGGCCTCGCCATCCCCTGGGTTCATCCTAAGGGGGAGGTCCGGGCTTGAGTGCCGTACACGCTGCAACGGTTTGTTCCTCGTGATCGAGCCGGTCCAATGTCACGTCGCGCTTCACGACATGAAACGCGGTTCAGGTCTGGTTACCGCATTCGCAGCCGCAGTCGCTTCAGCAGTCGATCGGCGGCCTTGCGCGCGGCCAAGCCCGAAGGTCCCGGCAGCATCCCGTGCGTGTTGAAGAAGCGCTGCTCGAGCGCCTGCGCGACGCTCGGATGCGAGACCGCGAGGCCGCGCGCCAGCAGCGGCTCGGGACAGCCGGCCATCGCCTCGCGCAGGCGGCGCGTCCACAGCCGGTACGAGAATGCATTGAGCCTGCGCGGAGTGCGCTCCATCGCCTCGATCCGGGCGGCCAGATGCGCGATGTACAGCTGCTTGCCGTTGAACAGATCCGCGGGGTTTGCCATCGCATCGAAGACCGAGAACGCCAAGCGGGGAGCTTGACGCGAAAGGGCCTCGTCCCATCGCCGGAGGAGCGGCGGGACGCGCCGCCAGTTCGATCGATCGGCTGCCTGCGGCGCGGCGAGCGCAGCCCGGGCTGCTAGGCTCCGCGCGGTGACGACCCAGCAACTCATCCTGAGCCTCGTCCTCGCGACGATGGTGTTCTCGGTGGCGCTCGAGCTGAAGGTCGCCGATTTCACCCGCGTCGCGCAGACCCCGCGCGCCGTGATCTGCGGCCTCGTGCCGCAGTTCGTGCTGTTGCCGGTCGGCACCTGGCTGGCGACGCTGGTGCTCGACCTGCCGCCGAACATCGAGGCCGCGATGATCCTCGTCGCCGCGTGCCCGGGCGGCTCGCTCAGCAACGTCATCACGCACATCGGCCGCGGCAACACCGCGCTGTCGGTCAGCATCTCGGCGGTCGCCGCTGTGCTCGCCCTGGTGCTGACGCCGTTCAACTTCACCTGGATGATGGCGACCAACCCGGTGACCGCCGGCTGGATGCGCGCGCTGTCGCTGGATGCGAGCGACATCTGGTGGAGCCTGCTGGCGCTGCTCGCGCTGCCGATGGCGCTCGGGCTGACGGTGTCGCATCGCTGGCCGGCCCTGACCGCGCGCATCCGCAAGCCGCTCGGCAACTTCAGCCTGCTCGCGCTGCTTGCGTTCATCGCCGCGGGATTGGTCAGCCAGCGCGCGCTGCTGACGCCGCAGATCCTGCCGCAGCTCCTCATCGTCGTGCTGCACAACGCGAGCGGTCTGCTGCTCGGCTACTTGTGCGCGCTCGCCTTTCGCGTCGTCGAGCCCGACCGGCGCGCGATCACGATCGAAGGCGGCATGCAGAATTCCGGCCTCGCGCTCGGCATCATCGCGGTGCAGTTCAACGCCGACCTCGGCATGGTGATCGTCGCGAGCCTGTGGGGCATCTGGCACATCGTGTCGGGCCTGACGCTCGCGATGCTGTGGAGACAGAAGGATGCTCGACTGGCTTATTGAAGGCGGCAG
>Ga0307405_10000653_pt1 | contig 13370 bp, 8 predicted proteins | sample 322Cmetagenome_2_FD_203311 | JGI IMG/M metagenome (GOLD analysis project Ga0307405, IMG submission 203311) | Maize rhizosphere microbial communities from greenhouse at UC Davis, California, United States - 322HYB-C-1 | ecosystem: Host-associated > Plants > Roots > Rhizosphere > Soil | place...
AACAGGTTTTCTGGGGCAGGCTTTACTGTCCAGGAGGGCGAGCAAGATAAAGAGTTTTTTTTCCTGAACCTTCCTCACGACAGATTGGACGACGGGGTCAACACGCTGCACTACAAAGTGACTCGTGTGAGCCAAAACGCCGAAGATTCTTTAGGCATGGACGTGCTGTACCACCGGTGGGCACCGGGTTATCCCGTGCTGGTGATCCCACCCGACGTGATCAAAGAAGGGGTCACCGCCGATCGGGCGGAAGCGGGTGTGGAGTTTGGCTTTACTTATGACTTCCAGCGACAGTATGACCGTATCGATTTTCTAGTAGGTAGGGTGACCATCCCTGTTGAGGTGTTGGATGATTCGGCGCCGGTGACGCATACGCTGCGTACCGAGACGTTCAAACTGGCAGGGGACAACCCGAGAACACCGCTTCAGTTCAGGGTGACGGACCAACTGGGCAACTCCAACCAGTCCTCGATCGAGTACATTGCTATTCACTTGAACCAGGAGCTGGTCCTGGATCCGCCTTCGGTGAAAGAGGCGGTCGGCGCGATCCTGAACCCTGTCAACGCCAAGAACACATTGACCATCGTGGTACCGACCAATGCCGACCTGCTGCCCACCGACAAATTGAAGGTCATTTGGACTGGCGCGCCGGGAACCCCTGCCGATGGCTCACACACGTCGGGCGAATCGTTGGTCAGCGCCGGGTTGGAAATCCCTATTCCCAATAGCGTAGTGGCCTTTAACCTTGGCAAATCGGTGACGGTCACCTATGTCGTGATCCATAGTGGCGTGGAACTGCCCCCTTCACCTGCGTTGACCCTGAACGTGCAGGCGATACCCGAAGCCAGTCTGACCATCCCACTAATCCCACAGGCTGCCCAGGGCGGCCTCGGCAGCCAGCTGGACCTCACCAGCTTTACCGGCGATGCCCTAGTCACCGTGGCGCCCTGGCCACTGATTGCCGTCGGCCAGAAGGTGTGGCTGCGTTGCGAGGGTACTGCCAGCGATGGTTCTAACTACCCGATTCCGCTTTATACCGCTTCAGGAGTGGTCGAGGGGGAAGTGACCGCCGGCCTGTCCAAGCCTCTGCTGCGAAGCGAGCTGCTGAAGTTGCGCGACGGCTCGGATCTAAGGATCATCCTGCAGGTGACCTTCGATCACACAAACGTGCAGGCCAATGCCGTGGACTTCCCGCTGCGAAGCTATGCCATCGTCTCTGCTCCGCTGTCCATTGACCCCTCACGGATGACCCTCCATGGACTCTATATTGATGCACCCGCGCCATGGGTCCGCAACACCTTCGTCCCTCCGGGCACCAGTGAGACCCGACGGCCGCAGGGGGGCGTTCCACCGTACCGGTATACATCGTCAGACCCCGCAGTCGCGACCGTGGATGCGGACGGAACAGTCTCCGTGACTCAGATGAACGGTGTAGCCCTGATCACCGCATTCGACGTCATGAATCGGCAGGTCTCATATCCAGTCTCCGTAACGAACATCTTTAAGTTAGAAGTCCGAGAGGAATGGGTTACAAGTGACCTCGCGTACTCTTGGGGTAACTTCGGCAATTACTCTTTTCATCCGATTGAAGAGAAGTACAGTCTGCTGACGAGCATGTATTATCTGCCGGGCATCTCGGCCGGCCCCTACTGGACGTGTGGACGGAGCGCGGTAGGTTCATATTGGATTGATTTGCGCAATGGCTACAACGGCGTGCACCCTGCCTCAGATCCCGGCAAGCAGCTACTCGCAGTTCGGCTGGTTCACCAAAACCCTGTTGCGTAGCGAGTTGCTCAACCTGCGCCAAGACTCCGAGCTGAAGGGCATCCTGCCGGTGACGTCCGACCGCACTAGAGGGCACAACGGACGCATTTATTTTCGAAGCTGCGTCTCATGGGCGCCTATTTGAATCGTGATTGCTTTGGCCTTCCGTGGCGAGGGAAATAACTCCCTCGCCCCGGCAAGCATCATTTACGTTCCATTACCGAACCTTGAACCGCCCCATGATCGCATTTACCCGACTGTTGGCTTCCAACAGCTGCCGGGTGTTGTTCTCACTCGCCAGGCCGCTTTCCACCAGTTCTTCCACCATGTGGCGAATCTGCACCATGCTGCGGTTGATCTCCTCGGTCACCGCGCTTTGCTGTTCAGCGGCGGTGGCGATCTGGGTGCTGAGGCTGTTGATCTGGCTGACGGAACCGGCCATTTCATCCAGGCCCGAGTTCACCCGAGAGGTGGCGTCGGCGGCGGATTGACAACTGGCCTGGGTGTTTTCCATGGCCGCCACCGACGAGCTTACGCCTTGGGTCAGGCGGGTCAGCATTTCGTTGATTTCCGAGGTGCTGGCCTGGGTGCGGGCGGCGAGGGCACGGACCTCGTCGGCCACCACCGCAAAGCCACGGCCCTGTTCGCCAGCACGGGCGGCTTCGATGGCGGCGTTGAGGGCCAACAAGTTGGTTTGCCCGGCAATGGCGCCAATGACGCCGAGGATCTCGGTGATGCGTTGCGCGTCTTGCTGCATGTTTTCCACTTTGCGCGTGGCGCTGGCGACTTCATCGACCAGCGCTACGACACTGTTGGAAGCTTCACCGACCACGACTCGGGAACGATCGGCATGCTCGTTGGCTCGCTGGGTGAACGCTGCCGTCTGCGCCGCGTTTTGCGCGACGCTTTCGGCCGTGGAGCTCATCTCGGTGATGGCCGTCACGGTCTGGTCGGTTTCCGAGGCGTGACGCATGAGGATTTCGCTGGTATGGGCCGAAGTGCGCTGCAGGTTGTCCAGGCTCGAAGCCATGGCGCCGGTGGCCTGGGTGACTTCGCCAATCATGTCTTGCAGATAGGCGATGAACCGGTTGACCGAATGTCCGATGGCGCCCAGTTCGTCTTCGGCGCGGATGGTGATGCGTCGGGTCAGGTCGGCGTCGCCGGTGGACAGCGCATCGATGTTGCCCTTTAGAACCTTCATGCGGTGGGTCAGTTGGCGGATCGCATAAAGCTGCATCAGCACCAGCAGGATCACCATGGGAATCTGTAGCAGGCTCAGCGTGCTCAATACGTCATCACGCTGGGCAGTGATCAGGCGGGTCGGCAGGGCAGTGGCGAGGAACCAGGGCGAGCCTTCGATGGGCCGCATGAAGAACGTGCTGGCTTCACCGTTGTTGTCGAATTCGACGCGCTGCGGTTGGTCGCGGTGGGCCAGGCCGGCCTTGACCTGGGCGGCGAACGGGGACGCTGCAGCCAGTTCGCTGATGTTCTTGAGCACGATCGGGCCGCTGATCCGCGAGCTGTTGCTGATGATCTTGCCGTCGCCCTCGACGATCAGCATCTCGGCGCTCAGGTCGGCCTCCTTGCGAGCGATCAGGTCGTTGAAGAAGCCCAGGGTCACGTCAATGGTGGAGACGCCATAAGGCGCGCCGTTTTTCTGGATCGCCATGGCGCAGTTGGTGCGTGGCTCGGCGCTGGCATCATCTTTGTAGGCTGCGGCCCAGGCGCATTTGCCGGGTGGCGTGGCCATGCCGCCCTTGTGCCAGGGCTGCTCGAAGTAGTTCGGTGCGGCATCGCTGTTCCAGAACGTGTTGACGATCAGCTTGCCGGAGCCATCGCGGTGCCAGAACGTACTGAACTTGCTGCGGCCTTCCACGCGCTGGTTGGGCAGTGGCCAGATCCCGCCGCCAAACACTTTCATCTCACCGTATTGATCCACCAGGCCCGGCAACACCTTGTCGATGGCATCGCTGTCGAGCAAGGGAATGGTCTGGGTGATGCTGCGTTGCTGGGCCTGGACCTTGTTCAGTTCGCCTTGGATCTGCTCGGCGACCTCGGCAATGCGGTTCAGTGCCACCTGTTCCTCGGTGTGGCGCAGCTTGGGCGCGACCAGGTAACTGATGCCGACCACAGTCAGGATGGACAACACCAGGATGAACAGAACCAGAAACAGCGTGTAGCGGGCCTGAATGGTGCGCAATGAGGGCATGTGGGTGTTCCTTGCACGGAGGCGTCTTTCGGAAACAAATGGGATGAACGTTCCAATTTGTGTCGGCTTCCTTGCCGGGAGCTTGAGCGCAGAGGGCCCCTTTCGTCAGGCGGCCGAGCAGGCCTGCGTGGCTTTCCAGGCTTGGGCGCTGGCCTGCCATTCATCATGGAGTCGTTGCATTGAGGTTGACTGAAGATCGAGCTCCTGCGGGTGTGAGACCCGGTGGAACAGCGCCTGCCAGCCTTGCGCGGTGTCGATTGGCATTATCCCGGTAAAGAAAAAACCGGCGCTCATCAGCAGACGGTGGTCTGTGGCTGTGTGCCGACCGAGGCCGAGCCGCACGGACAGCGGCCAATGCACCGGCAAACCTTGCAACTGCCGGACTAGGCAGGCGTCCATGCGCTCCGCCACGATGTCGATTCGTCCGGGCAGATGACTGATTCGTAACGGTTGCAGTGCGGCGGGGTTGTCGTTGAGGCAGGTCCCGAACTGCAACGCCAGCGGGGCGATCAACCATTGGTGGCAAGCAGGCCAATGGAGCTGCGGCAGCGGTCGAAGGTCGCCACCGACCACTTGGCAGCCCACCACAATGGTTTCGGCCTGGTCCGTTGCGAACGGCGAGGGCACGAAGTCGGGCAGCAAGCCGACGTCATGAAAACCCAACCGTTGCGCCAGCCTTTGGCTGTAGGGATGGCTCGTGACCTGCTTGATCGATAGCCGGGCGAGCCCGAGCGCTGGACTGCCGTCCACCAGGTGCTGGCCCAGTCGGGTAGCGATCTGTCTGCCCTGCAGGACGGGATCCACCGCAACCAACGCCAGCTCAGCGTCTTGGCTGGCGTGTCCCTGGCGGCACAGTGCGGCATGACCGACCACGCGCTCATCCATGACGGCGACCAACGAATGCCACTGCCCCAGCAGATTGTGCTGGCAGATCATCTGCGGCATATAGACGTCAGGCGAGACGTAGTGATCGCCGTATACCCGGCGGAACAGCTCACAGGTGCTGATACTGTCCGCTGGCTGGAACGGTCGGATGGTTACATTGCTCATCCGGCGCCCCCCGTTGCCTTCGGGCCGTACACCCGACGATCGATGATCGCCAGGTGTTTGCCGGAGCGAGGGTGGCGCTCCAGCTCCTGTGCGTTGCAGGTTTGCACTTCGACATGGAGTTGTTCGAGGCCTGGATATTGTTCGATCAGGGCGGCCTTCAGCGCATGCGATCGAGTTTGGCCTGCGTTCGCCTGTACGTCGGGTACCCAATTGAGTAGCAAACGGTCATCGCCTTGCGTGTGCTCGATGATCAGTTGCCATTGCAAACCACCGCCTACGCGCCGGGTAATTTCAGCAATCTCTTCGGGGAACAGCGATAACACGCCAACCCGCACGCGACGGCTTTCCGAGCTGCGTCCCTGGAGGGCGAACTTGCGTCGCGGGGTGCCGGCAGGTTCGCACCAGCTGGCGCGATCTCCCACCGGGTATCGGACGATTGGCATCAAGGTTCGTGTGAAGTTCGTCACGACCAGGTTCCCCGCCTGACCACACGCCTCGATCACTTGGCCGCTCAGTTCGTCAATGATTTCAACCCGCGTCTGCTCGTCGAATACGCGGTGCTCACCCAAGCCGCAGTCCGGCGTGCTGGCACCGACCAGGCCGGCGTCGACGCTGGCATATCCGATGGAAGCGAAGCGCGCATTCGGGAAGGCGCGTTTGAGTGTCGGCAGTTGGCTTTCGAACAGGTTCTCGCCGCCAAACAGGACGGTGGTGATTTGCGTCAGCGCTCGCCCGTGGCCATTGACATGACTTGCAAATGCCAACAGATGCGCGGGTACCCCCACCAGCACGTTGATATTGTGCTGGGTGGAGGCGTCGGCCAATACATCGAAGTCCACCGACCCGGTAAAGGGGAATTCGGTAATCGCGACATCTACGCAGCAAAGCGCTCCATGGATAAACACGAAGCTCGCATACAGGTCTCCGGAAAAAAACAGATTGGCGATTCGATCCCCAGCGCATAGCTGTTCGGACAGGCTGCGACCGAAGCAATCAAGCATCGATTGCCATTCCGCATGGGTGTACACCGACAGCTTGCCTTGGCTGGTCGTCCCGCCGGTTTTCAGGACAAGCGCATCCTTCACCTCAGCGGTCAGGACATGCCAGCTCCCCAGATCGTGACTGCCCTTCCAGTATTCATTGACGTCGACGATCGGTAATTGGTCGAAGTCCGACCCTTGGCTGGGTAAATGGCCAAATTGTTTTTTATAGAACGTTGAGTACGTGCGGATATGCTCAACCCATTGCTCGTAAGAGGAGAAAATGCTCATCAGGGACTAATCTCAAGGCTTGAAGGTCTGCATGTCGGATAGCGGCCGGAAACGACTAGCCGACCATCCTGCAGTCAATGATCAGCGGGACTTTGCCGCTGTGTTTATTACGGTCAAAACGTTCGGCTGGACAGTGCTGCACATCCAGGACGAGCATCGCTGCATTCACGGATGCGCGAAGGGGCGCGATTTCCATCACGTTGCGCCTGACCGTTTCGGCGTCGCCGCTGGTACGAATCAGCAACCGCTCGCAACCGCCGTCTCCATGGTCGAGGACGATTTGGACAGCCGCTTGCGCCCGCTCGGCCAGCTCGCCCGTATTGATGAACTCCGTGGCAATGCGTATCAGGCGGCCGTGGCGTTCGCGCAGCTCGAATCTGGGCGATTCCAGGCCGCACGCGCAGGGGCCGGAAAGCCAGCGTCCAAGGTCGCCGACTTCATATCGCTGGAGGGGGCGCGCCTGGCGTATGCGGGAGGTGAAGACCAGGCGTCCGGTTTCCCCTGGATCGACGGGGGTGTCCTGTTCGCCATCGACGATTTCCAAGTGTTGGATGCTTTCCATAAGGTGGAACACGCCATCGTCGCTGGCGACGCAGGCATGGCCGAGCGGGCCTGCGTCCACGGTGCCGTAGATGGCCGAGCGGATGCAGGTGACGCCGCATTCCTGGAACAACCTCCTGCTGTCTTGCCCCAAGTGCTCGCCGCCAAACATGACTTTCTGAACGCCGGCATAGCCTTGCAATGTTGCGCGCTGGGAGCTGAAGAGGCGCTGCAGCGTACTGGGCATGCCGACCAGCGTGTTGATTCGATGAGCAACGATCAGCTGCGCGATTTCGTCGAAGTTGTCGTCTGCTGGTGCGCTCATGGGGTAATGCACGACATTCATCTGCTCAAGGATTTTGCTGAAACTGGAAAATCCACCGTACAGGCTGCCGCCGTAGAAGAGGTTCATGACCCGATCCTGCGATGGATCCAGGCCCGCGGCGCGCAGCCCGTCGGCGGCGGCGCGCATATGGCGATCGAAATCGCGATAACTGTAGGGAGACAGCGCGGGCACGCCGCTGCTGCCGCCTGAGCGGAAGAACAGTTGCGCTTGAGGGGCCGGGGGCAGGGCAAGGAATGCGGCCTTGTCCATGATTGGCGCGGAGGCAGGAAGCGATAGGGCAGGCGCAGGTGCATCCAGCGTGACACGATGACTCGCTGTATCAGCGTCAAGGCCGACCGATACCCGGCGACTCAATCGCTGCAACCCATAGACCCCATCGTGGGGCTCGCCGTCATAACCCTGCTGTATCTCGACCGTGGAGCAAACGCGAGACACCCCGGCGCTTACCAGGCGGCGGGCCAACTCAGGCGCCCGTTCCGGCTCACAGACGAGGGCGCAGCTTTGCAGCACGTTGCGCCATGGCAGCAGGGTTTCAGCGAGCACCGCTTCGGGCGCCGGCCTTAGCAGTACTGTGCGAAACAGCGGTGAGGGCTGCAGGTTGCGGTGGTGTTCCCAAAGGATGCGCCAGCCATTCCCGGTCCAGACTTGGCCGGTTTCGCCCGCGAAACTGTAATCCAGGCGGGCCAATGCCGTTCGGGTGGTGATTTCGCAGGCTTCGGCCGCGGTGGTTTCCAGGGCGGGCCAACGCCCGGTGCGACGCTCGAACGCAGCGGCCAAGGCGCTACCCACTGTTTGCATGTGCACCGGGTCATCGCTGTCCACCAGCAGCCATTGCGGGCTGGAACAGGCTTGTTGATCGAGGCGGCAGACTTCATCCACCAACGCATCGAGGGCCTGTACGCTTGCAGCTGACGGCGTGATGTAGGCAAAGCTGATCCGATGGCCCCAGTCAATCCAGCGGCAGCCGCTTGGAATTTGCTCGCGCAACGCCTTCAACGCGGTTTCGCCGCCCCAGGCGCTGACGCCCTGGGCCAATGCAAAGAGGCGGCCGGTCTCTTGCGTGGCGACAGGCAGTACCGCGACATAACCGCGCAATCGACCACTCGGATCGCAATCCAGGAATGCGGCCAGCAGGCGCGCCGAAAGGTCGCCGTCGCGACTGCTGGGCCGCAACCAGTTCACATTACCCGCCAGCAGGCCTTCCAACACCGCGCAGAATCCCAGCAACGCTGAGTTGCCCGGCGTCACATGCACCACCAGGCCCAGGGGCTGCCAACTTTCGAAAGGGCCGTCGCAGTAATCGATTCGCCGAAGCGAGCGCGGGTCGTCGCCCAACTCCCGCTCCAGCTTGAGGCTCAACGGCTGGCGCGCGCAGAAAGCAATCAGGGCCTGGCGCTGTTCCTCGTCCAGCAAAGGGTTTGGGTCTGCCGAATGCAGCCAGTGTACGAACGCCTCTGCGCAGTCGAGCACTTCTTCGTTGCGAGGCGGGGCTTGCAACAAGGCGGGAAGTTGTAGTTTCAGGCGCTCAAGCGCGGCATCGAGCGTCAGCTCGGCGGTCAATTGACCATTGATGAGGTACATATCAGTTTTCCTTGATCAGTTCGGCGGCGGCCATGGCGCAGCTTCGGCTGGCACTGGTGCCGGCCCGGCCATGAAGCTCGAACCATTGGGTTTTCAAGCCGCAATCACAGTTGGCCGGGTGCAGGGTCGCCAGGTCGCTCATCACCACGGCGTGCGCCGGGCTTGACGAGATGTACGGCGAGACGAACGACAACAACCCTGGCTCGCCGAACGGCTGGACGCTGAAGTCGCAAGGGTGCCGAATGAAGACTTTCGAATAGATCGGCACGTGGAATCGATGGTGGGCGCATTCGATATAAGGCACCGCGTGCTCGACCGCACCGTAGCCGTCGCGGCATCGTTGGGGCTCGATGCCCAGCTGCCGGGTAATGCGTTGGTAGACTTCGTGACGCGGCATTTCCTGCGCCGCCTGTTTTTTCCAGCCACCCCCCAGGAAGACCAGCGAACCAGGAGCGAGCTTGAGGTCGTGAATGCCGGTTTCGCGCATACGTTCAAGCACATGCCAGAGCAGCGCCGGGAAGCCGAAGATCCGCACTGGCAAGCCTTCTTCGGCAAATGATTGCAAAGCGCTAATGACGCCAAACACGTCGAACTCATGGCCCTGCCCGGTGCGTCGCAGGGCATAGGCGACGCGATGGGCAGGCGCGAAGCGGCACAGGAACTGATCGGTATAGGCGGTGCCGAGCCGATTGGCCGCTTCGGGCTCATGGCTGAACAGGAGGTAATTGCATGGGGTGTCCGGCGTCGACCAGCCATAGTGCTCGAATATGTTTGCGACCATGCCCTGGGCCGCCGCCATGCTGCGCTCGTCATAGCGCATGCGACTTTTTTGGCCACTGGTACCCGAGGAAGTCAGCTCCAACGCGTCCTCTGCGCAGGGGCTGAGCAACATTCTCTGTTTGAAATAGCTGGCATAGATCGGGGGCAGGCGCGACCAGTCGGTCAGGTGTTCGAGGTCATCGACCGAGAGCCCGTTCGCGTTGAGCCAGTGTTCGTAGCCGGGCGTATGGTGGCTATGGAACAGGCTTATTTCAGCCATGGCTTTGTCGAACAGCTCGGCGGGCACCGAATCGATGGCATACGGGTGTGGTAATGCACACAGGGCATCAGCGTGTGGGAAATGAATCATCAGGTATTCCTTTGGAGCAGCGGATTCAAGAGTGGGCCGCAGACCACGAGGTAAACAGGCGCAAGGCAACGAGACAGCCAAGGCCGGCGATGCCGACCATCAGCGCGAAGGATTCCAGGCTTGCTCCGGCACCCAGCAGCGCCAGCAGCGAGCCCGCCGCGCTCATGACCGCGATGGAGATCATTCCGACCATGGCCGACACCAGGCCTTTGCTGTCGTCGCTGGCGAACAGGGCCAGTCGATACAGCGCGGCATTGCCCATGCCGAGACCGATGGCGTACAGCGACAGGGCACTGACCAGAACGGGGAGGGAAAGCGCGAATTGGCTGGCAACGACCAGGGCGATCAGGCCGGTGCAGAACGGCCAGAGGCTGTAGTGGACCACCCGGCGCACGCCGACCCGTTCCACCAGGGCGTTGAGAATCAGATTGCCGAGAATGACCGCCGCGAAAACCGGAACCTGCCAAACCCCGTACGCCAATGGCGACAGGCCCAGCCCTTGGATCAACAGCAGGGGCGACAGCCCGATCCAGGCAATCAGCGGCAGGCTCATCAAGCCCAGCGCGACGCTGGCCGACATGAATCCTCCGTGGCCCAGCAACGCGCCGTATCGCTTGATGAGCGAGCGCAGGTCCAACGCCTCGACCCTCGGCGTTTCTAATCCAATGTCAGCCCCAGCGATGGTTCGCGGCATGAACCCCCACAACGCCAACCAGCTGACCATCCCCAGGCCTGCCAGCAACATGAACAACTCTCGCCACGACAGCCATTGCAGTAGCAGCCCGCCGGCCAAAGGGCCTAGCAGGGGCGAGAGCAGGGCGAGATTGCCTAGCAAGGCCATGACCTTTACGGCGGCGGCTTCGCAGAAGATTTCCTGGATGGCGGGATAGCTGACCGCGATCACGAAGCCGAGCCCCATACCCTGGATCAGACGAAGCCCGTTGAAGCCTTGCATGTCGCTGACTTGGGTGATCGCCAAGCAAGCCAGCACGAACCCGGCACACCCGACAAGCATGAAGGGGCGTCTGCCATGGCGATCCGACAGTGGGCCGATCAGCCATGGCAACACGATGCCGCCCAGCAGATACAAATTGAATGCGTAGGGAATCTGGTCGGCGGATGCATCGAGGTCCTGGGTCACCATGAGCATGGCGGGCATGACCAGGTCGCTGGCCATATAGGTGAGAAATTCGAAAAGGGCGATTGCCAGGCAGAAGCCTGCCACGCGAATGGGTGTAAGAAGGGGGGGCTGATTTTGCATGGGTACCCAACGTTGGTTTTCAAAAGAAGAAATCACTTCTTTTTCGAGAGTACGTTGGCGCTATCCAGGGTCGAAAGGCGTCTTCCCCTGTAATGGAGTGGGAAAACACATTGGTGTTTGTAGGACCCTTCCTTCGGAGGAGGATTACGCAGGGGAAGGGTAAATAATCTCACGGCGGGGAACGCCTTTTTGATTGGTCACCTGCAACCCCAGTCGCGCGCGATGTTCGGGCGGTTGTACCATGGGCGCTGTCCGCATCGCGCAGTGGCCCTGGCAAGGCAGTCCACAAAGCAGGTGAAAGGCAGAACGAATCCCTTCAGGAAGCTGGCAAATGACACATTCGCAACGTTTGAAATACTCGATTCTGGTGGTTGTCGTGGTCTTGGCGATCATGCTCGGACTGTCTTGGATGCAAGGCAAGGGCATGATCAGCGAGCAGCTGTTTCAATACATCGCCATTGCCGTGGCGGTCATCGTCGTGGTGATCAACGGTGTGATGCGACGCAAGGTCAAGTCTTGAGCGCCGCTCACTCCTCGCTGTTGAGCAGGGCCACGGCCTGGTGGTGCAAGCTGTAGCTTTTATCCGGATTGAGCGTGACCACGCCTTCGCTGCACAGGCGCTTGAGGACTTCGCGCACGCTCAGGAAGGACAAGGGAATGTCCAGTCCCAGCAATTGGCTATGGACGCCGCGTACGCCCAGGCGACGGTTCTCATCGGCGGCCTTGAGCAAGGCGTCGATGACCTTCAGGCGAATCAGGCTCGTCCGCAGCCCATAACTCTTGAGCAGACGCTTGATCTGGTCGTTGCCCCCGCGTTCCGCGGCCCCCTGGAATGCACGGTCATTGGCTGTCATCGTGACACGGGCCGATCCTGGCTTGCCCTCCATGGGCGTTTGTGCGTTGTGCATGTAAAGACTCCTTACCAGCCTGACAGAAAAGATGACCACTGCTCTCCTGTATAGGACGAACGAAAGCGGAAAATCATGAGGGGTTGTGTGTGAAAAAAATGCCCGGCCGCCGTCAAGCCCCGGTATCAGCGGCTCGCTGGGCGATTAATTTTTTTTCATCCGGTTCGTTCTCAAGGTAGGCACATCCGCGGTGAAGGGCGCCGCTGGTGAATTTCCAGGCCGCGCCGGGCCTCCAAGGGCGTACCGGCGACTGTCCTGGTTTTCAGAAGCTATCGATCAGGAGTGAGTGTGAGAATGTCCGGGCAGTTATCGAGGTTTTGCCTCGCCGGTGCCTTGCTGGGGATGACCCTGGGCTTGAGTACCGTTGTCAGCGCACGAGGCGAGGCCGGGCAGGCCACTGCCGAAATTCGTCGCACCAGTTTTGGCGTGCCGCATATTCGCGCCCAGGATGAGCGGGGGTTGGGGTATGGCATTGGCTATGCGTACGCGCAGGACAACCTGTGCCTGCTGGCCAACGAGATCGTGACGGTCAACGGCCAACGCTCGCGCTTTTTCGGCCCGCAGCAGGTTACGGTCGAGCAGCGGGAGAACCGTGCCAGCGATCTTTTCTTTGCATGGCTCAATACGCCCCAGGCGGTCTCCGGTTTCTGGCAGGCGCAAACGCCGCAGGTCCAGCAACTGGTGGAAGGTTATGTGGCCGGTTACAACCGTGCGCTGGCCGAGCGCAAGGAAAAAGGCCTGCCCGAACAATGCGCGGGTGAGTGGGTTCGGCCGATCACCGCGCTGGATCTGGTCAAGCTGACTCGGCGCCTGCTGGTGGAAGGTGGCGTCGGCCAGTTCGCCGAGGCCTTGGCCGGCGCGCAACCGCCCCAGGCGACAGCGCATGCCAGTGGCTCGGCGTCCAGCTTCGCCACCGCGGCCGCCCGGCAGCAACGCTTTGCCCTGGAGCGCGGAAGCAATGCGCTGGCTATCGGCAGCGAGCGGTCTTTCAATGGGCGCGGCATGCTCCTGGCGAATCCGCATTTCCCTTGGGTGGGCGGCATGCGTTTCTATCAAATGCACCTGACGATTCCCGGCAAGCTGGACGTAATGGGCGCGGCGTTGCCGGGCTTGCCGATGATCAACATCGGGTTCAGCCAGCATCTGGCCTGGACCCATACCGTCGATACGTCCAAGCATTTCACGCTGTATCGGCTGCAACTGGACCCCAAGGACCCGACCCGCTATGTGGTCGACGGCAAGTCGGTTGCCATGACCCAACAAACGGTCACGGTGGACGTCAAGCAGGCGGATGGGCAGGTCCGGCCGGTA
>Ga0307405_10000654_pt1 | contig 13338 bp, 15 predicted proteins | sample 322Cmetagenome_2_FD_203311 | JGI IMG/M metagenome (GOLD analysis project Ga0307405, IMG submission 203311) | Maize rhizosphere microbial communities from greenhouse at UC Davis, California, United States - 322HYB-C-1 | ecosystem: Host-associated > Plants > Roots > Rhizosphere > Soil | place...
GTTGCCTCGCGGCTACGCTCACCGTCGGGCAGGAGATCTACACGCCGCGACGCGACGCGTCGGTGCCCGTGCCGGGCGAGCGCCCCTACGCGGGCTGGCTCTACGCCGCGGCGGCGGCACACGCGGTCGCTCGGGGACGCAGCCGCTCCGTCGTGGCGGAAGTCGGCGTGACCGGGCCGCCGTCACTCGCCGAGCCGGTGCAGAACGGCGTGCACCAGTTGCTCGGCAACCAGACGCAGCTCGGCTGGGCCCATCAGCTTCCGGCGGCGCCGGGCTTCACGGTGCGGTACGGGGAAGTGCGTCGCACCGAATGGGAAGCGGGAGGGCCGGCGATCGCCGCCGTCGGGCTGCGCTGGGGTGCTGCCGCGGGCACCCTGCTGACGGCACTCCACGCGGGCGCCGACGTGACGCTCGGCCGGTCGGGCCACCTCCCGTGGAGCCCGGGCCGACCGGAGGACGAGCGTCCCATGCGCCTCTACGCGACCGCGGCCTACCGCCAGGACGCCGTCCTGCGCAATGTCTTCGTGGACGGTCGCGGCTCCGCTGCACACGCCGTGCGCCGGACGCTTGTCGGACAGGGCGAGGTGGCGGTTGGGTATCGCCGCCGCTCGTTCGCGATCGAGTACCGGCACGTGATCCGCGGCCGCGAGTACGCCGCGCAGCCTTCGGCCCACGCCTACGGGTCGGTCGTCCTCACGATCCTCCACTTCCGCGCGTCGAACCCATGATGCAGCACACGTCCAGGCTCCGCCTCACCCTCTCGATCTCCCTCGACGGTTACGTCGCCGGCCCCCACCAGAGCGTCGACGAGCCGCCGTTCCATCACCCGGTGTTCGTGCTCACGCACCACGCGCGCGAGCCGCTGGCGATGCAGGGGGCACGACCTTTCATTTCGTGACCGACGGCATCGAGTCGGCGCTCGACAAGGCGCGCCGAGCGGCCGGCGGCAAGGACGTCTCGCTCGCCGGCGGCGCGAGCGCCGCGCGGCAGTATCTCGCGGCCGGCCTGGTGGACGAGATGCGCCTCCACCTCGTGCCGACGCTGCTCGGCGACGGCGAGCGACTGTTCGAGGGCGTCGGCGACGACATGCACGGGCTCGCGCTCGTGCGCGCGGTCGCCGCCCCGCGGGTGACGCACCTCCTGTTCGCGCGGCGCTGACGGGGCGTCGCGACAAACTCCACCCGGTGACCGGCGTGCGACATCGCTACTTACACAGTGCACTGGGCGGCGCGCTCGCCGCCGCCGTCGCGCTCGGCTGTGCGGAGCCCGACTCCCGCGCGCAGCAGCCCGGTGTCGGCGGCGCACGATCGTCCGCCACCGCGGGCGGCGCCGACTGCGCGGACACCGCCGAGGCAGGCGCGTTGCGGTGCGCGGGAGGACGCGTGCGCCGCGAGGGCGATCGGCTGGTCGTCGCGCGGGGCGGCGGCGGGCCGCCGGTCGTCCTCCAGGACGACACGACCGAGGGTGCCCGCTTCGTGCGACACGCGTACCGCGCGCACCTGGCGAGCATCGGCGCCCACCTCGTGGAGCTGCGGCACTACGAGGGCAGCTCGTACCTGCTGATCGACGCGCGGAGCGGCGCGGCTACGCCGCTCTCCGGGCCGCCGGTGGTCTCGCCCGACGGCCGACGCTTCGTCACGACCTCGATGGACCTCGAGGCTGGCTACGACCCGAACGAGATCGAGATCTGGCGCGTGACGGACTCCGTACGCCAGCTCGAGTTCTCGCACCGCCCGGACGGGTGGGGGCCGTCCGACGCGGTGTGGCGCGACACGGCGACGATCGAGCTGCGGAAGCACGAGATGGCGCCCGACGGCTCGTCGTCCCGGGTGACGCCGCTGCGACTGACGCGCGACGGCACGACGTGGTCGCTCCACGACCTATCGCGCTGACGTCCAGCGGTGCGACGGTGGCGGGCCCGGCTGCGAGATTCCCCGCTGGTGACCCGCTCCGGGCGATTTTCGGGGCGATGTCGAGAACGCGCGGCCGGCTCCGACTACTCCATGCAGGCGTCGCTGTCGGCGCCCACCACCCGAGAGGAGACCAGACCATGAAGTACATGCTCATGATGCACGCGCCGGCCGGCACGGGCGACTACCAGATCAGCGACTGGACGCCGGAGGACTTCAAGGCCCACATGGACTTCATGCACCGCTTCAACAAGGAGCTCACGACGGCGGGCGAGTGGGTGGACGGCCAGGGCCTGACGCCGCCCGGACAGGCGAAGCTGGTGCGCGCGGGCCGCAACGGCGCCCCGGTCACCGACGGCCCGTTCGCGGAGGCGAAGGAGTTCCTGGCCGGCTACTGGATCGTGGAGGTAGACCGTCCGGAGCGGGCCTACGAGCTCGCCGCGAAGGCGTCGGCGGCGCCCGGACCCGGCGGCGCCCCGCTCAACATGCCGATCGAGGTGCGCCAGGTGATGAGCGCGCCGCCGACCGTCGAGGCGTGACGACTCCGGTCCCCGGCGTCGGGCACCTGCTGCGCGAGCTGGCGCCGCAGGTGCTCGGCGCGGTCGCGCGACGGCACGGCGACTTCGCGGCCGCCGAGGACGCGGTGCAGGAGGCGCTGATCGCCGCCGCCGAGCGGTGGCCGGTGGACGGCGTGCCGGCGAACCCGCGCGGCTGGCTCTACCACGTCGCCCTGCGGCGGATCACCGACCACCTGCGCAGTGAGATGGCGCGGCGGCGGCGGGAGGACGCGGTGGCGGGCGAGCTGTGGGCCGAGTGGGCGTTCGTTCCGCCGCCGGACGCCGAGCTCGACGCAGAGCGCGACGACACGCTCACGCTGCTCTTCATGTGCTGTCACCCCTCGCTGACGCCGCCGTCGGCGATCGCGCTCACGCTGCGCGCCGTGGGCGGGCTGACGACGGCGGAGATCGCGAGCGCATTTTTCGTCCCCGAGGCGACGATGGCGCAGCGGATCAGCCGCGCGAAGCAGAGCATCAAGGCGTCGGGCGTGCCGTTCAGCATGCCGCGCGACGCCGAGCGTGCCGCGCTGCTCGGGGCCGTGCTGCACGTGCTGTATCTGATCTTCAACGAGGGGTACGCGAGCAGCGCCGGCCCGGCGCTGCACCGCCCCGACCTGTCGAACGAGGCGATCCGGCTGACGCGGGCCATCCACGCGCTGCTGCCGAACGACAGCGAGGTCGCCGGGCTGCTGGCGCTGATGCTGCTCACCGACGCGCGCCGCGCCGCGCGGACAGGGCCGAGCGGCGAGCTGATCCCGCTCGACGAGCAGGACCGCGCGCTGTGGGACCGCGGGCTGATCGCCGAGGGGGTCGCGCTCGTCTCGGCTGCGCTTCGCGGCGGCGCGGTCGGTCCGTACCAGTTGCAGGCGGCGGTCGCCGCCGTGCACGACGAGGCGCCGCGCGCCGCGGACACCGACTGGGCGCAGATTCTCGCCCTGTACTCCGTGCTGGAGCGGATGTCCGACAACCCGATGGTGACGCTCAATCGCGCGGTCGCGGCGGCGATGGTGCACGGCCCGGCGGCCGGGCTCGAGATGCTGGCGACGCTCGACGAGGACGCGCGGGTCGCCGGCCATCATCGGCTGGACGCCGTGCGCGCCCACCTGTACGAGATGGCGGGCGACGACGAACGCGCCCTCGCGCACTACCGGGCGGCCGCCGAGCGCACGGCGAGCGCGCCGGAGCGCGACTACCTCGTGCAGAAGGCCGCCCGCCTCGCCGCGCGGCGCGGCGTCGGCGCGTAGCTGCCGCACTGGTCGTCGGTGACGCCTTGCCGCCCGCGGCGGCGGGGCGCAGCTTGGCGGCGGGCACCGGCACCGAACCCTCACCGCCGAAACCATGGCCACTCGCCGTCGTCGTCGTGCGCGCGATCTCGAGCGCACCTACTCGCGGGCGCAGTTCGTCGCCAAGCTGCGCCGCCTCGCCGACGCCATCGAGGCGCGGGAGTCGTTCAGCATCCAGGTCGCGAGCGAGCGGCTGCGCGTGCCGGCCGACGCCGCGTTCAACGTCGAGCACGAGCGCGCCGGCGGCGTCGAGGAGATCGAGTTCCAGGTGCGCTGGTCGGCGTCGGGCGCGTGAGCGAATGAGCGTGGCGCGGACGCCGCGCCGGCGCCTGGATTAGCGGACGGGTCCGTTGCGGCGCCGTTGCCGCCGCGATGCGGCGCGCGTCCATCTGGCGGGCGGGCCGCACGGGCGCCGCCCGAGACGCTCTCCCAGCGAGGCCGCATGCCCGTCCCGTCCGCTTCCCTGCTCCACGAGACGCCCAACCCGTACGCCGCGCTCGCGATCGCCGTCGTCGCCGCGGACGAGGCGATGCTCGCGATGCTGGCCCGCCTCACGCCGTCGCTCGCCATCGCGGCGCGGCAGCAGTCGCGCGCCGTCGCGGTGTAGCAGTCCGGCTGCGGCCGGCAGGGCCGCGCCGTAGACTTCGGGGATGACCGACCCGCCGCTGGTCGTCTCCTTCCGGCCGCTGGCCGCGCCGGACCTCCCGCTCCTCCACGAGTGGCTGTCGCGCCCGCACGTCGCCGAGTGGTGGACGCCGACGCCGCCGCTCGCCGACGTGGAGGAGGAATACGGCCCCGAGGGCGCCGCCGCGGCGGGCGTGCAGCCCTACGTCGCGCTCGCCGACGGCGTCCCGATCGGCTTCATCCAGTCGTACGTCGCGATGGGCGCCGGCGGCGGCTGGTGGCCCGACGAGCGCGACCCCGGCGTGCGCGGCATAGACCAGTTCCTGGCGAACGCCGACCAGCTCGGCCGCGGGCTCGGCACGCTCATGGTGCGGGCGTTCGTCCGCCGGCTGTTCGCGGACCCCGCCGTGACGCGAATCCAGACCGACCCGTCGCCGGCCAACCGGCGTGCCATCCGCTGCTACGAGCGCGCCGGGTTCCGCGCCGTCGGCGAGGTAGACACCCCCGACGGACGCGCGCTGCTCATGATCCGCGAGCGCGACGAGCCGGTCGCGGGGCGATAGGGCGAGTGCGCCGCCCCGCGGGCGTCCTGGCCACGGCGCTGCTGGCCGCGCTTCCGAGCGAGGCGAGCGCGCAGCCGGCGTGTCCGCGCGGCGATCTGCCGGCTTACGCGCACAACGACTACGAGAACGCGCGCCCGCTCACCGACGCCCTCGCGCTCGGTCTTCGCGGCACCGAGGCGGACGTCTTCCTCGTCGGCGACTCGCTCCGCGTGAGCCACGACCGCCGCCGTGCGCGCGGTCGTGGGACGCTCGACGCGCTCTACCTCGAGCCGCTCGCCGCGCTCGTCGCGCGGTGCGGCGCCCTCACCGCGGACGGGCGCCCGTTCCTGCTCGCGGTGGAGATCAAGGAGCGCTCGCGGCCGGCGTACGACGCGCTGCTCCGGTCGCTCGCCCGCCACCGCGCGCTGTTCTCGCCCACCGCCGGCGGGGGCGCGGCGCCGGTCGACGTCGTGCTCGTCGGGTGGCACCCGCCGGCGCCGGAGATGGGGCCGGACGCCGGCCTGCCCTCGCTCCAGCACCGCCTGCGACGCCCCGACGACGCGGCCGCGGCGGCCGGCGAACGCGTGGGGCTGCTCAGCCTGGACTACGGCAAGACGATGGGGAGGCGGTGGACGAGCGACGCCGGCCGTCGTCGGTGGCTCGCCGCCCTCCGCGCCGCGAAGCGGGATGCGCCGGGCGTCCTGGTCCGCGTGCACAACGTGCCGGCCGACGCGCGGCTCTACGCGGCGCTCCTCGACGCGGGAGTAGATTTGATCGGCACGAAGCAGCCGGCGGCGACGCGACGGATCCTGTCCGGGATGACAGCTCGCGCCTCCTCGCGGCCGTAGGCCGAACTCGAAGGGGGGAGCACGCCATGCGACGCGACGAGATGGACTCCGGGAGTGGGCTCGAGGTGCCGAGCCTCGGGCGCACGGCGCGGCTGTTCGGACGCGCGCTCGTGTTGCGCTGCCCCAACTGCGGCGAGGGGCCGGTGCTCGACGGCTGGTTCAAGCTGCGCGTCAAGTGCGGCACCTGCGGGCTCCGCTTTCAGCGGGGCGAGCACGACTACTTCGTCGGCTCGATGATGATCCTCTTCGTGATGGTGGGCCTGTTCACCTACGCGGTGCTGTTCGTGATGCTGCTCGCCACCGACGCGACGCCGTGGGACCTCCTGGAGAACGGGCTGCCGGTGGTGGCGATTCTCGCCATCCTCGCCTTCTTCCCGTTCGCGAAGCTGCTCTGGCTGGCCTTCGACCTGATGCTGCGGCCGGCGACGCCGGGCGAGCTGGAGTGGCACCGCGAGGCGGGCGCCGAGTTCTCGTCGGAGCGCGAGGCGCCGCGCCGGTGACGCGCCCCGCCGCTCCTGCCGCCGCCTAACGACTCTGGTCCCGCTCGGCGGCGGCGAACCCCTTCGTCGTCGCCCAGAGCCAGATCGAGCCCACGGCCACGCCGCCGAGGACGTCGGTCGGCCAGTGGACGCCGAGGTAGAGCCGCGAGTAGAGGGAGAGGAGGACGAACGCGGCGACGAGCGCGGCGAGCGCGCGCCGGCCGGCGCGCAGGAGGAGCAGGGCGACGGTGAGCAGCACGGCGACGCTGGCGATCGCGTGACCGCTCGGGTAGGAGGCGAGCGCGAACTGCCCGCGCTTCGGCCAGAGCGCCGGGCGTGGGCGGTCGAAGAGGCCCTTGAGGGCGAGGTTCAGGGCGAGGCTACCGAGCTGCACGACGAGAAGCCGCAGCGCGACGTCGCGGTGCGGCGTGCGGAACCAGAGCCACGCCGAGGCGGCGAGGACGATCGGCAGCAGGGTGTAGTTCGTGCCGAACCACGGCAGGGCGACGAGCGCCACGTCGGCCCACGCGGGGAGTGTGGTGTCGAGCGAGAGCAGGAGCGCGCGCTCCCAGGCCAGCCCGCGCGCCCAGTCGCCCGTCGCCTGTACGACGAGGGCGACCACGACGCCCACGGCGAGCGCGCAGGCGAAGCCCGCCGCGACCACCGGCCAGTGCACCTCCGGCCACCGGCGCACGGCCGCCGCGCGCCCCGGCATGGTCCTTCCGTCGCTGTCCCGGTCCATCGTCCTCCGATCGCGTCGTCCACCCGCCGGCGAGCGCCGTCGCGCACGCGCACCGGCCCAACGCACAGAGAGAGCCATGTCCACCTTCCCGCCGCGCCTCCGCCGCCATCCGATGCGGAGCGACGCGCCCGCCGCCGCTGCGACGACGACGACGACGCTCGCCGTGGCGCTCCTCGCCGCGCTCCTCGCCGCCGGCTGCGCGACCGCGCCCGCCGCGGCGCCGGCGCCCGCGAGCCAGTCCCCGGCCCCCGCGCCGGTCGCGACCACGCCGGCGCCGGGCGGCACGGACGCCGGCGCGCAGGCGACGATAGACCCGGCGCGGCCGATCAAGGAGTTCGGGACGATGTGGACGTTCGACGCGCCGCCGCTCGCCTACTGGAAGGCGCGCTACGGCTTCACCCCCGACCAGGCGTGGCTCGACCGCGTGCGGCTCGCCTCGGTGCGCATCCCGGGGTGTTCGGCGTCGCTCGTCTCGAGCGGCGGGTTGGTGATGACGAACCACCACTGCGCCCGCGCCTGCACCGCCGGCGTCTCGGCGAAGGACACGAACTACATCGAGGCCGGGTGGGCGGCACGCTCGATCGCCGACGAGAAGAAGTGCCCGACGATCCACGCCGACCAGCTCCAGTCGATCGAGGACGTCACGCCGCGCCTGCGCGCCGCCGTCATGGCGGCGACGCCCGCCGCGCAGGGCGAGCAGCGCGCGGCGGCGATCGCCGCGATCGAGCGGGAGTGCGGCGAGCAGACGAAGCTCACCTGCGAGGTCGTGACGCTGTACCAGGGCGGGATGTACTCGCTCTACCGCTACCGGCGGTTCGACGACGTGCGGCTCGTCATGGCGCCCGAGGAGGGGATCGCCTTCTACGGCGGCGACCCGGACAACTTCACCTACCCGCGCTACGACCTCGACCTGACGCTGCTGCGCATCTACGAGAACGGCCGGCCGCTGCGGCCGCGCGACTACCTGCGGTGGAGCGCGCGCGGCGCCGGCGAGGGAGATCTCGTCTTCGTCACCGGCAACCCGGGCTCCACGGGGCGGCTCAACACGGTGGCGCAGATGGAGTACCTGCGCGACGTGCAGTACCCGGCGCAGCTCGCCGGCTACGAGCAGCAGCTCGGCGTCTACCGCGAGCTCTCGGCGAAGAGTCCGGAGGCGGCGCGCGCCTACCAGAACCCCGTGTTCAGCCTCTCCAACTCGCACAAGGCGGTGACCGGCTACCGGGCGGGGCTCCTCGACTCGGCGATCATGGCCCGCAAGCGCGCCTTCGAGGCCGACTTCCGCCGCCGCGTCGCCGCCGACCCGCAGCTCCAGGCGCGCTACGGCTCGGCGTGGGACGAGGTCGCAGTGGCGCAGCGCGAGCTGGCCTCCTTCTACGACCAGCAGCGCTTCTACGGCTTCGGCTTCGGCGGCTCGCTGCTGATGCAGACGGCGGGACAGATCGTGCAGCTCCCCGCCGAGGCAGCGCGCCCCGACTCGCTGCGCCTCTCGGCGTACCGGGGCGAGGGCATCGAGCGCGTGCGGAAGCAGCTCCTCGCCAGCACGCTGACGATCGACACGGCATTCGAGGTCGGCGTGATCGCGGCGCATCTGCGCGCGGCGCAGAAGGCGCTCCCCGCGGGCGACCCGCTCCTCGCCGCGGCGCTGGCCGGCGGGCGGAGTCCGGAGGCCGCCGCGGCGGCGATCGTGCGCGGCTCGACGCTGACGACGCCGGAGGGTCGGCGCGCCCTGGTCGAGGGCGGTGCGGCGGCGGTCGCGTCGAGCACCGACCGGGCGATCGTGCTCGCCCGCCGGATGTACGAGCTGAACCGCCCGCTCGCCGCGCGCGCGGCGCGGCTCAACGCGGCGGTGGCGGCGAACGCCGAGCGCGTCGGACAGGCGCTGTTTGGCGTCTACGGGACGACGCTGCCGCCGGACGCGACGTTCACGCTGCGCATCACCGACGGCGTCGTGAAGGGGTACCCGATGAACGGCACCGTCGCGCCCTACAAGACGACCTTCTACGGCCTCTACGACCGCGCGGCGTCGTTCGACAACGAGCCGCCGTTCCGGCTGCCGCCGCGCTGGGTGGCGCGCCGCGACCGCCTCGACCTCTCGACCCCGTTCGACTTCGTCTCGACCAACGACATCATCGGCGGCAACTCGGGGAGCCCGGTGATCAACCGCGACGCCGAGGTCGTCGGCCTGATCTTCGACGGCAACATCGAGTCGCTCCCCAACCGCTTCATCTTCACCGACGACGTCGCGCGCAGCGTCAGCGTGAGCAGCCGCGCGATCACGGAGGCGCTCAGGAAGATGTACGATGCGGGGCGGGTGGCGGATGAACTCGAGGGGCGTGTGGCGAGGTAGGAGAGGCGCGCCTCGAGTGGCCACTACTCGCGGGCTGTTTGCCGTTCGCCGTCAGCCGTGGTGGCCTCAGGCGGCTTCCACGGCCTATGGCCTACGCTTCTCCCCGCTCACCCGCTGCCTCAGCGCACAGAGCATCGCCTGCACGGCATCGGCTTCGTCGTCGAGGCGGGCGTAGTCGCCGGGCTCGATCAGCGCGAGGTCGCGCGCCAGGAGGAGCTGGTAGCGCAGCTCCCCAGCGGAGCCGGCGGCGATGTCGAGGAAGTAGGCTAGCTCTTTCGGACTGCGGCGCTTGCACCCTTCGGCGATGTTCGTCGGTACCGACGCCGCCGCCCGTCGCATCTGGGACGCGAGCTCGTACCGGTCCGACCCGCGGAAACGCACGAGTCGGTAAACGTCGAGACTGAGCGCGTGCGCCCGGTGCCAAACGCGAAGCTTACGGTAATCCTGCATGCGAGAGAGGGGCGAGCCCCGAAGCTAGGGAGGCTCGCCTCTCTCGCATCATCTCGGTGCGCCACGCCGTACCGAGCCCGCTCACTGTTCGCGTCGAGTGGTGCGCAGGCTGGAGGAGGACCGTTCCGAGGCCTCTACGGCACACGGCACACGGCACACGGCACACGGCCCGCCAGAAAGGGGCCGGTCGAGGGCGCGGCTGGCCCGCGCGACGGGCCTCAGATCTCCGGCAGCGTCGCCCTCCGCCCCCTGTTCTGCTCCTGCAGCCACACGTACAGCGGCTGGAAGTACTCGACCATCGCCCGCGCGTCGAGCTCGCGGCCGGTGGTCTCGCGCAGAACCTCGCGCCAGGGGCGGCTCGCGCCGGGCGCCATGAGGGTGCGCAGGAAGTCCCCGACCTGGCGGTTGCCGTAGTAGTCGGTGTCGTGCGGGTCCTGCTTCAGGATGGACGTCGCGATGTGGTTGTGGAGCTGGATGAGCAGGGCGTTCGACAGCGCGTAGTCGTAGTACTGCGCGGGGTCGTCGTTGACGTGCGTCTTCGTCGCCGCGTCGGTGAACTGCTCGCCGCGCGGGCCCGCCGGCGGGGCGACCCCCTGGTAGCGCCGCGCGTACTCCCACCAGCGCGCGTTGAGCGAGTCGGCGGGGAGCCCGCTCACGTAGAAGTCGCGCTCCCAGCGCGACATCGTGCCGGCCGAGAAGGGGATGAAGGCGACGAACTGCAGCGCCTCGCGGAGGAGCTGCGCCGTCTTCTGCTTCTCGGACGCCTCGCCCGGCGGGACGAGGCCGCGCCCGACGAGGAAGCGGCGCTGCGACGAGGCGAGCCCCATCATGCTCCCGATCCCCTCATGGTAGGCGCGGTTGGCGCCGCCGCGCAGGATGAGCGGCACCTCGGGGCGCGAGTACGCCTGGTAGTAGTAGATGTGCCCGAGCTCGTGCGTGGACGTCTCGTACCAGTCGGCGTCGGCGACGACGCTCATCAGCGAGCGCACGTCCTGGTCGAGGTCCATGTGCCACGCCGAGGCGTGGGTGTTCTTCTTGTACGGCGCGTCGGGCGCCAGGGCGTAGAGCGACGACTTCGTCCAGAACGTCTCCGGCAGCGGGCGGAAGCCGAGGCTCACGTAGAGTGATTCCCCCTGCCGCACGACCCACTCCGGGGTGTGGCGGCCGACGGCCGAGTCCACGTTGAGCCCCTCGACGTTCACGAGCTCGGTCCACTGCTGGGCCCACCGGTTGGGGAGCCAGTGCGCCGGGATGAGGTCGGGGACGGGCTGCTTGTAGCGCCGCGCCAGCTCGTAGCGCGCCCACGTGTGCAGCTCGCGGTAGAGCGGGCGAAGCTGGACGTTCAGGGTGTCGAGCAGCGCCATCATCTCGGGCGTCGTCATCCCGTAGTCCGACACCTGGTAGGTGAAGTAGTCGGGGTAGCCGAGCGCCTGGACGGTCTGGTTGCGCAGGTCGCGCAGGGCGAGGAGCCCCGGGCGCAGCGCCGGCCCGACCTGCTTCGACGCCTCCCACGCCGCGCGCCGCTGCGCGAGGTTGGTGCTGACGCGGAGGATCGAGTCGATCTGGTTCGGGGTGACGGGCTTGCCGTTCAGCTTGAACGTGTAGCCGTAGAGCGTCTCCACCTGCTCGGTCTCGGCGGCGATCCGCCGGCGCACGACGTCGGCCGCCGCCTCGGGGGCCTCGCCGGCGGCGTAGAGCATCACCTCGAGCTGCCGCACCTGGAGCGGCGCGAGCTCGCCCTTCCGCGCGAGGTAGCCGCGGATGCGCGAGACGTTCTCGTTGCTGCCGACGAAGCGCGCGAACGCCTCCTGCGCCCGCTTCGTGCGCGCCGCGTTCGTCGTGTCGCCCGGAACGATGTGGGTGTTCGACGCCCACTGCGCCTCCTGCGAGGCGTAGTAGAGGCGCTGGTAGGTCTCGGCGTAGCCGCGAAGGTAGGCGTCCACCTCGGAGCCGAGGGGGGGCGTCGGCGCGCTGTCGGCGGCGGCCGTCGTCGCGGCGGGTGCCGGCGCCGGCTCCTGCTGCTGCGGCTGACGCGTCGCGCAGCCGGCCAGCGCGGCGGCTCCGGCAGCGGCAAGGACGAGGAACGCTCGGGTCGTGGGCATCACTGAGGGTTCGGAAGTAGGAGGTGCGGCGAAGGCGATCGCCGTAAGATGTAGGGGGAGTGCGCGCCGGCGGCAGCCGTCCGCCTACTCCCCTCACCCGTACCCCGCCCGCCCCGGATGCGCTCCCTCGTCGTCGGCGTCGTCAGGAAGCTGTTCCTGTTCCTGCTCTGGAACCTGCTCAGCGTGGGGGTGCTCATGCTGCCGATTCCGCCGCTCGCCATGTTCGCCCTCGAGCTGGCGGTCGTCGCGGCGTTCGTCTGGCGCTACCTGGCGCCGAAGCCGCACCGCGGCCGGCGGGAGCTGGCGCGGCGCGCCGTGCTGCGGCTGCGGGCCGTGCCGCGGAGCGCGTGGGGGATCGTCGGCGCGTGGATCGGCGCGACGATCGTCCTCGACAACCTCGTCTCGGTGGTGTGGTTCCACCTCGTACCACGCGCCGCCGACTACCCCAACCCGTTCGAGGAGCTCGAGCGCGTGCCGCTGGGCTGGCTCCCGCTGTACGCGACGATGCTCGTCGCGGCGCCGCTCGTCGAGGAGGTGGCGTTCCGCGGCTGGGTCCAGCGGCCGCTGGAGCGGCGGGCCGGCGCGGCGTGGGCGATCGGGATCAGCGCCCTCCTCTTCGCCCTCGCCCACGGCTACCCACTCCTCGTGCCCTACTACGTCGCGGCCGGCGTCGCGCTCGGCGCGAGCGTCTACCTCACGCGCTCGCTGTGGGTGGGGATCGTCGCCCACGCCGCCCACAACCTCTGGAGCATCGCCTCCGACGCCGCCGGCCTGACGAACGAGCGGCTCATCGCGTGGACGCGCGAGCCCGTCGTTTTCGCCCTCGCCGCGTTCGCATGCGTGGTCTGGGTCTTCTTCATGGTCTGGCTCGGCCAGCGGATGCGGGCGGCGACGCGAAAGCCCGCCGGCATCGCCGGCGACCGGCCGGCGCGGTTCCCCCTACCCACCGCCGCCGGCGGCTGAGTCGCGCGCCCGTCCTTGACGCTCGGGCCGGCCGGCCCTAACCGTTGTGGGCTGCGCGCCCGCCGTGGGGTCGCGCGCCGGTGTGGGGCGAGAGCCCCGCCCGCCGCGCCCCCGAGCGTCCCCGGAGGACGCCATGGTGCTCCGCTGCCCCGCCCACGCCGCCGCGACGCTGCTCGCCGCGTCGCTGCTCCTCCCCGCCGCGCTCGCCGCCCAGCCGCACCACCCGCCGCCCGAGCGCCCGCACATCGCCGTCAATGACAACCGGCGCCCGGCCGGCCGGCTCGAGGGCGGCGTGCTCACCCTGCGCCTCGTAGCGCGCGACGGGACGTGGTACCCGGAGGGAGAGAAGGGCGAGGGGCTGCCAGTGGCGGCGTGGGCCGAGGAGGGGGAGGCGCCGCTCGACCCGGGCCCGCTCATCCGCGTGCCGGAGGGGACGGAGATCCGCGCCACGGTGCGCAACGCCCTGCCCGGCCGGACGATGACCGTCCACG
>Ga0307405_10000655_pt1 | contig 13337 bp, 10 predicted proteins | sample 322Cmetagenome_2_FD_203311 | JGI IMG/M metagenome (GOLD analysis project Ga0307405, IMG submission 203311) | Maize rhizosphere microbial communities from greenhouse at UC Davis, California, United States - 322HYB-C-1 | ecosystem: Host-associated > Plants > Roots > Rhizosphere > Soil | place...
CAGCCGTTCGACCGACATGCGCAGGTCGGGCGCCAGGTTGGCCGTCGGCTGGTCCTTCGGGATCGCGCCGAGGACGTGGCACTGCTGGCACTTCAGCAGCTCGAACAGCTCGCGCCCGCCCGCCGCCTCGTTCGACGCGCGCACCACTTCGTGCGTGCGGAACGGAACGATCGGCTGGTTCGGGATCGACTGGAAGTACTGGATCACCGAGTTCGTCGCCATGTCGTCGAGGCCGAAGGTCGGCATCCGCACTTCGAGCCACGGCCGGATGGTGATCGGGCCGCGGATGAAGGCATAGAGCCAGTCCGGCTGCACCTTGGCGCCTTCGGGCGTGAGCAGCGGCGGGGCCAGCGTCGGATCCGCCACCAGCTTCTGGTAGTCCCCGCCGTTGCCTTCGATGACGTGGCAGCCGACGCAGTTCCGGCGGTTCACCAGGTTGCGGCCGACGCGTCGATAGTCGGTGCGCGCGTTCATCGTCGGCAGCGCAGCGGGCGGCTGCACCTGCCGCTGGAAGCTCATGATCGCGGTCTGCAACAGCTTGTTTTCGTGCTCGCTCAGATGGAAGTCGGGCATCCGGAGCTTTTCCTCCGGCCGCAGCACACGCCCCTGGTCGAAGCTGCGCGGATCGTGCAGCTTCTGCTCGAACCATGACAGCTTGCTGTGCGGGATGTCGACGAAGGCAAAGTCCAGCCGCGTCACGAGCTTGCTCGCTTCCTCGGAGAGCTCGACGCCGATGGCCTGCGCCTTCTCGAATCCCTTGATCTCGTGGCAGCTGAAGCAGCCGTAGCGACCGATCACGCGCTGCCCCAGCTCGAGTTGCTTCTGGTGCGCGTCCATCGACGCAAGCTTCGCCTTCGCCTCCTCGAACGGCATCACCGTCTTGAGATAGTCGAAGAGCACTTCGTCGACGAGCTTGGCGTCAGCCTTGGCCTTCGCCGCGGTGCCGGTGGATCCCTTCAGGCTCACCAGGTACGTGGCCACGTCCGCCGCCTGATCGTCGGTCAGGCGCAGATTCGGCATGTAGGTTTCAGGGCTGTAGTGCTTCGGGTCGCGCACCCAGTTGAACAGCCACTCGTAGGTCGTCTTGCTGCCGACGCTCTGGAGCGGCTGCCCGAAGGTGCGCCGCGGCCCGACGGCCGAGCGGTCCTTCTCCTCCGTGACGTGGCAGCCGAGGCACCCGATCGATTCGACGATCGCCTTGCCGTTCTGCGCGTTGCCGGGACGCGGCGACGCCACGGCCGGGCGATACTCCTCCGACTGCTCGAACAGGTATGCCACGGTTGCGGCAATCTCGGTCTCGTTGCGCGGCGCATCCTGCGGCGAGTTGGAGTTCGAGTTGTACCAGACCTGCGGCATCCACGTGGCCGGCTTGATCGCCCGCGGCTCGCGAATCCAGTTCTGCACCCACTCGGGCGTGAGCTTCGACTTCACCCGCGTCAGGTTCGGGCCAGGCTTGCGCAGCCCTTCGAAGCCGCGGGTCTTGTGGCACGCGTAGCAGCCGGCGCGCTCGAAGGTCGCGTAGGCGACGGCGAGCTGGTTGCCGTTGGGTACGTAGACCTCTTCGCGATGACACTTGGCGCACGACGCCTCCGTCATTCCGACCGGGAGCATCGGGTAATCCCAGTAGTGCGCGGCCTCCCAGTGGTACTTCTCTTCCCACTCGGCCGCCTGCTTCTCGTCGCGCGGCGTGTGCGCCACGTCGCTGAACGTGACCGACTGGCCCATCCCCTCGTGGCACACCGTGCAGCCGATGCGGTTCAGCGGGTGCGGCGAATCGCTCCCGAGATAGGCGGAGAGGTTCGGGTGCGTCTTGTACGGCTGCGGGTAGTTCTCGTACCCCTTGCGGTCGATCGACAGGTGGCACGTCGTGCACCGGTCCATCTTCGGCACCTTGGTGAAGTTCACGTCGTCGACGATGTTCGGGAGGACGACCTGCTGGACCTTGAGCGTGGGGGCCATGAAGTCGGTCATCGGCGCATCGCGCAGGAGCGACTTCGTGAGGCTTGGCGCGATGACGTCGAGCCGCGTTCGCAGGCGCCGCTGCTCGGCCTGCATCTCGTCGATCTGCTTCTGGGTCTCGGTGACCTGGCCGGTGTACTTCCCGAGCTCCGCCTGGACGGCCGCCCGCTCGGCGGTGGTCCGCTCCATCACCAGGTTCAGTTGCTCGACGCGCTTCGCCTGGCTGTCGATGTCTTGCTTCATGCGGTCGGCGCGGCTTTCCTTCGCGTCACGCGCCACCTCGTAGGCATAGCGATCGACGTCGTACTTCGCCTTGGCGAACTGGTAGTCCTGCGTATCGCGGTAGAGGCGGGCGCTGACGTCGTCGAGCTTGTCCTGCAGCTCCTCGACCTTGGCCTGGTTCGCTTGCACGTTCTTCTGTGCCGCGGCCAGCTGCTGCTGCAGCTGCTGCATCTTGCGCGGATCGACGCCCTTCTCGGCGGCGGCGAGCTGCTGGCGCGTCACCTCCATCTCGAGCTGGGTGAACCGGCGCTGCATGTTCTTCCACTCGCGGTCGAAGTCGTCCCACACCATCCACACCGTGCAGATGAACAGCACGATGCTCGATGCAGCGAACACGACGTTGAGGAAATCGACGTTGTAGGCGTGCCCGACGGACTTTTTCTCTGCTGCCATGTCAGCTCATGACCTCAGATGTTGAAGAAGAACTCAGGAATCGCGACGATGTACTTCAGGTTGAAGATCCAGCGAAGGAGCATCTTCGCGGGCAGCGCCATCATCATCAGGAAGAGGAACGCGCCCACGTAGTACCGTGCGCCGCCCATCTTGTCGTAGTAGTGCCTGAACGTCCTGCGCGCGAGCAGCACCGGCAGCACGAGCACGTAGGCGAGCACGAGGACGATGCCGAACGCCTCGCGCACCAGCCAGAACGACGGCAGCCCCGTCTTCATGCCGCGCACCCAGATGTACTCGGAGAGGTTCACGTTGGTGAGCGCCTCGAGCTTGTGCGTGTCCCAGTACTCGAAGGGGCCGAAGAAGTTCCAGTTCGGCCCGCGCAGGAACGTGCCGAGCACGATGAGCGAGCACCAGAGGACGACGAAGCCGAGCATGAACAGGAAGATCTCGGCCTTGCGCTCGGCAACCGTGTAGTAGCCGTTCCCCTTCTCGTTCTTGTCGATGTAGGGAATGGCAATCAGGCCGACGATGATCAGGCTCGGCAGGACGACGCCGGCGAGCCACGGATCGAAGTAGACGAGCATCTCCTGCAGACCGAGGAAGTACCAGGGCGCCTTCGACGGGTTCGGCGTTGCCGACTGACTGGCCGGCTGCTCGAGCGGCGCCTCGAGCACGATCGACCAGACGATCAGCACCACCGAGCAGAGAATCAGCGAGATGAGCTCGGTGTAGACCAGGTCGGGCCAGACCCACACGCGATCCGACTCCTGCTTCTCGATCGGCCCTTCGCCGCGCGCAATCCGCTGGTCGTTCAGCACACCTTCGCGGATCGAGAACCAGGTGAAGAACACGATCAGGAAGATCAGGCCGACGATCGGCACGTTGTCCGGCTTGAGGATGATGAGGCGGAAGTTCGGGTCGAAGTAGCCGAACACCAGGAACGCCGCGAGGAAGCCGAGCACTCCGTAGCCGACCGCCTTCTGAGCGAACACTTCGCGCTTCCAGATCATGAAGATCAGCGCGCCCAGGGTCATGGCGAAGAAGAGCCGCGGATCGGCGAGCGAGTTGAAGAACCCTTTGATCAACTGCATTCGTGAAACTCCCAAATCCCAACTCCGCAACTCCCAACTCTTGGGAGTTGGGGTTCTTGGAGGTTGGGAGTTCTCTAGAGCGGACCGGAGATCCCGCCGTCCTTGCGGACGCGCCAGAAGTGCACCGCCATCAGCACCGCGATCGCGAGCGGCAGGCCGACGCAGTGCAGCACGTAGAAGCGCAGCAGCGCGCCCTCGCCGACGAAGGTGCCGCCGAGCAGCGCGAAGCGGGCGTCCGATCCCGCGTGCACCAGCTTGACGTCACCGATCGCGAGGAGCGCCGCGCCCGGCCCTTCGTGGCCGAGGAACGGCGTCGCGCGCGCCATGTTCGAGCCGACCGTGATCGCCCAGATGGCGAGCTGGTCCCACGGCAGCAGGTAGCCGGTGAACGAAAGGAGCAGCGTGAGGACGAGCATCACGACGCCCACCGACCAGTTGAACTCGCGCGGCGGCTTGTACGAGCCGGTCATGAACACGCGGAACATGTGCAGCCAGACCGTGATCACCATCGCGTGCGCGCCCCAGCGGTGCATCTCCCGCATGATGCCGAGCGGCACGTGCTCGCGCAGGCCGACGATGTCGGTGTAGGCGTATTCGAGCGTCGGCCGGTAGTAGAACATCAGGAGGAGGCCGGTGAAGGTGAGCACGAGGAACAGGAAGAAGCTCAACCCGCCCATGCACCACGTGTAGCGCAGCTTCACGCCCGACTTGCGGATGCGCACCGGGTGCAGGTGCAGGAAGATGTTCGACAACATCACCAGCACGCGGTTGCGGTCGGTGGTCGGCTTGCCGTGCCGGAAGATCGACGTCCAGACCTGCGTCTCGGTCAGCCAGTTCCAGAACCGGACGAGCGGGCCTTCCTGCGGATCGATGGTTTGTGTCGTCGCCATATGCTCCGTTGAATTGGCGATTAAGTGATTGGCGATTGAGTGATTGCGATTACGCGATGAAATTCGCGCAGTCGCCTCGTCGCTCAATCACCAATTCCTACATTCTCAAGCTTTCAGAAACGCCTCCGGGTCGATCCACTGCCCCAGCTCGTACTGGAACTTGCGGCTCTTGTCGACCAGGATCTGCCCGTCGTCGGCGAGCACGATGCGGCAGCGCTCGAGCGGGCGCGGCGCCGGGCCTTCGAAGTTGATCCCGGTCGGGCGGAAGCCGCTGCCGTGGCACGGGCACTTGAACTTGTTCTCGGCTGACAGGTAGTTCGGCGTGCACCCGAGGTGCGTGCACGTGGTGAGCAGCGCGTAGAAGCCGCTCGCGTTCTGGACGATGTCCTGCGGCGTGCGGACGATCCACACGCCCATCGTTTCCTTGAAGCGCTCGTCGACACCCATCCCGTACTCGGCGGGCAGGCCGATCTTGAACTGAGCGGGCGGCTCGTTGATGACGTTGGGGAACATGAAGCGGCCCGTGGCCGCCAGGGCCGCGGCGGACGCCGCGGTGAACGCGCCCCACGCCACGCCGATCCACATGCGCCGCGACATGAGCGGCGAGGTGTCGTCTTCGTCGGCAGCGGCTGCCGCGGCCGCAGGCTTCTTGGTCGCAGTCGCGGCGGCGGTGGTCACTTTGCCGGCGAGATCGGCCGCTGGAACCGCTGGTGCCGCGGGTCGGGGAGGAACCGCGGGACGCGCATGCGCCGCGGCAGCAGCCGCGGGAGCAGCGGGCGCGGCCGGGGGCGTCGACGGCTTACCGGGCGCGGGCGGAATCTGCGTCGCCGAGGTATGCGGCTCCACGGCCGGGCCGACCGGCATCGACGGCGTCGGGTTCACGCGCGGCGCGACATGTGCACCGGGCGCCGGCGCGCCGGGCGTGGCCGGCCGGGGAGTCCCTGCGCCCGCGATTTCCGCGTCAGGGGGAATAGGTGACTCTGGAACGCCGTGTTTCGGGTCGTCAGCCATTCAGCCTCTCTATCAAACCCCGGGTCGCCGCCGCCTATCCGATAGCTTTCAACGCCTCGAGCGCCGCCTGGCGCACTTTCAGGTTCCGGTCTCCGCGGCTGATTGACTCGACCGGCTCGCGGAGCGAGGTTTCCTTGAGCGCGGCCGCGGCCTGCAGACCGCTGATCATGATGTCGCCCGCAGGGTCGGTGTCGACGTCTGCCTGCACGTTTCCCTGGACCGACTGCTCGAGATAGCTCCGATCGAGCATCCGGCGCAGCACCGGCACGCCTTCGCGCCGGCCGTGGCGCGCGAGCGCGACGGCCGCATTCCACTGCACGTCGGGCGCGGGATCGTTCAGCGCCGTCTCGAGCACGCGGGACCGCGAAGCATCCGGAATCGCCCCGAGCGAATACACGACCATCTTGCGAATGCCCGGATCGTCGGACGTGTAGAGCGTCTCGATCTGCGGGATCGACGACGCGTCGCCGAGCGACCCGAGCGCCCAGATGGCGCTGATGCGCGTGTCGCTGTCGGGAGACTCGAGCGTTTCCGTGAGCAAATCGATCGCGCGGCGCGGCGCCGGCCGATCGAGGCGGCCGAGGGCGAGCGCGAGGTAGCGCCGCACCTGCGGATCGCCCTCCTTCGACTGCTCGAATGCGGCGATGAGGCCGGGCACCAGCGTCGCGTCCGACTTCCGGACCTCCGGGTCGGCCATCAGCCGCGACAGCTCGTAGGCGGCCGGCCAACGGCGGTTGTCGCCGCCCGTGCGGATCTCGGTAAGGTAATCCTGCGCCGTGCGGTCGTCGGTCAGCAGCGTACGGAATCCGACATAAATCGCAGCAGTGACTGCAACGACGGCGAGCGGGATCAGGAAGAACTGAACAGCGAGAGCGGGCGCGGCTGCCAGCGGACTCCGAGGCGCGGGCAGGCGCTCGACGAGTTTATCCATGCCGACTGGGTTCGATCCGACCTAATGGGTACGCCGAAAGATTGGCGAACTTGTACAACCTTGCGCGGAAAATGTCAAAGCCGAGGCAGCGTCAGTCCGGCCTGCTTCTGGTATTTGCCGGCCTTGTCGGCGTAGGAGACCTCGCAGACCTCGTCGCTCTGGAAGAAAAGCACCTGCGAGATCCCCTCGTTGGCGTAGACCTTGGCCGGGAGCGGCGTGGTGTTGGAGATTTCGAGGGTCACATACCCCTCCCACTCGGGCTCGAAGGGCGTGACATTGACGATGAGGCCGCAGCGGGCGTAGGTGGACTTCCCCACGCACACGGTCAGCACGTCCCGCGGGATGCGGAAATACTCGACCGTCTTGGCGAGCGCGAAGGAATTCGGCGGGATGATGCAGATGTCCGCCTTGATGTCCACGAACGAGCGCGCGTCGAAATTCTTCGGATCGACGACGGTGCTGTTGATGTTCGTGAAGACCTTGAACTCGTCGGCGACGCGGATGTCGTAGCCGTACGAGGACAGCCCGTACGACACCACGCCCTTCCGCACCTGGCGATCCTCGAACGGCTCGATCATGCCGTGTTCGAGCGCCATCTTCCGGATCCACTTGTCGGCTTTAATCGAAGGCATCAGGATTCATTCGCGATTCAGCGAGTACGTGATTGAGCGATCAGCGCCGCGTCAGGAACATGAAGAGCAGCGTCAGCACGATACTGGCGAGGATCGACGTTGCCAGCGGGAAATACAACGTGAAGTTGCCCCTCCGGACGGTGATGTCCCCCGGCAGGCGACCGATTGGCAGGCCCCAGGTGATCAGCAGTCCGACCACTGCGATGACCAGCCCGAGCACAATCAGGAGTCGGCCCATGGGATCCAATCACCAATCACTGAATCGCTGAATCGCCAATTGTCCGGTTCAGAGGAGTTCCAGGCCGCGGAAGAAGTATCCGAGCTCGAACGCCGCCGTTTCGGGTGCATCGGATCCATGCGTCGCGTTGCGCTCGATGGACGATCCAAACTCCTTGCGCAGCGTGCCGGCCTCGGCTTTCGCGGGGTCGGTCGCGCCCATCAGCGTACGCCACTTCCTGATCGCGTCGGGCGCTTCGAGCGCCATCAGGACAACCGGCCCGGACGACATGAAGTCGGTCAGGCCGCTGAAGAACGGCCGCTCGCGATGCACCGCGTAGAAACCTTCAGCTTCCTTCTTCGTGAGATGGTGCATCCACATGCCGCGAATCGTGAACCCGGCGTCCTCGATGCGAGAGAGAATCTTGCCCGCCAGCCGCCGTTCGACGGCGTCTGGCTTGATGATGGCGAACGTCCGTTCCATAATCCGCCGATTATATATGCGCGCACGCCGACGTCGCTGCGCATGGCACGATTCTGGAATCGCTCACCCGTGGAGGGTTGTCTGATGCCGTCGACGAACCGACCTGCCGATCCGGATCTCGAGAAGGGCGCCGTCGAAGGCCCGCCGAGCGATCAACACACCGAGGGCAACCCGAACGCGCCCGGCCTCGACGAGAACGGGCTGCCCAACGACGAAGTCGCCATCGCGCAGGACGTCATCGGCGCGAATGAAGATGAGACAGAGGGCTGAGCACGCCAACGGCCAACTTCCACCTTCGCAACTCCCAAGGCGCCCTGTCTCGCAACAGCAGGACGCTTTGGGAGTTGGCGTCTTGGGAGTGGGCAGTTAGCGAAGACTCTCCATGATCTCGTCGAGCGCCTGCTTGCCGGGCCGCGTTCGTTCGAGCGGCAGCGACGCGAGCGGCTCGTCGACGATGTCGAGCAGCGTGCAGAAGTCGTCCTTGTCCGGCTCGACGTAGAGCAGACCCGTCGCGTATTCCCCCCGGCGCGACGTCTCGAGCAGCTGACGCATCGCCCCGAGCTTGTCCGTCGGGTCGTACCCCTGCCCCACCGTCTTCAGCACGATCCGCGAGCCGTCATGAAGGGTCACCTCCCGCGCGGTGCCCGGCTCCTGCTCCACGGCGATGTCCTCGAAGTAGGGGACGAAGCTGACGTCGTGCAGCGGTTCGTCATGGTCCTTCACGTACGAGTAGCTCTTGGTCGACCCCTCGTGATCGTTGAAGGTCACGCAGGGCGACAGCACGTCGAGCATCACGGTGCCGCGATGCGAGAGCGCCGCCTTCAGCAGCGCCGTGAGCTGCTTCTTGTCGCCAGAGAACGAGCGCGCCACGAAGCTGGCGCCGAGCTCGATCGCCAGCGCGCACATGTCAATCGGCGGCAGGTCGTTGACGACGCCGGTCTTCAGCTTGGAGCCGAGATCCGCGGTCGGCGAGAACTGCCCCTTGGTCAGTCCGTAGCAGCCGTTGTCCTCGATGATGTAGATGATCGGCAGGTTGCGCCGCATCAGGTGGACGAACTGCCCCATGCCGATCGCACCGGTGTCGCCGTCGCCGCTGATGCCGATGGCAATCAGCTTCTTGTTGGCGAGCATGGCGCCGGTGGCCACCGACGGCATGCGGCCGTGGACGGCGTTGAAGCCGTGCGACTTGGCAAGGAAGTAGGCGGGACTCTTGCTCGAGCAGCCGATCCCCGACAGCTTGATCACCTGCGTCGCATCGACGCCCATCTCGTAGCACGCGTCGATGATGCGCTCCGAGATCGCGTTGTGGCCGCAGCCGGCGCACAGCGTCGTCTTGCTGCCTTTGTACTCGACCAGTTCGAGGCCGATCCGGTTCGTTTTCCCCGCCATGGCTACTCCCCCGCTCCCGCCGCCGGCGTGCTGCCGCCGACCATCGAATGTCTCAACTCGGCCGGCACCGCCGGCTTCAGCCCCTCCTGCACCAGCACGTCGTCGGTGATGCTGCGGGCGTCGATCGGCAGCCCGTTGTAGTGCAGCACGTTGCGCAGCTTGGCGAGCCGCTCCGGGGTGATCTCGAGGCGCATCAACGCCGCCATCTGCCCGTCGCGGTTCTGCTCGACGACGTAGACACGATCGTGCTTGTCGAAGAACTCCCACAGCGATTCGGCGAACGGATAGCCGCGCAGCCGGTAGTACGACGTTTCGATCCGGTGCTCGTCGCGCAGCTGGTCGCGGCTCTCCTCGACCGAGAAGTGGCTGGTCCCGTACGCGATGACGCCGATCTTCGCCTTCGCATTCCACTGAATCTCGGGCTGCGGCACGAGCCCCCGCGCGGTGTCGAACTTTTTCGCCAGGCGATCGACGTTGTTGCCGTAGTCGTCGGCGCGCTCGCTGTACTGCCCCTTCGCGTTGTGGCCGGAGCCGCGCGCGAAGTACGGCGGCATGCCGTCGCCCGGCACGGTGCGATAGGGAATACCGTCGCCGTCCACGTCGGCGTAGCGGCCCCACTGCGCGCCGAGCTGCCGCAGCTTGGCTTCGTCGAGCACCTTGCCGCGATTGATCGGCGTCGTCGGATACGGGAACGGATCCGACATCCAGGTGTTCATGCCGAGATCGAGGTCGCTCATGACGAAGACCGGCGTCTGCAGCTGCTCGGCGACGTCGAACGCCTCCATCGCCATCGAGTAGCACTCGCCCACCGAACACGGCAGGAGCAGCGGATGCTTGGTGTCCCCGTGGGAGAGCAGCGCGGTCGGGAGAATGTCGCCCTGCGCGGTGCGCGTCGGCAGGCCGGTCGACGGCCCGACGCGCTGCACGTCGAAGATGACCGCAGGGATCTCGGCGTAGTAGCCAAGGCCGGTGAACTCGGACATCAGCGAGATGCCAGGGCCGGCCGTCGAAGTCATCGCCCGAGCGCCCGCCCACGCGGCGCCGATCACCATGCCGAGCGCGGCGATTTCGTCTTCGGCCTGGACGATCGCAAACGTCGCCTTGCCGTCCTTGTCCACCCGGTACTTCTTCATGTAGGTGATGAGCGTCTCGCACAGCGACGAGGACGGCGTGATCGGGTACCAGGCGACGACGGTGCAGCCGGCCATCATGCAGCCGATGGCCGCCGCGGCGTTGCCTTCGATCAGGATCATCCCCTGCGTCTTGTTCATCGGCTCGACGTAGAAGTTGTCCTGCTTCGGCAGGTTCGCCTCGGCGTAGTCCCAGCCCGCCTTGAGCGCACCCATGTTCATCTGCGCGGCCTTCGCCTTCTTCCCGAGCTGCTTCATGAGCGCCTTTTCCATCTCGCCCATGTCGATCTGCAGCAGCTTGGCGAGGACGCCGTCGTAAATCATGTTGCGCACGAGGCGCCGCAGCTTGGCGTCGGGACAGACGGGCGCCACGAGCTTGTCGAACGGCACCGGGTAGAACTTCAAATCCGTGCGCAGCGCGTTCAGCTTCAGCGGCTCGTCGTAGACGACGGCCGCGCCCGGCTGCAGCGTCAGCACGTCTTCCTTGGCCGTCTCCGCGTTCATCGCGACGAGGAAATCGATTTCCTTCTTGCGCCCGATGTAGCCGCTCTTGTTCGCGCGGATGGTGTACCAGGTGGGCAGGCCGGCGATGTTCGACGGGAACATGTTCTTGCCGGACACGGGAATGCCCATCTGAAAGATGGATCGGATGAGGACGAGATTGGCAGTCTGGGATCCGGAACCGTTGACGGTCGCGACCTGGATGGTGAAGTCGTTGACGACCCGTTGCCCTGAACCTCGGGCTACGGGTTCGTCCTGGGTAGCAAGACCGGTGGGCGCCATGGGCGAAAAACTCCTGTCAGGGATGAACGAATACTCGGAGTATATCGAAAATATCAGGCTGATGTGCTTGAGGACAGGGACCGCGCCCCGTATGATTCGCGCCCGCGTTCACTCGGAACAGTTGGAGATCACGATGGCGCGAACGGCGTCGGCGCATCTGCTGGCCTGCCTGGCTGTCGGTCTCACGTTGTCGATCCCCGCGCGCGCGGCCACGATTCCCGCCGGCTTCGAGGAATCGCTGGTCGCGACCGTGCCGGCGCCGACGGCGCTGGCGTTCACGCCCGATGGACGGCTGCTGATCACCAGCCAGCTCGGGCAGCTGTACGTGTACCAGAACGGCGTACTGCTGCCCACGCCCGCACTCGATCTGACGGCGCAGATTTGCACCGAGCTCGAACGCGGCCTGCTCGGCATCGCGGTCGATCCCGACTTCGCGACGAGCGGCCACATCTTTGTCTACTACACGTTCAAGAAGAGCGGCTCGTGCCCGCGGCACACCGCCGAAACGCCGTTGACCCCGGTGAACCGCGTGTCGCGATTCACCCTGTCCACTGCGAACACGGTGAGCCTGGCGTCGGAGGTGGTGCTCGTCGACAACATCCCGTCGCCCAACTCGAATCACAACGGCGGTGACCTCAACTTCGGGAAGGACGGTTTCCTGTACATCAGCGTGGGCGACGGCGGTTGCGATTATCGCGGAGACAGCGGCTGCGCCTTGTTGAACGACGCCGCCCGGGACCTCCACGCACTGGTCGGGAAGATTCTCCGCATCACGAGATCGGGTGGGATTCCCGCCACGAACCCGTTCACCGGCACCGGCACCGCCAGATGCAACGTCATCGGCCGCGCAGAGCCCGGCCAACGATGCCAGGAGGTGTATGCCACCGGGCTGCGCAACCCGTGGCGCATGGCGTTCGACCCGAACGCCTCAGGCACACGGTTCTTCATCAACGACGTCGGCCAGAACACCTGGGAAGAAGTGAACGAAGGGCGCGCCGGCGCCGACTACGGTTGGAACATTCGCGAGGGCCCGTGTATCGCCGCGTCCGCGACCGACTGCCCGCCGCCGCCTCCCGGATTCACCGATCCGATCTTCGCCTACCGGCACAACGGCACGTGCTCGGCCATCAGCGGCGGCGCGTTCGTGCCGACCGGCGCGTGGCCGGTGCAGTTTGAAGGCGCGTACCTGTTCAGCGACTACACCTGCGGAATCATCTTCCGGTTGATCCGTGACGCCAACGGTGTTTACCAGCGCACGACCTTCGTCAGCGATCTGGGCGAGAGCAGCGCTGTCGCGGTGCGGTTCGGGCCGCATGGCGGCACGCAGGCCCTGTATTACACGACGTATGCGGCCGGCGGCCAGGTGCGGCGGATCACACCGGCGAGCGGCAACCGCGCGCCGATCGCCGCCGCGACGGCAACGCCGCGGTCCGGCGCCGTTCCTCTCGCCGTCCGCTTCGACGCGAGCGGCAGCAGCGATCCCGACGGCGACGCGCTCACCTTCACCTGGAATTTCGGCGACGGCTCTTCTGCGGGCACGGGGGCCATCGTCTCGCACACCTACAACGGCGCGGGGCGGTTCACCGCGACCGTCACGGCGCGCGACAGTCGTGGCGCGACGGCGACCGCTTCGGTGACGATTGACGCCGGCAATACGCCGCCCGTCCCGACCATCAGCTCACCCACTACGACGGCGCGCTTCGCCGTCGACCAGACGATCACGCTGCGCGGCGCCGCGAGCGATGCGCAGGACGGCGCGCTCGCCGACGCGCGCCTCTCGTGGACCGTGCTCCTCCACCACGACGCGCATACCCACCCGTTCCTCGGGCCAATCAGCGGCAATGGCCTGACGTTCCAGGCCCCGGCGCCGGAAGATCTCGCGGCCACGCGGACGAGCTTCCTTGAAATCCGATTGACGGCGACCGATACGCAAGGCGCATCGGCGACGACCGTGCGCAACTTCCAGCCGCGGCTCGTGGACGTGACGTTCAACACCGCCCCCGCGGGTCTCGTCGTCACCGTGAACGGGACCACCGCGACCGGTCCGCACACCTTCACGTCGTGGGAAGGCTATCGGCTGCTCGCCAGCGCCGGGACGCAGAAGGATGCCGGCGGACAGGCGTGGCTGTTCGGCTCGTGGGCCGAC
>Ga0307405_10000657_pt1 | contig 13314 bp, 12 predicted proteins | sample 322Cmetagenome_2_FD_203311 | JGI IMG/M metagenome (GOLD analysis project Ga0307405, IMG submission 203311) | Maize rhizosphere microbial communities from greenhouse at UC Davis, California, United States - 322HYB-C-1 | ecosystem: Host-associated > Plants > Roots > Rhizosphere > Soil | place...
GGAACGTAGTGGTGCGTGCCCTGCGTCATTTGCTCAGTGCCCTCTCTCGACGATATCGTCCATCATCTCGCGCAGTTTCGGATCCCATTCGGCGCGCAGTTCCTTGATCTTGGCGAGCAGGGGTTCGTTCTCGTAGGCCGGAATGTCGAGCCGGTAGAGGTCGGCAACCTCGCGCATCGAGGTGCGATCCATTTCCTCGAACGCATCCGCCATCGCCCGCGCGCCCTGCGGGTCGGCGCCAAGCGCCTCGTAGGCGGAGCGGCCCATGCGGATGGCCGCGTCGTAAGTCTCGCGGATCACGTCGCGGCATCCCATCGCCCACAGGTGGTAGACGTGATCGCGGTCGATCGCGCGGGCAACGACGTGGAGCTGCGGAAAGTTCTGGATCGCATATAGGACCAGCTTGTCGATCTGCTCGCGCTCGTCGAGCGCCACGACCAGCAGTTTCGCGCGGGCGATCCCGGCGGACGCCAGCAGATCGGGCCGCGTCGCATCGCCGAAATAGCTCTTCACCCCGAACTTCTTGAGATGTTCGAGATGCGTCGAATCGTAGTCGATCACGGTCGCGCGGTAGCCGGCGATGTCGAGCATGCGGTCCACGATCCCGCCGACCCGGCCGCGCCCGGCAATGATGATCGGGTTCTCCTCCTCGATCGAATCCGCCTCGCGCTCCTCGTCGCGGCAATAGGCCGCCTCGATCAGCCGGTCGTAGGCGATGAACAGCAACGGCGTGGCGAGCATGGTGAGTGCCACGATCAACAGCAGTAGGTCCGCCGTTTCGCCGTCCAGCACGAAATTGGCCACTGCGAAGCCGATCAGCACGAAGGCGAACTCCCCCGCCTGCGCGAGGCTGAGGGAGAAGAGCCACGACGCCTGGCGCCGGATTCCGGCCACGCGCGCGATCAGCGCGAGAACTGCGGCCTTCACCGCGATCACGACTGCGGCCCAGAAGAGCACCGTGTCCCAGTTCTCCATCGCCAGTGCGAAGTCGATTCCCGCGCCGACGGTAATGAAGAACAGGCCGAGCAGCAGGCCCTTGAAGGGTTCGATGTCGCTTTCGAGTTCATGCCGGTATTCGCTGTTCGCGAGGACCACCCCGGCGAGGAACGTGCCGAGGGCGGGCGAGAGGCCGACGATGGTCATCAGCAGCGCGATGCCGATCACGAAGACGAGCGCGGTGGCGGTGAACAGCTCACGCAAGTGCGCCGCAGCGATGAAGCGGAACACCGGGCGGGTGAGATAAGTGCCGATGAGCACGACCGCGCACACAGCGGCAAGCGTCGTCAGGCCGGAGAGCCAGACCGGCATGTCCTCGGTCAGGTTGAAGCCGCTGCCATGCCCATGCGCGGCTCCCGCGGCCGCAGAGCCTGCCGAGGCGAGTTCGGGCAAGGCGAGGAACGGGAGAATGGCGAGCATAGGAATGACGGCGACGTCCTGAAACAGCAGGACCGAAAAGCTCCCCTCCCCGCCTTCGCTTTTCAGCAGGCCCTTCTCGGTGAGAGTTTGCACCACGATCGCCGTGGACGAGAGCGCCAGCACCATGCCGATCGCAAGAGCGGTGCGCCACGCCTCGCCCGCGAGCATCATCGCCGCCGCGAGCGCCAGGGTCGTCAGCAGCACCTGCCCTCCGCCGAGCCCGATCAGGCGCCGACGCATTTCCCACAGCTTCTTCGGTTCGAGCTCCAGCCCGACGATGAACAGCATCATGACCACGCCGAATTCGGCGAAGGCCTGGAGTGCATCGACGTCGACCCGCAGCGCGCCGAGCAGCGGCGAGATCGCCATTCCGGCGAGCAGATAGCCGAGCACGGAGCCGAGCCCGAACCGGGTGGCAAGCGGCACGGCGACCACGCCCGCCATCATGATCACGAAGGCGAGAATCAGGAACTCGGTCATCTCGCTCTCCCTCGCCTCGGTCCCGGTCGGGGACGCTCAGTGCCCGTAGGTGCCGGTCAGATGTGCAGCGCGCGTCCGTAAGCGCCGAGCACGCTCTCGTGCATCATCTCCGAAAGAGTCGGATGCGGGAAGACCGTCTGCATCAATTCGGCTTCGGTGGTCTCCAGCGTCTTGCCGATGGTATAGCCTTGAATCAGCTCGGTTACTTCGGCTCCGATCATGTGCGCGCCGAGCAGTTCGCCGGTCTTCGCGTCGAACACGGTCTTGATAAAGCCTTCCGCTTCGCCGAGCGCGATCGCCTTGCCGTTGCCGATAAAGGGGAAATTGCCGACCTTTACCTCGTGACCGGCTTCCTTCGCCTTCGCCTCGGTCATGCCGACGCTGGCGATCTGCGGGTGGCAGTAGGTGCAGCCCGGGATATTGTTGCGGTCGAGCGGGTGCGGGTGCACGTCCTTGTTGCCCAGCTCCTGCGCGATTGCCTCGGCCGCGGTGACGCCCTCGTGGCTCGCCTTGTGCGCCAGCCACGGACCGGGCGTGCAGTCGCCGATTGCCCACAGGCCTTTCGTCTTCGTGCGGCCGTATGGATCTATCTGGATGAAGCCGCGGTCCATCTCGGTGAGCTTCTCCAGGCCGACGTTCTCCGTGTTCGGCTGAATCCCGACCGCGACGATTACGTGGCTGAACTCAGTCTCCGAGGTCTTGCCATCCTTCGCCTTGATCTTCGCCTTCACCCCGTTCGCACTGACTTTCATATCCTCTACGCCCGCGCCGGTCATGATCGTCATGCCTTGCTTGGTAAGCGACTTCTCCAGGAAGGTGGAGACGTCGTTGTCCTCGACCGGCACGATCCGGTCGAGCATCTCGACGACCGTAACTTCGGCTCCCATATCGTTGTAGAAACTCGCGAATTCGATCCCGATTGCGCCGCTGCCGATGACCAGCAGCTTCGTCGGCATCTCGGGCGGAGTCATCGCATGACGATAGGTCCATACGCGCTTTCCGTCAGCCTTCGCGAAGGGCAGGTCGCGCGCCCGCGCGCCGGTGGCGACGATCACGTGCTTCGCCTCCAGCTTCTCCTCGCCCTTCTCGCCCTTGACGGTCATCGAGGTCGGGCCGGTCATGGTCCCCTCGCCCATGTGGACCGTGATCTTGTTCTTCTTCATCAGGTGCGTCACACCCTGGTTGAGCTGCTTGGCAACGCCCCGGCTGCGCTTCACCACCGCTTCAAGATCGGCCTCTATCTCCTTGGCTTTGAGGCCGTAATCCTGCGCATGCTGCATGTAATGGAAGATCTCGGCCGAACGCAGCAGCGCCTTGGTCGGGATGCAGCCCCAGTTGAGGCAGATGCCGCCCAGGTTCTCGCGCTCGACGATCGCGGTCCTCAGCCCAAGCTGCGCGCAGCGGATCGCCGCGACATAGCCGCCGGGGCCCGAACCGAGCACGATAACGTCGTATTTGTCAGCCATTCGTCATTTCCTTGGGGAGTGATGTCGCCGCCTCGCCGACCGCCCGCGGACGATCGCTCTCATCGAGCAGCACGAATTTGAAGGTTCCGGCCGCGACCTTCACGGTCGCCTCGCCATTGCGTTCGCGGGCGATCGCTTCGGCGGTGATGGTCAGCGACGTGCGGCCCGTTGCGGCGATATCGCAGTGGACCGAGAGTTCGTCGCCGACCGCCATTGCGCCCGGAAACGCGAAATCGGAGGCGGAGACGACGACCGCCTTGCCCCGCCCTACCCGGCTCGCGAGCGCTCCGGCGCCGAGCGCCATCTGGCTCATCAGCCATCCTCCGAACACACCGCCATAAGGGTTGGTATCCGCCGGCATGGCGGTGACGCGGATCATCGGCTCGACACGGTGGTTCATTCGTCAGCCTGCCAGCAGTTCGATGCTCGACGCCTTGACCCATCCCCAGCCGCAAGGGCCTTCATAGGCGACAGGTTCGGCAACGGGCCTGCTCACGCGGCAATCGCCGAGCTCCTGGAACTCCGCGTCGGCGAAGACGATGCCCTGCCACTCGTCCGCGGCTTCGCAAAGCCAGACGATCGTATCGCTCGGCAGGTCGTCCTTCACCCGAGTGTCTTCGCCGGGCCCCTCGTGAACGGTCTGCTCCGGTTCGCCGCCCGCGATGCGACCGATGCCCAGACACGCGTCCTCGCTCGGACCCGCGAGTCCGACCATCGGGGCGCGGCCTTCCTCGTGCACGATCGCCTTGGGAGCCGGCGGCCCCACCTGACTGGCAAGCACCGCGAGGAGGAACACCGGGATCATGTCAGACGAGCAGCCCCATCGGGTTCTCGACCAGGTTCTTGAACGCGTCCATCAGCTTGGCGCCGTCCACGCCGTCGATCGCGCGGTGGTCGAAGCTGCCGGTGGCCGTCATCACGGTGGCGACGCCGAGCGCGTCGTCGATCACATAGGGCCGCTTCTCGCCTGCGCCGACCGCCAGGATCATCGCCTGCGGCGGATTGATCACCGCATCGAACTGCTTGGTCCCGAACATGCCGAGGTTGGAGATCGAGGCTGTGCCGCCCTGGTATTCGTGCGGCTGCAGCTTGCCGTCGCGCGCCTTGCCCGCGAGTTCCTTCATCTCGGTCGAGATCTGCGCGAGACCCTTGCGGCCGGCGTCGACGATGATCGGGGTGATCAGGCCGCTGGGCGCAGCAACCGCGACCGAAACATCCTGCCGTGTGTACTGGTGGAGTTCGTCGCCCTGGAAGCTGACGTTGCACTGCGGCACGCGCTGCAGTGCGCGCGCGAGAGCCTTGATGAGGAGATCGTTGACCGAGAGCTTGACGCCCTCTGCCTCAAGGCTGGCGTTGAGTTCGCCGCGCAGCTTGAGCAGCGCGTCGAGCCGCACGTCCACTGTCAGGTAGATGTGCGGAATCGTCTGCTTCGCTTCGGTCAGACGACGCGCGATGACCTTGCGCACGTTGTTGAGCTTCTGTGCCTCGTAAGGCGCGCCGAACTCGCTCTGCTGAGCGCCCGCAGGAGCGGCGGCCTTCGCCGGCTGAACGGCCTTGGCGGGGGCTTGCGTTTGCGCGGTCGCTGTCGGCGCGCTCTCCACATCGGCCTTCACGACTCGTCCGTTCGGCCCGCTTCCCTGAACCGAGGCGAGATCGATCCCCTTCTGCTCGGCGATCCGCTTGGCGAGCGGGGAGGCGATGATGCGGTCACCTTCGGCTTTGGGTGCGGCAGGAGCCTTTGGTTTCTCCTGAGCCTCCGCGGAGGCGGAGGCCTCGGGCTGCTCGTCGGACGGCTTCTCATCCTCGCCTGAGGCCCCCGCCTTGGCGGGGGCTGGTTCTTTCTTTTCACTCTCGGCCGGCTTCGATTCTGCTGCGTCCGCGTATTCATCCTCACCGGCGAGCGTGGCGATGACGGTGCCGACTTTCACGCCCTCGGTGCCTTCAGGTACCTCGATCTTGACGATCGTCCCTTCGTCGACCGCTTCGAACTCCATCGTGGCCTTGTCGGTCTCGATCTCGGCCATCACGTCGCCCGCGCTGACCTGATCGCCTTCCTTCACGAGCCATCGGGCGAGCGTGCCCTCCTCCATGGTGGGCGAAAGAGCGGGCATCTTGATCGGCGTCGGCATGTTTCCGTTGGGTCCTCGCGAGTTTTCGGCCCTGCTCTGGCCAATTTGGCGCGCACGGGCAAGGTCCTTGCGCGGAATACGATTTCATCGGATACCTGCGCCCGGAGGGCAAAGCATGCGGGTCTATCTCGTGATCATGGACGAGACTGAGGAAGCGCGCAAAGCGCTGCGGTTCGCCGCGCGCCGTGCGGCCGCAACGGGCGGCGCGGTGCATATCCTCGCGCTGGTCCAGCCGCAGAGCTTCAACGCCTTCGGCGGCGTTCAGGCGACGATCGAGCAGGAAGCACGCGATCGCGCCGAAGTGATGGCCACGAGCGCGGCGGGCAACCTCTATTCCGAAAGCGGAAAGATGCCGACCATCGCAGTGCGGGTCGGCGAAGGACAGGCGGTAATCAAGGAATATCTTGCCGAGCATCCGGAAGTCGCGGCGCTGGTGCTCGGCTCCGCGCCGGAGGGCGGGCCCGGGCCGCTCGTGACGCATTTCTCTGCGCACGCCGGCTCGTTGCCCTGCCCTCTCTTCGTGATTCCCGGTTCGCTCAGCTCGGAAGCTATTGACCAGTTGAGCTAAGCCGCGGAAGGCCGCGCGCCGAGCGCCTTCAGGCCGCGCCATTCGAGAATCACGAACAACTCCACCACGATCGCCTGCGCGATGATGACGGCATGGCCGAGCCCCGTCAGCGCGTTGAGGTGGAACAGCCAGACCAAGAGGCTGGCGAGCACCCATCCGGCGTTGCCCATAACCACCACCGCCAGAAGCAGGCGCGACGGCCGGTAAGCGAGGAACGCCAGCAGTGCCGCCACCGGCAGGCAGATCCACCCGGCGGCAGCAACGATCGTGTCGGGCAGGCCCAGCAGACCTGTAACGGTGGAGGTGGCGCCCACGCAGAGCGCAAAGAAGAGCGCACAGCTCGCCGCATCGAGCACCAAAGCCTGGGTAAGAGTGATATTGCGCATGTGCTTTACTCCGTTGATTGGACAAGCGCATTGCTCGCAGGAGCAGCGAGGCAAGTCGATTACCTGACAGGTAATGGTGCTCACACTGTTCAAACGGTAGGAACGCCTCATGGAACAGGCCCCTCTCGGTGAGATGCTGCGCGAATGGCGCGTGCGGCGGAAAGTCAGTCAGCTCGACCTCGCGCTCGCGAGCGAGATATCCGCGCGGCACCTCAGCTTTATCGAGACGGGTCGCAGCGCGCCGAGTACTTTGGTGATCGACCGCCTCGCGCACGAGTTGGCCATGCCGATGCGCGCGCATAATGCGATGCGGATCGCCGCCGGATATGCCCCTGCGCACCGTGAGCGGCCGCTCGACGATCCGCAGCTCAGCGACGCACGGGCGATCGTCGAGCAGGTTCTCGCGGGCCATGAGCCCTACCCCGCCCTCGCTGTCGACCGGGCGTGGAATCTGGTCGCGGCCAACGCAGCCCTTCCGCTGCTGCTGGCCGGAGTCGCGCAAGAATTGCTTGAGGCACCGGTCAACGTGCTGCGCGTCGCCCTCGATCCGCGCGGCATTGCGCCGCAGATCGCCAATTTCGCCGAGTGGCGCGCACATCTGCTCGCGCGGCTGTCGGCCCAGATCGAAGCTACTGGTGATCCGATGCTCGAGCAGCTCGAAGCCCAGCTGCGTGCAATTCCCTATCGGTCGTCCGGCCCCCCGCCGCAGGCGCATGGTGGCGCGATCGCCGTGCCTCTGCAACTCGACACGCCGCATGGGCGCCTGTCGTTCATCTCCACCACGACGGTGTTCGGCTCGCCGCTCGACATCACGCTGTCGGAGCTCGCGATCGAAGCATTCTTCCCCGCGGATCGCGAGACCGGCGAACGCCTGCGCGCCGCGCTCGGCTAGCGCTTCTTGCCGCGCCCTTGATGGCGGATATTGCCTGGGCGCCCGCGCTTGCTCTGGACGAACTTGCCTGTCTTGCGGCCGCGCGGTGGAGGACGATCGCCGCGCGGTTCGATCGCGCTCCCGTCGGCATTAAGCGGTTCGAACTTGAGCGCGCCGGTGAGCGGATTTGCTTCACCCAGCCTCAACTTGAGTCGATCGCCGCTGGCGTAGCGCGTGCCGCTGTCCGCGCCGATGAGCGCCTGCGCCGCCTCGTCATAACGGAAGTGCTCGGCGCCCAGAGTCGAGACGGGCACGAGCCCGTCGCCGCCGAGCCCCATGATCGTGGCGAAGAAGCCGAACGGCTGCACGCCCGTGACGCGCGTGTCGAACGTCTCGCCCACTCGGCCCGAGAGCCAGGCCGCGACGTACCGGTCTATCGTGTCGCGTTCGGCCTCCATGGCGCGGCGCTCGGCGGTGCTGATTGCGTCGGAAACCTTCGACAGATCGTCGCGGTCGCGGTCGGACAGACCGGTCGTGGGCGGTATGGCGCCGCCTTTCGGTGCCGGTTGCTCAAGTCCGAACGCATCCACCAGCGCGCGGTGCACGAGCAGGTCGGCGTAGCGCCGGATCGGCGAGGTGAAGTGCGCGTAGGAGCCGAGCGCAAGACCGAAGTGCCCGGCGTTCTGCGGGCCGTAGTACGCCTGCGTCTGGGTGCGCAGCACTGCCTCCATCACCTGCGCCTTCTCGCTCTCGTCGGTCACGTCCTTGAGCATGCGGTTGAACAGGCCGGGTGTGATCACCTGCCCCAAAGCCAGCGTACGGCCGAACGTTGCGAGATAGTCCTTCAGCGCGACCAGCTTCTCGCGGCTCGGCGGCTCGTGGACGCGGTAGACGACAGGCGCGGTCTTGCTCTCCAGCGCTTTGGCTGCAGCCACGTTCGCCGCGATCATGAAATCCTCGACCACGCGGTGGGCATCGAGCCGTTCGCGCACCGCGATCTCGGCGATCTTGCCTTGCTCATCGAGCACCACCCGCCGCTCTGGCAGTTCGAGTTCGAGCGGATCGCGCGCAGTGCGGGCAGCGAAGAGCAGCTTCCATGCTCCCCACAAGTGCTGCAGGTGTTCAGGGGCGTCGCCCTCGTCGATCGCCTTCTGCGCATCCTCGTAGGCGATGTTATGGGCGATACGCACCAGCGCGCGGGTGAAGCGCCACTTCGTCACCTTACCCTCAGGCGAAATGCGCAAGTGGCAGGCCATCGCCGCGCGGTCCTCATCCTGCTTGAGCGAGCAGACGTCGGCGCTCAGCACTTCTGGCAGCATCGGAACGACGCGGTCGGGGAAATAGACCGAATTACCACGCTTGCGTGCCTCACGGTCGATCTGACCACCGGGCCGCACGTAGAAACTTACATCGGCGATCGCGACCAGCGCGCGATAGCCACCCTCGCCGTCCGGCTCCGCCCAGATCGCGTCGTCATGATCCCGCGCATCGGCCGGGTCGATGGCGACGATCGGCAAATGACGCAGATCCTCGCGCTTGTCCGCGCTCAGCGGGAGCTCGGCCGCGCGCTCCGCCTCTTCGATCGCGGCTTCGGGGAAGATGTGCGGAATGCCATGCTTGGCGATGGCGATGAGCGAGAAGCTGCGGGGTTCGAGCGGATCGCCGAGCACTTCGACCACGTTTACCCCAGAGCGCGGCGACCGGCCGGCGGACTCGGCGAGGACGAGCTGCCCTTCCTCCGCCCCGCCGAGATCGGCGATCGGCGATGAATTGCGCACGCGCTTGTCGACCGGCGCGAGCCAGCCCTTTCCGCTTGCGTCGATCTCGACCACGCCCATCAGCCCGTCGGTGCGGGCCGGGAGCTTCTTCATCACGTGCGCCTTCCACCCGCGCCCGGTTTCTTCGGTGCGCGCGAGCACGCGATCACCGGTTTTCAGTGCCGCCTGGCGCGACTTGCCCTTCTTCCCCTCAATGACGCGCAGGCGCGGCGGCGGGCTTCCGTCGTCGGGCTCCCAGGCATCGGGAATCGCGAAAGCCTCACCGTCTTCGATCTCGACCACGCGCAGAACGGTGACTTTCGGCACCCCGCCCATGCGATGATAGGCGGTCTTCTTGCCGTCGATCAGGCCTTCCTCCGCCATGTCCTTCAAGCGTTGCTTGAGCGCTATCTTCTCCTGCCCCTTGAGGCCGAACGCCTTGGCGATCTCACGCTTGCCTGCAGGGGTGTCCGAGGTCTGGATGAATTCAAGGATCTGCTCGCGCGAGGGCAAGCCTTGGGTGTAGCGGGCCATGGCCGTGCCCTATTCCTCCGGTCCGTTCGTGTCGAGCGAAGTCGGACCGCCGCAACGCGCACCAGTCTTCGCCCCTTCTGCTGCGCAGGCAGCATGGATTCAATACGAACGGATCAGGGTTGGGTTTCAGCGACCGGCGCGAACCCGCCGGCGGGAACCGCGCTGGCAACCGGACTTTGCGTGCCGTCCGCGGCGCGTGCGCTGACGCCGAAGATCCAGTCGTCGCCTCGGACACCTTCGAGCTTCGCACTTGTCGCGACCACATTCTCGATCACCGGCTTCTCGCGCCAGTAGGGCTCGTCGGTGCGGCGCTGCCAAATCGTATAGCCTACGGCGCCGGGGACCTCGTCCCACGTGATCTCGGTAAAGGTCTGGACGGCCGCCTCGGCCGTCGGCGCGGGCGGCATCGGCGCCTGTGCCAGCGCGGCGAGCGCGCGGACGTTGAAGCGGGTGACTTTCGCCAGATAAGCGAAATCCATCTCGTCGATCGTATCGCCGTAGGTCACGCCATCTTCGACGCGCAGGTCCTGGTGCTGGTGATCGTAGTCTTCAACCGCGACGGAGATGCGGACGGCGGGGTAGCCATTCTCCAGAAATGGAATCTGGTCGCCGCCCCGCCCCATCCGGTCGGTGCGCCAGATCTGCCGCACGTCGAGCCCGGCCGGGTCGGCTTCGGCGAGGTCGTCGAGCCAGCGCGAGATGTTGCGCCCCGGGCTGTCGTTCTCGCCGCCGTTGCGGCGCTGCGCGGCGCGGATTTCGTCGGTCAGATCGGCGCGCGGTCCCTCGGAGAACACGCGCACATGCGCATCGTCGCAGTAGCCATCCGATCCGCAGGACCCGCCGACGATATCGTTGTTGAGCACCGTCTTGACCGTCCAGCCTTGCTCCTTGGCGTAATCGGCCAGCAACTGGCCGCCATAAAGACCCTGCTCCTCGCCCGAGAGCAGTGCGTAGACGATCGTGGTGGGGTACTCGTGCTGCGAGAGCACGCGCGCTGCCTCGATGACCAATGCGGTGCCTGAAGCGTTGTCGTTCGCCCCAGGCGCGTCGCTGGTGAAGTCGGCCACGTCGGAGACGCGGCTATCGATATGGCCCTGAACGATCACGACCTCGTTGGGTCGTTCGCTCCCACGCTGGATGGCAACGACGTTCACCAGACGCGTCGGTTCTGGCACGCGGTTACCCTGGATCATGCGCTCCGGCAGCGCGATCTCCAGGCAGCCGCCGCAGGCCTCGCTCGCAGCGCTGAACTGCGCTTCGCCCCAGCGCCGCGCTGCGCCGATGCCGCGGGTCTCACTATCCTGCTCGGAAAGCGTATGGCGCGTGCCGAAGCTCACCAGGCTTTCGACATCCGATCGCAACCGCTCCTGCGAAACGCTGTCAGCGGGCTGGCCCTGCGCGGCGACGGGGGCGACGACGAGAAGAGCGGCGAGCGGCAGGAGCTTGTGCATGGCGCGCACTCTTGCCGCCAAACCGCTCGAATACAAGCTCTCTACGATGCAAACGTGAGTCCCGGCGACGGCCGGGGCTCGCGCACGCGTCAGTAAGCCTTGCCGATCAGAATTCGCTCTACTGCCGGTTCCCCGGTAAAGAGGCATGTGCCGTCGGCCGCCGCTGAACCGATCGGTACGTTTCGCACCGTCAGCTTGAGCGTCTTGAGGCCTTCGACGACCTTCTCCAGTGTGGCGCCCGTCGGCTTGGCCCATTGCACTTCGACCCAGCCCGGGTAGCGGCCGTTGGAAGCGAAGAAGTCCTTCAGCGCGTCCATGCTCGCGATTCCGCGCGTGATATTCGCATCGCGCCGCTCGCGCGCTTCCGCGAACAGCGTTTGCTGGATATCTTCGAGCAGCGCGGGAATTGCCCGCGCCGCATCGTCGCGTGTCGGCGTACCGAATGCCGGCTTGGCATTCTCGCCCCACAAGCGGTCGCGGCGGAGCAGCGAGACAACGCCGTTCTCCATGTCGCGCGCCCCTACCTCGACGATCACCGGCGCGCCCTTGCGCACCCAGTCCCAGCGCTTCGACGCGGCCTTGCCGAGCTTGTCGTCGAGCAGGACGCGCACAGCTTCGCCGAAGGCCGAGGTCCCGGCAAGCCCCGCGCGCAGGTATTCGCAGTATTCGAGCAACGCGGTATCGCGTTCGTCGTCGCGCAGCATGGGCAGGATCACGACCTGCCACGGCGCGAGCTTCGGCGGTACGCGCAATCCGTCGTCATCGCCATGAACCATGATCATGCCGCCGATGACACGGGTCGAGAGGCCGAAGCTGATGGTGTGGCAGAATTGCTGGGTGCCTTCGCGGTCCTGATAGCGAATGCCTGCGGCTTCCGCGAAATTGGTCCCGAGGTAGTGCGACGTGCCGGCCTGCAGCGCCTTGCCGTCCTGCATCATCGCCTCGATCGACCAGGTCTCGACAGCACCCGGGAAGCGCTCATGCTCCGGCTTCTCGCCTGCGACGACGGGCATGGCGATGTCTTCTTCCGCGCAGGCGCGATAGACCTCGAGCATGCGCAGGGTGTGCTCCTTCGCCTCCTCTGCGTCCTCGTGCGCCGTGTGCCCTTCCTGCCAGAGGAACTCGCTGGTGCGCAGGAACATGCGCGTGCGCATTTCCCAGCGAACGACGTTGGCCCACTGGTTAAGCTTCAACGGCAGGTCGCGCCAGCTCTGCACCCAGCGTGCCATCGTGTCGCCGATGATTGTTTCCGAGGTGGGCCGGACGACCAGCGGCTCTTCGAGCTTCGCTTCGGGATCGGGCACCAGCCCGCCCTCGCCGTCGGCAATGAGACGGTGGTGCGTGACGACTGCCATCTCCTTCGCGAAGCCCTCAACGTGGCTCGCCTCGCGCTCGAAGTTCGAGAGTGGGATGAAGATCGGGAAATAGCAGTTGTCGTGCCCTGTGGCCTTGATCCGGGCATCGAGCAGGCGCTGCACGCGCTCCCAGATGCCGTAGCCCCACGGCTTGATCACCATGCATCCGCGCACACCCGATTCCTCGGCCATGTCGGCCGCGGAGATCACTTCCTGATACCACTGGGCGAAGTCGTCGGCGCGCCGGGTGTTCAGCGCATGGCGGATCTGGGACACGTGAATTCCTGCAATTCGTCGTCGGTGAAGGCGGGCGCGTTCGCGCTACTTGTCGAGTTCGTCCAGCTTTTTCTGCATGGCGGCCATTTGCTCGCGTAGCGCTGCGAGTTCGGCATCCTGCTTGCCGGGCCGCGGAGCCCCGTCTTTCTTGGCGCCGGGGATGAAAGCCTCGGTCGCCGCGCGCATCATAGCCATGTTGGTCTCGGCGATGCGGGCGAAGGGATTGTTGCCCATGCCGCCCTGAAACGCTTCCTGCAGCTTGGCCTGATTTTCGCGGAAGTTCGCCATGCTCGCTTCGAGATAGCTGGGCATCATCGCCTGCATCGAGTTGCCGTACATCGAGATCAGATCGCGCAGGAAGCTTACCGGCAGCATGTGCTCGCCGCTGGCCTCCTCGTCCATGATGATCTGGGTCAGGATCGAATGGGTTATATCGTCGCCCGTCTTCGCATCGACGACCTGGAACTGCACGCCTTCACGGGTCATCTTCGCAAGATCCTCGAGCGTTATGTAGCTCGAGGTGCCGGTGTTGTAGAGGCGCCGGTTGGCGTACTTCTTGATGGTGATCGGATCACCCGCCCCGCCCTGGTTCCTGGCCATCGAAATTCCCGAGATGCTGCAGCTT
>Ga0307405_10000658_pt1 | contig 13296 bp, 8 predicted proteins | sample 322Cmetagenome_2_FD_203311 | JGI IMG/M metagenome (GOLD analysis project Ga0307405, IMG submission 203311) | Maize rhizosphere microbial communities from greenhouse at UC Davis, California, United States - 322HYB-C-1 | ecosystem: Host-associated > Plants > Roots > Rhizosphere > Soil | place...
TGAGCTGCTGGCGCACGACCATCACCGCGAAAATCCCGATGGGCACGTTGATGAAGAAAATCCACGGCCAGCTATAGCTGTCGGTGATCCAGCCGCCGAGGATCGGCCCGGCGATCGGCGCCACCACCGTGACCATCGCCAGCAACGCCAGGGCCATGCCGCGCCTGGCTGGTGGGTATACGGCAATCAGCAGGGTCTGGGTCATCGGGTATAAGGGCCCGGCCACCAGGCCCTGGACCACGCGAAAGCCGATCAGCTCCGGCATCGACGTGGAGATCCCGCACAGGAACGAGGCCAGGACGAACAGCATCGTCGCCCATAAAAACAATTTCACCTCGCCGAACCGACGGCTCAGCCACCCGGTCAACGGCAGTGCGATGGCGTTGCTCACCGCGAACGAGGTGATGACCCAGGTGCCCTGCTCCGAGCTCACGCCCAGGTTGCCGGAGATGGTCGGCAGCGCGACGTTGGCGATGGTGGTGTCGAGCACCTGCATGAACGTCGCCAGCGACAACCCGATGGTGCTGAGCAACAGGCTGGGCGGCGTGAAGGACGCGTTATTGCTCATTGCGAAAATCCTATGAAGCGGAGGTGGTGAATTACAGGCGCCCCGATGGAATGGAGTTACGCCCTGTGGCGAGGGGATTTACCTCCTCGCCACAGGATGCAGCAGCGCTACCTCAGCGCTGTGCGGTCTTGCCCGCCACCGCACTGTTTTCATGGATCAGCCGTGTGATCATCGCGTCGGCATCGGCCAGCTGGCGGTCATAGACCTGGGTGCTGAACGTGGCTTTTTGCGGTGGCTGCTGGGCCAGTACCGGCCCGCTCTGGTCATGCAGGTTGACGTCGACCTGGGTCGACAGTCCGACCCGCAGCGGATGCCTGGCCAGCTCCTCGGCGTTGATATGGATGCGCACCGGCACCCGCTGGACGATCTTGATCCAGTTGCCGGTGGCGTTCTGCGCCGGCAGCAAGGCGAATGCACTCCCGGTCCCGGCGCCCAGGCTGTCGACCGTGCCGCTGTACTTCACATCGCTGCCATAGAGATCGGTCTCGATGTCAACCGGCTGGCCGATGCGCATGTCGCGCAGCTGGGTTTCCTTGAAGTTGGCGTCGATCCACAACTGATCCAGCGGAATGACCGCCATCAGCGCCGTACCCGGCTGCACTCGCTGGCCCAGTTGCACGGTGCGCTTGGCGACATAACCGGTCACTGGCGCAATCAAGGTGCTGCGCGCGTTGGTCAAATAGGCCTGGCGCAGTTGCGCGGCGGCGGCTTGCACGTCGGGATGGGACGACACCACGGTGTCATCCACCAACGCGCTGGAGGTCTTGAGCTGCTGCCGAGCATTAGCCAGCGCGTTCTGCGCCGAGGTCAGGTCATCCCGGGCATGGGACAGTTCTTCCTGGGAAATCGCCCCGCCCGCCGCCAGGTTCCTGCGTCGGTTGTAGTTCTCCTGGGCCTTCTGCACTTCGGCTTCTTGCGCATGGACTTGCGCCTTCATGCCGTCGACATTGCTGTACAAGCCGCGCACCTGGCGCACGGTACGGGCCAGGTTGGCCTGGGCGCTTTGCAGCGCAACTTCGGCATCGTTCGGATCGAACTGCACCAGCACCTGGCCTTCGCGCACCAGGTCGCCGTCATCGGCGCCGATGCTCACCACCGTGCCGGTGACTTGCGGGGTGATTTCCACCACGTTGCCGTTGACGTAGGCATCGTCGGTGCTTTCGCTCCAGCGGCCATACAGTTCGTGCCAGGCCCAGACACCGACGCCGCCGAGAATGACGACCAAGGTCAGGGCCAGCAGCATTACCTTGCGTTTACGCGGGTTGCCAGCGTCCTGTGGGGTTTGTTGTGTTGCTTGGGCAGTTGCCATGACAAATACCTCGAATCAGTGAGTCGGCGCGGTGGCGGCCGGTGTGGCCGAAGCCACGGTTTGGGTGTCGAAGCCGCCGCCCAGGGCCTGCATCAATTGGATCGACAAATCGATCTGCTCGGCATTGAGCGTTGCCAGTTGGCGCTGGGCCTGGAGCAACTGCTGCTCGATGCTCAGCACGTCCAGGTAATTGCCGATGCCCGAGCCGTAGCGCTGGACCACGGTGTCGTAGGAGTTCTGTGCGATATCCACGGCGTGTTGCTGGGCGCCGATCTGCCGTCCGATGTCACGTAACTGGTTGATGGTGTCGCTGACATCGCCAAGGGCCGCGACCAGGCTCTTGTTGTATTGCGCCACCGCCAGGTCGTAGTCGGCGTCCCGGGCATCCAGGTCAGCGCGCAGGCGCCCGCCATCGAAAATCGGCAGCGACACCGTCGGCGCCACGTTGAAGAAACGACTGGCCGAACCGAACATCGCGTCCCCCAGCAACGATTGCACCCCGGCCGCCGCGCTCAGGTTGAGGTTGGGGTAAAAGTTGGTCTTGCCGGCCTCGATGTTCTTGCTCGCCGCCTCGACCCGCCACCGCGCGGCGACCAGGTCTGGACGGCGGCCCAGTAACTCGGCCGGCAGGTTCGACGGCAGTGCGACCGCGCTGGCCTGCAGCACATGGGGCCGGGCGATTTCGTTGCCCCGATCAGGCCCTTTGCCCAGCAGCACGGCCAGGGCGATCCTGGCGCTCTGCAGGCGTTTCTCCGCGTCGATCAAGGTCGCGTCGGCGCTCGCCTCCAGGCTTTCGGTCTGCTGGAATTGGTACTCGCTGTCGATCCCGGCGCTGAGGCGGCGCTTGCCCAGGTCGAGCATCTGCCGCGTGCGCTTGAGGTCTTCGTTGGCCAAGTCATAAATGATGTGGGCCTGGCCGAGGTCGCTATAAGCCCGGGCCACGTCGGCGGCCAGGGTCAGTTGCGCGGCCTGGCGGTCGATCTCGGCGGCGCGGGCCTGGCCGAGGGCGGCTTCCCAGGCGGCGCGCTGGCCACCCCACAAATCGAAGTCGTAATTGAAATCCACGCTCAGCGAACGCAAGGTGCTGTAGGCCCCGCCCTGCCCTTGCGGGTCCTGGTCGCGGGCCAGGCGTGAACGGCTGACGCTGCCACTGGCATCCAGGGTCGGCAGGCGTGCGGCATTGGCGGCGTAGGCTGCGGCGCTGGCCTGGTGGACTCGGGCGCTGGCAATCTGCATGTCCGGGCTGTCGCGCAGCGCTTCACGGATCAGGCCGTCGAGTTGCGGGTCGCCGAGGCTCTTCCACCAGTCGCTTTTCGGCCATGAGGCTGGCGACAATGTGACGCCGGTCAGGGACTGTCCCGCCTGCAGGCTCTTGGCCTCAAGGCTGACGCCTTCGGTCTCCAGGCCGCTGTAGCTGGCACAACCGGCCAGGCTCATGGCCAACAGCACCAGGCTCAGGCGGGTACGCAAGGTTTGACGCTTCATTTTTCCCCCAATCGCAGCACAGTGATGGGATCACCGGCGGCGAGCAGTATTTTCTTGAGGATGTTCTCGAGGGTCTGCAGCTCCTCGCGACTGATGGCACCGGCCAGTTGATTCATGGCGTCGGCGCCGATAAACGGCAGGCGATCGGCCAGCGCTTGGCCGGCCTCGGTCAGCACCAGGCGAACCTGGCGGCGATCCTCCGCCGAGCGTTGGCGAACCAGGAAGCCCTTCTGCTCCAGGCGATCGAGCATCCGCGTCATTGAGCCGCTGTCCAGCGACAGGTACCGGCACAGCTCCACCGGCGTGTCGATGCCGTGCTGGGCCATGATGATCAGCACCTTGAACTGCGCGGCGGTGATGCCGACAGGCTCCATGTGCGTGTCGATGATTCGATCCTTGAGCAGCGCGGCGCGGCCGAGCAGCATGCCGAGATGGCAATTGTGGAATTCGTCCGGGGTGAAGTGCTTCATCTGGGTACCGTTATCGGAGTACGGTTTGCTGCCTAGGCAGTGAATGTATGTCGAGATGTTACTGCTTAGGCAGCAAATGTCAAACAAATAGTTAGCTTGCTATGCACAAACAGACGCGTGGGAGCGGGCTGGCTCGCGCGAAGGCAGTGCGTCAGTCAGCAATTTTTTTTGCTGATGCACCGCATTCGCGAACCAGCCCGCTCCCACAGGTTGTTTTGAGCAGGGATCAGAAATCGCGCTTGTAGAAGATATCCAGTGAACTGGCGACGCCGCTCGCGGCTTCGAGGTAGACCTTCTTGCTCAGCTTGTAGCGCAACGCGATGGTGTTGGCCGGTTCGAACACACCCACGCCGTAGCGCAGGCTGAGTTTTTCCGACAGGTTGCCGCTGGCGACCACGCTGGTGTCGTTGCCGCTGCCTTGGGTGTCGAGCTGGAAATCTTCAATCCCCAGGTTATTGGCGAGGCTGGTGGTCACCCCGGAACTGCCCATCAAGCCCAGGCCCAGCGCTGCCTGGGCGAGCATGTTGTTATCCTCCCCGGTGGTGCTCAATGGCCGGCCCAGCACCAGATAGGACAAGGCCTGCTCCTGGCTCATCGCCGGCTCCGAGAAAATCTGCGTGGCCGGCTGTTCGGCGCTGCCGCTCAAGCGGATGCCGGCGATGACATCGTCGGTCTGGCGGATCGCCTCGATGTCCAGGTACGGCTGGTCGATGGGCCCGGCGAACAACAACCTCGCACGGCGCACCGTCAGCCGTTGTCCGTAGGCCCGGTATTTACCGTCGTTGAGCCAGAGTTCGCCGCGGGTGTCCATGTTGTCGCCGATGTGCACCTGTCCTTTCACATTGGCCGTCAGGCCGAAACCCGAGAAGGCGAGTTTTTCCTGGCCGACGATCACGTCGATGTCCATTGCCATGGCCATCGGCGCCTTGCCCTCTTCAGTCTGGTGGCCGACGATCACCGTGTCATCCGACACCTTGACCGTGGACGGCGGCAGTTCCCGAATGGTGATCTCGCCCTTGGGCACCAGGACCTTGCCGGCAATCGAAAGCCGCTCCCCTTGCATCGTGATGTTCAGGTCCGGCGCCACGTCCAGCACCGCATAGGGCTCGACGGTGACCGGCAGTTGCGAGCCCTTGAGCGCCAGGTCCAGCGTCAGGGCCTCACCCCAACCGATGTTCCCGGCCAGGCGGCCCTGCCCGTCCTTGCCACTTTTCCAATCGCCCTCGAGGCGTACCGTTTCGCCAGCGATCATCGCTCGTATCTGCAAGGCTTCGAGGCTGATCGGCAATTGCGGGCCGGACACTTCGCCGTCACTGAGCACGAGGTTGCCGTTGACCTGTGGCGCAAGCAAGCCACCGGACAGCGTGCCGCTGCCGTTCAAATGGCCGGTCAGGGTTTCCACCATCGGCACGAACGGCCGGGCCACCGACAGGTCCAGGCCACTCAACCGGAAGGTGCCACTCAACGGTTTGCTGGCTGGCAACGGATTGATTCGGGCCTGGAGCATCAATTCACCGAGCCGGGCACCGACGAAATTGAGATCCGTGTCGATGCGCGTGGGCGTCAGGCGACTGTTCAGCGTCAGGGTCTGGTAGGGAAAATCCAGCCATTGCCCCTTGCCCTGCTCATTATCTCGAATCCGCAAGGTTCCGCCGCTGGCATCCACCGACACTCGACCGTTCGGGCCGCTGGCCGGCAGGTCCAGTTGCAGGTCGGCATTGAGTTGGCCTCGCCAGCTGAAGTCCTTGGGCATCCACTGGGCCAGGCTTTCGATGGGGAACTGCTTGAGGTGATAGCGCAGCCTTGGCTCCGGTATCAGGCGCTGATCTTCCCCGCAGAGGCTGGCCTGGCCGGATCGCCAACAGTGGGCACCGAAGTTCAGCGTGCCGTTGGCCAGGCGCTCCAGCTTCGCCGGCGCCTGCAAGCGCCAGGTTTGCCCGCCGACTTGCACGTCGCCGCTGGCGAGGCGTCCACGCCAGTTGCCTTGGTCAAGCGAACCGTCGAGGGTCAAGGTGGTTTCCAATTGCGGCCCTTGCAGGTCGAGATTGAGTTTCTGCTGCTTGATGTCGCCCTGGCCGCTGACCGTCAACACGCCGAGCGATGTTTCACCGGTGCTGATACCGCTCGCCTTCAGATTGACCTTGCCCCGCTGCCCGCTGTCGAGCGTCGCGTCCAGGTTCAGGCTTTGCAGGCGGTTGTCCTGGAAGGCCAGCTGCGTGCCCTGCAAGCCGAATTTGCCTTGGGGCGCCTTGAGCGTCCCCGCCATGTCGAGACGGCCCATGACCTGGCCGCGCAGTTGCGGCCAGAGTTGGGCCAGCCGTGACAGCTTGATGTCGATCTGGCCGGTCAGTTTTTGTTGCAGGCTGGCAGCGCCGTTGATGCGGTTTTCGCCCAGGCGAATATCCAGCGCACCGAGGTTCCACTGCTCGCCCGCGCCGCTGGCCTTGGCTTGGAGCAGCGCCGGTTGGCCGCGCAGTTTGCCCTTGAGGTCCAGGTCCGCTTCGAGCTCGAGCTGGTCGTTTCTCAGCGCGCCCTTACTGCGTAACGGCCCGGCCAGCGTGCCGGGCAGCTCGCCAAGCCAGTACGCTGGGTTGATGGCCGACAGTTCAAGCGCCGTGTCCCAGGCAATGCCATCGGCGAATTGCAGGCTCAAGTGCCCTTCGGCCTTGCCCTGCCCGGCGCCGAGCTTGAGCTGTGGCAAATGGATTTGCGTCAGGTCGCCGCTGAACGGGCTGTCCAGGCTGAACGCCCCGGCGGGACCGTCCAGCGCTGCCTGGAAATTGCCGAGGTATTTGCCATCGGTGTACGAGACCTCGCCATTGAAACGGCGCAACGTGACTTGCGGTTCGTCGATCAGTGGATAGAGGCGATGCCAAGGGAAGTCCAGCCAAGCGATTTTCGCTTCGGCGCTCAGGCCTTCGCGCCAATCCAGTTGCCCGGTGAGCTTGAGGCTTCGCTGGTCGCCCGCATCCAGATCCAGACCCGCAATGTGTGCGCCGTTGGCGTCAACCTTGCCGCTGAGCGACAACGCCACCGGGCCTTTCTCGGCGGGCAGACTCGCCTTGCCGAGCAGTTGGTAGCCCTCTTTCAGATTACCCTCGCCGGTCAGCTCCAGCTGATTGAGCAACAGCGTGTCCGGCAGGTCGGCGCCGGCCTTGAACCCGTCGGCAGTGATGCGCACCTTGGCCGGCAGGTTGTCCGCGAGCGGCTGCACATCGCCCTTGAGGCGACCTTGCAGATAACCGCTGCTGTCAGCACTAAGATCAAGGGTCTTGAGCAGATCGCCGTCGACTTTCAAATCCAGCACCCAAGGCGTCGCACCCGGTGCGGGCAATGTCAGCTGGCCCGCAGCACTCAGCGGCCAGTCCCCACGCGGCTGCAACAGGCCGGACAGTTTCAGGCTCAGCTCGTCACGCTGCAATTGCACCGAATCGATCTGCAGACCTTCGGCGGTCCAGTGCGCCGCCAGTTGCAAACCCTTGAGCTGTTCGCTGCCGTTGAACGACAGGCTGCCCACCTGGACGTCCCCCAGCTCGATCGCCAGGGGCAAGTCCAGGTCCGGCAGGCTGATCGGACCGCTGCTCGGCGCATCGGAAGAGGCCGGCAGTTGCAAGGCGATCCTGTCGGCCTTGAGCTGTTCGATGCACAGGGTCATGCGCAAAAGGCAAAACGGCGACCAGGCAAAGACCGGCTGATCGAGTTCTACCCGGCTGGCGTCCTGTTGCCACACTATCCGGTCGGCATTCCACTGCCCGCCCAGCCGCCCCTGGAAATTCTCGACGCTCAGCCCTGGCACCAGGCCAAGGGCCCAGCGGCTGCCAAACGCCGTGCCCAACATCACGCTCAAGGCCAGCAAGACCGCCACCAGCAAACCGCCAAGGGCCAGCAGCGTTATTTTCAAACCGCGATTCACAACTCAGGCCCCATGGAAAAGTGCAATCGAATGCCGCCCTCGTCGTCCAGGGCATGGGCCAGGTCGAGGCGGATCGGGCCGACCGGCGACACCCAGCGCACGCCGACACCCACGCCGGTCTTGAGGCTTGGCAAATCGAGATTATTGAAAGAGTTGCCCTGGTCAACGAAGGTTGCGACGCGCCATTTTTCCGCGACCGAATATTGATACTCGACGCTGCCGGCCACCATGTAGCGGCCACCGATGCGATCGCCCTCGGAGTTTTCCGGCGACAGGCTCTGGTAGTCATAGCCGCGCACGCTCTGATCGCCGCCGGCAAAAAACCGCAGGGACGGCGGAATCGATTTGTAGCCATTGGTGGCGCTGCCGCCGATCTGGGCGCGCGCCAGGAAACGATGCTTGTCGAACACGGTGGTCAGGCCCTTGACCATGGCGGTGCCATACAAAAGGTTGTTGTCCGAACCCAGCCCTTCCTTGGCGACCTTGGTGTCGAATTGCAGGCGGTAGCCATTGTGCGGGTCGATACGGTTATCGCTGCGCAGGTACGAATAGCTGACGCCCGGCATCAGCAACGTACTCAGGCCCGAATCGTCACCGAGACGGTATTCCTCGCGCTGCCATTTGAGTGACACCACCCGCTGCCAGCCGCTGGGCAACTTGCTGTGCCATTCAGGCCCCACGGTGAGCAATTTGCTGAGGGTATCGGTGCCGGCCAGCTCTTCATATTGGTAGCCGCCGGCGTAGCGCAGCTTGTCGGTCAAGGGTGGGTCCAGCGGTACGTCGTACCACAGGCCGACGTTCTGCCGCGGCGCCGACACTTCCGCTTCCCAGCCATAACTATGCCCTTGCGGGTTGACCCAGTGGCGCGTCCAGTTGGCCTTGGCGCGGGGGCCGACGTCGGTGGAGAACCCCAGGCCCAACCCCATGGTGCGAGGCTTGCGGGTGTCGAGCTTGACCGCTACCGGGATCACGTTGTCAGTGGCCGCGGTGGGCGCCGCATCGACGCGCACGCCTTCGAAGTAGCCGCTCGATTGCAAGGCCTGGTTGAGTTCGGCGATGAGCTCGGAGTCGTAGGGCGCACCCGCCTTGAACGGCACCATGCGTTGCAGCAGGTCTTCATCGAAGGGTGTATCACCTTCGAAACTGACCGGGCCCAAGGCGTAGCGCGGCCCGCTGTCGTAGATCAGTTCGATGTCGGCGATACCGGCCTGCGGGTCCACGCGCAACGTCTGGCTGATGAACCGCCCACTGAAGAAACCATAGCGCGAGGCCTGGTTCTGGATCGTCCGCTTGGCGTCTTCATAGCGCCCGTGGTTGAGCACCGCGCCGGGCTTGAGGCCTGCGTTGTCAGGCACGCGGAAGCGCTTGAGCGACGCCGCCGGGCCGTCGATGCGGATCGTGACATTACGCAAGTGCACCGGCTCGCCGGGGTCGATGCTCAGGATCAGGCGCGGCGCCTTGCCCGCCTGGACCTCACTGTCGATCTGCGGCTGGTAGTAGCCCAGCGCCTGGGCCGCCTTGCGCGCCTGCTCCTCGGCGCCGCGACTGAAGCGCAGCAACGCGTCTTCGTCACGATCGCCCAAGCCACCGATGTACCCTTCTACGTTGGCCTTGAGTTCGTCATTGGACGGTTTGATCCGCACATCCAATTCACTTTGTGCCAGCGCCGCGCAGCTGAGAGACAGCAAAAGCGCGCCACCGGTCATTCGTCCTGGGAAATTCATGGCGCGGATGCTATCACGAGGTTGGGAGCCTGATAGAGCCAGACGATTCCCAAAAGTTCGTGCGACTAAGCTGTCGCGCTCTGCAGAACCTGCGGGTTTGCATGAAAGAACACATGCTCGCGGACAGGTCCTACCGCAACTTCGCCAATTTCCTCATAACCCTGGCGCTTATAGAAGTCGAGATAGCGTGGGTTGCCGGTGTCCAGCACCACGCCTTGGGAATGTTCATCCACCGCACACCAGTTATGCACCGCTTCGAGCAACTGCTCGCCATAGTGTTTGCCCTGGAATTGTGGGTGCACCCCGAGCAACGGCAACACATGGACCGAGTCCGATGGCAGGCAGGCCAGCACCGATGCGTGATATTCCAAGTACCGTCGGGTACAGCGAAACCCAGTGCTCAGCACCATGCGCAGGCGCCAGGCCCAACTTTCGGTAATGCCCAGGCGGCGCTGCGGCGGCGCGATCAGGGCGATGCCGATCAGACGGTCGTTGACCAACAGGCCGATTGCCGGCAGATCCTGGAAGAAATGCTGCTTGACCAGCTCTCGCACTGTCGCTCGCACCCGCTGTTCATACCCGGGACGCTCGGCCTCGAACAGGTAGCTGAAGGTCGGCTCGTGGCGATAAGCCTGGTACAACAATGAACGCGCTTCGCGGGAATAACCGCTGTCGAGCATGTGGATATCAGCAGTGGCGGTTTCAGGCATGGCGTTGCGTCTCCTGGGCGGGCTCGGTGAGGCCCTGCTCTTATTGACTACGAACCCGACAGGGTTGCGATCGTTCCTACATGCCAAGGACATTAGCAGTGCATTTGTCCTACTGCCACGCTAGCCCCGTTCCCACATGTCAGCTAGCATCGCAGTTTTGCCAGGACAGCCGACCATGAAGATCGTCTCCTTCAACATCAACGGCCTGCGAGCCCGTCCCCATCAGTTGGCGGCACTGATCGACAAGCACCAGCCGGACGTGATCGGGTTGCAGGAAACCAAGGTCCACGATGAACAGTTCCCACTGGCCGAGGTGCAAGCCCTGGGGTATCACGTGCATTACCACGGTCAGAAAGGCCACTACGGTGTCGCCCTGCTCTCGCGCCAGCCGCCACTGACGCTGCACAAAGGCTTCGAGACCGACGAGGAAGATGCCCAGCGGCGTTTCATCTGGGGCACCTTTGCCGATGCCAATGGTGTGCCGGTGACCGTCATGAACGGTTATTTCCCACAAGGTGAAAGCCGTGATCACCCCACCAAATTCCCGGCCAAGGAACGCTTCTACAATGACTTGCAGCAGTTGCTGGAAACACGCTTCAGCAACGAGCAACCGGTCGTGGTGATGGGCGATGTGAATATTTCGCCGGAAGACTGCGACATCGGCATCGGCCCGGACAACATGAAGCGCTGGCTGAAGACCGGCAAATGCAGCTTCCTGCCGGAAGAGCGCGAGTGGATGGCCCGCCTGAAGAACTGGGGCCTGGTGGACAGCTTCCGCCATTTGAACCCGGACGTCACCGACCGCTTCAGCTGGTTCGACTACCGCAGCCGCGGTTTCGAAGACGAGCCCAAGCGCGGCCTGCGCATCGACTTGATCCTGGCGTCCCAGGGCCTGCTGCCACGGGTCAAGGATGCTGGCGTGGACTATGAATTGCGAGGCATGGAAAAACCGTCGGACCATGCGCCGATCTGGTTGCAATTGAGCTGATCCAAGCGACTGCCCTGTCCCTGTGGGACCGAGCCTGCTCGCTCCCACACCTGACCGCGCCGGTCATTCGACGTGCGTCGCTTCCCTGTCATCTTTCAGTAACCCGACTGACTTAATCTTCCGGCACTTCCCTGGTTTCCCAAGGTGTCGGCATGCGGCTGTGCGTTGTGTTTTTCCTCGGCCTCTGGCTGCCATGCATGGCATGGAGCAGCCGTCTGCCCATTCCTGATCACGGCCCTGCCCTGCGCCTCCAGGGTTCCAACACCATCGGCGCGGCGTTGGCGCCGGCCCTCGTCCGCGGGCTGATGGAAGACCAGGGGTTGCTCAAGGTCAGCACCGAAATCACCGGTCGCGACAACGAGCAACGCATTGTCGGGCAAACCGCAGACGGCCAGCGAGTCACCATCGACATCGCCGCCCACGGCTCCAGCACCGGGTTCATCGCCCTCAAGCAAGCCAACGCCGACCTGGCCGCGTCTTCCCGGCCGATCAAGGACAGCGAACTGAAGGAACTGGCGGCCCTTGGCGATCTGAAAAGTCCTGCATCCGAGCAAGTCATCGCCATCGACGGCCTGGCGATCATCCTCCACCCGCAAAACCCACTGCGTCAGCTCGATACCGTGCAACTGGCGCGCATTTTCAGCGGCGAGGCCAAGACCTGGGAATCGGTGGGTGGCGTCGGCGGGCCGATTCATTTGTATGCGCGGGATGAGCAATCCGGAACCTACGATACCTTCAAGGAACTGGTACTCAACCGACAAGGCAAAAAGCTGGATCCTACAGCCAGGCGCTTCGAATCCAGCGAGCAATTGTCGGACGCTGTCAGCCAGGACCCACAGGGCATCGGTTTTATCGGTTTGCCCTATGTGCGACAAGCCAAGCCCCTGGCGATTGTCGACGGTGCCTCCCAGCCCATGTTGCCGCTGAACAACCTGATCGCCACCGAGGACTATCCCCTGTCCCGGCGCTTGTTCTTTTACTTACCCACGCTGCAAGCCAATCCCTGGGCCGAAGCTCTGGTGGACTTCACCCAAGGTGAACAGGGCCAGGCCATCGTTGCAGCGAACGGCTTCATCGCCCAGACCGTACAGGCCATGGCTGTCGTCCCCAACGCACTGATGCCGGAGGGGTACCAGGCCCTGAGCCGCCATGCCCAGCGCCTGACTGTGAATTTCCGTTTCGAAGAAGGCAGCGCCAGCCTCGACAGCAAGGCCCAACAAGACCTGGGCCGCGTGCTTGACTACATCAAGCAGCACGGCAAGGCCGACCGACGCGTGACCCTCGTAGGGTTCGGCGACCTCAAGGACGACCCGGCGCGAGCCGACCTGTTGTCCAGGCTGCGGGCCATGGCGGTGCGGCGCGAACTGGTCAAATACGGCGTGACGTTGCGCGAGGTACGCGGGTTTGGCGCGTTGATGCCGGTGGCGGCCAATAGTGAGGATGAAGGAAGGGTTCGCAATCGGCGGGTGGAGGTTTGGGTTTATTAGAAAGTTACGCCATCAAAAGCGAACCCAGTCATTTGGCGAGGGGATTTATCCCCGCAGGGCTGCGCAGCGGCCCTGAAACCTGGCTTCGCAGACATCCCAGCTATGGACCGCGTCGCGACTTTGAGGCTGCTTTGCAGCCTAACGGGGATAAATCCCCTCGCCAAAAAGCTGTTGCGTTTATTTCAATTACCTTGGTGTAGGAACGAACTCCAGCGTCTTGCGCCTTTGCCTACGACTACGCCAGAATCCGCTGGCTTGTGCGCCTTGAGGGTGGGCTTTACTGTTGCTCGGTCGCTGAAAATCAGCGATCGGGTTTGGTAGCCCGGGTAAAACTAAGGCGCACAGCTCCGGCATATTTATTATGGCGGCTGTGCGCGGGGCGCCTTGCGGCGCGCTGGGTTTGCCTTGGTACCCGGTCTACCAACCTGCGTATAGCCGCCACCCAATGTTTGGTAGCAAAGGGTTGTGGCTCCCATTACCAAGGAGTTTCATCATGTTCAAAGCAACCCCAAACCCGCCGGACAACGATCCAGCCGACTCGGAAGCACTCGACAAAGCGGCGGCAGACCGCGCCCTCGATTACTACCTGAAACCCACATCCAGCAAACCGCAAACCGACCCAAGCCAGCTCTTCACCCTCAT
>Ga0307405_10000659_pt1 | contig 13294 bp, 7 predicted proteins | sample 322Cmetagenome_2_FD_203311 | JGI IMG/M metagenome (GOLD analysis project Ga0307405, IMG submission 203311) | Maize rhizosphere microbial communities from greenhouse at UC Davis, California, United States - 322HYB-C-1 | ecosystem: Host-associated > Plants > Roots > Rhizosphere > Soil | place...
GATCATAGCCATAGGCGGGCTGATACCAGTGCCAGGCATGGGCGATATGATTGCTGACACCAAAGGGCAGGCCTTCGGCGCGGGCCGCCTTTTCCCACCCGGCTACAATATCCCGCTTCGGCCCCACGCGCGTCGCGTTCCACGAGTGATGACTGCTGTCGTAAAGGTCGAAATTGTCGTGGTGGCCGGCCATCGCCATGAAGTATCTGGCGCCCACCTGCTTGTAGCGCTTCAGAAGAGCGGCCGGATCCCAGGCCTCCGCCTTCCAGCGATTGATGATCTCCATGAACCCGGTGTCGGCAGGATGGCCGTAATTGGAGAGGTGATGCTGGTAGGCGCCGCTGCCAGGAAGATACATCAACCGGCCGTACCAGTCGCCCGCCTCCGGCTGGCATTGCGGTCCCCAATGAGCCCATATGCCGAACTTGGCATCACGGAACCATTGCGGGGTTTCCCAACCATCCACCAGCGATGTCCAGTTCGGCTGGAAGGTTGCCGCCGGGGCCGAAGCCGACATCATGGCGCCAAGGCCGAGGCCTCCGGCAAGCAGGTTGCGCCGATCAAGACTGAACAAGTCATCTCCTCCTTCGAATCTCTATTGTCTGATTTATTATCCTTCGTTAGCCATGACATCAACCGAGAGGAAGGGGCATCGATCCGGAAAACGCACGGGGCGATCCAGCTGCCAGGACGTGCTGCCATGTCGCGGCACCGGGCGGCCAGACAAGAGAGCCGATTTGTTTTCCGGAACCTCCGCCCGAACTTGAAAGGCCCGAAATGAAGCTGATCCCTGCCCTGTTCCTGCTGTCTGCATCCGCAATACCCGCAATCGCATCCGCACGGACGTTGGAGCTTGATACGCCCCTTTCCTCCCACGCGGTCATTCAGCGTGATCGTCCCATCCCTATCAGCGGCCAGGCCGCGCCTGGCGGCAAGGTGACGGTTGCGATCGGAGCCGAAAGCTATTCGGCCAATGCCGATCCGCAAGGGCGTTGGCGCATCACCCTTCCACCGCGCGGGGCTGGTGGTCCCTATGCCGCCACGCTACGCAGCGGCACCGAGGTCATCAGCCTCGACGACATCATGGTCGGTGATGTCTGGCTCTGTTCGGGCCAGTCGAACATGGAATTCACGCTGCGCCACGCGACCAATTCGGACACCGAAGTGGCCAGCGCAGGCAACACGATGCTGCGCCTGCTGAACGTTCCGCGGCAATCCAACCCGCAGCCGCAGGAACGGTTTGCCGCCCCCACCCCCTGGCAGGTCTCAACACCCGCCTCGGCCGCCGATTTCTCGGCCGCCTGCTTCATCATGGGGCGCGAATTGCAGCTGCACCAGCAAATACCGATCGGCCTTGTCGCCGCCAGTTGGGGCGGATCGCCGATCGAGGAGTGGATCAGCCGGGACGCATTGCAGATGATCCCTCGCTACACCGGCGAACTGGCGCTGCTCGATACCTACGCCCGCGATCCGCAGGCGGCATCAGCACAGTGGACGAGCATGACCCGCAATGCGCTGGGCGAAAGGGAGACCGCGCCCGCCGATGCGAAATGGCAGGATGTGCCGGGCGTGCGCTTGTGGGAAAGCTGGGGGGTGCCGTCGCTGGCGAACTTCGACGGGATTGGCTATTATCGCGCCACGATCACCCTGACCGCAGCGCAGGCGAAGCAAGGCGCGAAACTTTCGCTCGGCGCCATAGACGACGCGGATTTCACGCGGGTCAACGGCAAAAGCGTGGGAGTGGAGCGCGGATGGACAACCCTGCGCAACTACCCCGTTCCGCGCGGCACCCTCAAGCCGGGTAAAAATCTGATCGACGTCACCGTGGTCGACAGCGGCGGCGGCGGCGGGCTGTGGGGCGATGGTCCACGCAATCTCACTCTGGCAGACGGAACCAGCATCCCGCTGGAAAAATGGAGCTTTGCAGCCGGCGCTCCGATAAACCAGATTGGCGCGCTCCCCTCTGCGCCATGGACGGGCGGCGCCGGACGAACCACGCTGTTCAACGGCATGATCGCGCCGCTCCACAACTACCCGGTCAAGGGCTTCGCCTGGTATCAGGGGGAGGCCAATGCCGGCGACGCCAAGGGCTATGCCACGCTGATGCCGCTGATGATTGCCGATTGGCGAAAGCGATTTGGCGCAACGCCCTTCATCATGGTTCAACTCGCCAATTGGGGTCCGCTGGTTTCCACCCCGACGGATGACCCATGGGGCCAACTGCGCGACGTTCAGCGCCAGGTGGCCGACGCCGACCCTCAGGTTGGCATGGCCAGCGCGGTCGATATCGGACAGGTCGGGGACATCCATCCGACCAACAAGCAGGATGTCGGGCGCAGGCTTGCGCTTGCTGCACGCCATCTGGCGCTTGGGGAAGCGGTCGAGGATCGCGGGCCGTCGCCGACGGGCATATCGCGCACCGCCAAGGGCATCGACGTGCGCTTTGGCCATGGACCTCTGGTCGCCATGGCCGGAGCCGGCGCGATCGGTTTCGAACTGTGTAATGCCGCCGCGCAGTGCCGCTTCGTCCACGGCGAGGTTGCGGGCGACACGGTGATCCTGCCCGCCGACCCGGAAGCGGTCGAGGTGCGCTACCTCTGGCAGGCAAGTCCTATCGTCAACCTCTACAACCCCGCAGGTCTCCCGGCCTCGGGCTTCTCGCTGAAGATCGACCAGAAATAGTCCGGAACGCCAGATCAGGGGAGCAGCGCCATGCGCAAATTGAAGGCACTGCTGGTGACGGGACTGCTTGTGCCGGCCTGGCCCGGCTCCGCTCTCGCGCAAACCGCAACCCCGCCGCTTGAGGTCAGCGGCGGGGCCATTGTCGGGACGCAGCAGGCGGGTGTTGACGAATATCTGGGCGTACCCTTCGCCGCGCCTCCGGTGGGCGACTTGCGCTGGCGAAGGCCTCAACCGGTCGTGCCATGGACAGGCCAGCGTGAGACGCGCGCCTTTTCACCCGCCTGCGCGCAGACGGTGGACTGGGTTTCCAACCCCAAGAGCGAAGATTGTCTCTACCTCAACGTCTGGGCGCCGCGTGAGGCGAAAGACCTGCCTGTCATCGTGTGGATCCACGGTGGCGCCATGAAAGGCGGCACACCCACCCAGCCCAACCAGCATGGCGCCAATCTGGCAAAGCGCGGGGCCATCGTGGTCAGCCTGAATTATCGGGTCGGTGTTTTCGGTTTCTTTGCCTACCCTGAGCTTAGCCGCGAATCGCCCGATAACGTCTCGGGCAATCAGGGCATCCACGATCAGATTGCCGCCTTGCGCTGGGTGAAGGAAAACATCGCGAAGTTTGGCGGCGATCCGGACCGGGTGACGATCATGGGCAGTTCGTCCGGCGGAGAATCGGTCGCCCTGCTGGTCGCTTCGCCACTTGCCAAAGGCCTGTTCCACCGGGCCATCGCCGAAAGCGGGAACGATGCGCTGCCAATCAACCCGGAGGACAGTCATCGCTTTACCGACAATCGTACCGCCGAAGCAAATGGCGAGGCGTTCGCCAGGACGGCCGGGGCCACCGATCTGGCAGCCTTGCGCGCGATGAGCCTTGAACAGTTGCAACGGCAAATCTGGCAACCGAACGTCCACATTGACGGGCACTTGCTCCGTTCCGACATGACCACGACCTACCGCGGCGGTGTACAGAACGACGTGCCGCTCCTGGTCGGTTGGAATGCGGAAGAAAGCAAAGACCTTACCGGCGGAACCACTTTCGACGCCAGGAATAGCGCCGGGTTGATGGGCGAGCTTTTGCCCCAGTCCCCTTCACCCGCGATGCTGGCCGCCTACCCCGCCACGACCGATGCGCAGGCGCGGGAATCGATGATCCGGTTCGTCAATGACTGGTGGGGTTGGCGGATGGTCCATTGGGCGCAGTTGCAGGTCCGATACGGACGCTCCGCACCCTATGTCTACTATTTCGCGCACCAGCCAACCAAAGCGGCTGGCCCATGCTATTATGCTTGCGGTGCGGGGCACGGCACGGAAATCCAGTATCTGTTCGACAACCTCTCGGTCGATCCGCGCGCGTGGAGCGAGAAGGATCGGAAACTTGCGGACCAGCTCGCCGAAACCGTCATAGCCTTTGCCACTACCGGCAAGCCGGGCCGCAAGGGACTCCCTAAATGGCCTGCGTTCGATGGCTCGAACGCATCGATCCATGTGATTGGCGATGCGCCTGAACTGAAGGCGCATCCCCTGCCAGACTTTTCTCTGTTTGCCCCTTTGCCCTGAGCCAGGGCGGTTACTGCCGGTCGAGTTTCACCAGCAACATGTCGTTCGTCCGGATGTCGAGCTTTTGCTCGAACCGACCATCGGCGCCGACCTTGACGGTCCGGTCCAATTCCGGCGTGTCCCGTGTCTGGGCTTGCAGGCGGGCCAGTTGGTGGTCGGTCAGCTTGTCCGGCCGTCCCCATTCCATATAGGTGGTGTAGGCGTCGTTAGCCCGGTATCCGGTTCGGTACACGCGCAAGCGATAGGAGCCCGGCTTTACTGCTGCCAGCGACAGGCGCACCGGCTCCAGCTTCTGCGCAGGATGAATCCGCGTATAATATGGCCGGTTGGACAGCTTTTGATCGGGGATCGTGTAGTTCCAGATCAGCCCGGAGAAATTGTCGCCATCACGAGTCAGCCAGCTTTCCTCATCGCCGTTCCGCAACTCGGATTTGCCCAGCTGCGAAAGGTAGCGATAGGCGAAGTAGGAGGGCTTGCGCACACCCTCACGCGTGAGCAATCCGAAGCCCCCGTGGAAGGGTGTCGGCGGCGGCCCTGCTTCCTCGAACAGGTCGCTATAGACCCAATAGCTCATCGACTGCGCCGTCTTCTCGGTGCCCTTCAGCTTGTTGAGAATGAACGCCGCGTTGAGATAGGTATCGTGTATCGGGTCGCGCGGATTGTAGCTGGTGCTCCATTCGGTGATGTAGAGGGGCAAGCCGGGAAAGGCTGAACGGTCGATCTCCCCGCGCACCTTGTCGACATCGTTGATGACCGCACGGCGATCAAGCACGAGCCGGTTGTCGCCCTCCCCCTTCTCATCGAAGAAGCCCCCGGCAACGCCATAGGTATGGGTCGTCACGAAATCGACGGGTGAACCGACCTGCCTGGCGTGTGCAAGGAACTCTGGAACCCAGGCTGCCCCGGCAGTCGCCGGGCCGCCAACCTTCAATTCGGGATCGACGCCTTTGATCGCGCGGACGGTCGTATCGTAAAGTTTGAAATAACTGGCCTGATCCCCTTTGGTCCAGAAGCCGTCGAGGTTCGGCTCATTCCACACCTCGAAACGCCAGCTGCGCACTTCCTCGCGGCCGAACCGTGCTTCCATATCCCTGGTGAATGCGGTGATGAAATCCGACCACTTCTGCCAGTCCTTGGGCGGCGAACCGTTGCCCTTCCAGTGGAAGATCGTGCGGCTGTCGCTGGCGAGGTCGGTCGGCATGAAGCCGACCTCGACGAACGGCTTGATCCCCGCCTTGAGCACGTTGGCATAGACCTGTGCCACCCGGTCGAAATTATAATAGGGTCGTCCATCGATCTCGCGATAGGGATCGGTGTCATGCAGGAAGATCGCGTGGAAGCGGATATAGCGGAATCCGATCTCGCGCTGAGTCAGTTCCAACTGATCGACATTTTCACGCCGCAACAACAGTCCGCCATGGTCCGCGCCCACGCTGTCGCGCCACATCTGGTTGGTGTCGCCCGCGATTGCGCTCATATCGGCCGCCACTCGCCGGTCCGCCTGTGCCGGCGTCCCGGCAAGCAGCGCCGCGGCCAAAGCCAGAGACGGCTGCAGCGCGCGCCGGTTGACCATTTTCATCATCCACATTCCTCTTGTTCTTGTCAGTTCTGCAGGGTGCCAGTGACCCGCAATTCAGAGATCCCGACTATCGCGTCCTTGGGCGGCCAGAAGCGGATGCGCACACGCCGTCCGATCACCGGATCGGTTTCGAGCTTCCGCGCGATCGCGTCTTCCATGCCCGGAAAATTCTCCGCAAGCTTGCGCCACTGCCCCTGCTCATCGAGAATTTCAGCCATGAAGCCATAGGGCGCCGATTGCGGGAAGGTGATGGTCAGGGAATGCACCTCAACCACCCGTTCCAGGTCGATAGCGAGGGCCATTTCGCTATCGCCCGGTGCTGGGCTCCAATAGGTTGACGGATCGCCGTCATTCGCGAGGCGCGAACTGTGGGCCGGCGCACTGCTGCTGGCGAAGGTCGGGTTGTTGAGCCCGAATTCGCCATCTCCTGGGCGTTCGCTCTGCTGCCTGACAAAGGCCGTGTAGGGGCGCGGCGCGGCAAGCGCGGTCTTTCCGGGCACGAATGGCGGGCCCTTCAGCGTTCGCACTGTCGCCAGCCCGTCCTTGAGCCCCGGCGAAGTTGCGCGCAGCCGGGTAATCCCGGCCTGCCAGCTGCGCAAGGCGATCGCCGCCTCGCCATCGCGGATCTCGATGTCGCTATCGGGAGCAAAGTCGATGCTGCGCCCGGTGGGCAACTCGCCCGGCCCGGCCTCTATGCTCAGCCGGACCGGCGGGCTGTTGCTCAGCCGCCGTCCCTGGCTGTCGACCACGCTGACGATCACCTGCACGTCGTCGGTGCCGTCGCCGCGCGTGATGGTGGGGGCGCTGGTCGTGATCCGCAAGGCCGCCGGTTCCCCGGCAACGGGCCAGACCGGCGGTGGCTCTCCGGCATAGGCGTTGCGATACCAGTAATATTGCCGCTTGGGCAGGCGGAAATAATCGATCATGCCCATGCCGCCGAACCGTTTGCCCGCGATCGAGCCATGATCGAAACCCGCCCAAATCACCTCGCCCGACCGCCAGGGCAGCCGCCACGAACCTTCCTTGGTCTTGTCCGCGCCGCGGGTATTGACCAGATCGTCCCAGCCCGGTTCATATTTACCCGGCCGATTGGTCATGGTGGTGCCATATTCGGCGACGAAGTTCGGAATGCCGGGATCGGCGAACAGGCTGGCGCCGTCGCCATTATAGCCGGCAATGTCGCCCAGCTTGTCGATGTCGCCGCGCTGCGCGCCATCGATCGCGGCAGGACGGGTCGGATCAAGCTGATGCGTCAGCGCGACCATTTCCGAAAGCAACCGCCGCACGTCCGGCATGGTTTCGGACGCAGTGAAGAACGCTTCATTGTCCATCCCCCAAACCACGATCGAAGGCCGATTGCGGTTGATGCGGATCATCTCGGTCAATTGCTGCTTGGCGTTCGCGTCGAACTCTGCGCGATGAGCGGGATCGGTCGGATAGGCGGAAGCACCCCACGGATTGCGGAACCCCGCCGTTCCCCAGAAATTCATTTCCGACAGGAACATCACGCCAAGGCGATCGGTGGCCTCCGCAAAATGGGGATCGTGCGGATAATGTGAGCCGCGGATGAAATCGAACCCCGCATCCTTGATCATTTTGACATCGCGTTCGATCGCACCGTTGGTGACGGCGTCTCCCCAACCCGCCTGATCCTGATGAACATTGGCGCCTCGGAAATAGCGGTGCCTGCCGTTGAGAAAGAAGCCACGATCGGCGGTCCACTCGAACCAGCGGAAACCGAATTCCGTTTCGAATCGGTCTCTTTCGCGGCCGTTCACGATCAGGCTGGTGATCGCCCGGTACAGTGCGGGACTTTCCGGGCTCCACAAACCAGGCCGTGCTATGGGTGCAGACAATTGCCGAGCGATCCCCGTGCCGCCCGGGGCTACGGTCAACCGCCGGTCGGGCAATGTCGATATGGTTCGACCATGGCCGTCAACCACGCTCGTCCGCACCGTGACGTCGGCAGACGTCGATCCAGCATTGCGAACCTCGGTCTCGGCGCCGACCCGGCCGGACGCCTCCGACAGTTCCGGTGTGGTGATCCTCGTTCCAGTCCAGGGTACATGCACTTCGTCGGTCGTGACCAGCCAGACGTCGCGATAGAGGCCACCGCTGAACACATGCTCACCCGCCCTGGGCGGTAATGTTGGCTGCCATTCGTTGTTGACCAATACCGCGATTACATTGCGTCCTGGGCGCACCGCCTTGGTGATGTCTACCGGAAAACCGGTATAGCCGCCCTTGTGCCGGGCGATTTCGACGCCGTTCACATAAATCCGCGCGTCCTGAAAGGCGCCCTCGAACTCTAATTCCAGGCGCCGTCCCACCGGAAGCTTGGCGAGGTGGAAGGATTTGCGGTACCATCCGTCGCCGGTGTAGAAGTCGGGCGCCCGAAAATAAGGCATGCTGAAGCTGTGCGGCAATCCAATCCGTGCCCATGCTGCATCATCGAAATCGGCCGCCTCTGCCCCCCAGTGCGATCCCAAAGCGAAATGCCAATCGGCATTAAAGATGGTCCGTGTCCGTCCTTCCGGAATGGCGATTACCGTCTTCGCTTCCTTGGCAAAGGCCGTCGGACATACGAACGACATGGTCGCAGCGACAACGCAAACCAGCAGCCTCAAACTTCGTAACATGGCTGAACTCTTGCTCCCTGCTTCGCCCGCGACGGTCGCCGCCATCGCCTGACCAAACACCTTATCCCGAACGCAAAAACTTTCGCCGCCCGATGGCAACTGAGCGACGCACAACTTGTCCTGACGCTGACTTTCGGTGCCGCGTCCGCTCCACATTCGCCTGCCCATCGACAAACGAAAATGGTCCAGAGCCATCAGCAAATCCGATAAGGCAGTCGCCGCGACGACGGATTGGAGGCGCAACCACAACGCCAGGGCAATACCCCTCCAAATCCGTCGTTCCAATTTGGGCAACGCTGCCGGAGAACGATGTTATTTGTTGATGGCCGCCTTCAGTTCGCTGGCTGTAACGCCGATCATCAAGCCCTTCTCGTCCTTCGCGAAGGAGTTGAGCGCCATTTTCACCTTCTTCCCATCGGTGACCACGACAACGCCGGTGTCGAGCACTTTTTCGACCGTGCCAATCGGCACGCCCTCGCTGTCCCGAATGACGGCACCCGGCGTCATGTCCGCGGCCGTTGCGTCGACGATCTTGGATTCCTGCACAGCGGGAACCGAGCTATTTGCAATGGCGGCCCGGAATTCGTCGGCCGAGATGCCGATCATCAACCCGGCGGAATCCTTGCCAAAAGAATTGATGGGCAGCTTCGCCAACCTGTTGTCGGCGCTGACAACAGCGCCATCCTCATCGAGTTCCTTGATGGTTGCGACCTGGACGCCATTTTTGTCCCGCACGGCGGCCCCAGGGACAAAATCGGCCGGAGTAGCGAGAATCGGGCCGTTTTTTCTCTTTGCCGCGCGACGGTCGCCTGGACTGGAAACCTTTACCCCTTCATTGACGATCCGGTTATATCCTTCGACCTGAGCCCTGTCGTTGCGGGCGGCCGCAGTGCTGTCCACCGTTCCGGGCAACGGCCCCGTAGGTATGGTCTGGGCGATCGCTGGTTCAACCATGGCCGCCACGAAGGCTGCTGCGGTAAGGATTTTCCATGTCATCGGTTCTGTTTCCTCTCTCTTTTCTCAGCGGTCGAGGCAAATTATTCGGCAGTTCCACAGGCGAGCCGGATCATTGACGCAATTGTCTGATTTTTGTACCTGTAACAGCAGCACCCCATATTGCACAACCGAAGGAAGCAAGTTCATGCGTTTGCGAAAACTCTTTTTGGCTGCGGCGGCGCTTTCGGTTTCCGGCGCGGCACTGGCCAATGGCTACATGGTGAACCTGCAGCCTGCGAATGGCGCTACGGTAAAGGGCCACGCCGGCCTCCACGCGGTGGATGACAAGACCGATCGCGCCCTTGTAAGGATTGTCGCCCCCGGCCTTGCAGCCGACAAACGGGGAACCATCCGGGTTCTCGTCATGAACCTCGGAACCGAGCCGTTTGAATTCGGCCCAGACGATGTGACTCTCACCCTGGCCGATGGTTCCGAACTCAAGAAGGTCCCGCTCGCGGAGTTTGATCGTGGCTATGGCCTCATCAAGCGGGAGCAGAACCGCGCAGCAGCCGTCACCGCACAGAACAACAGCACGCTTTCGTCGCTGATGGGACAAACCCAATCGGGGATGCCCGGCAACTCTCCCGCGGCGGCTCCGAATATGGGAACGCGCCAGACCGATTTCGAATCGCTCAGGCGCAATCTTGATGACGAATATCTGCAACCCGGCGGCAAGACACTGGACGCCCTTTATCAGCTGCTGATGCCAGACCAGGTGGCCCCTCAGGCCGCTTCGGGAGGATATTTGGTGTTCGAGATGCCGAAGCGGAACAAGAAGTCCACGGCCGATGCCGATCTTCCGATCACGATTACCGTTCGCACCGGCGACAGCATCCATCACTTCACAGGTGTACTCAAGCGGAGCTGATCGGCAACGATCAACCGCAGCCCCGAAGCCCGCATGCGATCTGCTCGGTCCGGCCAGATCGCATGCGGAGAACGCGGATCGAGTGCATTCGGGCAAAGCACCTCGCCTCCACCCCTTTCCATGGTCCGCTCGTCGGGGAACATCAAGCCGGCGCACGCCCGAACCCTTTGACGCATCGGGGCGACGAACGACTTCGAAGGCGGACACGCTGCGGATGTTCACAACTGTTCCTGTCGCAAAGGAGCAGCTCGCGCCTGACCTTGCTGTTGTGTCGGTGCAATAAAATCTTCCACTGACGGAAAAGCTTCGACCTGGCTGATGACAGCATTCATTCGCAGGTGTACTTTGGCAATCTGCTCACGCTCTTCGATGGCATCAAGCCGGGGATCGAAGCTTTGCGGCATCAACCCGTGGCCGATGAACGAACTGGCCCAGCTACTCGTCTGAAACGTCTCGAAATCATTGAGCGGAACATGCCCTCGCGCGGCGAAGATATCGAGTTTGCGTTGCAAAGTTTCAGGTACGACCGTTTCGCGACAACGGTCCCAGAACAACTCTCCAATCCGGTGATTGAGCTTGTAATGCAAGATCTGGAAATCGCGCAGATTGGAAGCGACACAACGAATGATGTCGTCATAGGTCTGCGCTTCGGGAAACTGCTCCGCTTCGACTGGAAACAGCGCCATCAGTTGCGAGATGCAATTATGAGCCATATGCAACTGCACGGCATCAAGCGGCTCAAGTAAAAAGGCGGCTTCGCCGATCGCTACGCAGTTCCCTACCCAACAGCGACGACGAATGCCCTGGTTGAGCGGCGACACTGCCACCTCGCTGTTGACCGGTGCCCGCGCGAGGCTTGGCAGGCTTTGCGCCATTTCCTGGTCGGATATTTGGCGGCTGTCATATACGGCAACGACGCTCGTGCGATTCTGCATCGGAAAGAGCCCGATCCACCCCTGCGCGAATGCCGAAATCTGGCTGAACGAGGGTAGCGGCTGAAGTGTTCTGGCCGACGCGACCATGACGCGGTCGCATGGCAGCCATTCACGCCAGGATTCCAGTTCGGTGCCCGGCAAGCGACCGATCAGCAGCCCTTCTGGTCCGGAGGCATCGACAAACAGGTCGGCCTCCACCCGTTCACCGTCATCAAGCACGACAGCCGCGATCCGGTCCCCGTCGACCTCGACGTCCGCAAGCGCGGCCTCCTTCGCTGCAATGCCCAGCCCGAGCGTGCAATGCCGCAGCAGCACGGCATAGGAGCGGGCATCGATGTTATAGCCGAATGTCGCGCGGAGGGAGGCGCCGTCCTGCGGGACAGGGACACGGCCAGCCCGCGCTGCCATGGCAGCGAGCGAGAAAGCCTCGAACTCGGACCGCAGTCCATCCTGGCGGGCCTTGGTCCAGAAATGCGTAAACTCGAGAGGCGCATCAGCGATTTCACGATCATAGCCGTGGAGAAACGGGGCGCCAGCGCCGCCCCAGCCATTGAAACGCTGGCCCGCCACAGGCACGGCCTTGCACGTTGTCCACACGAGCCGATCGTTCAGACCGACACGCAAATGATAGCCGTCCAGAGCGGGAAGCGCGGAATAGCAATCGGTCGCTTTCAACAGGCTGGGCAATTCGATCACCCGCACCTTGACCCCTGCGGCGCCCAGCGAGCGAACAATTGCCGCGGCAGCCATCCAGACGGGAGCATCGCGGCCGATCACCACCACATCGTTTACCGGCCTCACGGTCTGACCTCCTCGGTAACCGCAGCCAGCGGGGATTCCGGCGCGCAATAATCGGCGATGAAATCATCGTGGCTGGGCATTTGCCCGACCTTGTCACGGATCATGGTGCGCAAGGCATCCAGACCGGCGATCATGTCATCCTCCGGCTCTGTATCTGCCAGCCGGCTATAGCCCTCAGGAACAAGACCCTGACCAACGAACACGCTCAGCCAACTCGGCGGCGAAAACAGCCCATGATAGCGCTTTATGATCCCGCTGTGGCGGAAGATCTCGATCTTGTGGTTTAGGCTGTCAGGAACCTCCATGGCGGCACAATAGCGCCAGATTTCGGCGTCATCGCGCGTGTTGAGCTTATAGTGCAGGATCAGGAAATCCCGGATCCGTTCATACTCCATGTCGATCAGGCGGTTGAATTCATCCCGCAGTCGTGGGTCGATCCGCTTCATCGGGAGTAATGGCAGAAGCTGGAGGACCGCGACCTGAATGAGGTAGATGCTGGTGGATTCCAACGGTTCCAGGAATCCGCTGGCAAGACCGATGGCAACGCAGTTCTTTTCCCAGCTGACGACGCGCCTGCCCGCCTGGAACCTGAGCATGCGCGGCTCTGCCAGAGGTTTGGCGTCCAGGCTGCGTAGCAGCGAAGCGGCCGCGTCGTCCTCCTTGATGAAGGACGATGAGCAGACATAACCATTGCCGGTACGATGCTGCAAGGGGATGCGCCAGCGCCAGCCCGCCTCCATTGCCGTGGAACGCGTGAACGGAGTAAACTCGCCGCGCTCGCTGGGAACGGCAAAGGCGCGATCGCACGGCAACCACTTGGACCAGTCTTCCCACGCCACCCCCAGCGTCTTGTCGAGCAGCAGTGAGCGAAAGCCGGAACAATCGATAAACAGGTCGCCAGTAATCGACTCTCCGGATTCTAGTGTTAGCGAACAGACATCGCCGCTTTGCGGATCGCGAACGATTTCCCGGACCTTGCCTTCGGTGCGGATTACCCCGCGCTGTTCGGCAATTCCACGAAGAAACACGGAATAAAGACTGGCGTCGAAATGGTAGGCATAGGAAAAGGTCGACTCGATCGCTGCCTGATCCGTACTCGGAAAGTTAAATCGCCGCATTCGCGCTGCTTGCACGGCGAACGAATATTCCTGAATATCGGATTCCCAGCCGCTGCGCAGGGCTCTTACCCATCGATGATGAAAGACGTGGGCCGTATCGGCCGTTCCGTGCGCGCCAAAGG
>Ga0307405_10000660_pt1 | contig 13294 bp, 6 predicted proteins | sample 322Cmetagenome_2_FD_203311 | JGI IMG/M metagenome (GOLD analysis project Ga0307405, IMG submission 203311) | Maize rhizosphere microbial communities from greenhouse at UC Davis, California, United States - 322HYB-C-1 | ecosystem: Host-associated > Plants > Roots > Rhizosphere > Soil | place...
CGCTTTGGGGGCATATCCCGAGGTCGGTTTGGCAGAGGCTCGCCGGAAGCGAGATGAGGTGCGCCAAAAGCTCAGGGAGGGCGTGGATCCGCTGGCAGAGCGCCAGCGGGAGAGGCTGGTTGCTCAATTCAGCGCGGCGAACACCTTTGGCGAGCTCGCCAAAGAGTACATAGACAAGATGGTGGCCGAGGGTCGCGCAGTGGCCACAACCTCCAAGGCAAATTGGCTACTTGAGCAACTAAGCCCCATCTCGCGCCGCCCGATCGCCGAGCTGACGCCGGTAGATGTGCTAGCTGCGCTTAAACGGATCGAGGCCAGAGGGAAGCACGAAACCGCTCGCCGCTGCCGTTCGTTCGCAAGCCGCGTCTTCCGCTATGCCGCGGCGACCGGCCGCGCCGAGAATGATCCGACCGCGATCCTGCGCGGTGCATTGGTCGCGCCAAAGGTGACCCATCACAGTGCGATTATCGAACCCGATGCGTTCGGCGAGTTGTTGCGGGCGATCGACGCCTACTCAGGCAATGCAATCACGCGCCTCGCGATGCAGATTTCGCCGCACGTGATGACCCGTCCAGGCGAACTTCGAAAGGCGGAGTGGTCGGAGGTGAACGTCGAAAAGGCAGTTTGGACGATTCCGCCCGAGCGCATGAAGATGCGCCGGCCTCACGCGATCCCCCTTTCACGCCAGGTGCTAGACTACTTTGCCGAGCTACATTCCTTGACAGGGGCGACGGGTTTCATGTTTCCGGCGTTCCACACTTCGCGTCGCCCGATGAGCGAGAACACGATCAATCAGGCATTTCGGCGCATGGGCTATGGAACTGGCGAGATCACCGCTCATGGGCTTCGCACCACCGCGTCAACGCTGCTGAACGAAAGTGGTAAGTGGAGCCCGGATGCGATCGAGCGATCACTCGCGCATGCCGACGCGAATGCCATTCGTGGGACTTATAATCGCGGCTTCTATTGGGAGGAGCGTGTGGCGATGCATCAATGGTGGAGCGATTATCTGGATCAGCTTCGCGCAAAGTTGAAGCTAGCCAAGCAAGCCTGAGGGGGGAGCGGATCGCAAAGGCATGCGCTGCCGTTTGACGACGCTAGCAGAGAGGTGCACGCGCTGACCTCGACTCCTGAGGCTCCCAAACCAGCGCCGGAGCCTAGGCGAGCATTCTTGTTCGCTTCCCACGATGTCACGACAGATGGTGTGGGATCAGCGCTGGGCGTCGTGCTAACGTGGTGATCGCGAGCGCGTGACAGCGTCGCCAGACGCGTCAAATCTCTGGGCGCCGGATCGTGCGGGAGCTGACGTTCTCATGATGCGGGGGATCGGCGCGAAGTAGCACTAGATCGCCCGCAAGCGGCGCGGCTAGTTACACGTGAGCTTCAATGGCCGCACCAGGTCGCCGCGAAGGACTACAACGATGAGTGACCGCACTCGTCACTTGGATGCAGCGGCGTTCTCCGCCGAACTGCAAAGCAATGGCCTGCTCCGCTATGCTCTGCGGGTACCGCAGCTCAGTCCATTGCTTCAACAGTGCTCAAGATAACCGCCCGCCTTATCCTAACTGGAGGAAATCTGACGTGTCTCATGCGCAGGAGACTACAACTGAACTAAGATCCACACGCCCCACTCGCCGATGGCCGCCGACTGAGGTTTGAAGCAGAGAGGGGGACTGCCTTAAGCGAACCAATCAGTATGCATTAGAACACCTTCGCGAGCGCGCCAGCCACCGGCGAAGGGGCGAGCCCCGAAAGCCGCCAAGTCTTGACGAATAATGTCAAGGATCGCCGCACCTGGTTGTGAGTTCGGACGAGTTGAATCATGAAGTGCTTCTCTTGGGAATGGATTCTCGGGGAGAGGCGAAAGTGTCAGCGGACGGTGAGCCCTTCCGGCACACTCAACCACGCGTGTTGGCGAGTGCTGTTCAGATCCGGCTCGATCCGCGCTGAGCCACCGATCATCTGATGAGCGGTCATCCAGAATCCGCTTGAAACCGGCCTCGTCGGATTCAAGCGGAGCATCGGCGCTCATCAGACCGGCGCTCGAAAGTGCACGCGACACGAGAGTTCCGTCACTCTGGACGAATTCCAGAGCATCGATGTTGACCAAATAGTCGATTCCTTCACCGGCTCCTGTTTGTCCCGCCTCGCCGAAATCTTCCACGCTGAACCATCCGTTGCCCAAAGCTGTGACCTCAAAGTCCTCCGCATCACCAAAGAAGACAGCGATATCGAATTCCGGGACCGCATCCTCAGTTGTGATTACCTCCCCGAGGTCGGCAAGCGTTGCATGGCCACGCCCAACGATCAAATCGTTGCCCGAACCTCCAATCAGGGCGTCGTCTCCGCTTCCACCGTATAAGTGATCCTGACCTTCGCGTCCGAAAAGTATGTTGTCAGCCGAGTTTCCGATTATCTCCGAACCTTGGACAGCTGCTGAAGCCTCAAGAGCGCCATCAAGCAAGCGTATCCTCTCAATAAAGGGGGCCCCATCAAAATAAGCGGCAGAACTGTAGACTGTATCATATCCTCCGCCGGCTAGCTCTTCGACAGTATCCAACCCTCCGACGTAGTAACTGTCATCACCAGCTCCACCCGTGAGGATATCCATACCCTCCCCTCCGATCAGGATGTCAGAACCATCACCCCCCATAAGCTCATCGTCTCCATCGCCACCATCGAGGCGGTCACGACCGCTTCCTCCCAGGAGTGTGTCATTCCCCTCACGCCCAAGTAGTACATCGTCACCTTCAAGACCCTGAAGAACATTATCATTCCATCTGCCAATAATTCTGTTGGCCATGGAATTTCCAGTACCACTAACGGCTTCGTCTATTAGGGTCAGGTCTTCAACGTTATCTGGAAGAGTATAGTCACTCCAAGCCTCGACGACATCGTGTCCTTCCCCGACTTGTTCCATTATAGCATCGGATGATTCCCTTATAATATACCGGTCATCACCGGAACCGCCGATGAGGACATCTAAACCCAGCCCAGCATCGAGAGTATCGTTCCCTCCAAAGCCCTCCAGTATGTCGTCGCCACCCAGGCCAAAAAGTACATCGCGTGAGCCTGTGCCGTGGAGGACATCTGAGCTTTCCGTTCCCGTCTGTTCGCCTCCCTGTGCCAAGAAGCTTACAAACTCTTCTGGAGTGTAGGTCTCATCCAGTGATACAACGTATATCTCCTCGAATTCCGAGAACGACGAAGGTGCAATTACCCCCCAAGAGTCAAAGATCGACAAGACGCCAGCATCTAGGGTCGCGCTAATCGCGTTCACATCCCACGACACGATCAGCCTATCGACCCCTGCCCCTCCGGCGTAGTTCTGACCGCCTGCGCCCAGTGTTACTTCGTCGTCGCCGCTGCTGAGCACTGTTTGCGATTGCATGGGGGCGGCAATTGCTGCCACAGTCGACGAAGACGACTGGCTGAGCGGGACAAAATCACCAAGCGCGCTGAAATATTCTCCAGAGCTGTCTGATGTTCGAATAAATAGCGAGTAAAACGATCCTTCGGGAGGATCGTCGTAATCGATGTAGTCTCCATCACTAAAAACGGGCCTATAATCGAAACCACCTCCCGATAGCTCGAACATGTTCTCCAACCTGATTTGACCACCGTCGGAGAATGCGATCACGTAGTCGCCTTCAAGAAGCCAAACTGGAGGCCCGTCCTTGTTCGGGAGATTTTCCCAAATTATCTGAGCCGAGTTATACTCGAAGGTAATTGTGATATCGGAAAGTGCATAATCGCTCAAATCGAATAAGAACGTCGGTGCTGACAAGTATGTGCTATTGGTATCTTTGTCATCGGAGTAATGTGGATCAACGTACGTGTCCACGGAAACGACATCCTGGCCGTCCCCCGCGCTATACTCATAGGTGAACGCGCTACCATAGGCGTCAATCGAAACAGAATCGTTACCCGCCCCCGGATTCAACCAATAATTGGTGTATTCGGGAGGGTCCGTCCTAGGGAAACTAGCGAAAATACCATAGGGTCCGAAACCCCATTCCAGGTTGTATCCAGTATCAAGCGGCGAGTCAGCGGATGATACTACGATACTATCGTTCCCTGATCCAGATGCTATTGATCCATATAGGTAATCGCTATTATGATCGATAATTATATCATCGCCATTGCCGCCCAAGACGTCATCATCACCAGACCCAGCGAATACGATGGAATTACCGCCATCAACACTAATAATGTCATGGCCGCCCCCAGCGTTAACAACCTTCGCTTCGTTACTAAAATCTGATATCCTGTCGTTGAAGTCGGTGCCGAGAATCTCCGTATTAAATCCATTTATATTGATTTTTCCACCGGTCACCGTATCCAACAGATGCCCAGAGGTGCCTTCACCATCTTCGTCAATCCAAACGGTGACGCCGCTATTGTAACGCACAGCATTTATGATTTGTATGCCGCTAGAGCCGTTATGGACCGTTAGATCGACATCCGCTTCGATATTGCCGGACACGTTGAAAACAGTCTGGCCGGATTCAAGAAAGACATCCTCAATGTGGTGCAGCTCGGTGGTACCATTGTTAGCGTTGACGCTGAGGGCACCATCGCTGTAGCTTACGATAGTGGTTCCGGGCTGACCGGCCACCACGAATGTGTCGCGCCCTGCCTTGTCGTTCCCTATCTCGTCCCCCCAGACTACGTCGTCGCCTCCACCGGAGAAAAACCAGTCGTCGCCGTCGCCTCCAGCGAAGATGTCTCCATTGCCCCCGCCAAAGAATGCGTCATCTCCATCCGTCCCAATTATCTTACCCGCATCGTTTCCAGAGAACACAATCTGAGGGCCGCCCACAAGCTGTATAAACGTAGAGTCGTCAGTACCTCCGTGTCTGAATGAAAGGTGATACCTCTCTGAGACTTCGGCATGGTAGAGATTGGAACCAGTCAGCGTAACGGATACTGTATCAACAGCTTGATCGACATCGTCCGCTCCACGTCCTTTGAGCCAATCATTCAGGTTCCCAACGATAAAATTGGCAGTGCCTTCTGAAACGCCTTGGCCCATTAGCCCCGTAGACAGCATGTCGCGGGCCAACTCATGAGCAGTGGTGATGTCATGTGGTTCAGCTAGTTCGCCGCCGAGCGTCCACCGGGCGCCAGTCAGATCAACATAGAACGCGTCTTCATTCTCGGAGAGCGTTAGCACACCATCCAGAGATTGCTGCAAGGCCGATTGCTCCACCTTGTGAAATGCCAGCAGTGCAGCGTACTCCGTCAAAATTGAGCCGAGCCGCTCAATCCCGACTATTTCATCTAGCCAACGCGTTGGTTCTAAGTTCGGGTCTGCTTCGATAACGATCTTCCCTAGATCGTCCATGTCGTTAAACAGCGCGCGGATCGCGGTATTTCCGAATGGCATCTCGCCCTCATTCACGAGGGAGTACGCGATCATCGTCGCCAGTTGTTGGCCCGGATTTGATGCGCCGGTGCCGCCCTCTTCTTGAGCGCCCTCGTTCAGTCCGACAGCCGCACCGATTGAGTCACTCAAAAGGCTGGGCGCGACAAAGGCAATCGCCTGCTCCCAGGTGCTCCCTCCACCTTCTTCAGCAGACCACTGCAGCTGCCCAAACAGGAAGGTAGTCAGAAGGGCCTGGGAATGAAGATCTGACGCGGTAAGATCCGTCCCCTCGTTGCTTACGACGTTCTCATTCACCAACGCTTCGGTTGCAAGTGATCCGAGCAGGTATGGTTGTAACGACGAATCGAGGATCGGGATGTTCAGGAGGATCGGGAGGAGGTTCGCATCCAGACCGAGGATTTCCGCGTTCAGTGATCTAACACTTTCCAGAACTTCGCCCTCGAGGTGATATCCCGTCGCGCTTGTCAGGTCGGGCGCCAGATAATTCAGTTCATGCGTGAAAGTGTCTATGAAGACATTGTATGCGGCACCCAAATGACCGTCCGAGCCCAGCGGAAGGTAAGTGATAAGATCTTCTACGGACAGCTCTTGGCCGAGTGCTACTTCGGTCGCACCGATTGCCCGCCCGAGAGCAACGCTAACCGATTGGGATAACGCTGCCATACCAAACGGCATATGATCGAATACGTAAGAGTCACCGTGGGCTAGCGAACCGACGAAGCCGGCCAGGCCGCCCCCCAGCGAATGGCCGACGGTGACTATCGAACCACCACTGCCGTCGTACAAGGATCCGCCAGAGACATCTTGATAGAACTGAATTGCCAACCCAGCTTGACTGGCCGACGAAAAACCCAGCCCAAGAGCCCATCCGTTCCATATATCCGTCGTCAGTCCCAAGTCATCGGTGCCGCGGTAGGAAATAACAGTTTCGCCACCCCCTGTGTACGCTACCGCATAAAAGTTCACGGCGTCCCATCCCGCGCGTTCTGCAGAACTCGCTGGACGAATTGTATAAGTGCCGATCTGACCGGACTCGCTTAGGCCGTAAATCCCCGGGTTAGCCCCCCTATTGTAGGCGTCCAGGGCAAACAGCGAATAGAACACGGCATGGTTCATTTATCAAAACCTCTTCTAAATAGGCCGTAGAAATCCCCTGACGGAATGTCGGCAGGAATTTCTCCCCCAGTACGGCGCATATAAGAAATATCGCTCAGCCATGGCAAAGTTTTCTTCAGCCCATCGGTGACATCATCATCTGTTATATCTATATTTATTTGTCGAACGCGATACCCAGGGCCAAATACTTGAGAAATTTGTTTAGGATCTATACGCGTGATGTCATAAGGATCCTCAGGATTCCGAAAGTAGACGAATATCGGCCAAGATCTGGTGGGCAACACTCCCCCCGGCTTATGCTGACGTAAATAGTGTACCATCTTGATCGCGGGGTAGTCGTCATTAAATTCCGGTGTCTCTAAAGCTGCCAATGGATACGTAATTCCACCGTCAGCAATATCTGGTGTACGTAGTAGCGCCACTAGGATCGCTCCGTTCGGCAAATTAACTGAAACTGCCTCACCTTTTGTGTAGGAATTTGTCCCTCGAGCCTCCGGAAATGGCCCACCGGTAGTCTGCGTCCTGGTGATTTCTATTACGCTCGAACCCGAGCGCAGCCCTTGCGGAGTTTCGATGATCACGGTCATCCGATACCGAAACTCTGCGCTTCTTCTACCGCATGACGGGAGCCCGGCAGCTGCCAACAATGTTACGGCTGAAAGGAGGAACCTTCGTCGTCGCACCGCCGCCCCCTGATCCGATTCTGGAAAAACGTATCAGCTCTATTTCAACTGTCACGTGATAATTGCTCCGTTTCCGAGGTAATTGGGCGGCGAATTGGCGGTTTTCGTTCATCGACGGAGTTCGGCCAATCTGGTCTTAATCTTTGAGAGGTTGAGAGCGGTGCTCGCTCTGCTGGACTCATATAACCCCGGTCACCACTGGCGCTAGTTATAGGAGCAGACAAAGATAGGAGCCGAGCGATTACCAAACGAGCTTGGCGGCCTTGAGCGATCTCATACTCAGCGGGAATGCACCGGCTCGACGCCTTTGGTGTCTATATCGCGACTGCGTGACCAAGAGTATCGTGACACACCGATGTCGAAAGCCGCTAGACCGCCGTCATTTGCCGCAGTTCCGCTCACCGCTCCCTGCCGGCTTCATCGAGCGCTTGGCTGATAGGCGAAAGCAGATACTGGATAATGCGCCGCTTGCCCGTCTTGATCTCCGCTTGAACGGCCATGCCGGGTTGAACGCGGTCGCACAGCGGATTGCGGGGCAACTTGTCAGGCGCGCAGCCAAGAGAAATCTTCGCAGCATACACGAGGCCCGGCTGAGCGCTTCGGCCGCTCTCCTCGGGTGCGGCACCGGACGGCTGCTCGCTTTGCTCAATCGCGTCTCGGCTGATGTTCTCTACGGTTCCCTCGATCAGCCCATAGTCGGTGAAATCGAACGCCTCGAGCTTGACCGCCACGCGCTGCCCCACCTTCACGAATCCGATGTCCTTGTTCTGAACAAACACTTCCACCGAAATGTCGCCGTTGCAGGACGCCAGGCTGTTTGCATCGTTGCGCGAACAAGGCACGATGACCATCAGCGGCTGGGCGGGTTGGACCACGCCTCCCACCGTGCTCACAGCGAGCTGTTGCACCACACCGTCGACCGGCGCGCGCAGCTGCTGGTACTGACGCCGCCTGGCTGCCTTTGTCAGCTCCTCCGCGGCAAGACCGGCCTCCTCATTGGCCTCGGCAAGATCGGTCACCGCTGTCTTCCCGAACCTCTCGCGAAGCGAGCGCAATTCGGCGTCGAGGGTGCCGATTGCAGCGCGCGCACGGGCAGCATTCGCGGTCTGGATATCGATATTGCGACGATGCTCGGCGAGCAGCTGTTCGTATTCGAGAAGCTTGAGCTTCGAAAAATAGCCTTTCGCCGCGAGCTCCGCACGGGCGTTGCGCTGCTGCTCTAGATAAGGGAGGGCTTCCCTGAGCTTCGCAATTTCCCCTTGAACCGCCTGCAACTCGGCGCTTTTTTCCGCCCGCTGCTGCCGCAGGCTCGCCCGCTCCGCCTGGTATTGCGCAATCGCGGAACGAATGTAGGCCTGTTCGGTCTGCACGACGTATTCAGACGCACCTTCGGGAGCCATAAACCGCGCGGGCCGTCCCTCCAGATATGCCAACAAAGCGTCGTTGCGCTCCTGCATGATCCGAGCGGACAGTAGCGTTTGCTCGCTCTGGGCTTCTTCGGCATTCGCGAGCGTGGAATCGAGCTCGATCAGCAGGTCGCCCTTCCGGACGAACTCACCGTTGCGGACATGGATCGCGCGAACCGCGCCGATCTCCAGCGGCTGGACCAGTTTTACGTTTCCGCCCGGCACCGTCTTGCCCGAAGCCACCGCGACGACATCGACCCTGCCCAGGACTGCCCAGACGAGGGCCAGCACGAACAGGGAGCAGGTGAGCAGCATCAGCCACCGGAGTCCGGGGCTTGGCGGCTTCTCCATGATTTCGAGAGCCGCTGGAAGAAACTCGTGCTCGTCCTTGGGCTTGAACGCCTTTTCGGCCTCGTTCTGTGCACGCCAGCTTTCGCCCAGGACGGCGAACTGCCGCGCAAGGTTGGGAAAGCGGTCGGCAAACCAGGTCACGCCGCTCCCCCTGCGATTCCTGTCTGCTTGGCGTAGAGCTGGGCATACCTGCCGCCCGATTTTAGCAGCTCGTGATGCCCTCCCATCTCGGTCACCTCGCCGGCCTCTACGGTGATGATCCGATGGCATGGGCGAACCGCCGACAGCCGATGGGCGATGATCAGCACCGTGCGCCCTTCGGCGATACGTCCCAGGTTGTTCTGAATGATCTCCTCGCTCTCCGCATCGAGGGCGCTTGTCGCTTCGTCCAGAATGAGTATCCGCGGATTTGTAACCAGTGCGCGCGCGATGGCCAGTCTCTGGCGCTGGCCACCCGAGAGATTGGCGCCGCGCTCCTCGATGATCGTGTCGTAGCCGTGCGGCAGCGTCAGGATGAATTCGTGAGCGCCGGCGAGCTCAGCGGAAGCAATGACGCGCTCCATCGAGATCGTGGGATTGGCAAGCGCGATGTTCTCGCGCACCGAGCGATTGAACAGGATGTTCTCCTGCAGCACCACCCCGACCTGGCGGCGCAGCCAGGCGGGATCGACGAGAGCGAGGTCGGTGCCATCGACCAGAACGCGCCCCTGTTCGGGAACGTAGAGTCGCTGGACGAGCTTGGTCAGCGTGGATTTTCCCGACCCCGAGGGTCCGACGATCCCCAGCATTTCTCCCGGCGCGATATCGAGACTGATGCCCCGCAAGGCCTCTGCCGCATCAGGCCGATAGCGGAAGCGCACTTTATCGAACTCGATCCGTCCCTTGATCGGCGGAAGACTTGCCCGGTTCGGATTATGTTCCGGCTCAGCGGGGGCATTGAGGATATCGCCCAGGCGGTCGACCGAGATCCGCACCTGCTGAAAATCCTGCCACAACTGCGACAGGCGTAAAATCGGCTGCGCCACACGGCCGGCCAGCATGTTGAAGGCGACGAGGCTACCGACCGATAGCTCGCCGGCGATGACCGCCTTGGCACCGAAGAAGAGGATGGCCACGGTCGTGAGCTTGGAGATCAACTGGATGGCGTGACTGCCCCAGGTCGAGAGCACCGTCACGTCCCAACCGGTCTGAATATAGCCGGCGAACTGCTTCTCCCATCTGTCGCGCATACGCGGTTCGACCGCCATCGACTTCAGCGTTCCAATGCCGGTCACGGTCTCGACCAGGAACGCCTGGTTCTCCGCGCCGCGCCTGAATTTCTCATCGAGCCTCGTACGCAGCGGCGGAGTCACAAGCACGGAAATCAGGATGTAGACCGGTATCGTCAGCGCCACGATCAGGGTGAGCATCGGCGAATAGAGGTACATCACGGCGAAGAAGACGAGCGTGAAGAACAAATCTATCACCACCGTCACTGCGTTCGAGGTGAGGAAGTTGCGGATATTCTCAAGCTCGCGCACGCGAGCGACACTGTCGCCCACCCGCCGCGCCTCGAAATAGCTCAGCGGCAAGGCCACGAGATGCTTGAACAGCGCCGCCGACAGCTCGGCATCGACCCGGTTGGTCGTGTGGGCGAAGAGCCAGTTACGCAAAGCCGATAGGAGCGTCTCGAAAATCAGGACCGCGGAAAGCCCGATCGCCAGCACTTCAAGCGTGGTTATCGATCGGTGAACGAGCACTTTGTCTATGACGAGCTGGAAAAAGATCGGCGATGCCAGTCCGACCAGTTGAAGAAAGAAGCTGCCGACCAGCACATCGCGAAGCGGCTTGCGGTATTTCACCAGCGCGGGAATGAACCAGCTGATGTCGAAGGCGCGTTTCTCACCCGCCATGTGTTCGCGGCTGGTCATCAGCAGAAGGTGCGCCTCGCCGCCCTCCAGCGCGAAGGCTTTGCGGACCTGCTCCTCCGACCAGACCTCCGGCCGCCGACCGTCAGGTTTGACGATCAGGTACCGGGTCCCCGCATCGGCGTTGTCATCGATCTTGAGCAGAATAGCGCTTCCGCCATCGCGCAGACTTACGAGGGCGGGCAACGGCAACTTGGGAAGCTTGGACAGCTCAGCGCGGCTGCGCCGGGCCTTCAGACCGATCTTCCGGGCGATCCGTATCAGATCGTCAAAGTCGTAGGGGCGATCGCCTTGTCCGCGATCATGGTGGATCTGCGACGGTTCCGCCGGCACGCCGAGGTACTGCGCCAGCAGGACGAAGCTGGCCAACGTGGCATCGGCGGGAACCGCCGCCCGACTGTGTTCCGAATCTGCCATGACGCCCCGTCGACCCCGCTGCGATGTTTACGCAACCGGCCGCAAGTTGCAATGGCCGGCCACACGAAGTGCTGCTTCAGGGTAGCAGGCTCCGAGACTCCACTTTATCCATTGGTCTAACTTTACCTCCGTCTGTGCGGATAGAAATATTCGACTGTCAGCAGTGCCAAATTAAACTGGTTCGACTTATAAATGTCGAACGGCTGCTATTTCAACCGAGTGGTGTTGTTTCCAAAGGCTCTTGTATGGTCCATATCTAGCACCGGTTCAGAGCAAACCTACCGAGTCCGGCGGCCCTTGCAGTGTCCGATGTGACTACCCTCGAAAGTGGTGGTAATCTGCTGGCCGTACAAATAGAGCGTCGACCGAAACGAGAACTGGTCCTCGCTGAATATGCCGTCGATCTCAACGGGGATTCCGCGGATGTCTCCATCGGGCATATCTATTGTTGTGTTTCCGGTAATGCGGCCATTCGCGACGATGGCCTCGTCTTCAGGGCTGTGATTTGTTAAGCTTGGGTTGATCATTGCGCGAAGAGATGGCTTCCGAGCGTCTTCCGGAGAAATACAGTGACGCCGGATGATAGGCTCTTTGGGTTTGTCATCGCCCATTTGAGGCGGTGTTCTTATCACCTCCCATTCACCCGGAAGGATGCTTTGAGCAACGCGGCTATCACAGCCGGTCAGCGCCAGAGAGGCTAGAACCAAGGCAACACTAAATGCTCGCACAAAGATCTCCCCGACCGTGTATCGCGAACCTCATGCGATATCGCGGTTAATATTTCGACCTGAGTGCAGTTCTTCGCGGGTTCACGGAATGTCCGCGTGTCCCACTTTGAACCAATCAGCGGTACCCGAACTTCCAAAAATCGCGATCGGCTCGTCGCCTCTCACACGTTTCACCGCAGGGAGCTGGAAGCTGTCATGGCTCAACCAGAGCGAGAACATGCCGGCCGGCGCCATGATTTGATCATTTGCTAAGGTCGCTCGATTGCGAGGCTTCTGCGGCATCGGTCCTTGCTATTTCGCAGTTCTCCCTACCCTTCTACCTGGTAGCACATCGGATTGCGCATCCATTCCTCGACTTCCGATTCCAGCCAGGCGACGCATCGCCTCCCGATCGTGATCTGCTTCGGGAAGGTGCCGTCCTGAATCTTGCGGTAGAGTGTCGCGCGACTGAGGCCGGTCTTGTCGAGAACGGCGTTGAGGCGAAGAAAGCGACTGGAGTTGTCGGTCATCGGCATGATCCCTGCGTCGTTGCAGCCCCCAGGCAACCAGGATCGAAAGTTCTCCTCGATGCGCAAGAGTGCCACCGCCATACCCGGTCGAACACGTCTCTTCCTGCCCCATAAAGGTACCTCGGTGCGTCGAAAGAGTCGGGCGTCTCACGCACCTGTGGGCGCGTGACCGCGCTCTACATCGCTGCCACACCGCCGAGTCGCTGATCGCGTCTCGGTCCATTCGAATGACGATCGACTGACGCGTGGGGCCGGCGCTCGGCGCGCCGGCCAAGCGGACATCGCGCTGTCGCGCGATGGCGCTGGGGCCTATCGGCCACGAGCAGGCGGGGAGGGTGCGCCGCTACCCTGTAGTCCCGCCGCGGCGTCCCGCAACCGGCTTCGCCGGTCCTTCTCTTCGTTACGGCCCGTTGGGTGCAGCCCGCCTTCCTCGGCGGGACTTCCGGTCCGCTCCTACCCGCCCACCCCGCCTTTTCCGGGGCCGGTTGCGGTGAGAAGAGGAGTGGAAGGATGAAAGGAAAGACCAGTAGCTCGCGCCGGAGCCTCTATGCGGAGGTGACCGAGAGGGTGATTGCGGAACTGGAGCAAGGACGGCTGCCATGGGTGCAGCCATGGGATGCCGCCGCATGCGGATGCACGATGCCGGCGAACGCGATTAGCGGGCGGCGGTATTCCGGAATCAACGGTGCGCCGTATCGGCGCGAGAAGAAGGAGGTATCGAATGAACGATCAGGTTCGCTGGTAATGACCTGTATCCACCGGACTAACCTTGGCCAGAAATGGCTGCG
>Ga0307405_10000661_pt1 | contig 13290 bp, 8 predicted proteins | sample 322Cmetagenome_2_FD_203311 | JGI IMG/M metagenome (GOLD analysis project Ga0307405, IMG submission 203311) | Maize rhizosphere microbial communities from greenhouse at UC Davis, California, United States - 322HYB-C-1 | ecosystem: Host-associated > Plants > Roots > Rhizosphere > Soil | place...
TCATGGCGTGAACTCGAACCGATGCCAGTCGGAGCTCAACTGCCACTCGCGCGAGGCGAGCGCGTTGACCTGGAACGGCTTCGGCAGCTGGTTCACGTCGAGCCGCTCACGCACGGCCGCCTCGTATCGGGCGCCCTTCACGAGGTCGTCGATGCGCGCCACCGGCCGGGACGAAACGTGCCCGAGGAACCGCTGCACGTCGGCGAGCGATTCGAACGTCTGGCCCAGCGGTCCGCTCGACACGCGGTATTGCCGGGTGAGCGAGCTGTACGAGACGCGATACGTGATCGACCATTGCGCGACCTTTTCCGGAAACCACAGCGGACGCTTGCGCAACAGCTCGAACTCGATGACGAAATAGAGCGGAATGCCTTTTTCGAGCGCCTGCTCGAGCGCAGGCGTCAGCTCGAAATCGAATTCCGCCGACAGTACCAGATCGTCTTCCTCCGTTTCGAGCCGTGCCGAGACGACCGGAATGGTATCGGCACGCGAACGCGCCGCCGCCGGGGCAAGCGCCAGGGCCGCGAGCAGCCGAAGTGCCCGCCGCCGAGTTTGAGACGCAGGCGCGCGATCGCGGGAAAGTGTTGGGAGCATGCCGGCGGGACGAAACGGCTGGCTGGTCCCGGGGCCGCGACGACTGGGGCCGCCAGTCGGACGTGCGCTGTGGCGCGACGACCCCATCAGCGCTTGCGAAGCAGCGCGTAATAGAACCCGTCCTGATTGTGGCCCGCCGCCGAAGGCGAAGGCAAGAGTTGGCCGCCGCGATGCGCGGCGCCCTCCGGGAACGTGAGGGATTCGCGCAACGCGTCGGGATGGCGGCGCGCGAAGTCGCCGGCGCGCGCCTCGTTTTCGGCGTCGAACACCGAGCACGTCGCATAAAGCAGCTTGCCGCCCGGCACGAGCAACGGCCACGCCGCCTCGAGCAGGCGGCCCTGCTCGCGCGCGAAGCGCTCGACGTCCGAGGCGCGGTGGCGCCACTTGGCGTCGGGGTGACGGCGGACGACGCCCGACGCGGTGCACGGAACGTCGAGCAGGATGCGGTCGAACGGCCGGCCGTCGAACCACTGCGACGGCGTTCCCGCGTCGCCTTCGACGAGGCGCACGCGCCGATCGGCGAGCCGAAGACGCGCGAGATTGTCGCGGATGCGCGCGATGCGCGCGGGATCGATGTCGAGTGCGACGAGATCGACGTCCGCGCGTTCCAGCAGATGCGCGGTCTTGCCGCCGGGCGCCGCACACGCGTCGAGGACGCGCATGCCGTCGGCAGCGTCGAGCAGCGGTGCCGCGAGCTGCGCGCCCAGATCCTGGACCGCGAACGCGCCGTCGGCGAACTCCGGCAGTTCGCCGACCGCCCGCGGCTTCTCGACGATGATGCCCGCCTCGCCCGCAGGCGCCGCCGCAATGTCCGCCTTCGCGAACGCATCGAGCAGCGATGCGCGATCGGTGACGCGGCGGTTGACGCGCAGCGTGAGCGGCGGCCGCGCATTGCCGGCGTCGAGAATCGTCGCCCAATCGGCGGGATGATCGCGCCGGACGCGGTCGATCCACCATTGCGGATGCGAATAGTGCGCGACCTCGTTGCTTCGCAAAGCCGCCGCAAGCGGCGTGCGCTCGCGCAGGTAGCGGCGCAAAAGCGCGTTGACGAGGCCTTTTGCGCCCGGATGCGCGAGCATGCCGGCGGCGACGACCGCGCGATCGACGACGGCAAACGCCGGCGCGCGCGTGTGGTCGAGCTGATAGAGCGCCACCGCGATCAGCGCGCGCAGGCGCGCATCGGGAATCGGCTTGCGAGCGAGCCTGCCGGTCAGCGCGTCGAGCATCCCGAAATGGCGCAGCGTCCCGTACGCGAGTTCTGCCACGAGCGTGCGACCGCGAAGCGGCGCGCCGTCGTCGACCTCCGCGAGCGCGTCGCGCAGGTTCGCGCCTTCGAGCACACGGGTGACGGCGCGTGCCGCCTGCTGCTGCTCCTGATGCACGATCGAACGAGCTAGGGCCTGTTCACGAGGCCCGAGCGTCCGGGCCCGGCCGGGCCCGGCTCCGGCGCCAACGAGCCGCCCGGTGGCGACGTGAAGCGTCCCCCCGGTGCAACACCGCGTCCCGCCGCGAACGCAGCGGCCGGCATTGTCCTGCCGCTCGCGGGCTGAACGGTGGTCACCCGGAGCACGGTGCCGTGACCGCAACCGACGTCGATGCCGGCGGCGGACACCGCCGCCACTTCGCCGGGCGCCGTTTCCCGAGCGCCCGAAGTCTTGTCGACCGCCTCCGCCGCGACCAGCCTCACCTGCGCGCCCTGCCACCCGGCGAGTGCACCGGGCGCCGGAAACAACGCTCGCACCTTGCGGTCGATCGCTTCGGCGCTCGACTCCCAGTCGACGGCGCGGTCCGCGCGCTCGATCTTGTCCGCGTACGTGACACCATCGGTGGGCTGGGGCCGGGACGTGAGCACGCCGTCCCGCACAAGCCTGGCGATCGTGTCGACGACGAGCCGCGCACCGAGCTCCGCCAGCCGATCGTGCAGACCGCCCGCCGTCTCGCGCGGCCCGACCGGAAGACGTTCGGCGGTAACGATCGGGCCGGTGTCGAGACCGGCGTCCATTTGCATGATCGTAATGCCGGTTTCCCGATCGCCCGCCTCGATGGCCCGCGCGATCGGCGCGGCGCCGCGCCAGCGCGGAAGCAGCGACGCATGGATGTTGAGGCAGCCGTGGCGCGGCCAGTCGAGGACGGCCTGCGGCAGTATCAGGCCGTAGGCGGCAACCACCAGCACGTCGAGGTCCACACCGCGCAGGCGCGCGTTGATGCCGGCCTCCCGCAGGCCAGGCGGTTGCGCCAGCGGCAAACCGTGGGCCTGCGCGTACCGCTTCACCGCCGAGGCGGTCGGGATCATGCCTCGGCCGGACGGCCGATCGGGCTGCGTGAGCACCAGCGGTATCGTATGGCCGCTCTCGTGCAGGGCGGCGAGCGCGCGTGCCGCGAATTCCGGCGTGCCGGCGAAGCCAACGCGCATCGTGTGGCGGCGGATCAGCCGGCGAGGCGCTGCTTCTTGCGCATTTTCGCGGCGACGCGCGCCCGCTTGAGCGGTGACAGGTATTCGACGAAGACCTTGCCTTCCAGATGGTCCATTTCGTGCTGAATGCACACGGCGAGCAGGCCCTCGGCGTCCAACTCGAAGGTTTCGCCGTGGCCGTCCTGTGCGCGCACGCGGATGCGGGCGGCCCGCGTGACCTTGTCGTAGTAGCCGGGCACGGAGAGGCAGCCTTCCTCGCACTCCGCCTCGCCCTCGGCCGACAGGAGCACCGGATTGATGAACACCCGCAGGGAGTCCTTGTGTTCCGAAATGTCGATGACGATCACGCGTTTGTGAACGTTCACTTGCGTCGCGGCCAGCCCTACGCCAGGTGCTGCGTACATCGTCTCGGCCATGTCCCTGACCAGCTTGCGGATGTCCGGCGTCACCGCCTCGACCCGGGCTGCAACCTTTTTGAGACGCGGATCGGGGTATTCGAGTATCGGAAGCAGTGCCATCGCGTTATCGGCTTGCCAAATGCGAGCCGCCACGTGCAGAATCGCCGTTAAGTCCTTATTTTGTGGCGGTTTAGGACGTTAGCAAGTGCAACCTCGCTGAAAGAGGCCATATGCGTCAACACTTTACCATAGTCAAGCGCCTAGCCGCCGCGTGCGCCGTCCTGTCGATTGTCGCGCTGGCGCCGCCCCTCGCGGCGCAAGCGTTGCAGGCGGCGGAGAACGCGCCTTCGACCTACACGGTGCAAAAAGGCGACACGCTTTGGGGCATTGCGGGCAAGTTCCTGAAGCAGCCGTGGCGCTGGCCGGAAGTATGGCGGATGAACCGCGAGCAGATCCGCAATCCGCATCGGATCTATCCGGGCGACGTCATCAATCTGTCGTTCGTCGACGGCCGCCCGCAACTTGCGCTGACGCGCAACACGGTGAGACTCTCGCCCGAGGTGCGCGTTTCGCCGCTCGACCCCCAGGCGATTCCCGCGATTCCGCCCGGCGACATCGAGCCGTTTTTGTCGCGCCCGCTGATCACCGGCCCCGCCGGCCTCGCCGAAGCGGCCGAGATCGTCGCCGGCCGGGACGAGCGCGTCGTGCGCGGTGCGGCCGACGTCGTTTATGCGGTGGGCCTCGATCCGAAGGCCGGCGACCTCTGGTTCATTTACCGTCCCGGCGAGCGCCTCGTCAACGACCAGGGTGAAACGCTCGGCTACGAGAATCGCTTCCTCGGCACCGCCCGCGTCGAGCGCTTTGCCGACGTTTCCACCGCGCGCATCGAATCGGCCAGCGAGGAAATCGTCATCGGCGATCGCCTTCTGCCCGCCGCGCGCGAGGTCGTGCAGAACTATTTGCCGCATGCGCCGGAACGCGAGATCGACGGCCGCATCCTGAAGCTCGCGCGCGACGGACTCGAAACCGGCCGCGCGTATGTCGTCACGATCGACAAGGGCGCAAGCGACGGCCTCGAAGTGGGCCACGTGCTCGCGATCTATCGCGTGGTGGCCCCCATCCGCGACCGCCGGCCGCATCCGAACGAGCAGACGATGATGTTCCCGAACCTGGACCAGACCACGGTGTTCTCTCCGCCGCGCTACCTTCAGGTGCCGGACGAGCGTACCGGGATCCTGATGGTGTTCCGCGTGTTCGAGCGCGTGTCGTACGCGATCGTCCTCAATTCCACCGACGCGATCCGGACCGGAGACTACGTCCGCACGCCGTAGCACGGCAGCGGCGCGGGGATTCGGCCTCACGCCGGCAGACCGCATGAGCCGCATCCGATCGCAGCGGCCCGCATCGCGCACGCGCTGACACGCCGCCCGATGGCGCTCGATTCGCGCGCGCTCGCGTGGGCCACGCTGGCGCACAAGGCGCTTCCCCAGCGCGCGCTGGTGACGCTGCTGCGGGCGTTCGACGATCCGGCCGTGATTCTCGACGCGTCGGCGGCGACACTCGGCCGCCACGTCCCCGCCGCCGTCGCAGCCGCCGCGCTCGCGCCCGTTCCCGCGGCCGAGCTCGACGCCACCCGGCGCTGGCTCGACGACCCTTCGCACCATCTGATCGCGTGGGACGACAGCGACTATCCACGCGCGCTGCTCGACATCGGCCACGCGCCGCCGGTGCTGTTCTACATCGGCGTCAAGGCGCTGCTCAATACGTCCGCGCTGGCAATCGTCGGCAGCCGCATGGCCACGCCGCAGGGCCGTACCACCGCACGCGACTTCGCGCGAGCGCTTGCCGAAGCCGGGCTGACGATCGTCTCCGGCCTCGCGCACGGCGTCGACGCCGCGGCGCATGAAGGCGCGCTGCCGACCACCGCATCGACGCTCGCCGTCATCGGCACCGGAGCGGATCGCGTGTATCCGGCGCGCAATCGCGATCTCGCGCGGCGAATCGCCGGACGCGGCGGCATCCTGTCCGAGTTTCTGCCGGGTACGCCGCCGCGGAAGGAGAACTTTCCGCGCCGCAACCGCCTGATCAGCGGCCTCGCGCGCGGCGTGCTCGTCGTCGAGGCGACGCTGTCGTCCGGCTCGCTGATCACGGCGCGCTGGGCGGGCGAGCAGGGGCGCGACGTGTTCGCGATCCCCGGCTCGATCCACTCGCCGTTCGCGAAAGGCTGCCACAAGCTGATCCGCGAGGGTGCGAAGCTGGTCGAAACGGCGCAGGACATCCTGGTCGAGCTCGGCATGGCACCGGAAGCGCCGACCATGGCGGGCAGTCCGCAAGGCAAGAATTCCGACGAGGCGCCGCTGCTCGCGGCGATGGGCTACGATCCGGTGACCGTCGACGATCTCGTCGCGCGCACCGGATTGGCCGCGGACGCTGTGCTGGCGGAGCTCGTGCGGCTCGAGCTCGACGATCGCATCAGCGCATTGCCGGGCGGCGCATGGCAGCGGCTCACACGGGATTCGTAGTTGAGAACATCGACGTCGGAACGAATCCCGAGGAATCGGCGTCCGTGCAAAAAGTAGCGTGACAGACGATTTCCGCAGCGCGCATAGTGTGCGCTGACTCGCCTCGAATGCCGCGCGCAGTGCGCGCGGCATCAACGCTCGCTGCGATTGAACAGCGGGTCCGCGGAGCGGGTCCGCCATCCGGACGGTTGCCCCCGTTCGGGAACCTTCTGTAGTATCGGCCCCCCGAAACCGGACTCCCGGCGCCTTGCCTTGCGGCTGCGCGAGCCGCATGTTGCACGAAATCGAGGCGCGACGAAGGTCCGTTGCGCCCTCACGACCCGGATCGACCGAACTTGCAAAAGCAGCTGATCATCGCCGAGAAGCCTTCCGTCGCCGCGGACATTGCCCGCGCGTTGGGCGGCTTCACCAAGCACGCCGATTACTTCGAAAGCGACCGGTACGTGCTTTCGTCGGCCGTCGGCCATCTGCTCGAGATCGGGATGCCCGAGGACGAGGAGGTCAAGCGCGGCAAGTGGACGTTCGCGCACCTGCCGGCGATTCCGTCCCGGTTCGCGCTGCAGCCGATCGAGAAGAACGAGGCGCGGCTCAAGACGCTGCTGAAGCTCATCCGGCGCAAGGACGTCGGCAGCCTGATCAATGCCTGCGACGCCGGTCGCGAGGGCGAGCTCATCTTCCGCTACATCGTCCAGTTCGCGAAAACCGACAAGCCCATCCAGCGACTGTGGCTGCAATCGATGACGCCGGCGTCGATTCGCGAAGGCTTCGAGCGTTTGCGCTCGGACGCCACGATGCGCCCGCTCGCCGACGCGGCCGTGTGCCGGTCGGAATCCGACTGGCTCGTCGGCATCAACGGCACGCGCGCGATGACGGCGTTCAATTCCAGATCCGGCGGCTTCCAGCTCACGACGGTGGGTCGCGTGCAAACGCCGACGCTCGCGATCCTCGTCGAGCGCGAGGAAAAGATCCGCGCGTTCGTGCCGCGCGATTACTGGGAGCTGATCGGCACGTTCCGCGCCGAGGCGGGCGAGTACACCGGCCGGTGGTTCGACGAGAACTTCAAAAAGCGCGACGGCGATGCCGACGATCCCGACCGCCGCGCCGAGCGGTTGTGGGACGAGGCGGCCGCGCGCACGATCGCCGACGCCTGCATCGGCAAGCCCGGCGTCGTCACCGAGGAATCGAAGCCGACGACGCAGATCGCGCCGCTGCTGTACGACCTCACGAGCCTGCAGCGCGAGGCGAACGGCCGCTTCGGCTTCTCGGCGCGCACGACGCTGTCGCTCGCGCAGGCGCTTTACGAAAAACACAAGGCGCTGACGTATCCGCGCACCGATTCGCGCGCGTTGCCCGAGGACTATCTCGGCACTGTCAAGGCCACGCTCGAGGAGCTCGCGGACACGCCGGTGTACGGCGCGCACGCGAAAAACATCCTGCGCCGCAAGTGGCTGAAGCCCAACAAGCGCATCTTCGACAATGCGAAGATCTCCGACCACTTCGCCATCATCCCGACACTGGTGCGGCCGAAGCACCTGAACGAGGCGGAAGCGAAGCTTTACGACTTCGTCGTCAAGCGCTTCCTGGCCGTGTTCCATCCGGCGGCGGAATTCCTCGTGACCACGCGCATCACGCGGGTGGGCGACGCGCCGTTCAAGTCCGAAGGCAAGGTGATGGTCGAGCCGGGCTGGCTCGCCGTCTACGGCAAGGACACGACCGGCGACGAGCCCACGCTGACGCCGGTGCGCGTGCGCGAAGTGGTCGCCGCCGAGGCGCCGATCGAGGGGCGTGGCTCGGCCACGCGCCGGTTCGAAGGCGAGGAGCAGGTCGCGACGGAGAACGTCGAAGTCGCCAAGCTCACGACGCGCCCGCCGCCGCGCCTGACCGAGGCAACGCTGCTGTCGGCGATGGAGGGCGCCGGCAAGTCGATCGAGGACGACGAGCTGCGCGAGGCGATGCGCGAAAAAGGCCTCGGCACGCCGGCCACGCGCGCGCAGATCATCGAAGGCCTGATCGCCGAGCGCTACGTGCTGCGCGATGGCAAGGAGCTCACCGCCACGCCGAAGGCGGCGTCGCTGATGACGCTGCTGCACGGGCTCGGCATTCCCGAGCTCTTCTCGCCCGAGCTCACCGCCGAGTGGGAATTCAAGCTCGCGCAAATGGAGCACGGCGAGCTTGCGCGCCGCGATTTCATGCGCGAGATCGTCGGGATGACCAAGCACATCGTCGCGCAGGCGAAGAACTACGAAAGCGACACGATTCCAGGTGATTTCGCGACGCTGACCGCGCGCTGCCCGAAGTGCGGCGGGGAGGTGCACGAGAAGTACAAGAAGTTCCAGTGCGAAGACTGCGACTTCGGCTTCTGGAAGATCATGGGCGGACGCCAGATCGAGCCCGCCGAGGCCGACACGCTGCTGTCCACGCGCGAGGTCGGGCCGCTCGACGGCTTTCGCAGCAAGATCGGCCGACCGTTCTCGGCGAAGCTGCGGCTCGGCGACGCCAACGAGGTCGAGTTCGACTTCGGGCCTCGCCTCGACGACGACGATGGCCAGGTGCCGGACTTTTCGGGCCAGGAGCCTCTCGGCCCGTGTCCGAAGTGCGGCAACCGCGTGTTCGAGACGCCCAACGCCTACGTGTGCGAGCGCGCCGTCGGCGAGGGTCGCACATGCGATTTCCGCTCGGGCCGCACGATCCTGACGCGGCCGATCGAGCGTGAGCAGATGGCGAAGCTGCTCGCCACCGGCAAGACCGATCTGCTGCAGTTCGTGTCGGCGCGCACGCGACGGCCGTTCTCGGCCTATCTCGCCAAACAGGCCGACGGCAAGGTCGGCTTCGAGTTCGAGGCCAAGGAGCCGGGACGCAAAGGTACGCGGCCCATGCGCGGCGCACCGCTGCGCGTGCTCGGCGCGCACCCGCGCGACCGGCAGCCGGTCGAGTTGCACTCGGGCCGCTACGGTCCGTACGTCAAGCACGGCAGCATCAATGCGACGCTCCCCAATCGCGATGCGGTCGACACGCTGTCGCTCGACGAGGCGGTTGCGCTCGTCGATGAAAAAGCGGGGCGCGAGACGCGCTCGCCGCGCCGCAGCGTCGGCACGCGCGCGCCTCGGAAGTCGCCGCTCACGGCGGCCGAGCCCGGGCCGGCGCGCAAAGCGCCTGCGGCCAAGATGCCTGCGACAGCGGCGCGAAAAGCGCCCGCGTTGCGGACTGCGGCGAAGACCGCACGCGCGTCCACGCGCGAGGCCGCGGGCAGCAAGTCGAAGACGGCGCCGCGCACGGCGCCCAAGACAGTGACGGTTGTCGCGCACAAGCGCACGACGCGCGCGTCGCCGGCGATCAAGGCGCCGGTTGCGGCGATCGCGCGCAAATCGACGGCACGCGACGCGGCGAAGAAGACGAAGCGGCGCTGACTCGCGGCCCTAAGAGCCGCTCTTCCCGACGTCGAACCGGATGCCCTGCGCGAGCGGCAGGTCGCGGCTCCAGTTGATCGTATTGGTTTGCCGGCGCATGTAGGCCTGCCAGGCGTCCGAGCCCGATTCGCGTCCGCCGCCCGTTTCCTTCTCGCCGCCGAACGCGCCGCCGATCTCCGCACCCGACGTGCCGATGTTGACGTTGGCGATTCCGCAGTCGCTGCCTGACGCGGCGAGAAATGCTTCCGCCGTGCGCACGCTCTGCGTGAAAATGGCCGATGACAGGCCCTGGCGCACGCCGTTGTTCTGCGCGATGGCGTCGTCGATCGTGTCGTACGGCATCACGTACAAAAGCGGCGCGAACGTCTCGCGCTGGACGAGCGCGTTGTCATGGGCGATGTCCGTCACGATCGTCGGCTCGACGAAGTGCCCTTCGCGTTCGAGGACGTTGCCGCCACAGGCGATCGTCGCGCCCGCCGCGCGCGCCTCGACAATCGCCTGCTTGTAGCCGTCGACGGCGGCCGCATCGATCAGCGGCCCCATCAGCGTCGCAGGATCGAGCGGGTCGCCGATCCGCACCTGTCGATAGGCCGATGCGAGCCGCGACACCACTTCGTCGTGGCGCGACCGATGCACGATCAGGCGTCGCGTCGTCGTGCAGCGCTGGCCCGCCGTGCCGACGGCGCCGAACACCACGGCCGGAATCACGAGATCCAGATCCGCGTCATCGGCGGCGATCACGGCGTTGTTGCCGCCGCATTCGAGCAGCACCTTGCCGAAGCGGGCGCACACCGTTGCCGCCACCGCCCGTCCGACAGGTGACGACCCGGTGAACGAGAGCAGCGCAATGCGCGGGTCGGCGGCGAGCGACTCGCCGATGTGGTGACCGCCGGCCGCGAGCTCGAAGATCGGCGGCAGCTCGAGCTCGGCGATGACGCGATTCGCGAGATGCGACGCGGCGAGCGCGCAGAGCGGCACTTTCGGCGACGGCTTCCAGACGACTGCGTTGCCGCACACGCACGCGAGCATCGCGTTCCACGCCCAGACGGCGACCGGAAAATTGAACGCCGTGACCACGCCGACGACGCCGAGCGGATGCCATTGCTCGTACATCCGATGCGCGGGACGCTCCGAGTGCAGCGTCTTGCCGTACAGCATCCGCGACTGGCCGACGGCGAAGTCGGCGATGTCGATCATCTCCTGGACTTCGCCGTCGCCTTCGGCCTTGATCTTGCCGTTCTCGAGCGCGACCAGCGTGCCGAGCGGATCCTTGAATTCGCGGAGCAGGTCGGCGTAGCGGCGCACCGCGTTGCCGCGCCTCGGCGCCGGTACGTCGCGCCATGCATTCGCCGCTTCGATCGCACGGCGGAGCAAACGGTCGAGATCGCTCGCGCTGGCGGTTGCGACGCTGCCGAGCGGGGACTCGTTGGCGGGATTGCGTGAGACGAGCCCGGGTCCGGTCAGCGGCGTGCCGGCCAGCGGGTCGCGTACGCGGCCACCGGCGTCGACGACGAGTCCGAGGCGGGCGAGCAGTGGCGCTGCGCGCTCGTCAGACGTCGAGGTTTCGCACTCCGAGCGCATTCGTCTCGATGAACGCGCGGCGCGGCTCGACCTGCTCGCCCATCAGCGTCGAGAAGATCTCTTCCGAACTGACGACGTCGTCGATCTGCACCTTGAGCAGGCGCCGCACCGCCGGATCCATCGTCGTTTCCCACAGCTGCTCGGGATTCATCTCGCCCAGTCCCTTGTAGCGCTGGATCGCGACGCTCGAGCGCGCCTCGCCGAGCAGCCAGTCGATGGCGTCCTTGAACGATTTGGCGGCCTGCTGCTTGTCGCCGCGCTTCACGACGGCGCCCGGATGCATCAGATCGCGCAGCACTTCGGCCGCGTGGCGAATCTGCTCGGCGTCGCCGCTCGCGAGAAAATCGGCGTCGATCGCCGTGGCGTGCGGCGTGCCGTGGTGCGTGCGCACGACGACGATCCGGTGCACCTCGTTGGTGGCGTCGTAGCGCGCTTCGACGACGACCTCGGGGTCGTCGATGGCCGCCTGCAGCGCGATCGCGCTGCGACGCGCCGCCGATTCGCTCGAAAGATCGAGCCGCACGCCGTTGAGGATCGCGCGCAATGCGGCCGAATCGACGAGCCGTGCGAGACGCTCGATGACCGCTTCCGCGAGCAGGTATTCGCGCGCGACGTCGCCGAGCGATTCGGCGGACAGCGCGGGCCGGCCTTCGCCGGGGACGAGCTCGGCGCCCTTGAGGGCCACGCGCAACAGGTGCTGCTTGAGCTCGTGATCGTCCTTCAGATACACGTCCTCGCGCCCCTGCTTCGCCTTGTACAGCGGCGGCTGCGCGATGTAGATGTGGCCGCGCTCGACGAGCTCCGGCATCTGCCGGTAGAAGAACGTCAGCAGCAGCGTGCGGATGTGCGAGCCGTCGACGTCCGCATCGGTCATGATGATGATGCGGTGGTAGCGCAGCTTGTCGACGTTGAACGCATCCTTGTCGTTGTCGCCGTTGGACGGCCGCCCGAAGCCGGTGCCGAGCGCGGTGATCAGCGTGACGATCTCCTGCGACGAGACGAGCTTGTCGAAGCGCGCGCGCTCGACGTTCAGGATCTTGCCACGCAGCGGCAGGATCGCCTGGAACTTGCGGTCGCGTCCCTGCTTGGCCGAGCCGCCGGCGGAATCGCCTTCGACCAGGTAGATCTCGCACAGTGTCGGATCGCGTTCCTGGCAGTCGGCCAGCTTGCCCGGCAACCCCATGCCGTCGAGCACGCCCTTGCGCCGCGTGAGCTCGCGCGCCTTGCGCGCGGCCTCGCGCGCACGCGCGGCCTCGACGATCTTCGTGCAGATGATCTTCGCGTCGGCCGGCTGCTCGAGCAGGAACTCGGCGAGCTTCGCGCTGACGACCTCCTGCACGATCGGCTGCACTTCGGAGCTGACGAGCTTGTCCTTCGTCTGCGACGAGAATTTGGGCTCGGGCACCTTCACCGACAGCACGCACGTCAGCCCCTCGCGCATGTCGTCGCCGGTGGTCTCGAGCTTGGCCTTCTTCGCGATTTCCTCTTTTTCGATGTAGTTGTTCAGCGTGCGCGTCATCGCCTGGCGCAGGCCGGTCAGATGCGTGCCGCCGTCGCGCTGCGGAATGTTGTTCGTGAAGCACTGGACGGACTCGGCGTACGAGTCGTTCCACTGCATCGCGACTTCGACGGTGATGCCGTCCTTCTCGCCGACCGAATGGAAGATCTTCGGATGCAGCACCGTCTTCGTGCGGTTCATGTACTCGACGAAGCCCTTGATGCCGCCCGAGTACGCGAAGTTCTCGCTCTTGCCGTCCCGCTGGTCGACGAGCTCGATCTTGACGCCGTTGTTCAGGAACGACAGCTCGCGAATGCGCTTGGCGAGAATCTCGTAGTGGTACTCGATGCGGCTGAACGTCGCGAGCGACGCCATGAAATGCACTTCGGTGCCGCGGCGATCCGTTGTCCCGACGACCGCGAGCGGCGCCACCGGCACGCCCTGGCGGAACTCCATCTGGTGGATTTCGCCGTTGCGCCAGATGCGCAGCTTCAGCCAGTCGGACAGCGCGTTCACGACCGACACGCCCACCCCGTGCAGGCCGCCTGACACCTTGTAGCTGTTCTGGTCGAACTTGCCGCCGGCGTGCAGCTCGGTCATGACGATCTCGGCTGCCGAGCGGCGCTCGTCGTCGTCGTCCTTGATCGCCGTCGGAATGCCGCGGCCGTTGTCGACGACGGACACCGAATTGTCGGCGTGGATCACGACCTTGATGTCGTCGCAGAATCCGGCGAGCGCCTCGTCGATCGCGTTGTCGAGCACCTCGAAAACCATGTGGTGCAGCCCGGTGCCGTCGGACGTGTCGCCGATGTACATGCCCGGGCGCTTGCGCACCGCGTCGAGGCCTTTCAGGACCTTGATGCTGGAAGAATCGTAG
>Ga0307405_10000665_pt1 | contig 13278 bp, 12 predicted proteins | sample 322Cmetagenome_2_FD_203311 | JGI IMG/M metagenome (GOLD analysis project Ga0307405, IMG submission 203311) | Maize rhizosphere microbial communities from greenhouse at UC Davis, California, United States - 322HYB-C-1 | ecosystem: Host-associated > Plants > Roots > Rhizosphere > Soil | place...
GTACGCCAAGGCCGTCATCCAGGCGACCGGCGTCTCGCGGCTGCAGGCCGTCATCGACACCAGCCGCAACGGCAACGGTCCACTGGGGAGCGAATGGTGCGACCCGGCCGGCCGGGCCATCGGTACGCCCAGCACCACCGAGACCAACGATGCGAAGATCGACGCCTTCCTGTGGGTGAAACTGCCCGGCGAGGCCGACGGCTGCATCGCCACCGCCGGTCAGTTCGTGCCGCAGCGGGCCTACGACCTGGCCATCGCCGCCCCGACGACCCCACCGGTCACGACGACGCGGCCACCGACGACCACCCCGGCCTGCACGGTGGCGCCGCCGCCGACCAACCTCAACGTCCTCGCGTTCGGGCCGACGTCGGTGACGCTGCGGTGGACGCCGGTCGTGCCGGCCAACGGCTGCACGGTCGTCGGCTTCAACATCATGCGGGCCCCCGGCGCCAGCGGAGGCACGTTCACCCAGATCGCCCAGGTCGGCACGACCGACACGTTCGTCGACTCGACCGTGACGGCCAACACCACATACCGGTACGAGGTCCGCTCCCGCACCAACAACGGCCTGGTCTCCAACCCGTCCAATACCGTCACGGTGACCACATCGGACACGTGCACTCCGCCGCTGCCGATGGGCAACCTGACCGTCACCGGGACCACGGCCACGACGGTGTCGCTGTCCTGGACCGGTCCGACGAACCCGGCCTGCTTCGTGTACGACATCATGCGCGGCGGCCCCGGCCAGCCCGAGCCGCTGCCGGTCATCGCGTCGACCACGAGCCTGACCTTCACCGACACCGGGATCTCCCCGAACACCTCGTTGCGCTATCGGGTCCAGGGCCGGATCGTGCCGACCGGAGCGGTCTGGGGCCAGACCCTCTCCGTTATCGCCACGACGCAGTCGGTGTGCACGCTGCCCCCGGCGCTGCCGTCGAACCTGACCGTCACCGGTGTCACGACCTCGTCGGTGTCGCTGTCCTGGATCGGGCCCACGGCGCCCGGCTGCCTCACCTATGACATCGAGCGGGCGTCGACGTCGACCGGGCCATGGACCGTCGTCGGCCAGTCCACCGGCCTGACGTTCACCAACACCGGCCTCACTCAGTCCACGACGTACTTCTACCGGGTGATCGGCCGGGTCGGGTCGGGCGTGCTCGGACCGACCAATGTGGTCAGCGCGACGACCACCGGGCCCACGACGCCGCCACCCGGCGGCTGCTCGGTGACCCACAGCATCATGGGCTCGTGGGGCGGCGCCTACCAGGGCCAGTTCTCGTTGCGCAACAACGGCACCACCACCATCTCCAGTTGGACCGTCTCGGCGGCCTTCCCGGCCGGTGTGACGATTACCCAGATGTGGGGCGGCACCTTCGCGCCGGCCAGCGGGACGGTGACCATCCGGCCCACCTACACGGTGCCGGTGAACGCCGGCCAGACGGTGACGTTCGGCTACCTCGCCAACGCCCCCGGTTCGGCCGGAGCCACGCCGAACCCCATCACCTGTAGCGTGCCGTAGGCCCGACGAACGAGCCGGAGGTGCACCCTCGCTTCACCGGTTGGCAAGCAAGGGTGCACCTCCGACTAGGCCCCGGCGCGGGGCGGTGCGTCTAATCTGAGTACGTGAACCGTCGCGCGAAGATCGTCTGTACCCTCGGCCCGGCCGTCGACGATCCGGACCGGGTGCGCGCCCTGGTCGACGCCGGCATGGACGTCGCCCGCCTCAACTTCAGTCACGGTGACCACGCGGAGCACGCGCGGCGCTACCACATGGTCCGGGAGGCGGCCGCGGCGGCCGACCGCGCCGTCGGTGTGCTGGCCGACCTGCAGGGCCCGAAGATCCGGTTGGGGCGGTTCGCCGAGCATCGGGTCGAGTGGAGACCCGGCGAGACCATTGTGATCACGAGCGAGCCCATCGTCGGCGACCACGACCGGGTCTGCTGCACCTACCCCCGCCTGCCGGCCGAGGTCCGCGTCGGTGACCGGCTGCTGATCGACGACGGCAAGGTCGCCGTCGAGGTGGTCTCGGTGTCGGGTATGGACATCACCTGCGTCGTCATCGACGGCGGCGAGGTGTCCGACCACAAGGGCGTGTCCCTGCCGAACGTGGCCGTCAGCGTGCCGGCTCTGTCCGAAAAGGACACCGCCGACCTGCGCTTCGCCCTGAAGCTGGGGGTCGACCTGGTGGCCCTGTCGTTCGTCCGCTCGCCCGACGACGCGAAGCTCGTCCACGACGTGATGGACGAGGTCGGGCGCCGGACTCCGGTGATCGCGAAGATCGAGAAGCCGGAGGCGGTGGACCGGCTGGAGGCGATCGTCCACGCCTTCGACGGCCTGATGGTGGCCCGGGGCGACCTGGGGGTGGAACTTCCGCTGGAGCAGGTTCCGTTGGTACAGAAGCGGGCCGTCCAGATCTGCCGGGAGCAGGCCCGACCGGTCATCGTGGCCACGCAGATGCTGGACTCCATGATGGAGAACTCCCGTCCCACCCGGGCCGAAGCGTCCGATGTGGCCAATGCCGTGCTCGACGGCGCCGACGCACTGATGCTCTCCGGCGAGACGGCCATCGGGGCGTGGCCGATCGTCTCCGTCCGCACGATGGCCCGCATCATCCAGACGACCGAGTCGGGGGAGATCAAGGTGCCGCGGCTGGGTCACGACCCCAAGACCCGGGGCGGTGCCATCACGGCGGCCGCGTCCTCCATCGCCCAGGCGGTCCACGCCAAGGCACTGGTCGCGTTCAGCCAGACCGGTGATACGGTACGGCGACTGGCCCGGCTGCACTGCGAGCTACCGCTGCTCGCGTTCACGCCGGATCCGGCCGTGCGCAACCGGTTGACGCTGTCCTGGGGAGTGGAGACGTTCTTGGTCGAATACGTGGAGCACACCGACGCCATGTTCCGGCAGGTCGACCAGGCGCTGCTCGGTCTGGGTCGCGGCCGGGCCGGCGACCTCGTCGTCGTGGTGGCCGGCAGCCCGCCCGGTACGCCCGGATCCACCAACACCCTGCGCATCCACCAGCTCGGATCGCTGTCATGAGCCAGCCTGTCCTCAGTGGACAGGCTGCCGTCGACGCCCTCGTCGCCCTGCTCGACCTGCGCCAGCTCGGCCCGGACCGGTTCGAGGGCAGCAGCCCGCCGGTCGGCCCGCAACGCGTGTTCGGCGGCCAGGTGGCGGCCCAGGCCCTGGTCGCCGCCGGGCGCACGGTCGACCCGGCGCGCATGGTGCACTCGTTGCACGGTTACTTCGTCCGGCCCGGCGACCCGACCGAGCCGATCGAGTACGGCGTGGACATCATGCGTGACGGCCGGTCGTTCTCGGTGCGGCGCTGCGTGGCGTACCAGCACGACAAGCCCATCTTCACGATGGCGGCCTCGTTCCATCGCGAGGAGACCGGGCTGGACCACCACGCGCCACCGCCGGCCGACGTGCCGCCCCCGGACCAGGTCCCGACAATGACGGAGCGGCTCGCGCCGTACCCGGAACGGCTCGGCATCTGGACGATGATTCCCCGCCCGATGGACGTGCGCTACGTCGGCGAGCCGGGATGGGTCCGGCCCGGCGACCGGCGGGCCGACGTCACCCAGCGGGTGTGGATGCGCATGGACGGCAAGCTGCCCGACGATCCGCTCGTGCACGCGTGCGCGCTCACGTTCGCCTCCGACCTCACGCTGCTCGACGCGGTCCTGTCCGTGCACGGCGAGGTCTGGGGACCGGGCGGCATGGTCGGCGCCAGCCTCGACCACGCCCTGTGGATCCACCGGCCGTTCCGGGCCGACGAATGGTTCCTGTACGACTGCTGGAGCCCGTCGGCGTCCGGGGCGCGAGGGCTGGCCACCGGTCGGATGTTCACCGAGGACGGTCGCCACATCGCCACTTCCGTGCAGGAGGGCCTACTGCGCCGGGTCGGGGCCTGACCTCGCCCTCGGGCGAACGGTGGTGAGGGTGCCGGCGAGCGCCGCCGGCCAGCCGCGCCGCCCCGGCCAGCGCGTCCGACACACCCTCGACGAGTCCCAGCGCCGCCACCGGCGCGCCGAGGCCGGTGGTGAGCAGGCTCGGCAGGAGCGCGGTGACCACCTCGTGGCCGGCGTCGGACAGGAGGGCTGGCCCCACCGATGCCGGCCACGCCCCGCACCTGCCCCGTATCCTCGCCGGCCCGCCCCGTAGGATCCCTCCGGTGGTCAAGCGCGCGGGCTCCGCGTTCCTCGCCGCACCGGCGGCGCGGATACCGCTGGCCGTCCTGGCCGTACTGATGGTGGCGGTCGCCGGTTGCGACGCCGAGCCGGTCCGGCCCGCGCCCGTCGCGGGCGAGATTACCGTGTACGCCGACGCGTCGATGACCGGCGCCTTCACGGCGATCGGGCGAGCGTTCGAACGCCGGCACCCGGGTACGAAGGTGGCGCTGACGTTTCGCGGCAGCGGGGCGCTCGCCCGGCAGCTCGTCCAGGGTGCCCGGGCCGACGTGTTCGCGGCCGCCGACGCGGCCACCATGAGGCAGGTCACCGGGGCCGGCGAGGCCACCACCTTCGCCCGCAACCAGATCGTCATCGCGGTGCCCGAGGGCAACCCGCGGGTCGTGTCGGGGCCGGCCGACCTCACCCGGCGCGGCGTGCGGGTGGCCCTGTGCGTCGCGACCGAGCCGTGCGGCGCCGCGGCCCGGCTCGCGTTCGCCGCGGCCGGCGCGAGCATCACCCCGGCCGCCGAGGTGCCGGACGTGACGGCCGCGCTCACCGCGCTGGAGCGCGGTGACGTGCACGCGGCCTTCGTGTACCGAACCGACGCCCGCGCGGCCAAGTCCCAAGTGGACGCGGTGGAGTTCCCCGAATCGGCTCAGGCCGTCGGCGACGACGTCATCGCCGTACTGAAGGACGCACCCAACCTGGCGACGGCGCAGGCCTTCGTGGCGTTCGTCCTCTCCCCGGAGGGCACCGCGATCCTCGCCGGCGCCGGCTTCAAGCGCCCCTGACGCGCCGCCGGGCCCGCCCGGTGCGCCGCGATCATGAGGTTAGGGACCGAAAACAGCGCCGACCATGGACCTAAGTCCATGATCGGCGCTGAAAGCCAAGCGCCCCAGTTAGGGGGTGGCGAGGCGCTGGAGGAATTGGCGGGTACGGGGCTGCGACGGGGCGTCCAGGACCTGGTCGGGCGGACCCTGCTCGAGGATCACACCGGCGTCGAGGAAGCAGACCCGGTCGGCCACGCGGCGGGCGAAGCCCATCTCGTGGGTCGCGATCAGCATCGTCATGCCCTCGTCCTTGAGGTCCCGGATGAGGGCCAGCACCTCGCCGACCAGCTCCGGGTCCAGGGCCGAGGTGACCTCGTCGAGGAGGAGCAGGCGGGGCGAGTTCACCAGCGCCCGGACGATGGCCGCCCGCTGCTGCTGGCCACCGGAGAGCCGATCGGGGTACTCGGTCGCCTTCCCGGCCAGGCCGACCCGCTCGAGCAGGGCCAGCGCCCGGGTCTCGGCCTCCGGCCGCGGCACCCTGTGCACCCGCCGCGGCGCGAGCGTGACGTTGTCGAGCACGGTCATGTGGGGGAAGAGGTTGAACGCCTGGAAGACGATACCGATGCGCTGGCGCACGTGGTCGGCGTTGGCCCGGGGGTCGGTGATGTCGGCGCCGTCGAGATGGATCGTCCCGTCGTCGACGGTCTCCAGCAGGTTGACGCAACGCAGCAATGTGGACTTACCCGATCCGGACGCTCCGATGAGGACGACCACCTCGTGCTCGGCCACGTCGAGCGACAGGTCCCGCAGCACGACCGTGGCGCCGAAGGCCTTGCGCACCTCGTGGCACGACAGGACGGTACTCATGCGGTGCCCACGGAGGACTGCCGGCGGGCCGCCCGGAGGGTGAGCCAGTCGGTCACCGCGATCAGCGGCGCGGCCAGCAGCACGAACAGCGCGCCGGCCACCACGTACGGGGTGAAGTTGAAGGAGCCCGCGGTCTGAATCTGCGCCGCCCGGATGGCGTCGATCGGCCCGGCCAGGGAGATGAGACCGACGTCCTTCTGCAGCGCCACCAGGTCGTTGAGGATCGGCGGGGCGACACGGCGCAGCGCCTGCGGCAGCACGACGTGGCGCATGGTCTGCCCGTACGTCAGGCCGAGCGAACGGGCCGCCGCCCGCTGGGACGGGTGGACCGACTCGATGCCGGCGCGGAACACCTCGGCCAGGTATGCCCCGTAGGTGATGACGAGCGCGCAACCGCCGAGCACCAGGACCGACGGCGTCCCGGTCAGCCGCAGCCCGGGAATGCCGAACGCGAACAGGTACAACACGACGATGAGCGGGGCGCCGCGGAAGACATAGGTGTACAGGGCGGCCAGCGCGCGCAGCGGGAAGAACAGCGCCGGGCGCAGCGTCCGTCCGATGGCGACGGTCAGGCCGAGGGCCAGCGCCCCGATCGCGCAGAAGAAGAGCAGCCGGATGTTGAGCCACAATCCCCGCAGGACCGGCACGAATGACTTGGCGGCTACCTGCGGGTCGAGGAACGAGTCCTGCACCCGCGGCCACCCCGGCGAACCGGTGATGGCCACGGCGAGGATCAGGCCGAGGACCAGCGTCGAGACGGCGGCGACGATCACCGACCGGACGGTCTGGCGGCGCCGGTACGCGACGCGGCCAAGCTGCAGGTCGCTCGGCCGGTACGGGTCGCCGTCCAGGGCGGACGGCGACCCGGTAGACGGATGGTCCATATAGGTCAGCTGAGCACGGGGGCGCCGGCCACCTGGGCCAGCCACTGGTCCTCGAGCCGCTTGAGCGTGCCGTCGGCGCGCAGCGACTCCACCGCCTGGCTGATGCACGGGGTGAGCGTGGAACCCTTGTCCAGCACCAGACCGAACTGCTCCGGTTGCCCGGACGGCTGGGGTAGCTGCCCGATGATCGCCGAGTTGTCGATCTCCGCCGCGGTGACGAAGAACGCCGTCGGCAGGTCGAGCACGAGCCCGTCGATCGTGCCGTTCTGCAGCGCCGCCTTGGCGTCGTCGTTGTTGTTGTACACGGACGGCTGCGTGGTCGGCTGGACCACCTCGGTGATGGCCTTCAGGCTCGTCGTACCGACCTGCGCGCCGAGCTTGGCCGTCTTCAGTTGGGCCAGGGTGGTCGCGCTACCGATCTTGTTGTTCTTCAGCGCTACCACCGCCTGGGTGACGTCGTAGTACGGGGCCGAGAAGTCCACCGCCGCCTTGCGCTCCTCGGTGATGGAGAACTCGTTGATGTCGAAGTCGAACGTCTTGGGCCCGGGCGCGATCGCGTTGTTGAACGGGACGCGGACCCACGCGACCTCGCCGGCCGTGTAGCCCAACTTCGTGGCCAGGGCCTGGGCGACGGCGCCCTCGAAGCCCTGTCCGTTCTCGGGCTTGTTGTCGACGAACCACGGTGGGTACACCGGCTCGTCGGTGCCGATGGTGAGTTTGCCGGCGGTGAGCGTGCGCAGTTGGGCCTTGCCGCACGCCAGGCCGGTGGTCGCGGTCGCCGCCGGGGCCGGCGTCTCCTGGGGAGAGCATCCGGCGAAGGCGGCCAGCATCAAGGAAGCGGCCAGCACTCTCAGTGTCTTGTTCGGGGGCACGGCAACAGACTAACCCTGGCGCTCCATTTCGCCGATGTGGGCGATGTTCTCCGCCTCCGACTCGTCCGGTTCGGGGGTTTCCAGGAAGGCCGTGACCACCTCGACGGCCACGTCGGGCGCGAGACGCTTGAGGCTCATCGCCAGTACGTTGGCGTCGTTCCACAGCCGTGCGCCCTTGGCGATCCACGGTTCCCAGGCCAGCGCGGCCCGGACCCCGGGCACCTTGTTGGCGGCGATCGCGGTGCCGGTGCCGGTCCAGCACATCACCACGCCGAGGTCGGCCGTGCCGTCGGTCACCGCCCGGCCCACCGCCGCGCCGACATCCGGCCAGGCGCCCGAGGTCGGCACCCGGATGACCTCGTCGCCCCGTTCGCCCAGGTACGCCACCACGGCCCGGGTCGTCTCGTTCTCGTCGTCGGCCGCGTACGCGATCCGCATGCCTTCCACGATACGACCGCCACCGCGGAAGTACTGTGGTCCAGGTGAGGACCACGCGCGGCGTCGACCGGGTCGAGTCGAAGGTCCGGTTCGGACCGGACGGCCAGGTCGACGACAAGGCTCTGATCATCATGCCGAGCGACCCGGCCCGGACCGACCCGTTTCTCGCGTTGGCCGAGGACTGGTTCTCGTCTCCCGGTTTCGACTGGCACCCGCACCGCGGCATCGAGACCGTGACCCTGGTTCTCGACGGCGTGCTCGAGCACGGCGACAACCTCGGCAACGCCGGCGCGCTGGAGCCGGGCGACGTGCAGTGGATGACGGCCGGTCGCGGCATCATCCACCGCGAGCTGGCGTTCCGCGACGAGCACGCGCACACCCTCCAACTGTGGGTGAACCTGCCCGCCGACCTGAAGCTGGTGCCCACCCGGTACCAGGATCTGCACGTCGCGAAGCGGCCGCGGCTCTCCTCGCCGGGCACCAGCGTCGACGTCATCTCCGGAGAGGCCGGGCCCGCTCTCAACCACTGGCCCATCACGGGCGCGCTCATCACGCTCGAACCGGGGACATCGATCTCGTACGCCCTGCCGGAACGGCACCGCGCCTTCGCCTACGTGGTGGCCGGTACCGCCGATGTGGCCGGGCACACGGTGAGCGCCGGCCGGATCGCCTGGTCCGATCCGGCTCCGGGCGACCTGAGCCTGGCCGCGCCGGACGGCGACGAGGTGACCACTGTGATGCTCTACAGCGGCGAACCGATCCGCGAACCCGTCGTTCTCGGCGGCCCGTTCGTGATGAACCGCCGCGAGGAGATCACCCGCGCGTTCGCCGACTTCCACGCCGGCCACTTCGGTGACGTGCCGCGCCAGGCCCGCCTCAGGTACCGGTAGCCCGTGGGCGACGTCATGATCGTCACCGGCGGCGGCCGGGGCATCGGCGCGGCCACCGCCGTGGCGGCCGCCGCGCGGGGATACGACGTGTGCGTGGTCTACCGGTCCCGCCAGGACACGGCCGAGGCGGTACGGGACGAGTGCCGCGAGCACGGCGGGCGGGCGATCGCGGTGCGGGCCGACGTCTCGGTCGAGGCCGAGGTGGTCGGGCTGTTCTCCACCGTGGACTCCGAACTCGGCCGGCTCCGCGCGCTGGTCAACAACGCCGGCATCGTCGACCGGCACATCCGGGTCGAGGACCTGACTGCCGAGCGCATCGAGCGCATGCTCAGGGTCAACGTGGTCAGCGCGTTCCTCTGCGCCCGCGAGGCGGTGCTGCGGATGAGCACCCGCCGGGGCGGCGAGGGCGGCGCGATCGTCAACGTGTCGTCCCGCGCCGCGGCGCTGGGCGCCGGCGGCCACTATGTGGACTACGCGGCGTCGAAGGCGGCCGTCGACGCGCTGACCGTGGGCCTGGCCAACGAGGTCGCCGGCGAGGGCATCCGGGTCAACTCGGTCCGGCCCGGTCTCGTCCACACCGAGATCCACGAGGCGACGGGCATGCCCAACCGGGTGGATCAGCTCGCCCATACGGTTCCGATGGGCCGCGGCGGGCAACCGGAGGAGGTCGCCGCGGCGATCCTGTGGCTGCTCTCGCCGGAGGCGTCGTTCGTCACCGGCACGATCCTCGACGTCAGCGGCGGCCGCTGATAGGTAGCGGCGCCCGCTGACACGCCACCTCAAGATCGCCGCAATATCGTCGATATTGTCGCCTCGAGGCGGCCAGAGGCGACAACTTTGCCAAAGTTGTCGCGATTGGATCGGCGGGCGGGGTCATGTAGGCGGGAGGACGGCGTCGGCGGTGGCCCGGATCAGGTCCCAGGCCGCGGCCACGTGTTCGGGCGTCGTCTGCGGGGCGCCGATCGCGAGGCGCAACGTGGTCCGGCCGCCGACCTTGGTGTGGGTGAGGTAGAGCCGCCCGGACTCGTTGAGCCGGCGCATCAGATCCTCAGTGGAGTCATCCGAGGCGGAGCCATCCGAGGCGGAGCCATCCGCCGCCCGCAGGCGGAAGCATACGAGGGCGAACGGATGCGGCGCCACGATCTCGAACCGGTCGTCCTGGCCCACCATGGCGGCGAAGTCCTGCGCCATCGCCACGTGGGACCGGATGTGGGCCCGCAGACCCTCCAGGCCGTACCAGCGCAGCACGAACCAGAGCTTCAGCGACCGGAACCGGCGGCCCAGCGGCACGTGCCAGTCCCGGTAGTCGATGACCGCGCCCGACTCGGTGGCCGCGTTGCGCAGGTACTCCGGCAGCACGGACAGGGCCTGGATCAGCTCGGCCCGGTCGGCGACCCAGAAGGCGTCGCAGTCGAAGCCGGTCAGCAGCCATTTGTGCGGGTCGAAGCAGTACGAGTCGGCGTGCTCCAGCCCGGCCTGGGACCACCGCAGCTCGGGGCAGACCGCGGCGGCCCCGGCGTAGGCGGCGTCGACATGCAGCCACACCCCGTACTCGGCGCAGATCGCCCCGATCTCCGGCAGGGGGTCGACCGCCCCGGTCGACGTCGTCCCGACGGTCGCGACCACCAGGGCCGGGACGCGCCCGGCGGCCAGGTCGGCGTCGAGGGCCGACCGCAGCGCCTCCGGCCGCATGGCCAGCGTGTCGTCCACATCGACCAGTCGGACGGCGCCATCGCCCGCGCCGGCGATCCGGGCCGCCTTCTCGATGGAGGAGTGGCCCTGGGTCGAGGTGTAGATCGCGTACCGGCGGTCGATCCCTTCGGTGCGCCAGCGTCCGCCGCTGGCCCGGAACAGGGCGACCAGCGTCGCCACGAGCGTGGCCGACGAGGCCGAGTCCTGGATCACCCCACCGCCGGTGGAGGAGGAGCGGAACCGGGCCGGCAGGTCGAGCGCGCCGGCCAGCCAGTCCATCATCACGGTCTCCAGCTCGGTGCAGGCCGGTCCGGTGGCCCACAGCATGCCCTGCACCCCGACGGCGGCGCAGACCAGGTCGGCCAGCACCGACGGGCCGGAGGTGTTGGCCGGGAAGTAGGCGAAGAAGGCCGGATGCTGCCAGTGGGTCAGCCCCGGCACGACGATCGCGTCGAGGTCGGCGACGATCGCCTCGAACGACTCGCCCCGCTCGGGCGGCCCGGCCGGCAGCCGGGACGCGACCGTCCCCGGCGGCGCGTCCGGGGTGACCCGCCGATCGGCCAGGCCGGACCAGTAGTCCGCCACCCAGTCCACGAGCCGGTGCCCGTACCGCCGGAACTCCTCCGCGGTCATGTGCCGCGCCTCTTCGACCATGGGTGGACTCTAGGTGAGCCCGTACCCGGACCCGAAGAGCCGGACATATCCCGTCGTTTGCCCCGTCGATCGCCACTGGGTGTGCACATTGCATTACCGCAAAGAACCCGGTGCGTTACGACTCATAGCCGGTAGCGTGGTGCGGACCGTTGAGAGGCATGGTGGATTACGAACCCATAGCGCTGCGCCTGGCCCACGGGCTCTCGCGCGCGGCGGTGGCGATCGACCTCGCCGGCGATGAGACCTCGGCGGCTCTGGAGCGCACCTTCGCCCAGCAGCTGCTGTTGCTGCACCTGCGTCAGCGGTACGGCACCTTCGCTCTGGACGAGCTGGCCTCGGCCCTGGCGATGTCGCAGACCGACACGCTGGCCGCGGTCGGCACGCTGGTGCGCGAGGGCTTGGCCACCATGAGCCCCACGCCGTCGTACACGCCCCACGAGGTTCGGGTGGCCCTGACCGATCGCGGGCGGGCCGAGTCACCCGAACTGCTGAACTGGGCCTCCGATCTGCTGGCGGAGATCGAGCGCCTTTCCGAGGAGGAGCAGCGTAAGCTTCTGCAACTCGTGTTCGAGCGGATCCTCCAGATGCAGCGCGCGGGTCAGATTCCCGTCAGCCGGATGTGTGTGACATGTCGATTCTTCGAACCGTACGCCCACGCCGGCACCGAGCTGCCGCATCATTGTCACCTTGTCGGGGCGCCGTTCGGCCACGGTCAGCTGCGGGTGCGCTGCCCGGAACAGCAACCGAATCACCGCGCCTGATCCTGCGGTAGAGCTAACTGTCTCGATGACCGGCGGAAGTGGGGGTTGCGGTCGCGGGCGGCTCGGCCACACCGTACGGTGAGGTGTGCTTCAACGATCCCTCGTCAACCCCTCCCCTTTCCTCGCGGCGCGAACCCTCGACGTGCTTGACACGACCTCGCCGGAGGCGAAACCTCAAGACGGGACCGGGAACGCCATCGCACCGCGGCGGGTGACGGTCGGGGGCAACAGGGGGGTGGCGATGACCGCGCAGCTGCGGATCGTGGGTCGCCGCTTGCCGGGTTCAAGTTGGTCGGGCCGGCACGGGATCCATGTCGGCGTGCAGCGGGGCACCGAGGTGGTGGGCCTGGTGACCGGTGACGCGGCCGACGCCGTCTTCGAGATCGAGCTGGACATCGTGTCCGGCGACGGCGAGGTGGACTTCCGCGGCCCGTACGTCAACGGCCGCCGCGGCGAGCGCTTCGTCTACCTCGCGTGGGGCGAGGTCGACGACGACGGCACGTTCACGATGTTCCGTCGGCTCAAGCTGCACCTGACACCGCTGTTGGAGCAGGAGCCCGGCGACAAGGTGGCCACCGCGCAGCGGATCCAGGCCGTGCTCGAGTTGACCGACACGCGCGGGCGACCACTGGCCGCATCCGTACGGCCACCTTGGGTCACCTGGAGACTCGGCTCCCGCTAGCTGTTCAGCGATGTAAGCAGGGGCACCCTACAGACACTTTTTGAGCTGTAGGGTGCCCCTGCTTACATCACGACGAGGCGGGCGGGTTGGCCTCGAGGTACTCGGCCAGGGTCATCGGCGGGTGACCGGCCAGCCGCCGCACGTGGTCGGTGACCAGCTCCATCTCGCCGCGGGCGATCGCGACGTACGTGGTGACCCAGCCCTCGACCTCCCAGTCCGGCGCACCGAAGCCGGCCCGTGACGCGTACGCCTCCTCGACGGTCTCGTCGTGGTAGCTCACCTCGCGCCCGGTGACGCGGCTCATCTCGGCGGCGACCTCGTGCAGGGTCAGCGCCCGCGGTCCGGTGAGGTCATAGGTGCGGCCCCCGTGACCGGAGCCGTCGAGCAGCACGCCCACGGCGGCGTCGGCGATGTCGTCCCGGGCGACCGGAGCGGCCCGCCCGTCGCCGCCCGGGCCGCGGATCACGCCGTCGGGCCACACCATCAGCGGGAAGTAGTCGAGGTAGAGGTTGTCGCGCAGGATCGTGTGATCCGCGGCGAGAGACCGAAGGTGCTCCTCGGTGTGCCAATGGTGGCGGGCGAACGTGAACGTC
>Ga0307405_10000666_pt1 | contig 13270 bp, 9 predicted proteins | sample 322Cmetagenome_2_FD_203311 | JGI IMG/M metagenome (GOLD analysis project Ga0307405, IMG submission 203311) | Maize rhizosphere microbial communities from greenhouse at UC Davis, California, United States - 322HYB-C-1 | ecosystem: Host-associated > Plants > Roots > Rhizosphere > Soil | place...
TCCCTCCTCGTCGTCTCCCGAGATCTCCACCGCCGGGGATTACACCTTTCGGATCTGCCCCAGCGATCTGTCCCACGGCGTTGCCCTAGCGCGCTGGGTGTACGACACATTGGGCCTGCATCGAGGTGCCGTACTCTACCTCAACGACCAGTATGGCCGCGGCGTCCGCCAGACGTTCGTTCGCGACTATCTCCGACGGGGTGGTGAGCTCATCTCCATTGACCCCTATCTTGGCGACGCTCCCGATGTCGGACCCTATCTGGATCGGCTGGCCAAGAGCGGTCGCGTGCAGTTCCTCGTGGTCGCCGGAAACCGGGGCGAAGCCGAGGAAATTCTGCGGCAGGCCAGAACTCGCGGACTGCAGATGCCGGTTCTTGGCGGTGACGGGCTGGAGGGCATCGAGGAAGCCGGAGCCATTGCCGATGGCGTTTACCTCTCCGCTGCCTATCTCCCCACATTGGGCACTGCACCCAACCGGGCCTTTCTTCAGGCGTACCGGAAAAAGTTTCCTGGAGCAGGACTCCCCAATCAGCCAGCTGCTGCGACGTACGACGCCGTCTACCTGCTGCGTGACGTTTTTGCCAGGGCCGGCTCCAAGCGAGCGGATGTGCGCCGCACGCTGGCCCAGATAGGCACCGGCCTGCCGGCGTTCAGGGGAGTTACCGGCACGGTAGCATTCGACATGCGGGGGGACGTGCCCAACCAGGCCGTCTACATCGGTGTCGTGCGGGATGGCGAGGTTCGCTTGGCGAGCCACCAATGATGAAGATGCAAAGCCTTCGGAGCCGGGTCATCGGGGGGATGGCCGTGCTGTTGGCTCTGGTATTTGGCTTGGCGCTACTAGGGGTCAATTCCATTGATGCGCTGAACCGGAGCGTCGACCAGGAGCTCTCGTTGTTGCTGGAGAGCACCGACCTGAGCAACGGACTGATTGCGTCACTCAGTTCGGAGGTACGAGCGGGCGAGCAGTACCTGATCGTACCCTCGGAGACATCCCGACGTCGGTTTCTGGACGAAGGGGATTCGGCGTACGTCTACCACCGGCGCTACCGAATTCTGCCAGCACTGACCACATCCGATCGCTACATCGTCAACAAGATTGCCGCCAACCAAGCGGAACTCGAAGTCTCGTACGCCCGGGCGCATGCGCTGGTGGATCTGGGCCGCATGGAGGAGGCCCGGCGAGAGGCCGAGCACGCCCGCGCACCGTCGGACACGTTGCTGGGCGACGTTCGCGCCCTGGCCCTCGCGCAAACCAACCGGTCCATGGTGCGAGCGGCTGAGCTCCGGCGCAACGCGGGCCACCGGCGAATGATGCTGTGGGCACTTCTGTCCGTATCTCTCCTCCTGGGTGCCGCCACCTCGGTCCAGACTGTGCGCTGGGTGGACCTCCCGCTCCGCCGGCTCATCGGCGCCGCCGACCGGTTTGGCGCTGGAGACCTCCGACGAGTGCAACTCGGCAGGATGCCTACTGAGCTGGAGCAGCTGGCGCGGGCCATGGACAGCATGGCGGGCCGGTTGCGTGGTGTGGTGGTGTCGGTGGTCAATGAGGCGAGCCAGATCGGCAACAGTGCGACGGATTTTTCCGCCATGAGCGAACAGCTGGCGGCCAGCAGTGGGCAGATCTCGACGGCGATGGTGAAGATTGCCTCCAGCGCGGACCAGCAGGTGCGAGGAATGGAGAAGGCAGATGCCCTGCTCTTGAGTCTCCGGCAGATCGCTGAGACCAATGCCACGGCGGCAACGCGCGTGGTTGAGTTGGGGGGTCGGATCCGGGAGCTTGCGGCCCGGCACAAGGGCGACGTAAGAGCGGCCGGACAGACTCTGCTGGATATTCAGGAGATCGTGGCCACCTCAGCCAGGCAGGTACAGGAGCTCACCCGTCTCTCGGAGCCGATCACGGCCTTCATTGACTTGATTCGCCAGATTTCGTCCCAGACCAATCTGCTGGCTCTGAACGCGGCCATCGAGGCGGCCCGGGCAGGCGAGCACGGCCGCGGATTCGCCGTGGTGGCAGAGGAGGTCCGCCGGCTGGCCGACTCCAGCTCCACTGCTGCGGAAGAGGTCGCGAAGACGGTCCAATTCATTCGGAAGCAGGTTCGGGAGGTGGCCGGCACCATGGATGTTGGCTCCGCCAGGGTCCAGGGAATCGAGGTGGTGGCTACGGCTGCAGCACGAGCCTTGGAAGACATCGCAGCCGCCGTGCACGAAGTACATGCCGCGGCCGGTGAGGTCGTCCGGGAGGCAGAGGCCAATCGCGGCATCGTTGCGCAACTCGGCGAACGCACTCAGGAGGTGAGCCAGGCGGCCAGCGAACATGCGTCAGCCAGCGAACAGGTGACCGCCGCGGCCGAGGAGCAGACCGCGTCCACCGAGGAGATGGCGGCAAGCGCCGGCGACCTCCTTCAAGGGGCCACGCGACTCACCGCGTTGATGCAGGATTTCAAGACTTAGAGCAGACTACTTCTTTCGACTGGCCTTGACCGATTTCTTGAGCGACTTGGTTGGCTTGAGCCGCTGCACTGGCTTCGACTTAGCTCGCGCTTTAGCCTTCTGGGCCCGTTCCCGGTCAGCCGCTTTTTCCTGTCGCTTCTGCTCGGCGGCATGCACCTCGGCCAGGATCCGGTCTCCCTCTTCCATTCCCAGCAGGCCCCGCCGGGTGGCGTACCGGACCAGTTCATCCGCGTCCGCCACATTGAACTCCCCCACCCGTGCCGCAGCGCGGATGACACTGCCCAGCGCGTCTGCCACCGGACTCCGCAGCACGTTGGCGATGCCGGGGAGTGTCTCCAGCAAAGTAGAGATCTGCGAACCACCAAGTTCCGTCACCACGAGACCCTCCTGCCTCCAATGCCCATAACCGCCCTTGAGGAGGGGAATTCTCGCATGGATCGCACTTCAGCGCTAGTAGTACATACTGCTACTTCGCGATTCTGAGCTGGCCTCTCATGTCATAAGCCCGATGCGGCAGACAGTAGAAACGGTAAGTGCCGGGGGCAACTCGGGGAACTGTCATTCGGTACTCGGCTCCATCCTCGGTCAGCAATGGGCTACTGAGATCTCCTGTTCTCCGGAGCATCGCCCCATTCATCGCCTCATGGGTAGCCTCGTTCAAGTCGGCTGCCTCAAATACGATGTTGTGCGGAGCGCCCCGGACGGCCTTGAAGACCAACACATCCCCGGGCCGGGCGTTCACGACGTTCGGGGTGAAGCGGTAACTCCCCTTCTCCGCGTCCGTGTCGAGCCGAATCACTTGCCGTCTCTGGGCCTGTGACGCGGTTGCGCTCATTGCCAGGAACAGCAGGCTGAGCCCGGTTGTCGGGAAGTGATTCATTGGTTCCTCCCTGCCTATATGGTGACGCAGCTTTGCGCTGCCCTGCATTTTTTCGTAAATTCCCAACGGGTGGGGGTGAGCTACTTCCGTGCCACCAACCCCCCCTGGAAGGGCCGACTGTGGGACGTCGGGGCGTGAAGGAGTACCGAGCGCCTGAGGCGCTTGTACTGATCGCGGCAGACCGAGACCAGAAGCCTTTGGTTTGCCCTTCCTGTGGATCGATTGAGGTGGAGCGCTGCCCCGAGCGGTCCAGTTCCGAAGACGCTCCCGGCGGGCGAGTAACGCTGCACTGTACGGCCTGCAGTCGGAGCGCCGCGTATATCCCTCGGACGCTCAATCGGTCTTCTCTGCCGGAATCTCCGAGACCCTCCCACTCGTCCTAAGCCAGTCGCTGGCCTATTTCGGCGCGGTGAAGAGCCGGGTCCACCGGACTGCGGTCAGGAAAGGCAGCGCCCGCCAGCTGCTGGGATCGTAGCTGAAGTAGACCACCAGAGGTCTGCCGCGCACGTTCTTCCGGGGGAGGAAACCCCAGTACCGGCCATCGTAGGAACTGTCCCGGTTGTCACCCATCATGAAGAAGGAGTCGGCAGGGACCACGATAGGACCCCACTCCTGGAGATCCGGTTGATAGGCGGCGGGATCCCGATGCACCAGATGGGGTAACTGCCACTCGCGCATCTTGGCCCGCTGGATCGGGTCTTCCGAGCGGGTCGGATCCGAATGCACCACGTAGGGCTCGTTCACCCGATGCCCGTTCCGGAACAGCTCACCGTCCTCCATGCTCAGCGTATCACCGGGCATGCCGATCAGCCTTTTCACGACCTTCAGGCCTTCTTCTTCGACGGAGTCGAACACCAGGATGTCATCGCGCTTGGGCTCCCGTACCGCGGGAAGCCGGGCGTGGATGATGGGCACCTCGGCCCCGTACAGCGCCTTGTTCACGAAGAGAAAATCCCCGATCAGCAGCGTGTTCTCCATGCTACCGGAGGGAATCCGGAAGGCCTCCACCAGGAATGTCCGCAGAAAGAACCAGACCACGAGCGCTACAATGATCGACTTGGTCCAGTCCCAGAACCAATGGATCAGGGATCTGGTATGTGCGGCGGTGCCGGCGGTCATGATGCGGTCTTCCTCAGCTGAGATTGGGAGTGGCTCGACTGAAAGGTACCATGGTCTTAGGGCTCTTATGGGACGGCGCTGGTCCGCGCCCGTGGTGCAGGAGAGGCTCGGAGTATGGGATACGTCGACCCAACGGTGAGCTCCCGGTCGAGCAAATTCCAGGTCACCACGCCGTCCTCGGATGCCGGTTCGAGTAGATATCCGGCCAGAATGCCGAGGGGCTGATCGGTGCGAACCAGAAACCAGCCGGCGTGGATCGAGGTGTCGCTGGTCTCCGCCTTCCAGCGGCCTTGCAGCCGTACCGGTCGGTGTCCCTCGAAGAGAGAGTCCACGGTCAAGCTTTCGACCGCGAACATCTGAGCCGGAACCCGCAGGGGCGCAGTGACGCGCTCTATGGCGACTCCCTGGCGCCGGAGGAGTTCAACGATGTCGATGAGCCGGGTCGGAATGAGGTAGCAGCCGGGCAGGCTTTCCTTTCTTGCCGCGATGAAGCGGTCGAACACCGGCATTTTTATCGTACGGTATACGCCGGTGCGACGCCGGTGCGCGTAACCACTGGCCCCCGCACCAACATCCTCGGTGATCTCGGCGATTACGTCCTGCACGATAGGAGCCGCCAACTCCGATCGCACGGCGATGGAGTCCCGCCGCCTCCGGTCCGATTCACGAACTGCTGTCTTGATCAGTCCGCGTTCATCTCCGGCGAGCTCGAGCACCTCTCGCACGAAATGATAGGTCGCCGAGATCCGGGTGTGAAAGTCGGCATTGCTGTAACCTTCGCTCAGAAATGCGAGTCGGCCACGCAAGCCCATCCAGTTCGTCCCGAACCGCGGCCGCGCGTCGTACGTTTCCCATCCGGCAGCCAACGAATCCGGCTCCTGGTTCCGAAAGTTGCCATAGGAGAATGTCGGCTCGCGGTAGCGCTGCTGCATGCGCCGGCGGATGACAGGCAGCAAACGGTCCCGCACCAAACTCACGGCTGGATTCGAGTTGGGATTCAGCCCCGGGGCATAGGTCAGAACGTAACCATGATAGCTGCCATTCGTGGTGTGGAGGTCGATGAAGAGATCGGGATCCCAGGCCAGGAGCAGCGCGGCCGAGCCCCGCGTCTCTGGTGCTTCCATTTTGACGTAGTCTCGATTGAGGTTAAGCCCCTGCCCGTTGGTGTTCTGCCCTACGGGCTCGGGCCCGTTTTGCCCCGGCCGGTTCCGCTGACCGGGCCCCCAGCGTTCATTGCCGTCAGTATTGTAGATCGGCACCACCAACAGCACGACCTTATCGAGTAGTGGCCGAAGGGGGCCAACCGTGAGGTCCCGTAGCAGCATCTGGGCTACTTCCTTCCCCTCAACTTCTCCTGCATGGATGTTTGCCTGGAGATAGATCACCGGCTTTCCGGAGCGCTGCGCTTCCGCCGGGCTGGTGACGAGTGGCCTGGATGCGATGACGTATGGCACGGAACGCCTCTCAGCGCTTGTGGCCAGCGTTCCCAGCCGGATGTCCGCCGTGAGTAGCTGCAGAGAATCGAGAAAGGTCAGCACATCAGAATACGTCGAGGTTTGCCGATCGGCAGTGCGCTCCGGCCGCGTTGACTGTGCATTCAGCGACGGAGCCAGCCAGAGCAGCAGCACCACTCCAGCTCGGTTACCGATTCGCACCATCGCCCGTCGGCACCAGGATACGGGTTGCGACCACATCGGGAAAACCGTCGTCGATGGTAAAGGTGACCTCCGGGATCAGCACCTGAAACGTGGGCGAACGAAGCTTCTGGCCCGGAGCACCTCGATACGACCTCCACGCCCCCCGAAGCGCCGGTTCCCGCGGAATCCCGGCCGGATCTTCTGCGTGGCGCACCAGGAGGTCCATCGTCTGACTCGGGTCCGGGAGGGCGGAGGCCAGCGCGCGCACCAGCGCGTACCCGAGGGCGTGCTGGTCCTCGGTACCCCGTTGATTCAGATCGGCCCTTTTCTCCAGCTCGCCGAGGGCCAGGAGCGGCCATCGTCGGGTTACGGGAGCGAGGATCCTCTCCGAGCTCCACTCGGCAAATCCTTCGGCCAGGTGGGGCTGTATCCAGGGCAACCGGAGCATCGGCGGAACTTTGTTTCCCAAGGCGCCGGCAAATCGTTCGAGCTGCCGTCGCCGGAAGAGCAGGTGTTGCCACTCGTGCACGACGGCGCTGACGGCGAGGAGTGGGGAATACCCCGGATCTATCGCAATCGCATCCTGCGGCTCGAGAAACCCGTTCAGGCTCTCTCTGGATTGGCGGGAGACGGTTGTCAGCCGCAGGGTTTCGGTCCTGGTTCGAAGCAACGACAAACTGGTATCTCCCTGGGGCAGCCACCGGAGGGTGCGGAGCAGATCAGGCTCTCCGTTTCGCTCCAGCCACTCCAATGCGCCGGGGTTTTCCGGGTGGATCAGCCGCTCAAACAGCTTCCGGGGTACGCCGTACTGAGGGACCGCTTGCGGGTAGCCAAACCAGCGGGTTTCGATCCGGGGCAGCGGTGCTTCGAACCGGGCGCCGTAGACTGTCGTCCAGCTTCGGCGCACATAGTCCTGGATGGACCCGCCCCGGGCACCTGGCACCCAGGGCTGCCGAAGGAAGAAATTCAGCGCCTCGGCATACCAGTGTTGTCCCTCGGTATAGCCGTTCAGGAGCAGCAGCGCTGCGGCGGCGGAGGCAGAGTCGCTGCGCCAGAGCGAGGCCTTGGCGGCCGCAAAGGCGGATGAATCGGTGGCAGCGAGCACGGCCAGACCGTAGAGTGCCCGGGGCAGCGCTTCGGCCTCAGGCTCCCGCTCCCGAGGTGCAAGCCAGTGTGCCCCGGTCAGAGCCGGACGCGCAGCCTCCCACCCGATGTTGGGTGCTCGGGCCCGCGCCCACGCGAGAGCGGCGTCGTGCAGGTCCACCACCCACTGCCCCCGAGGTCGAAAGATCCGATGAAACCGAGCCCGCGTGGTGTCCGAAGGAATTGCAGTTTCTATGGCTAGCAGGGTACGCTGCGAGGCCGCGAGCAGCTCCGCTCGGCGGTAGAGACCCATCACGTGCTGAGAACGTTCGGCAGCCAGGAGATTCCCGGAGAGTGGCTCGATGCCGATCTCGGAAGCGGCCTTCCGATATGCCTGGCTGGCGAGGGACTCGGGCGGGATGCTCGTAGCGGCACGGAGCCAGGCTCCGGGGATGCGGAGCTCAGCCTGGTTCCCTCCCAGGATCAGCTGCCGCAAGGTGAACCGAGGCAGCTCGTTGGGCATCGGAACCGAGGAACCTGGGGGTGCCTGAGCCCGGGCTGACTGCGCGCCCAGAAGACAACCGAGTGTCAGGAGGGCATGGCGCAGGCTGAACGAACGCAGCGACGGCAATTCTCTTAGCAGGAAAACTCCGATGAGCGATGATCCAAGACCAGCGCCCCGCCGCCAGGTGCCACCGCTGATGGACCGGCTGGGCGAGCTCTGCAAAGCCGGCCGGGACAGCGCCACCTACCTCTGGCAGGTTCCGGACGACGAGAGCGTACGCCAGAAGATCGCCGCAATTCTCGCCGAGATCAAAGGCGAAGCGGCCAAGGGAGGACGCCAGGAGATGGGTCGGGTGGTGGCGGAGCTGGAGACGGCGTTGGCGGTTTCCGCCAGCCCGCAGCAGGTCGAAATCCTGCAGGACGGATTCGATCGGCTGACGCGCCTCTGGGCGGCGGCCAAGAGCGGCTTGTTCTAGCGGTCGGTGCGCGCCTCGCCCACGTCTTCCTGAGTGGTGCCGGCCGGACGGCGCTCCACCAGTTTGGCTTGGACCGGGGCGCCTTCGGCGAGACGCTCCTGACCCCCAACCACCACCTGCTCGTTGCTTTCTATTCCGTTTTTGATTTCGACGAAGCCAGGTGTACGCACCCCCAACTCCACCTGGCGCCGGGTCGCCTTGCCATTGTCGACCACCCAGACAAAGCTCGCGCCCTGGAGTGGGAGGACGGCATCTTCCGGGATGACCACCGCGTCCGGCCGAACGCCGGTGGCGAGCCGTGCTTCGATGAACATGCCGGACCGGAGCTCGCGGCGCGGATTGGGCACCACTGCTTTCACGGTAATGGTGCGTCCCGGCAGCTTCACCAGTGGATCGACGAAGTCCACCTTCCCGGTAAACTGCCGGCCCGGAAGCGCCGCGACTCGAAAGCTGACCTGCTGTCCGAGCTTGAGCTGGTCAGCATAGCGCTCCGGCACCTGGAAGGCAGCCCGCTGGGGAGACACCGTCTGTAGGGTAACCAGTCGCGTGTCACTGCTGACATAGTCTCCCAGGCTCACGAATCGCTGGCCAACAATGCCGGCAAAGGGGGCGCGGACCAGAGTCCGGTCCAGCCGCACCTTCAATCGCTCGAGCTGCGCTTCGTTGCTTCGCATGGTGGCCTCGGCGCGCTCCAGTTCAGCTTGCGACGAGGCTTTCTGGCCCAGGAGTTCGCGGGTCCGGGTGAGCGACTGACGAGCGAGGTCGCGCTCAGCCGTGACCTCTGCCACCTGGGCCTTCAGCTCGGCATCGTCGATCTTGAACAGTGGTGTGCCCCGGCCAACCAGCGCCCCCTCGCGAACCAGGATCTGCACCAGTCGGCCCTCGATCTCGGGCCTCAGCTCGATCGACTGCATAGCCTCGACCTGCCCAGTGGCCAGGATCGCATCGACGACGGTATCCGAGCGTGCAGCAGCGGCTTCCACCGGCATTGCAGGCGGTCCCCCACCCGCACCACCGGGCCCGCCCGGCCCCTTCCCTTCGGACGCTGCCCGGTTACAGGCCGCCGCGGCAGCGAGCATCACTATATGAAGGCGTCTCACGGGGCATCCTTGTTCGAGAAGAGTCTTCGGCCGAGGATCGCTTCCAATTGGGCGAGGGCCAGCCTGGTGTCGTACCGCGCCCGGACCAGATCAGCTTCGGCCTGGGCCAGAGTAACCTGGGCGTCCAGAAGATCCAGGATCGTGCTCGCGCCGGCGCGATAGCGCAGCTCCTGCATCCGGTAGTTCTGTTGTCCTACGGTGACCCCCACCTTGGCCAGCTCGACGGCTGCGGTACTGGTCTGGTATGCGTCGTAGGCGCTGGAGACATCCCGCCTGACGGCTCGCTCCAGGTCTTCCCGAATCGTTCGTGCCACGTCGCGGTTGACTCGTGCCTGGCTGACCTGGATCTCCCGCTGTCCATTATTCCACAGGGGGAATGACACGCTGAAGGTCACCGACGTGATGTTGGAGGCTCCGGGGAACAGCTCGGTGTCGTACCGTTGGTGCAGGCCCCCGATGCTGAACACCGGCAGGTAATCGCCGCGCTGGGAGCGCAGCGCGGCTTCAGCCGAGCTTTCGTTGGCTCGGGCTGCCCGGTACTGCGGACCTTGATCCAGCCCGATACGCAGGGCCTCGGTCAGACTGATGGGCAGCTCAGGCGCGGGCAGGGTATCAGCCGGCACCGCATCCACCGGACCTGCAGCTCCAACCCGCCGCCCCAGCTCGAGCTGAGCCGTGCGCAGCGCGCTCTGCTGCCGCAGCATCTCCACTTGCGCCCGAGTGAGCTCCAGCACCAGCTGCAGCGAGTCGGTCTGCACTGCCGCTCCGGAGGAGACCCGCGCCCGCGCCACCGACAAGCCCTGGCGGGCCCGCGCGGCCCGTTCCGCAGTGACCCGGGTGAGCTCCTGATTCACCAGCACATCGTAGTAGCTGGATTCCGTCTCCAGCGCGGCCTGAAACCGCTGCTCCAGCTCCCCGGCTTCGGCGCTGGCGATATCGGCTTTTGTGCGGGACAGCTCGGAGAACTTTCTGAGGCTGAAAACTTCGTAATCCGCGCTGGCACGACCGACCACCAGGGTGCTCGTCGGGTTGGCCGGATTGGCGGGATTGAAGAATTCCTGAGAGTACTTGGTTTCGTCCAACCCGACCTGAATCGAGGGGACGAAGAACGCGAGCATGGCGGCGCGGCGGCCCCATTCCGCGTTTTCGATCTGCCCCAGTGCCCGCACGTAATCCGGATCGAGTTGCGCCGAGCGCCGGATTGCTTCGCCCAGGCTGATCCGGGGAATGGAATCAGCGACCGGTATGGAATCTTTCTGCGCCGGTACGGCCTGTAGCGCAAGCAGCAGCAGAAACATCAGTCCGCCTCCGCCGGTGCCAGGGTGCGGTGCCTGGCTGCACTCCGACGAGCCGAACGTTCCATCACGCCATCAAAGATCAGGTACACGGCGGGCACCACGTAGAGGGTGAGCAGAGTAGAAAAGATGAGGCCGCCAACGATCGCGTACCCCAGCGGACGCCGGCTGAGTGATCCGGCCCCGAGGCCCAGGGCAATCGGAAGGGCGCCCATGACTGTTGCCACCGACGTCATGAGAATGGGCCGGAGGCGAATGCGTCCCGCCTCCTGGGCTGCGTCCAGTGCCGTCATCCCCCGCTCTTTCAGCTGGTTGATGTACTCCACCAGCAGAATCGAGTTCTTCGACACCAGTCCAATCAGCAGGATCATGCCGATCTGGCTGTATACGTTGAGGGTGGAACCGGCGAGCTTCAGGGTGAACAGTGCACCGGTCACCGCGAGCGGCACGGCCAGCAGCACCGTAAATGGATGCACCAGCGACTCGAACTGGCTGGCGAGGACCATGAAGACCACCACCAGCGCAAGCAGGAACGCGAAGTACAGCGCTGATCCGCTCTCCTCCAGCTCGCGCGACTCTCCCGCCAGCGCGGTGCTACTTCCCCGGGGCAGAACCTCTTTCGCAATTCGGTTGAGGGAATCGAGCGCCTCGCCCAGGGTGAATCCTGGTGCCAGGCTCGCCGTCAAGGTGGCCGACCGGACTCGATCGAAGTGGTTGAGCTCCCGTGGACCCACGCCTTCCTGCACCGTAGCCAGCGCTTCCAACTTCACCAACTCCCCGCCCCGCCCCCGGACGTACAGGCCGGTCATGTCGCTCGGGGTTGCCCGCGCCCGGGGATCGAGCTGCACAATGACGTCATACTGCTTGTTAGCCCGGGTGAAGGTGCTGGTTTCACTGCCGCCCAGCAGCACCTGAAGGGTGGTGGCGACATCTGCAACCGGGACACCGAGGTCTTCGGCCCGGTCACGGTCGAAGCTCACAGTCAGCTGCGGTTTATTCACTCGCAGATCGCTGTCGACGTTGATCAGGCCGGGGATCTGCCGGGCCCGTGCGAGCAAGGTGTCGTTGCCCTTGGCCAGCAGATCGAAGTCAGAGTGTTGGATCACGAAGTTGACGGGGTTGCCCCATCCGAACGCCGGCGGGTTGTTGGCGAAGGCGAACACGCCGGGAATGCCGAAGTACTGGCCTTGCACCTCGCCGATGATCTCCTGCACCGAGCGATTGCGCTTGGACCAGTCGACCAGATTCGTGAAGATGATCCCGCGGCTCACCCCATCGCCGATGTTGACCACGCTGAAGTAGCTCTCGATGCCCTGGGTTTTGGACTGAATCGCCTCGGCCTGCCGCTGATAGCTGTCGGTATAAGCCAGGGACGAGCCCTCCGGTGCAATGATGAAGGAGAAGAACCAGCCCCGGTCCTCGGGTGGCACGAACTCCCGTTTGAGCGAGCGGAAGACCACCACCGCGCCGAGCGTCACCAGCACCGCGAGGCCAACTACTACCGCCCGATGGCGCAACGCCAGAGCCAGAGTCCGGGCATAGCCCGACGCTAGACGATTGAACCCCTCCTCCAAGACCCGATACAGCCGTCCATGCCGGGGTGGTACCCGCAGAATCTTGGCGCAGAGCATCGGTGTCAGGGTCAGGGCCACAAAGCCCGAGATGATGACAGCACCCGCCACCGCGATTCCGAACTCATTGAAGAGGCGACCGGTCGAGCCCTTCAGGAAAGCGAGCGGAGTGAACACCGCTACCAACGAGATGGTGGTCGCGAGGACGGCAAACGCGATTTCTCGGGTGCCGTTGATGGCCGCCTCCCGAGGACTCTCGTTCAGCTCCTCCTGGTGCCGATAGGCGTTCTCCAGCACGATGATGGCGTCGTCGACCACGATCCCGATTGCCAGGGTCAACGCCAGCAGAGTGAAGTTGTTGATGGAGAACCCCAGGAAATACATGATCGCGAATGTGGCGACAATGGACGTCGGGATGGCCAAGCCCGGGATGATCGTCGCCCGCAGGTTCCGGAGAAACAGGAAGATGATGATGACCACCAGCAGGGCCGCGATGCCGAGCGTCTCTTCTGCTTCCTGGATCGAACGCTGGACGAAAATCGACTGGTCGAATGCCGGGTGAATCGAGACTCCCGGAGGCAGTGAAGCCTGGATTCGGGGAAGCTCACCCCGGATTGCCTCCGCTACGGAGATGATGTTGGCCTTGGACTGGCGGATCACGCCGATAGCCACTGACGGAGTGCCTTTGAACCGAAGCGTGCTGCGCTCGTCCTCCGCCCCCAGTTCCACCCGCCCCAGGTCCCTGAGCTTGACCAGCACTCCATCGGTGTTACTGACCACCAGATTTCCGAACTCCTCCGGTGTCTTGAGCTCTCCCATGGATCGGACCGTAAACTCCCGTCGCTCAGACTCGATGCGCCCGGCGGGAACCTCGACGTTCCGGGTCCGAATGGCCTGTTGTACATCCTGGACCGTGAGTCCCCGCGCGGAGAGCTCGGAGGCGGAGAGCCAGACGCGCATGGAGAAACGGCGCTCGCCGAAGATCCGGGCCTGACCGACGCCAGGCAGACTCTGGAGGCGGGTTTTGACCAGACGATCACCGACGTCGGACAGCTGCAGCAGATCGTAGTTTTCACCCGTTAGCGCCAGCCAGAAAAAGGGCTGGGCGTCAGCATCCTGCTTGGCCACTACAGGCTCTTCAACGTCCTCCG
>Ga0307405_10000667_pt1 | contig 13259 bp, 9 predicted proteins | sample 322Cmetagenome_2_FD_203311 | JGI IMG/M metagenome (GOLD analysis project Ga0307405, IMG submission 203311) | Maize rhizosphere microbial communities from greenhouse at UC Davis, California, United States - 322HYB-C-1 | ecosystem: Host-associated > Plants > Roots > Rhizosphere > Soil | place...
ATTGCGTCGAGCACGACGCGCACTTCCACGCCCGCCTCGGCGCGCGCAATCATCGCCTCGACGATCATGTCCGCGGCGTCGCCGGGCTGAAAGATGTAGGCCTCCAGATTGATCGAGGCCTCGGCCGCGAGAATGGCGTCGCGCATCGCCGGATAGAACTGCGCGCCGTTGGTGTAGATCTGCACCCGGTTGCCGCGGTGAATCGACGCCTGACAGGCCGATTGCAGCACGTAGACGAACTCGTCGCTGTCGGGCCGCAGCGGGGCCGTGACGTGATAGTCGATTCGCGGGGTGAAGAGAAAGACGAACGTGAACCAGGCGATGAATGCCAGCGCGACGAACTGCCACCAATCCAAGTTAGATGGATCCAGGGAATGCAAAATGCAAAATGCAAAGTGCAAACAAGATTGTCCGTGTTCTAGTCTGCAGGTTGCCTTTTGAATTTGGCATTGCTAGACGCCGCCAACGAGCACAGCGACGGGAAAGGTTTCGAACGCGTCGGCGAGGCGAACCATGCCGGTCTCTGGCTGCACCGGCACACAGCGGTCGGTGATCAGGTTGTGAAGTCCGCCCGGTCCGGCCGCGAACGGCAGAACGACATGCGTGTCGCCCCACACCCGTTCGCCGATCGGCGCCACGTCCGGCTGCGGCGCGATCGTCGCGACCAGTCGTGGCACGGCCACCACCAGCCACCGGCCGCCGGCCGCACGCGCAAACGCGAACACCTGATCTCGCCGGGATCCCTGCACGTCAACGGGATTGTAATCGCCGTGGGTGAAGATGTCGCGCTCCTGGCAGCGCGCGCGCAGCAGCATCGTGGTGGCGAACAGCTTGAGCCGATCGTCGCCTCCCTGCAGCACGCGGGCAGCCACCTCGCCCCGCCCGTCGCGCGCGCACTCCTCGTCCAGCGCCGTCAGCAGCCGGCAGCGCCGCGTGTAATCGACCGGGCGCCGGTTGTCGGGGTCGACGAGCGTGAAGTCCCACAGCTCTGATCCCTGATAGAAGTCCGGCACTCCGGGCGCGCAGATCTTGATCGTCATCTGCGACAGCGAGTTGTAGATGCCGTAGCGGGCGACGTCGGCGTGCAGGTGCAGGAAGTCCTTGCGGAAGGCAAGGTTGTCCGGCGACAGCACCGCCTCGATGAAACGCGTCATCGCCCGCTCGTGCGCGGGACTGGGATTCAGCCAGCTGGTAAAGACCTTCGCTTCCCGCATCGCCTTGAGCATGTAGGAGATGATGCGCTCACGATAATCGGTTTCGTCCGCCGGAGACATCGGCTCGAGTGGCCAGGTGCCCAGCAGCGTCTGGTAGAGCAGATACTCTTCGTTCCGGCTCGGGTACGACTGGCCATCCACGATCGAACGGCCGCGCCGGTTCAGGCGGGCCCATCGGCTCGCCGCCTGCTTCCAGGCGCCAGGCACCTCCGACAGCACGTTCAGGCGCGCGCGGACGTCTTCGCTTCGCTTGGTGTCGTGCGTCGACGTCGCCGACAGGGCGTGCGGCCAGCGTCTGGCGCGCTCCTGCAGCCACGCGTGGAGCGCATCCGGCGCCGTGCCGAACGCGTTCGGTTCGCCGCCGACTTCGTTCAGTGAAACGAGACGATTGTAGAGATAGAGCGCCGTGTCTTCGATGCCCTTCGCCGTCACCGGGCTGGTGACCTGCTGGAACTTGCCGACGAACCTCATGTGCTCGTCGCGGCTCGACTCGCTGATGTAGCTGGCGCGCTTCAGCAGCAGATCGCTGACGAAGTCGTAGACCGCGGCGGGGCGGTTCGGATTCCGGTGTTTCGCGCCGCGGACCGCGTGCTCGATCGCGCGCCGATCCTGTGCGCTGACCTCGTCCCGATCGTTCACATACGATCGGTAGACCGGGAAACAGGCGATGATCTCGCGCATCGCCTGCGTCAGCGCGTTGAGCGTGAAGTCGCGATAATGGCGGTTCCGCTCGGAGAAGAGGTTCAGCCGATGGCCGAGCACGTTCAGCTCCCCGGCCATGCTGACCCGCAGCACGAGTTGTTTACCGCGGTAGGTAATTTCATCGTACGGCACCTTCAGCCGGACAAAGCGCTCGTAGACGTCGTTCAACGCGCGCTCGTTGCGATCGTCGACAAACAACCCGTTCAGCCTGACGAGGAAGTCGTAGCCGGTCGTGCCTTCCACGGGCCAGTCGGGCAGCTCCTCGTCGCTGCCGAGAATCTTTTCGACCACCAGATAGAAGCTGCGCGAGCCGGCCGGTGAGTTCGCCCGCAGCTCGGCGGCCCGCTGGCGAAGGCGGCGCAGATAGTCGCCCGGATCGAACAGCCCGTCGACGTGGTCGATCCGCATGCCGTCCAGATATCCGCGGCTGATCAATTCGAACGCGAAGGCGTGCACGCGCTCGAACACCGACGAATCCTCCATGCGGATGGCGGCCAGCTCGTTGATATCGAAGAAGCGGCGGTAGTTGATTTCTTCGCCGGCGACGCGCCAGTGCGCGAGCCGGTAGGCCTGCGCTCCGAGCAGGGCGTCGAGTCCGTCGAAGCTGTCGGGCCGGCCGGCAATGCCGTTCAGGCAGCGGACCGCGGCATCGACGTGTTCGCGAACGCGGGCGGAGCGATCCGTCAGCGCAGCCAGCCGCCGTTTGATCACTTCCTTTTCACGATCGCGCTCAGCCAGATGTTCGGGCCCGGCGTCCTTGAGTCCCGGCAGGTGGCGAATCGCCGTCAGGATGCTGAGAAGCTCGATGCCGTCTTCCGATCCCTCACCAATATCCTGCAGCAGGCGGTCCTTGTCGATGCACAGGATGCGATCGTAGGTGCCGGGCGCGATGGGGAAGAGCGTTTCGTGATAGCGCGCACGGAACGCACCCCGGTCGTACTCGAGGCGTATTTCCTGGCGTTCGAGGATCGCCCCATACGCGTCGCCGAGAACCGGTAGCAGCACTTTGTCTTCGAGTTCCGGCTTGAGCGGCGTCCAGTCGATGTCGAACACCTGCGCATAACGCGAGCTGGCGCCGTTCTCGAGCACGTCCTGCCACCACGGATTCGCCGATAGGGCTATCCCCATGTGGTTCGGAACGATGTCGAGGATGTGACCCATGCCGTGGTCGCGTAGACGCCCGATCCACCGCCGATAGCTCTCCTCGTCGCCGACCTCGGGATTCAGCCGGGTTGGATCCGCCACGTCGTAGCCGTGTGTGCTGCCTGGAACGGCTGTCAGGTAGCTGGACGCGTAGCAGTGCGAGACACCCAGCGCGCGCAGGTAATCCACAATCGCGGCGGCATCGTCGAACGTGAAGTCCGCGTTGAATTGGAGCCTGTACGTAGAAAGCGGGGTGGAAGACGACGGAACGTCGGCGGGCATCGCGGCCTGTACAGCTACCAAACACGATGCCACCGTGCACGCGGCCGATCTGGGGTTCGCCGAAATTATTAGGGGATTGCGACTTGGCCCGCGCAATCCTGAGGGTGGAATATCCCTTGCTCACGCTACGGCGGAGTTTTCGTTGCAAACTCGACCGTAGCGGTTACGGCGACGCAGCGGGTGTGACGCGATGCAATCAGAGGGGCTGCCTCCAGAGTTCTCGCAGTACTTTCCCGACATCCTCGAACCGCACGTGGCAATGGTGGCCCGTGCGGTGGTTGCGCTGCCGTTTGCAGCGATTCTTGGCGCGGTGCTGGCTTTTCGCCCGCGCGCGCGGGGAACCCCACCACGGTCGGCGCCCGTGATTCAGACGCAGATCGTCCTGGCCGTCGTCGGCGGGCTCGTCATGCTGATTGTCGGGGCCAGCCTCGCCCGTGCGTTTGGCATCGTCGGCGTCGCCAGCCTGATTCGTTACCGGACGAAGGTGGACGATCCGAAGGACGCGAGCGTGATGCTCGGCTGCCTGACCGTTGGGCTGGCGTCCGGCGTCGAGTTGTATGGACTGGCCGCGTTTGCCACGCTCTTCATCCTCGGCATGTTATGGATCGTCGAATCACTTGAACCAGAGCGGCTCAAAACATTCGAACTCAAAGTATCGGCGCAGGACCCGCCGGAGCTGCGGCGCGACCTCGAGCAATTGCTGCGGCGAAGCAACGTGAAGGTCGAACTGCGCACGGCAGGTCCCAAGGAGCTGGTCTACGAGGCCAATCTGCCGTTGTCGATGCCGACCGATCGCGTCTCGAACGCCATTCTCAAACTTCGTCCGAGCGGGGAGCTGGAAGTCGTCTGGGAGGAAAAGAAGAAGAAGTAGATTCTACGCATGGCGCGCCACGTCCTGCTGGTCGACGACGATCCCGAGTCGACCCTCGCCGTTGACCGGCAGCTTTCGGAGCTCGGTTATGACGCACTGGTGGTGACGACGGGCGAGGATGCGCTGCGCGTGCTGGCCGACGATCTCAGGGTTGACGTGTTGCTGACCGAGGTGCGGCTGCCGGACATCGATGGCCGGGAGCTGGCCTGGGCCGTGTGCCGGAAGCGGCCATTCGTGAGAGTGGCGTTCATGGGACACCGTGCTGCGGGGGAGCCGCTCGACGTGGGTAACGTGCCGCTTCTGACCAAGCCGTTTTCGGCAACGGCGCTGGCAAGTGCGCTGGCCCAGGCGATGCCGATGCTCCGGTCGGCGCGCCCGTAGGGTCGCAGACGCTACTATTCCGGCCCGCTGAGGATTCTGTCGCGCTGTCCCCGCGTCGTCGATCTACGTGCGGTTCGATGTCGTAATTGTCTCGAGGAGCCGGGTGATCGCTGCCGCGTTCGCGTCCTGGAAGTTAATGCCCGCGCGATATCGCGGCCCTTCAATCGGCAGCTCGAAGTTGGCCCAGGCCACGGCCGCGTTGAAGCGGAGACGATGGTCCCCTTCGAGTGACATCCGGATGCGCTGGTTCGGCCGCAGCGCCGTCGAAGAGATGACCTGCGCGCCGACCAACGAGAGGTCGACGATTCGTGCGGGGTTGCCGTCGATGATCACCTGCATCTCGGCATCGACCCTGACCCGCGGCGCCCGGCGCGAGTAGACGATCCGGATTTCGGTGTTGGCAAACGCCGAGTCACCCTTGATCCGGTTGACCAGCGCCACGCCACGGCGGCTCGCCGCGAACTCCCGCTCCAACGCGATGATCTGCGGTCTCTCGCTCGTGATGTGTTCGAGAGCGAGATGGGCCTCCGTGTCCGCGAACGTCCTCGCCCCCTTCAGGCCGCGCTGCTCCTGTAGGCCGCCGAGGTGTTCCGCCGGTGCGATGAGGATCGTGGCTGCCACTATAGGACTCTATATGACAGTATGACTCAGCCAGAGATACCAGATACGCCGATCTCACGCAACCTGATTGAGGCTTTTTGAGAGTACCGAATCCTCCCCCGTCGCCTCGAGCGGTAACATCGGGCAATCCAACACCGCCGCCGTGGCCGTAGACAGGACGAGGTACTCACACCTGCACGCAGCGTCAGAGACGTCCGTTCGGCAGGCCGATGCCGACCTGCTGCGTCGTCTCGCGAGGGGAGACCGCGACGCGGTGGCGGAGCTCTACGACCGTCACGCCGGGCGCGTGCTCGGACTCGCTCTTCGCATCGTCCGCGACAGCAGCGACGCGGAAGACGTGGTTCAGGAGGTGTTCTCCCAGGCGTGGCGCACTGCCCCGAACTATGAAGCGTCGCGCGGAACCGTCGCTGGCTGGCTGCTGATGATGGCGCGCAGCCGCGCGATCGATCGCGTGCGCGCCCGGCAGGCGAGGCGCGATGCCGGCGTCGAGCCGGATCCCGAGACGATTCCATCCACCGCGGTCCCGGTTCCCGAACAGATCATTGCCAACCAGCAGGCCGCGCGCGTCCGCGGCGCCATGGCTGGCCTGCCGGTAGAGCAGAAGACGGCCCTCGAGCTCGCGTATTTCGAAGGGTTGACGCAATCGGAAATCGCCGAGCGGCTGCAGATCCCGCTCGGGACTGTGAAGACCAGGATTCGCGCGGCATTGGCCTTTCTGCGACGGAGCGTGCGGTCATGACGATGGAGCGGCATGCCGAGATCGCCGACAGGCTGGAAGCATACGTCCTCGATCAGTTGCCCGCGTTGGAGCGGCGTGAGGTTGAGGAGCACCTTCAGGCGTGCGCCGCATGCGCGAAGGACGTGCACGAGCTCCGCGCGGTGCTCGCAGGAGTGGCCGCGTCCGTGCCACCTGTTGCGCCGCCGGCGGCGCTGCGCGAACGGGTGCTAGCCGCCGTCTCCGCGGAGCCGCAGGAGCCCCTTCGGCGGGAGCGTCGGGTCGGAATCGTTCAGCAGCCCCGCCGGCCGCTGTCGGGGATGATGCCGCTGGCGGCTGCGGCAGTCCTGCTGCTGGCCATTGGCGTCGTTGCCTTACGACTCGACCAGACGCGCCGCGACCTTGCCGGCGAAGTGGGGCGTGTTCAGACGCTCAACGTCGAACTGCAGGAGCAATTGAAGCGCTTCAGCGGTCAGACCGATCTTGCGCTTTCGATCCTGACTGCCGGGGACATGCGCGAGATTCCGCTTGGGGGGCGTGAGAGTGCGGCAGGGACGGCGGCGCGCGCGTACTGGAGTCCGGCTCGGGGACTGCTGGTGGTTGCCGATCGCCTGCCGGCGCCGCCGCCGGGCCGGATCTATCAGGTATGGATCATCGAAGGGGGGCAGCCGGTCAGCGCCGGCCTGCTTGGCGACGAGCCGGGAAACCGCGGCATGCTGATCGTCACACCGCCGCGGCCGGGCACCGGAGGCGACGTCACCGTCGCGGTTACCGACGAACCGCCCGGAGGACTTCCGGCGCCGTCGGGAACGATCCACCTCGCCGGTTCTATCTGATTTGGCACTGGCACCCTGAAGGGGTGCCCTACGACTCACGTAGGGCGCCCTTTCAAGGGCGCCTGCAGCAATCCGATTTTTCCTTTCGGCCGTAATACCTCCATCCAAGGAGGTCTCCGTGCCGCATCGCCGATTCACACTCCCCGCAATCCTCGCCGCGATCGCTCTGGCGACGACGCTCTCCACCACCGGCTCGGCGTCGAGCCATCGTGAGGCGCCGCTCATCAGCCAGGATCCGCTTGCCGACAACACGGACGTGTATGCGTTCGTCAGCCCGGCGAGCCCGGACAAGGTCACCCTGATCAGCAATTTCATTCCGCTGCAGCTGCCGTCCAGTGGTCCCAACTTCTGGAAGTTCGACGACAACGTGCTCTACGAGATCATGGTGGACAACGACGGCGACGCGGTCGAGGACATCACCTTCCAGTTCCGGTTCCGTACCGAAACCAGAAACCTGGACACGTTCCTCTACAACACCGGCGCGATCACGTCGCTCGACGACGCCGACTGGAACGTCCGCCAGTTCTACGCCGTGACGCGGATCGACGGCCCACGCCGTCAAGGGCACGGCCAGTTGCTTGGCGAAAACATCCCGTCGCCGCCGGTGAACGTGGGTTCCCGCTCGTTTCCGAATTACGCCGCGGTGGCCGCGCAGGCAGTGCGGCCGTTGCCGGGTGGAATGCAGGTGTTTGCCGGTCAGCGCGACGACGGCTTCTACGTCAACCTGGGTGTGTTCGACCTGCTCGGCGTTCCCCCTGCCGATCTCAACAATCCGGACTCGGTGGCCGGCCATAACGTCCACTCGATTGCGATCGAGGTCCCGATCGCGATGCTGACCAACAACGGGGTCCGTCCTGCATCGCCCAATGACGCCAATGCCGTCGTCGGCGTCTGGTCCACGGCGTCGAGGCCGTCGGTCACCGTGCGGAACAGCGGGCAGGAAAACGCCAACGGCCGGTACGTGCAGGTCTCGCGCCTCGGACAGCCGCTGGTCAACGAGGTGGTGATCCCGCGGCGGCTGAAAGATGCGTTCAATGCGATCGAACCTGCCCAGGACGCGGTGGCCCTTCCGGTCGTGCTGGATCCGGAGGTGCCGAAGCTGCTGAAGGCGCTGTTCAACGTGAACTCACCGGCGGCGCCGCGGAACGATCTGGTCACGATCTTCCTCACCGGCATTCCTGGCCTGAACCAGCCGCCCAACGTGACGCCTGCTGAGATGCTGCGTCTCAACGTCGCGATTCCGCCAGCGGCCATGCCGAACCGGCTTGGCGTCATCGCCGGCGACGTCGCCGGGTTCCCGAACGGGCGGCGTGTGGGCGACGACGTCACCGATATCGCGATCCGGGCGATGGCGGGCGCCACGCCGTTGACGCCGGGGTTCAACGTGTCGCCGAACAACACGCTCGGCGACGGCTGTTGCGTCACGCCGTTCGGCGGCAACGACGTGCCGTATCTGGCGTCGTTCCCGTATCTCGGACTGCCGCACTCCGGCAATCCGTAGGCAAGCTCTAGTTGGCTAGTTGGCTAGCTGGTAGTTGGCGAGTTCGTAGTTGGCTAGTTCGTAGTTGGATAGTCGGAGAGCGCGGAGCTGACAAAGAACAACTACGAACTCCCAGCTACTGACACTACGCACCACCACGATCCAACTACGAACTACCAACTATCCAACTACGAACTAAGGAGATGGTGATGAAGTGGCGATGGAGCAGTGTTGCTGCCGGAATTCTGTTTCTGGCAGCGGGCGCGTTGTTGTGGACCCAGTTCGTCAACACGCTGTTCGACAGGCCCTCCTTCGCGCGTCGCGCTACGGAGGGCAAGCCGGAGACACGGGTGGTGTCGACATCACGAACGGCGCTCGACGGCACGATCGAGCGAATGCGACGGCGCGTGGCGGCGGATCCGGGCGACGGCGAGTCGGCGGTGCTGCTGGCGGACGCGCTGATGCGGGCCGCGCGCGTTCAGAACGACGCAGGGCTGCCGCTCGAAGCGGAGCGGGTGCTGAAGACTACGCTTCAGCACGGGCGCGATTACGCCGCGCGTCGCATGCTGGCTGCGGTCTACCTGTCACAGCACCGGTTTGCCGACGCGCTGGACGTGGCGACGCAGGCGCAGGCCGAGCGTCCACAGGACGGGTGGAATTACGCCACGGCCGGCGACGCGCTGCTCGAGCTCGGACGCTACGACGAGGCGTTCGACATGTTCGATCAAGCCATTGCCCGTCGCCCCGACGCAGGCGTGTACGCGCGAGTCGCCTATGCGAAGGAGCTGCAGGGCGATCTCGGCGGCGCCCTGGCGGTGATGAAGATGGCCGCCGAGGCCACTGCGCCGCAGGACGTCGAGGCGACGGCCTGGGTTCGCACGCAGCTCGGTCTGCTGCACCTCCAGCGCAGGGAACTCGACGCCGCGCGCCGCGATTTCGCGCACGCGGAATTTCTCTTCCCCGGCCATCCGTACCCGCTGACGGGACAGGTTCGGCTGGCGGTCGAACGTGGGGATTACCGCGCGGCGCTGCAGATCCTCGAGCGGGTGCCCGGGACCCCGGAGTCGCTGGCGATGCGTGGAGATCTGCTTGCCGCACTGGGACAATCGTCGCGCGCGGAGGCGATGTACGTGGAGTCCGAGCGTCTGGAGCGTGCCGGCTGGGCGACTGAACAACCACAGCCAGGGGCGCTCGCCCGATTCCTGGCGGCCCGCGATCGACACGTGGCCGAAGCCGTCCGGCTTGCCGAGCGCGCCGCGGCCGAACGTCAGGACGTGCACACGATGGACGCACTCGCGTGGGCGTACTTCAAGGCGGGACGCACCGCCGATGCGTCGGCGGCGATTCGCCGCGCGCTGCGGACGGGGACAGTCGATGCGCACATCCGCTGCCACGCTGCCGTGATCGCCGAGGCGCGTCGCACCGGAGCGAAAGGGACCTGTTCGCCCTTGAACGGAAGACCGGCCTGGGCGGGCGCTACCGCTTGAACGGGGTGGCGGCGACGATGCCGTCGCCCTCGCGGACCGTGACGATCTGATTCGCGGCAACGTTCTCGATCACGTCGGTCCTGCCCGCGGGCCACCGTACCTCGAGGCGATCGGCGCGGTTGAGAGCCGCCAGGCCGAAGTGCTGCCGCAGGTCGTTCTGTGCCAGATAGCTCGAGCCGGCCTTGACCTCCCTGATCTGCGACCGCCCGCCGGCCGTCAGACGGAGCCGCGCCCCGATGCCGTCGCGGTTGCTTCGGGTGCCGACGAGCCGGACGAGGATCGCGTTGCCAGGCTCTCCGTCGTTGCGGATCAGGTCCGCGCTCTGCCCGTTGTTGGTGACGAGCAGGTCCAGGTCGCCGTCGTTGTCGATGTCTCCCGCGGCAAGGGCGCGTCCGACTTTCTCGGCCGCGAACCCGGGGCCGGCGCCGGCGGTAACGTCCGCGAAGCGGCGTGACCCGATGTTCCGGAACAGCAGCTTCCGCTGAGCGTGCGTCGCACCCGCGCGAAACATCGGCGCGTTGTCGATGATGTGGCCGTTGGCAACCGCCAGATCGATCTGCATGTCATTGTCGGCGTCGAAGAACGCCACACCAAAGCCGACGAACGGCAGTGTCGCCGGGCCGATGCCGCTTTCCGGGGTGGCATACGCGAAGAGCTGCCGGCCAAGCCCGCGATAGAGGCTGTGCATTTCGAAATCCAGATTGGTGACCACGAGATCGAGCTGCCCGTCGCCGTCATAGTCGGCGGTATCGGTGCCCATGCCCGCTCGCGCTTTGCCGTCGCTCGCCACGGCCACGCCGGCGCGAAGCGCGATCTCCTCGAAGCGCCACGGCCCGGTCCGCCGGAACAGAAAGTTCGGCATGCTGTCGTTGGCGACGAACACCTCTGGCCACCCATCATCGTCGTAGTCCGCAATCACCACTCCGAGGCCGTTGCTTCGAACCATCCCGATGCCGGAGTCGGCGCTGACATCAGTGAACGCGCCGTTGCCATCGTTGCGGTAGACGTTGTTTGCAAGCGGGTCGAAGTTCAGAGGATGGCAGTAGAAGCGCGTCTTGAGCCTGGCGTTGCCGCAGAAGGGGTTGCGTAGCTGCGGATTCGAGGAGTCCGGCTTCAGCCGGATATCGACGTAGTTGGTCACGAACAGATCGAGATCGCCGTCCTTGTCGAGATCCGCAAACGCACAGCCGGCGCTCCAGAGTGGCGCGCCGACGCGGGCTTTCTGCGTCACGTCGGAGAACACACCGCCGCCCGTGTTCCGATACAGAGTGTTCGGTCCGACGTTCGTGACATACAGATCGACGCGGCCGTCGTTGTCGTAGTCGCCTGCACAGGCGCCCATCCCGTACTCGCGATGTTGAATGCCGGACTGCCCGGTGACGTCCTGAAAGGTTCCGTTGCCGCGATTCCGGTACAGGCGATGCCGCGCCTGGCGCGCGATTGCCGCGTCCGCAATCGAGCCGCCGTCCACGAGAAAGATGTCGATCCAGCCGTCGCTGTCGTAGTCGAAAAACAGGCCGCCTGAACCGATGGTTTCGGCAAGGTGTTTGTCCGGGCTGGCGCCATTGATGTGCCCGAACTCAATGCCCGCCTCGCGCGTGGCATCCGTAAACCGGATGGCGGTCCGGCTGTCGCGCGGATGCGTCTGCGCCATCCGGCTGAACCCGGCCACCGTGTGGAGTCCGCCTTCAGGCGGATTGTCGACGACGCCGCTCAGAATCAACGCCGCGGCGAGCAGGCTGGCCACCCTCGTCATCTCGGCGCCGCTTCCCCGGCGCGCATCTTCTCGTACATCGTTTGCGCGCGCGCGGCGTCGGGCGCACGGCCGACCTTCGAGTACAGCGACGCGAGGTGCCCATACACCGCAGCATCGGTGGGGGTCACGGCAAGCGCCTCTTCGTAAAGGGCGATCGCGGCGTCGAATCTGCCTTCCGCCGTGCGCAGCGCCGCTTCCTCTTTCAGCACGTCGTGCGACAGGCTGCGGCGGCGGTCCGCCAGCATTTGACGCTGCGCCTCCTCCACGCGGGCGAAATGCTCCGCGGCCTCCTGCGTACGGCCGAGGCGTACCAGAGCGTTCGCCAGCGCATAGCGGGCGTCGTGATTTGCGGGAGCGATCTCGGTCGCTCGTCTCAGGGCGTCGACGGCGTCCGCGTCGCGGCCGGCATTGAGATGAATCTGGCCGATGCCGGCGTGCGCCTCGGCATCCTCGGGGTTGATCAAGAGTGCCGCGACGAACTCGACGAGCGCCTCACGAGCGCGATCCTGCTGCACGAGCGATCCGGCGAGCTGTTTGTGCAGCGCCGCGTCATTCGGATTCGCGGCGACGGCGCGGCTGAACGATTCAATCGCACCGGGCACGTCGGCCGCCGCGGACGCGGATCGGCCGACCGACGCGTGAAGCTGGCTTTCCCCGGCGATTGCACCCGACGCTGCCAGCGCGAACTCCCGCCGGGCATCGGCGAAGCGGTTGACGCGCTCGTGGCTCAGGGCCAGCCACCAGTGCGCCAGTGCCGAATCCGGCAGCACGCGCAGCGTTTCCTGGAGCGCGGCTGTCGCCTCGTCGTCCTTGCCGGCCGAGCTCAGAATCCGCGAGAGCGCAAGTCGCGCACGTTCATCCCGTGGCGAGAGCCGGATAGCGGTGGAGATCTGCTCCACGCCCTTCTCATAGTCGGAATCCGCCCAGTAGATCAGGCCGAGAATGCGGTTCGCCTCGGACGATCGCCCGAGCGCGTCGGAATGCTCGAGCAGAGACCGGGCTTCCATCAGACGTCCCTGCCGCATCGCGGAGACGGCGCGAGTGGTCGCCGGTGCGCGCGACGCCGGATCGGCGACAAGAGGATCAAGCGGTACGGCGCGCCGGAATTCAGCAATCGCGGTTTCGTATTCGCCGCGGGCAAGCCAGCCATACGGCTGTTTGTAGGCTGCAAGCGGGAGAAGCGGCGGCCCATCCGCGGGCGTCTGAATCGTCACCAGGCGGGCGAAGGGAACCCGCTTACCTCTGGCGGCTCCTTTGGCGAGGCTTCGATACGAGTCAGCCAAATCCCTGCTCGCCTCTGCCGCGGCGGCGGCGTTCGCGATCGCGGTGGCCGCCTGGAAAGCGTAGTAGGCGGTCAGCGGTTCGCGAGCGTCGAGCGATCGCGCCGATTGAAATGCCTCCGCGGCTTCGACGTGCCGCCGCAGCGCACGCAGCACGAGCCCGCGCAACACGTGAGCGTCCGCACGGCGTGGATCGAGAAGGAGGGCCGCATCGAGTTGCGGGAGTACGTCCGTAAAGCGGCCGCGCTCGGCGTACATCCTGGCCAACGAGATTCGCCGTGCGGCGATGTCACTGTGGGACTTGCCGGGCAGCGCCGCGGCGACGGCTTCTTCGCCTGCCTCGATTTCGCGGTTCCACACAGTCAGGGCCGCCGACATCCTGTCGAGCGCGGGCGCGATCCGTGCCCCTTCGTCTCCGTAGGTCCCTTCGATGGCCGCAGTCAGTTCGGTAAGTGCCTGCGTGAAGGCGGCTTGTTGCGCGGCGGTGTGGC
>Ga0307405_10000669_pt1 | contig 13239 bp, 12 predicted proteins | sample 322Cmetagenome_2_FD_203311 | JGI IMG/M metagenome (GOLD analysis project Ga0307405, IMG submission 203311) | Maize rhizosphere microbial communities from greenhouse at UC Davis, California, United States - 322HYB-C-1 | ecosystem: Host-associated > Plants > Roots > Rhizosphere > Soil | place...
ATCAGCCCGTAGATGCCGAAGATCTCGCCTTTCTTGACGGAAAAGGACACATCCTCGACCTTGCCCGTCGCGCTCAAACCCGTCACCTCTAGCCCGGTGACGTCAGTCGGCGTGTTGGTCTTTACATATTCCTCGCCGAGTTCACGTCCGACGATCATGCGGATCAATTCAGGACGATCGATATCCGCAAGGTCGCCCGCACCGATATACAAGCCATCACGGAACACGGTGTAGGCGTCGGCGATCTGGAAAATCTCCGACAGGCGATGGGAGACGTAAACGACACCCTTGCCAGCGGCTTTCAATCGCTCGATGGTCTTGAAAAGCTGCTGCGCTTCCTTCTCGCCGATCGCCGAGGTCGGCTCGTCCATGAAGATCACTTCGGCATCATGGCTCAGCGCCTTGGCGATCTCGACCAGCTGGATCTGCGCGACCGACAGGTTCATCATGAATTGTGTCGGGCGGATGTTGAACTCGAGTTGCTCCAGCAGCCGCTGCGCATTCTGGTTCATCGTCTTGAAATCGATGCCGCCGAAACGGCCCGACGGCTCGCGGCCGAGATAGATGTTTTCCGCGACCGTCATGTGCGGCACGGGGCTGAGCTCCTGCTCGATGATGGCGATACCGGAAGCCAAGGCGGCCGCCGGACCGGAGAACTCGACGTCCACGCCACGTCGGCGTATCGAGCCGGCGTCGCGCTTGTGAATACCCATCAGGATCTTGAGAAAGGTGGATTTTCCCGCGCCATTGCCGCCGCAAAGCGCATGCACGGACCCAGCCTTGAGCTGAAACCGGCCATCGCGCAGAGCCGCCACACCATTGAAGGACTTCTTCAGCCCTTCGACATCAAGAAGATATTCCACGTCCATTCCTCCCAGCATCGTCCACCTGTCAGGTGGATCGATGGATCATCGCTCCCTCTCCGTTGGAGCGATTTTTACAAGTGTCAGCGACATTTCGACAAATGTCAATCCTGCAGTCGATCGTTTATTGAAGTGGTGTTTTTTCGTCGAATAGTCCGGCTGCGAAGACGCCGAGAGCGACGTGTTCGACGGGGCGCGCGAGGCCCGGAAAAAGTTTAGCTTGCTGGATAGCCAGAACGTTCGCGAGAGCCGCGCGGAGCCTTGTTCAAGCGCAGAGCTGAGCATGCGCCGGTTGATAATGTGAAGCGCAAGGGGCAAGGGCGAAAATATCAAACGCGGCCTGATGCCGATCGTTGCGCGTCAGCCGGGAAGGCTCGATTACATGAGCAGCCGCTTCGTCGCGGAGATTCACGAGGATTTCGTGGAGAGGCTGGATGCCGGCGAATTGGACAGCGAGGAGAAGAAACAGATCCTGCTCGACATCTATCTTGAGCAACTCCTCGAGCAGTATCCGCAATGGGAGAATTCGAAAGCGTGGTCGGTTGCGGGGGCCTGAACGTGCTGAGACTTGTAAATTTGCCGAACCTTGAAGGGAGATGGACCGCCGACTTGGGTCGCCCCCTGAGACCCCGAAGATGTGGCAACGCTGGCTCCGCGGATTGGCCCAGTCAGCCGTGATTTAGCAAACTATCTCTTCATCCGACGCTGTAACCACCGTCGACCGGCAGAGTGACACCAGTGACGAATGCAGCGGCTGGCGAGCACAGGAACAGGATCGGGCCGACGAGGTCCTCGGCCGTTCCCCAGCGCTTCAGCGCCGATCGCTCGGCAATCTTCGCTTCGCTGTCCGGCTGCGACCACAACGGCTTCGTCATCTCCGTGCGGTGATAGCCCGGCGCTACCGCGTTCACGCGCACGCCGTCTCGGCCGTATTTGTGCGCCATCGCGCGCGTCAAGCCGACGATGCCCGTCTTGCTTGCCGTGTAGGCGGGAACGCTTTCGTCGGCCAGATAGCTCAGCATCGACGCGAAATTGACGATGCTTCCCCCACTCTTCCTGAGCAACGGAAAGGCGGCGCGTGACAGTCGCATGGCACTGCTCAGATTGACGTCCATGACGTCTAGAAAAACATCCTCGTCCCACTCGCTGTCGGGACGCGCGATGCCCTGGCAATTGACCAGCACATCAAGCGACGGCAAATCGGCGAAAAATCGATCGACCTCAACGCGATCCCGAACGTCCAGTCTTGAAAACGCGATCGAACCGGATGCGCTCGATCGGGCATCGTCAATCCGGCGTTCGGAGCTGCCGGTGGCGAGCACCCGGGCGCCCGCATTGGCGAAGCCTTGCGCAACGGCCAGACCGATGCCGCTTGTGCCGCCCGAAATCACCACCGTTTTGCCATCAAGGAAGTTCGGCGCGAACGCCTCGTTGCTGTCAATCATTTCTACTCCATCGATCAGATCAACGCCGCCAGCGCCTCGATCACCATTGCTTCGGTGACCGGCATCGGCTCGTTGTGGATGATTTCGCCGGCGCGGCAGGCGCGCCGCGCGACAATCTCCAGCTTCTCCTGGGAAGCCTCGGCAATCCCGATATCAGCCAGCCGCGTCGGTAACCGGACCGATCGGCAGAAGTCGCGAACTCGTGTGAATTCGTCATGCTGGCCCTGGATTTTCAATCCGGCCAGCACGCCGATGGCAACCTTTTCACCGTGCAGGTGATGATGCACGTCTTCCAGTTCGCAGAGGCCGTGATGGATCGCGTGCGCGGCCGCCACGCCTCCGGATTCAAAGCCTATTCCCGACAGGAGGATGTTGGCCTCCACGACCCGCTCGATCGCAGGTCCCGCCGTCTTCGCATCGCATTCCGTGAGCGCCGCGGCGCCGAACTCCAGGATCGTTTCCCGGCAGAAACGCGCCACCTCGAATGCAAGCGGAAGGCCGGGCATCTTCATGCAATTGAAGGCACCGCTTTGACGGCACGCGTCCGCCTCGTACCAGGTTGCCAGCGCATCGCCGATCCCGGCCGCGAGGAAGCGCGCGGGCGCGGCGGCGATCAGGGCCGTATCGGCAAGAACCAGATTTGGATTGGCAGGAAGGAAGCTGTCATAGGCGACGGTGCCGTCCTCGTTATAGACGACCGCGAGCGCGCTGCACGGTGCATCAGACGCGGCGATGGTCGGCACCACGATCACTGGCAATCCGAGATCACGGGCGGCCGCCTTTGCCGTATCGAGCGCCTTGCCGCCACCGATACCGATGACGACATCGGCTCCCGCGGTCCTGGCGCGGGCGACGAGGCTGGCGATCTCAGCTTCCGAGCACTCTCCGCCGTGACGCACGATCTCGACATCCGCGCGACCATCGAAAGCGTCCGACACAGACTTCTCGAGCATGCCGAAAACGCCACGGTCGAGCAGCGCCACGGCCCGCTTGCCATAGGCTTGCGCCTCCTGCCCCAGCAGCCCAATCGCGCCTGCCGCCTGGATATAGCGGCCGGGGAAGCGTGCGCCGCGCGGCTTGGTGCCGGTCGTCACCAGCATACGTAGCCTCCATCGGCGAGTACGATCGAGCCGGTCATCAGGCTGGACGCGTCGCTGGCGAGGAACAGGATGACGGAGGCGACCTCGTCGGTCCGGCCAAGCCTGTTCATCGGTGTGCCGCCGACCCAGTGCCGATACATCTCGGCATCCTCGTTGACGTACTTGTTCATTTCCGTGTCGATATAGGTGGGCGCCACCGAGTTGACGCGGACGCCGCGCGCGCCCCATTCGGCTGCGAGCGACTTCGTCAAATGGTGGACGGCGGCCTTGGAGGCGTTGTAGTTCGCCTGCTCCTGTGGACGGTTAACGACGAAGCCAGACATCGAGCCGACATTGACGATGGTGCCGGAGCCTCGATCGAGCATCGACTTGCCGAACGCCCTGCAGCACCAGAAAACGCCGTTGAGGTTGACGTCGATCACCTTCTTCCAGACGTCGTCGGCCATGGTCTCGGCCGGATGATTGCTGATGGCGATGCCGGCGTTGTTGACGAGGATGTCGACCCGGCCATGGCGGGCGACGATCTCGTCATGGGCCGCCTGCACGGCTTTGACATCGGTAACGTCGAGCACGACGCTGTCGACGGAATACCCCTTGGCGGCGAGCGTCGCCGTCGCATCCTTGAGAAGCGCATCGTTCATGTCCGTCAGCACGACTTTTGCTCCAGCTTCCGTCAGCGCCTCGACGGCGGCATAGCCAATCCCGCGCGCGGCGCCGGTGACGACGGCAATCTTGTCGGTGAGCTTGAACTTATCGAGATACATCAGTCGCATCCTTGAAGGGTCGTTTGTAGAGAAAAGGGAGAAAGAAGGCCGGCGAGCGTTGAAGCCAGATCGTTGGGATCGGCCAGGGTCGTCGACGGTGGAAAGACGAGGTCGGTCCTGTGTGGCTCCGGCCAGCCGATGACGGTCATTCCGGCGGCAAGACCGGCAATGGCGCCGGGGATACTATCCTCGACCACGATGCAATTTTCGGGGCTGACGCCAAGCAGATGCGCCGCCCTGAGATAGGGTTCAGGATCGGGCTTTCCGCGCACCACGTCGTTGCGGCTGACGGTCACCAGGCCGGGCTGCTGCAGGCCAACGGCTCGCAGGTTGGCATCGACCAGCATGCGGTCGGAATTCGAAACGATCGCAAAAGGGGTCCGTGTTTCCGCAAGCAGTCTCAGAACGGCATCGACGCCATGGCGGCGCTCCAGTCTGGCGGCATCGGCCAGATAGCAGCGATACTTGCCTTTGACATAATCGTCGAAGGATGGCTCAAAGCCGATCGTCTCCCGCAACAGCGCGTGGCAATCACCGCCGCTCATGCCGGTCATGCGATCGGCGAGCTCATCCGGCACGCGATATCCCATCTGCAGCAGAGCTTGCCTCATGGCATCGAAATGCAGCCCCTCGCTATCGACGAGGGTGCCGTCCATGTCGAAAAGTACGGCTCTTTCGGTCATTGCGGCAGCCCATCGAGATCGTCGTAGAGGGCCTGGCTGTGCGCGTAGAGCTTTTCGAAGAAGGCCTGCATCGGCCGATAGGTTTCAGCCCAGCGCGGATCAGGTGTGATCTCCTGCGCGTAGGAGACAAAGGCACCGGCTGCATCCTCCACGCTTGAAAACTGCCCTGTCGCTGCGGCCGCCATGATCGCGCAGCCGACGAGGCCGCATTCAGGCTCCGAGGGAACCAGGATCGGAATGTCGTAGACGCTCGCCTTGATCTTCATCCAGAGTTCAGTTTTCGCCCCACCACCGGACGCGATGACCCGCTCGAGCGGTGCACCCGATATGTGATCGAGAATATTGATGTGGCGCTTGGTGGCGAAAGCGACGCCTTCGAGAACGGCGCGGTGCATATGCGCAAGACCATGCGCGGCGCCGATCCCGAAGAATTGCGCGCGCGCATTGCGGTGCTCGCCAAGCCGCTCTCCGGTGAGATAGGGCATGAAGAACAGGCGGTCGGAGCCGGCGGGCGCCTCGGCTGCTTTTGCGACGATGTCCTCATAGGACGACTTCTTCTCGTCGAACGCACGTCTCGCCCAGCGCATGGCGTCGCCGCCGGACTCCAGAAGCATGAAGGCGCCCCAGTTTCCTTCGACAGTCCCGACGTTGCAGATCGAGGGATCCAGAAGCGGTTTGGCGGCGATCGCGGTGATGATTGCCGACGTTCCCATGACCTCCGAACCCACGCCAGGCCGGCAGACGCCGGACCCCAAAAGGGCCACTGGGTAGTCTGCTCCGCCGACCAGCACCGGCGTGCCCTGGCGCAACCCCGTCTCGATCGCAGCGCTCTCGCTGACGGCACCGAGTATCTCCGTCGGATTGCGAAGCGGCGCCAGATTGTCGGCATCGAGCCCAAGCAGCGCGATCATCTTGCGCGACCAGTCTCCGCTTCGGGGATCCATCAAGAAGCTTGCACCGCCATCGTTGCGATCCATGGCGATCTCGCCGGTCAGGCGCAGGTTGACATAGTCCTTCGGCATCAGCACGGCGGAAGCTTTGCTGTAGGCAGATGCGTCGTGGTCGCGCAGCCATTGCAGCTTGAAGCCCGGCCAGGCGGGCGTCGGCGGGTTGGCGCAATCGGCCAGATAGTCGTCCGGCGCATGCGCGGCCTCGAAGGCCGTCACATAATCGACGGTGCGCTTGTCGTTCCAAAGCGGCGCGGTCTCGCGCACCAGTTCCCCATCGTCCCCGACGAGCACGGTGCCGTGCATCTGGCCGCAGGCTGCGACGGCAACCACGCGAGAGCGGGCATCGGCAACCTCGCCCAGAACCTCGCGGACCGTGGCAACGACGCCCGCCCACCAATCCGCCGGGCGCTGCTCCGCCCAGCCGAATTTCGGAACGATCTGCTCGTGCTCGCGGCTGCAGACCGCAAGAATTTTGCCCCTGGTGTCGACGAGGGCGGCGCGAACGCTGCCGGTGCCGACGTCGATTGCAAGGAAGAGATCATTTGGCATGCTATTTACCCCTGCAGGAGGCGGACACTACTTGCGAAACCAGTTGGAGGCATATTGCAGGAGCATCGCGCCGATGATGATGCAGCCCATGAAGACCTGCTGGTGATAGCCTGGTACGCGGGCAAGGTTCATCATATTGGCGATAATGCCAAGCACAAGCACGCCGATGAAGGTGTTCATGACGCCACCCCGGCCGCCCATCAGGCTGGCGCCGCCGATGACGACGGCAGCGATCGCATCGAGCTCGGAACCGACGCCGATATTGGCCGAACCGATGCCGGTGCGGCTCGTCGAAACGATACCGGCCGCGGCGGCGAGCACTCCAGAGATCACATAGACCGCTGTCGTGTAATAGGCGACGGGGATACCGGACAGCCTGACGGCCTCGACATTCGAACCGATCGCCTTCACCAGGCGCCCGAAGCGCGTGAAGGTCAGGACAATACCGGCGATGACGAAGACAACCGCCATCAACACGACGGGATAGGGAATGGTTGCGATCGAGCCGGAGCCAAAGGTGGTGATCCAGATCCCGGCGTCGCCCATCTGAATGGGCTGTCCGGCGGAGACGATCAGGGAGACACCACGCGCGACGGTCATCATCGCAAGCGTCGTGACGAAGGGCGGCAGCTTCAGGAAAGCGACGAGAACGCCGGAGGCGAGGCCGCAGGCTGCGCCGGCGATCAGGGCAGTCGCGACCGCTCCGCCGGTGCCGTAGTCCTGGATGACGATCGCCGAAAGCACGCTGCCAAGCGCCGCCACCGAACCGACCGAGAGATCGATACCCCGCGTCAGGATGACAAAGAGCATGCCGATCGCCATGAGGCTGGTACCGGCGCTTTGTCGGAGAACATTGATGATGTTGCGCTGGGTCAGGAATACGTCGGACATCGAGGTCGCCACGATCAGCAGGGCGATCAGGATAGCCAGCGTGCCGTAGCGGTGCAGGATGTTGGAAATGTTCAGCGAAGGCGAACGGTGAGCGGTTTCGGTGAGTTCGGTCACGGCTTTAACCCAATCAGTTGCTGGTCGCGGTGGCTTCGGCCTGTGAGACGGTATTGACCATCGCCAGCTTCAGCAGTTTCTCTTCGGTGTAGTCTTGCGGGTCGAGCGACCCCGTCAGTTCGCCCTCGCGCATCACGAGAATGCGGTCGCACAGTCCGAAAAGCTCGATATGTTCGGACGAGATGACGAGCACCGCCCTGCCCTCGGCTGCCAGCGACTTGATGAGCGAGTAGATCTCGGTCTTTGCGCCGACATCCACGCCGCGCGTCGGCTCGTCGAAGATCAGAAGGTCGCCATCGGCGTGAAACCACTTGGCAAGCACGACCTTCTGCTGATTGCCGCCGGAAAGGCTCGATGCGGGATCGTTGAGGCTGCCGGCCTTGATGCGCAGGCGCGCCGCCAGCTTCTCGACAGTCGCGCCTTCGGCCGCCCGCCGCACGAAGCCGAAGGCGTTGACCAGCGGCCCGAGCTTCGACATCGTCGCGTTGACGCGGATCGGAAAATCTAGAACGAGCCCCTGCTCCTTCCGGCTTTCCGGAACAAGCCCGATCCCTGCCTTCACGGCGGCGCGTGGGTTGTTCACGCGCACTTCCTTGCCATGCAGAAAGATCTTGCCTGAACGGGCCTTCTCGGCGCCGAAGATCAGGCGCACCAACTCGGTGCGACCGGCGCCAACCAAGCCTCCAAGCCCGACGATCTCGCCCGCCCTGACCGAGAGCGACGCGCCACGGATACGCGCGCCATCGGAGAGCTCCTCGATGCGCAACACTTCCTCGCCGATCGGACGCTCGAGATCGTCGCCGAAAAGAGCCTTCAGCGATCGGCCGACCATCATGCGGATGACGTCATCGATCGCGACGTCCTTTCGCTCGACCGTCTGGACCGACGCACCGTCCTTCATGACCGTGATGCGGTCGGCAATGCGGAACACCTCGTCGAGACGGTGAGAGATATAGATTATGCCGACGCCGCGTTCCCGCAGCGTCCGGATGATGCCGAGCAGGCGTTCGGCATCCTGCACGGACAGAACCGCCGTCGGTTCGTCGAACACCATCACGCTGGCATTCTTGGAGAGCGCCTTGGCGATTTCGACAACCTGCTGATGAGCAACCGACAGATCGGACACGGTCGCGGATGGAGAGATCGAAAAGCCGAGGCTGGAGATAAGCTCCGCCGCGCGCCTGTTGAGGTCTCGCCAGGAGATGACCGAGGGTATCTCGGCCAGAAAGATGTTCTCCGCCACCGTGAGGTCGGTCGCCAACGCCATTTCCTGGTGAATGATGGCAATGCCCTTGTCGAGCGCGTCCATCGGCCCCTTGAACCGTTGCTCGGCGCCGCGAACCTTCACGCTTCCCGATTCCGGGACATATTCGCCACCCAGAACGCGCATCAGCGTCGATTTGCCGGCACCGTTCTCGCCGAGCAGGGCGTGAACCTCACCGCTGCGCAACGCGAAATCCACGCCTTGAAGGGCGCGTACGCCGCCGAAGGATTTCCGGATGCCGGTCAGCTCAACAACAGTTTCCATAGCGTCACATTCTGCCTGTCACGACCAAGCCGCACTCTGCGGCGGCACCGGCGCGAGCCGGCTTCGGAGGTCATTGAATGGATGGCCGGCGGGGACGAAACCGCGCCGGCCACAGGGAGGATCGGGTCTTAGAATACCGCGTCCTTCTTCAGGTACTTGTCGACGTTATCCTTGGTGATCGCGGTCGGCGTCGTGTAGGTGATCTTGGAGATATCGCCGGGCAGCTTGCCATCGAGCGCCTTCTTGGCGAGATCGACGGCCGTGGCGGCGACGAGCGCCGGATCATTGAGACCGGTTGCGCCGTACTTGCCATCCTTGATCGCCTGCAGCGCTTCCTTCTGGCCATCCGCGGCCGCCAGGAACAGGACGTCGCCCGACTTGTTGGCCTGCTCAAGCGCCTTCTGCGCGCCGAGCACCATGGAGTCGTTTTCGCCGAGCACGACGTTGACGTCAGGGTTCGCGGTCAGAAGGTCTTCCATCGCCTTGAGGCCGCCTTCATTGGTCCAGGCGCCCCAACCCTGGCCGACCACCGTGAAGTTGGCACGGCCTTCGTTGCGCAGCTGACCTTCGGTCAGACCTGCCAGCACGCCCAGGCGACGCTCCTGGCCGACTTCATTGCCCTTGTCACCGGAGATCAACGCGATCTTGAGCTCCTTGCCCTTGGTCGCATCGGCGAGCCACTGGCCGACCAGAAGGCCGTTCTGCGAGTTCGAGGACTGGACCAGGGTTACGAAATTGGCCTGCGCGTCGATGGTCGAGTCGATAACGAAGACCTTGACGCCCGCTGCGGTGGCAGCGTTGACGGCCGGAACAAGGCCCTTGCTGTCGCGCGGATTGATGATCAGCGCGCCAATGCCCTGCGCGACCATGTCTTCGACGTCGGCGACCTGCTTGTTGAGATCGTTCTGGCCATCGACGGAGATGACTTCGCAGCCGAGCTCTTCGGCATGCTTCTTCGCCGAGACTTCCTGTGCGGCGAAATACGGCGCGTCCAGCGTCTTCATCGAGATGCCGATCTTGCAATCGGCCGCCTGCGCGGTCGCCATGGCAAGTACCGATGCGGCTGCGCAGAGCGCAAGCGTCATTACAGTCTTTTTCATTTTCGTTTCTCCTCCGGGTGAGCGCCTTCAAGCGCAAGCCATCTCCTGGCTGAAATGTAGCGTAGTTACATGAATTTTTCCCGTCAACATATTTTTTGTTCAATTTCTACGTTTTTGCAGCGCAATATAGCCTAAAAATTTCGCTTGCACGTGTTTTCATATCTATTTATGTAATTCTACTACCAAATGGAGGATGCATGATGATGCGGGAACCAGTCTCAAGCGTTGTCGACACGATCGGCGGCGGAATGAGCGGAAACACCGGGCGCTACGAGAAGCGCCTGAGCGATCTCAACGGGCTTTACGCCGACGAAGCCGCGTTCGAGGCGGCGCTCGAGAAGCTCGGCGACGTCGTCGTCTACGACGTGGAGGATTTTCGCCCGGGAACACATAGCGGCGACCTCATCTACGGCGTCACCCGCATGAGCCCCGGCAAAATCGCAGACGAGTTCTTCCTAACGCGCGGACATATTCACGCCAAGGCGGACCGGCCCGAGATTTACTACGGCCAGAAAGGCCACGGACTGATGCAGCTCGAATCGCCGGCAGGCGAGACGCGCATCGTCGAGATCGCACCGCAGACGATCTGCTACGTGCCCCCCTTCTGGATCCACCGCTCGGTCAATATCGGCAACGAGGATCTGGTGATGGTCTTCGCCTACCCCTCGGATAGCGGCCAGGATTACGGGATCATCGAATCCTCCCGCGGCATGCGCCATCGCGTCGTGAGCGACGGAGCCGACGGCTGGAAACTCATCGAGAACCCCGCCTATCAGGCGCGCAGCGAGGACACGGTTCGCGCGCTGATGAAATCCTACACCTGATCGACAAGAGCTTGCGGAGAATGCCATGACACATCCTATCGACCTCATCGCCGGTCTCGGCGTCGTTCCCGTTATCGCCATCGAGCGCGCCTCGGACGCGGTGGCACTCGCCGACGCGCTGCTCGAAGGCGGATTGCCGGTGGCCGAGATCACCTTCCGAACCGAAGCCGCCGCCGACGTTCTGGCCGCCATGCGCGACGCCCGTCCCGAATTGTGCATCGGCGCAGGCACCATCCTCGACCGGGCCAATCTGAAGAAGGCAATCGCATCCGGTGCCCGTTTCGCCCTGGCGCCGGGGTTCGATCCCGACATCGTCGATGCCGCCAAAACCGAGAACCTGCCTTTCTGCCCGGGGATCATGACGCCGTCCGATCTAACGCTTGCAGCCGCGCGTGGCGTGCGACTGGCGAAGTTCTTCCCGGCCGGCGTCGCAGGCGGCCCGAAGGCGCTGGCGGGCATTTCCGCTCCTTTCGCTCACCTCGGCATCCGCTTCATCCCGACCGGCGGCGTCACCGAGGCGACGATCGGCGAATGGCTGGCGCTGCGCCAGGTCATCGCCGTGGGCGGCACCTGGATCGCCAAGACCGAAGACATTCGTGAAGGCCGTTTCAAGGATATCGCAAAAAATGCGGCGGCCGCCGTCAAGGTCGCCAAGGAAGCTCTGGAGAAGCGCGCGTGAGCACCTACGAACCCGCAACGAGCCCAACGCTTTATTTCATCGGCGTGACGACAGGCAAAAGCTCGATCATGAAGGTCTTTCCCGCCTGGGCGGACTATCTCGGACTGAAGGGCGCCGCGATCAAGGGCATCGATTTCAAGCTGCACGACGATCCCGCAGCCTATCGCAAGGCAGTCGAATTCATCCGCGATGACCCGCTGTCCATGGGCGCGCTCGTCACCACCCACAAGATCGACCTTTTCCACGCCTGCAGGGACATGTTCGACGTGATCGATCCGCATGCGCTGCTGATGGACGAAACCAGCTGCATTTCGAAGCGGGACGGAAAGCTGATCTGCCACGCCAAGGATCCGATTTCATCAGGCCTGTCGATCGACGGCTTCCTCGGCGAAAGCTACTTCACCGATAACGACGCCGACCTGTTCTCGATGGGCGCCGGCGGATCGACGATCGCGCTGACCTGGCACCTAATGCGAAAGAGCCGCGACGGGAACGTGCCGTCGCGTATCATCGTGACCAATCGCAGCCAGCATCGCCTGGACGAAATCAAGCGCATCCACGAGCAGGTCGAGTTCGACGTGCCGGTAGAGTATCTGCTGGCCGAACGCCCTGAAGACAACGACAAGGTTCTCGCCACCCTGAAACCCGGCTCCCTTGTCATCAATGCCACCGGCCTCGGCAAGGACGCGCCCGGCTCCCCCCTGACGGATGCCGCCGTCTTCCCCGAACGCGCCGTCGTCTGGGATCTCAACTACCGCGGCGAGCTCGTCTTTCTCGACCAGGCCCGTCGTCAGCAACTGGAGCGATCGCTGCGCATCGAGGACGGCTGGACCTATTTCATCCACGGCTGGACGCAGGTCATCGCCGAGGTCTTCGACGTCGCGATCCCGACATCGGGTCCTTCGTTCGATCGCATCTCCGAGATCGCCATTCAGGCCGCGGGGAGATGAACATGAACCAACGCATTCTCGTCACACCGCGTTCATTGACGCAGGAGCCTCATCCCGACGTCGAGCGGATGCGCGAGCAAGGCTTCGAGATCGTCTATTCCACCGCGGGCGCGATGCCGAACGAGCAGGAATTGATCGATCTGGTGCCCGGCTGCGTCGGCTGGCTTGCCGGTGTCGAGCCGGTGACCCCGAAAATCATCGAAGCGGCCGCGTCCTTGAAGGTCATCAGCCGCAACGGCGTGGGCGTCGACAATCTCCCGATCGACATGCTCAGGGAGCGTGGCGTGAAGGTCATGATCGCCGAGGGCGCCAATTCCATGGGTGTCGCGGAACTGACGATCGGTTTGATCTTCAGCGCCCTGCGCTCCATTCCGCATTCGGATGCTGGCATCAAGGCCGGTGGCTGGCCACGGTTGCGCGGCGCTGAAATCCATGGCCGCACCGTCGGCATCATCGGCTGCGGCGCGATCGGGCGGGAGGTCGCCCGCATGGTGATCGCGCTCGGCGCGCGCGTTGTCGCTTTCGATCCGGCGCGACCGAATCTCGATCTTCCGTCGAGCGCATTCTCCTATGCAGAGGTCGACGACATCGTTGCCGAGGCCGATATTTTGAGCCTGCACTGCCCCCTACCCCGCGACGGCTCCACCTTCCTCGATCGAGGCCGTATCTTCTCGGCGAAAAAAGGACAGGTTATCGTCAATACGGCACGTGCGCGGCTGGTGGACGAGGACGCCTTGATCGAAGCGCTCGATCTCGGGCAGATCGGCTCCTATGCCACCGACGTCTTCGAGCAGGAGCC
>Ga0307405_10000673_pt1 | contig 13204 bp, 7 predicted proteins | sample 322Cmetagenome_2_FD_203311 | JGI IMG/M metagenome (GOLD analysis project Ga0307405, IMG submission 203311) | Maize rhizosphere microbial communities from greenhouse at UC Davis, California, United States - 322HYB-C-1 | ecosystem: Host-associated > Plants > Roots > Rhizosphere > Soil | place...
CGAACTGGCTGATGATTCCGTCGGCGTGAAAGGGAACAAACATCCTGCGCGCCAGTCGCATCCAGCCGTCGATTTCGGTGTCCGTGACGCTTAGCCTTTTTCGGAAATCGTCCATGTCGAAGCCTCGCACGGAGCTCATGATCCACACCGCCTGGTCGCACACCCACGCCGCCATGACATTGGTATAGGCGTTGTCGTCCAGGCCGCCGCCGGGGTTGTCCGGGTAGCCGGTGTGGTACTCGTCGGGACCCACCACGGCCCGGATATGGAACCTGTCCCCGGCAGGGTCGTACTCGGCCATCGAAGCGAAAAGCCGCGCCACCTCCACGATGATTTCCGCGCCGTGGTGCGTCAGCCAGGCCCGGTCCTGGGTGGCCTCGAAGTACTGCCACGCGTTGTAGGCGACCGTGAGCCCCGAATGGCGTTGCAGGTGGGAGTAGTCCGGCACCCAGCGGCCGGAGCGGGAGTTGAACAGCAGCCTGGGGGTCTCCTCCCGGCCGTCGCTTCCGCTCTGCCACGGAATCAGGGCGCCCGCGAACCCGGCGGCCCTGGCAGCATCCCGTGCTGTTCCCAGCCGCCGCCACCGGTAGTCAAGGAGTGCCCGCGTCACGGCGGGAAGCCTGGATGTCAGGAGGGGCAGGACAAACAGTTCGTCCCAGAAGATGTGGCCCCGGTAGCCCTCGCCGTGCAGGCCGCGGGCGGGGACACCGGCGTCCAGCTCCGCCGTGTGCGCCGAAATGGTCTGGAGCAGGTGGAAGACGTGCAGGTTCAGGATCAGCTGCGACTCGGTGGAGTTGTCGACCTCGATGATGAAGGGCGTCAGCAGCCCGCCCCAGGCCGCCTCGTGGCTGGCCAGCAGCACCTCGAAGCCTCCCCCGGAGCGGTTGAGGACATCAACGGCGGCAGTCCGGGGCGAAGAAATGGCGTGGTCGCGGGAGGTCGCCACTGCCACGGTTTTGGTGACAGTGGCCGGTTCGCCATCCCGCAGCTCCACGTCGAAGCGGTGCACGAACAGTCCGCCAAGCTCTTCGGGCCTTGCCGGATGCAGGCTGGCGGGGACCTCTGTCCTGATGGCTACTGCAATGCCGATCCGGCTCTGGCTCGTCCGGACCAGTACAACCTGGGTGGCTGCGCCGGGCCCGTCATCGCCCCCGGAGACCGTCACCCCTGCCAGGTGCCGGTTGGACAGGAGGGCTTCCACAGGCACGTTCGAGTTGGTGATGTCCGTGTCGCAGCCGCTACGGATGCCCACCGGGCCGCCCCAACCGACGGCTGTCAACGTCATCTCGAGTGCGGCGAGGTGCGGTTCCGCCATGGATACCAGCCGGCGCTGGACCACGTTCAGCCGCCGCCCGGCGTCGTCCTCCAGCACAGCTTCCCGCGTCAGCAGGGCGCGCTTCAGGTCCAGGGTGCGCCGCTCGCTGCGGAGCCGCAGTCCGCCCTCGGACCACCAATTTCCGCCCTCCACACAGAGGTCCAGCGGAAGCCAGTCCGGCATGTTCACCATGTGCTCGTCCTCGGTCTCCTGCCCCTGGATCACGCTGGTGAGCCGGTTGTAGACGCCGGCCAGGTAGGTTCCCGGATAGTGCACATCGTCCTTGCGGTGTTCGGGGGCCGCCCCCCGCGTGGCCATATAGCCGTTACCCAGCGTGGTCAGGGCCTCCCGGTGGCCTTCGTGCGCGGGGTCGAATCCCTCATAAACCAGTTGCCAAGGGTCCGCGATGACCAGGCCGAGGTCCAGTTCACTGACGTCTTCAAGGACGACGTCGGCGCCCGCGGCTTCCAGCTCGGCCCGGTGCCCGGCCCGGTCAATCCCAACAACCAGGCCGAAACCGCCGCGGTGGCCGGCCGCCACGCCGGCAACGGCATCCTCGATGACCACCGCCCGTTCCGGCTCCACTTTAAGTTCCCTGATGGCGTGGAGGAACAAGGCGGGGTCGGGTTTGCCGGCGAGTCCCAGCTGCGCTGCGGTGTTCCCATCGACTACGACGTCGAAGGCGTCCTTAAGGCCCGCGGCTGCCAGCACCGCGTGGGCGTTTCGGCTGGCAGTTGCCAGGGCCACCGGGACCTGCCCTGCCCTGAGCCGTTCAAGCAGGGCCTGCGTCCCCGGAAAAACGGGGACGGGCCTGAGGCCCAGCAGCTTTTCGAAGATTCCGTTTTTGCGTGCGCCCAGCCCCCCCGCCGTCCACTCCGCCGGGCCGTCCTCGGGGCCGCCTGCCGGCACTTTAACTCCGCGCGAGTGCAGGAACGACGCCACTCCATCCTCCCTCGTGCGGCCGTCCACATAGCGCAGATAGTCGGCGTCCGTGAAGGGGTCCCGCCGTGCAGCCTGCGGAATCCGGGGGTCCTGGAGGACGTCGTCGAACAGTTCCTTCCATGCTGCGGCGTGCAGTTCCGCGGTGTCCGTGACCACACCGTCAAGGTCGAAAACCACGGCGTCAACCGGGGCCAGCGCGGCGGCAGCGGTTGGCGACTCAGTCATGGCTCAGTCCTACCAGCGCTTGCCCGGCCTGCCCAGTGACATTGGACCCGTCTTCCGCTGCCGGCGGGACGCTCTGCGGCCGCCTATCCTGCTGGCTACCCGGCGACCAAGCTGTCCAGCGTGACGAAGCCGTACCCGGCCTGGCGCATCCTCTCGATCATCTGCGGCAGGGCGTCAGCGTCCAGGGTGGAGCCGTCGTCCGGGTTCGACCCGATATGCATCAGGACGATTTCGCCGGGTTGCAGGGCGGCGAGCGCACGGTCCGCTACTTGCTGCGCGGTGACGCCGCCGCTGGTTCCTTTCCAGCCGAGCGTGTCCACGGACCAGCGCACCGGCACATAGCCCAGGTTGTTCACGGCGGCGATGGTGCGCGCATCACGGGCACCGAACGGGAAGCGGAACAGCGGCCGGGGATCCGCTCCGGCGGCAATGATTGCCTGCTCCGCCGCGCGGACCTGGTCCCCGATTCCGGCGTCCGGCAGGCCGGTGAAGTCCGGGTGGGTCTGGGAGTGGTTGCCCACGCGGTGTCCGCCGGCAACGATGGCTGCCACCCCGGCAGGATTGGCCGCGGCCCACGCGCCGGTCAGGAAAAACGTCCCGCGTACTCCGGCACCCGCCAGGGTCTGCAGGATCGAAGGGAGGGCGGCCGAGTTGGCACCGGCGTCGAAGGTCAATGCCACAGAAGGACCGGCGCCCTGGACCACATCTACATCCTGGCCGGCCAGGCTAAGGGGAAACGGGGCAACCGGCGGCGGCTCCTGCGGTGCCGGCAGGGTTTCCGGCGGCGGCGTAGGGCCGGGGGCAACAGGAACCGGGGCAGTCGTTTCGCCCGGAGCGTCGGAGGCCTGACTTGTTTCAGGGGACTGGGACTCCGACGGCAGGGGCTCCGACGACGGGCTTTGTGACGGCGCCGGGGCGGCCTGCGTCGAAGGCGGCGAAGTGGAGGACCCCTGGCTTTCCGTCGGCTGGGCAGTTTGCGGGCCCGCTTCCCACGGCGCACCGGACAAGATCACGGCCAGCACCACCGCGGCGACGGCAACGGCCGCCACAAGGGCCGCCGCCAGCAGGCGGCGGCGGTTGCGCGGTTCGGGGGGCGGTTCGAGGGGCGCTTCGCCAGCCATGTTCAACCATGACAGCCGGGGCCGGCCCTGCCTAGGGCTGAAGGGCCCGGCGTGCACGACCCCGCGTCGCATCAAGGACCTATTCCCCTACCTCCACAGTCCGGGCCACCGGACGCCGCTTGTTCCTGAGTACATATTGGCGTGAATACATCAGAGGATGTACTTTGAGGGCATGGAAACGCTCACTCAGGCACCTGTGCTGGCCCGGTTCGGCTACGCGGTCTCGGACCCTACCCGCGCCCGGATCCTGCTGGCCCTCTCCGACGCCCCGTCCTACCCCTCGGATCTGGCGGACTCCCTCGGGGTGTCCCGGCAGAGCATGTCCAACCACCTGACGTGCCTTCGCGGCTGCGGCCTGGTTGTTGCCGTTCCCGACGGACGGCGAAGCCGGTATGAACTCGCGGACGCCCGGCTGGGCCACGCGATCAAGGACCTGATAGGCGTGGTCCTCGCGTTGGACCCCGCCTGCTGCGCCCCGGACGGGGAGTGCTTCGCATGACGGCGCTGCTTAGCGCACCAAGCCCGGAACGCCGTGCCGTATTGAGCCTGAGGATCCGGCTGTTCGCGGCCGCGACCATCACCTACAACCTCATTGAAGCCGTTGTGGCGCTCTGGGCGGGAGGAGTCGCTCACTCTTCGGCGCTGATCGGCTTCGGCCTGGACTCGGTCATTGAGGTGAGCTCCGCCCTGGCGTTGTCCTGGCAGTTTTCCGCCAAAGACCCGGAACGGCGCGAGCACCTGACACTGCGGATCATCGCCGTCTCCTTCTTCGCCCTCGCCGCGTTCGTGACCGTGGATGCAGTCCGCGCCCTGACTGGTGGGGAAGAGGCGCAGCATTCGACGCCGGGCATCGTGATCGCGGCGCTGAGCCTGGCGATCATGCCTGTGCTGTCCTGGGCACAGCGCCGCGCCGGCCGGGAACTCGGTTCCCGGACAGCCGTGGCCGATTCCAAACAGACGCTGCTGTGCACCTACCTTTCCGCCGTCCTGCTGGTCGGGTTGGTCCTGAACAGCGCCCTGGGCTGGTGGTGGGCCGACGCCGGAGCCGCTTTGGTCATCGCCGGTATCGCGGTCCGGGAGGGCATCAATGCCTGGCGGGGCGAAGCCTGCTGCGCCGGGTGCGCATCGGACAACAAACCCGCACCTGTCGTCGTGGCCCTCGGGACGAAACCGGCTGATCGATGAGCGAGGCCGGAACTGCGCGGAAGGTGCGTCTTGCGATCTGGACGATCCTCGCGGTCCTCGTCGGCGCCGGGGTGATCTGGTACGCGGTGCTCACCGCCAACAAACCCGCGCCCGCCGCCCCTCTGGCGGCCGCCGACGCCCAGCTCGTCAGGGACGATAGCCATCGGGTCACGAACCCGGCCACGGAGAAGGCCCGGCTGGTGGAGTTTCTGGATTTCGAATGTGAGGCATGCCGGGCGGCCGTGCCCCTGGCGGAGGAGCTGAAAGAGGACTACGGGGACAGGATCACCTTTGTTCACCGTTACTTCCCCCTGCCCGGACACCGGAACTCCGGCACCGCAGCCCTCGCAGTGGAAGCCGCCGCTCAGCAGGGCAAGTACGAGCAGATGGCGGCCAAGCTTTTCGAAACCCAGCCGCAATGGGGCGAAAAGCAGGACTCCCAGGCTGCCGTGTTCAGAACCTTCGCCGAGGAACTCGGCCTGGACATGGCCACGTACGACGAAGCCGTGGCTGCCGAAGCAACCCGGGAACGGATCCGCAAGGACATCGCCGACGGAAAAGCCCTGGGCGTTACCGGCACGCCCACCTTCTTTCTCGACGGACAGAAGCTCACACTGGACAGCGAAGCCCAGTTCCGCCAGCTGCTCGAGGACACCACGCGTTAGCCGCTTCACAGGCGGTCATGACACCGCGGCACATCAGGGACCTATTCCCCTAGCTCCGCAGCCCGGGTTGAATGGAGTGTTAGCCATAGGTGCGCCCCTCCAAGGGTGACCATCCGGGGGTGCCCTGGCGTATTAGCCAACCAACGTGCCAGCTGACCAGACGAAAGCGGGCCTGCCTGTGAAACTTGTGTTCCGGTATCCGCTCGTGACGGGCACGGTCCTGGCCCTCGCCGCTGTCGCCGTCCTGCTGATGTCCGGCCAGCCGGCGATCGCCCAGCTCGCTGCGAGCGGCTATGCCCTCGCCGTGGCGGCGTACCTGTCCGTCGGCATGATTCGAAGGCTGCGCAGCGGGCACTGGGGCATTGACATCCTGGCCGTGACGGCGATTGTCAGCACCGTGCTGGTGGGCGAGTTCATCGCGTCCATGATCATCGTGCTCATGATGGCCGGCGGCACTGCGCTCGAAGACTTCGCGGCGGGCAGGGCGAAGAGCGAACTCAGCGCCCTGCTGGCGCGCGTCCCGCAGACAGCCCACCGGGAGCGGAACGGCGCCGCCGGAAACGGCACTAGCCCTAACGGCAATGCCAACAACGGCACAGCGGAAAACGGCGCCCACGAGGACGTGGCGGCCACGGACGTCCGCGTGGGAGACATCCTGCTGGTCAAACCCGGTGAGGTGGTGCCGCTGGACGGCGTGCTGCTTTCCGACGCCGGCACGTTCGATGAATCGTCCCTCACCGGCGAAAGCCTGCCGGTGGAACGCTCGGCCGGCGACGGCATCATGAGCGGCTCCCTCAACGGCGAGGCGGCCGTCCGCATGCGCGTCACGGCCGTCATGGAGGATTCCCAGTACAGCCGGATCGTGGCGCTCGTGAAGGAGGCGTCGGAGAGCCGTGCCCCCATGGTGCGCCTGGCCGACCGCTACGCCATCCCCTTCACCGCGTTCGCCTACGCACTGGGCGCCATCGCCTGGATCGTCAGCGGCAGCCCCACCCGCTTCGCCGAAGTCCTGGTGGTGGCCACTCCGTGCCCGCTGCTCATCGCGGCGCCGGTGGCATTCCTGGGCGGCATGAGCCAGGCGGCCAAGTCCGGCATCATCGTCAAGTACGCGGGGGTCCTGGAACAGCTCGGCAAGGTGCGCACCGCTGCCTTCGACAAGACCGGAACACTGACGTACGGCCGGCCTTCGCTGGTGGCCATCGTGACGGCTGACTCCATGGGCCAGGATGAACTGCTCCGGCTGGCGGGCTCCGCGGAGCAGTACTCCTCGCATGTCCTGGCCGCCTCCGTCATGGAGGCCGCCACCTCCCGCGAGCTCCGCTTCGAGGCGGCCAGCGAGGCGCTGGAACATGCCACCCATGGGGTGCGCGCCGTGTTCGACGGGCGGGAAGTGGTGGTGGGCAAGCCCTCCTTCGTGGCCGGATATGCGCCCGGAGTGGTGGAAACGAACCTGCAAAGCGGCCAGCTGGCCATCTACGTGGGAGTTGGCGGCGTGTACGTCGGAGCCCTGGTAATGAGCGACCCGCTGCGCGCCGAGGCGCGCCGGACGCTGGCTGAGCTCTCGGATTTGGGGGTCACCGAAACGGTGATGCTGACCGGCGACGCCCTTGCCACGGCCAAGCACATCGCGGCCGAAGTGGGGCTCACGGACGTGCGCGCCGAGTGTCTTCCGCCGGACAAAGTGGAAGCGGTAAAGTCCCTGAAGCGCCGTCCCGTGATGATGGTGGGTGACGGCGTCAACGACGCCCCCGTCCTGGCGGTTGCCGACGTCGGAATCGCCATGGGTGCGCGCGGTTCCACCGCGGCGGGCGAGTCTGCCGACGTCGTGATCATCCTTGACGATCTGTCCAAGGCGGCGCATGCGGTGCGGATCGGGCAGCGCACCGTCCGGGTGGCGATGGAAAGCATCTGGATCGGCATAGTGCTGAGCGTGGGGCTCATGCTGGCGGCCGCGGCGGGCTACGTGCCGGCCATCGCCGGCGCCCTGTCGCAGGAGCTGGTGGACCTGGCTACCATCCTCAATGCGCTGCGCGCGCTGAGCCCGGGCCGGCACACGGCACCGCCCAAAGGTCAGGCTGAGGCCTCCACGTCAGCGATCACCCGCACGGTCTTGAGGTAGCTGTCCGGGTTCAGCGAGATTGAATCGATGCCTTCGCCCACCAGGAAGGCCGCGAAGTCCGGATGGTTGCTCGGCCCCTGGCCGCAGATTCCAATCTTGATTCCCGCTGCGTGCGCCTTGCGGATGGCTTCGCTGATCATGGCCGTAACGGCCTCGTCCCGTTCGTCGAACAGGGCGGCCAGCTGCTCGGAATCCCGGTCCACGCCCAGGACCAGCTGCGTGAGGTCGTTGGAGCCGATGGAGAAGCCGTCGAATTTGGGGGCGAACTTCTCGGCCAGGACCACGTTGGAGGGGATCTCGCACATCATGTACACCTGCAGGCCGTTTTCGCCGCGCACCAGGCCGTTGTCGGCCATGACGGCCAGCACGCGGTCCGCTTCGTCCGGGGTGCGGCAGAACGGGACCATCACAACCACGTTGCTGAAGCCGATGGTTTCGCGCACCCGTTTGAGGGCGGCGCATTCCAGCGCGAAACCCTCCCGGTAGCGCTCGTCGTAGTACCGGGAGGCGCCGCGGAAGCCCAGCATGGGGTTCTCTTCAGGCTGTTCGAAGGAGCTGCCGCCGATCAGGTGTGCGTACTCGTTGGTCTTGAAGTCGCTGAGCCTGACGATCACCGGATGCGGATGGTACGGCGCCGCGATCTTGGCGATGCCCAGTGCCAGCGCCTCCACGAAGTACTCGCGCGGGTCCGCGTAGCCGCTGGTCAGCTCCTTGATCTGCCGGGCTTCGTCTGCGTCCGTGACCCGCTCCGGATGAACCAGCGCCATCGGATGGACCCGGATCAGGTTGCTGATGATGAACTCCATCCGGGCCAGTCCAACCCCCGCCGCCGGCAGTCGCCACCACTGGAAGGCGGCTCCGGGGCTGGCGATGTTCACCATCATGGCGGTGCGGGTGGCGGGAAGGGCGCCCAGGTCCACCTCCTCGGTGTCGAACGGGACCGTGCCCTCGTACACCCGGCCCAGGTCCCCTTCCGCGCAGCTCAGCGTCACGGCCTGGCCCTCGCCCAGGACGCTGGTTGCGTTTGCGGTGCCGACGACGGCGGGAACCCCCAGTTCGCGGCTCACGATGGCCGCGTGGCTGGTGGTCCCGCCATGGTCCGTGACGATCCCCGAGGCCCGCTTCATCACCGGCACCCAGTCGGGGTCCGTCATTTCGGTGACCAGGATGGCGCCGTCGCGGAAGGTGTCGATATCCCGGGTGCTCCGGATGACACACGCCGTGCCCTGCGCGATGGAATCCCCGATCGCGGCACCGGAGGCCAGGACCTTTCCCGTGCCGCGGAGGTGGTGGATGGTGAAGCGCGTCCCGCTCTTTCGCGCCTGGACGGTTTCCGGCCGCGCCTGCACCATGAACAGTTCCCCGGTGGCGCCGTCGCGGGCCCACTCCATGTCCATGGGACGGCCGTAGTGCTCCTCCACAGTCACCGCCCAGCGCGCCAGGTCCAGGATTTCGCCGTCGTCCAGCACGAACGAGCTCCGCTCCTCCGCGGATGTGTCCACCGTCCGCGTCCGCGCGTGGCCGCCGCGGCTGTAGACCATCTTCCGGGTCTTGGAGCCGAGGGTCTTTTCGATGATCGGGGCCAGGCCCTTGTCCGGCAGCAGCGGCTTGAACACCACGTACTTGTCCGGGTTGATGCTGCCCTGGACCACGGTTTCGCCCAGGCCCCAGGCCGCGCTGATCACGGCCGCGCGGGGGAAGCCCGAATCAGTGTCGATGGAGAACATCACTCCGGAGGCGCCGACGTCGGACCTCACCATCCGCTGCACCCCGATGGAAAGTGCCACATCAAGGTGCTCGAATCCCTTCACCTCCCGGTAACTGATGGCGCGGTCAGTGAACAGCGATGCGTAGCAGCGCCGGCAGGCGTCAAGGAGTTCACGTTCACCCGAAATATTCAGGAACGTCTCCTGCTGCCCTGCGAAGCTGGCGTCCGGGAGGTCCTCCGCGGTGGCGCTGCTGCGGACGGCAACGGACAGCCGGTCCAGTCCCGCCCGCTCGGCCAGCGTGCGGTAGTGGCTGCGGATGGACTCGGCGATGTCCTCCGGGAATTCGCTGGCCAGGAACAGCTCACGGATGGCCTCGCCCGTGGCCCGCAGCGACGTCTTGCCGGCACGATACTCCGCGATCCGGGCCCGCATGGCTGAGTCGATGCCGTTGGCTTCGATGAAGGTGCGGTAGGCGGCGGCCGTGGTGGCAAAGCCGTCCGGCACGCGCACTCCGCGGGACTTGAGCGAGCGGGTCATCTCCCCCAGCGACGCGTTCTTACCGCCCACCTGGGGCACATGCTCCATCCCGATTTCGTCGAACCACACCACATGGCTTTCAGTCATGGCTGCTCCCGCTGCTTGGTCCTCCATGGATTGATCCTCGTTTGCCTGGCCGTCGCGGGTCAGAGGCTTTGGACCTCACCTGCCGGTGCACGGCCGGCGCAGCCGCAAGCGGGGCGGTCGGCGGGGCCGCAAGCAGCGCCGGAGCGGCAGTGCCGTTCCTGCGGTGCCGGGCCTCCTTGTACAGCCAGTCTGCGACGATGACGGCGGGAATCGCGGCGAGCGCTACGGCCAGGCCCCCGGGCGACGGCGGGGCGTGGCCCAGCAGGGTGGCCAGCGGCCCGAGGAACAGGAACACCGCCAGCAGCCCCAGCTCGGCCAGTACCGCCCAGAGCAGCAGCCGGTTACTGAACCAGCCGAGCCGCCACGGCGGAACGGAAGCGCTGCGGCAGGCGAAGGCGTTGGCAAGCTGGGCCAGGACCACTGTGGTGAAAGCGGCACCCGAGGCGGCCATCAGGACGTCTGCCGCCGGAAGCTCCGCGCCCGGGCGCCATCCCGCACCCAGGAGCACGGCAGTGTAGGCGGTCATTTCGAAGACGGCTTCCACCGGACCCAGCAGCCCGAACACCCGGAACATCAAGGCACGGTCCATCAGGTGCCTCCGCTCCGGCGGCCGTTTGAGCGTTCCTTTGCTGGGGGCTTCGCTGCCCAGGGCCAGCGCCGGGAGCAGGTCGGTGCCGATGTCGAGGGCGAGGATCTGCAGCACGCTCAGGGCCAGCGGGAACCGGCCGCCGGAGAGGGCCCAGATCACGAACGGGGTGAGCTCGGCGACGTTGTCCGTCAAATGGTAGGTCAGGAACCGCCGGATATTCGCGTACGTGGCACGCCCCTGCTCCACTGCGGCGATGATCGTGGCGAAGTCGTCATCCAGGAGCACCAGGTCCGCCGCCTCGCGGGCTACGTCCGTGCCGCTCAACCCCATGGCCACGCCGATATCGGCCTGCTGGAGCGCCGGGCCGTCGTTGACGCCGTCGCCGGTCATCGCCACCACGTGGCCCCTGAGCTGGAGCAGGCGGGCCACCCGGAGTTTTTGTTCAGGCGTGACCCGGCTGACCACCACGCCGTCGCGGTCCAGCAGGGCGGTCAGGACGGCGTCGTCCTCCGGCAGTGTGTGTCCCTCCAGCACCAGCTCGGGTGACCCGATCAGTCCGGTTTCCCGGGCGATGGCGGCCGCGGTGAAGGCGTGGTCGCCGGTGACCATGGCCACCTTGATCCCCGCCTCGCGGGCGGCTTCGAGCGCCAGGCGGACTTCGGCCCGGGGCGGGTCGTGGAGGCCGATCAGCCCCAGCAGCGTCAGCCCGGTCTCGACATCCTCGAGCTTGAAGCTGGCCCCGGGCAGCCCGGGCAGGCTTCGCTCGGCCACGGCCAGTACCCGCAGGCCGTGGGAGGCCATCTGGTCCACCATGTGCAGGGCCCGGTCCGCGCCGTCCCCGCCACACAGCGGAATCACGGACTCCGGCGCACCCTTGACGAAGAGCGTGGTGCCGACGATCGCCGACTCCCGCAGCCTGCGGGGATCGAAGGCGAAGCGGTGCGACACCACGGGATCATCGGGCGGCTGCCCCGGGCCCGCCAGCCGGGCGGCGAGCGCATCAATGGCAGCCTCCATCGGGTCGCCCTCGGCGATCCACTGCCCCTCGTGGAGCACCGCGCGCCCCGCCGAGGCGGCCCGCGCAGCGGTGCTGAGGTGCCGGGCTTCCCCCGCTCCCGCCCCGGTGACCTCGGCCTGTGGCCCGTAGCCGGCGCCGATGATGCTGAGCAGCCCCGCCGGGGTCCAGACCTCGACGGCGTTCATCCTGTTTTGAGTGAGCGTGCCGGTCTTGTCCGTGCAAATGAACGTGGTGGAGCCGAGGGTTTCCACCGCTTCCAGGTTCCGGACCAGTGCGTTGCGCTGTGCCATCCGCTGCGCCCCGACCGCCAGGGAAAGCGTCACGGTGGGCAGCAGGCCTTCGGGCACGAGGGCAACCGCCACTCCGATCGCGAAGAGGAAGGCGTCACGCCAGGAAATACCCACCAGCAGCGAGAGCACAAAAAACAGCACGCCGATCCCCAGCGCCACGGCCGCGACAAGACGGACAATCCGCTGCAGTTCCCGCGCCAGCGGGCTGGTCGGCGCCTCGACCTTCCCTGACAGTGCCGCTATCTCCGCAAGGCGGGTGGCGCCGCCGGTGCCCGTGACGGTTCCCTCCGCCTCGCCGTTGACCAGGAATGTCCCGCCGAGCACGGAGTCTCCCGGGGCCTTGGCTACGGCTTCACTTTCACCAGTGAGCATGGACTCGTCCACCGAGCAGCCGGCGGCAAGCACCAGCCGGAGATCGGCCGGGACCCTGTCACCGGCCACCAGCACCACCACGTCGTCGGGCACGAGCTCAGTGGTGTGGACTTTCACAATGCGCCTGTCGCGGCGGACTGAAACCATGGCCGGGAGCAGCTCGCGAAGCTTGGAGGCAGCCCGTTGTGCACGCTCCTGCTGGATATAGGCGAACAGGCCGTTGACCAGGATCACCACGACGATTGCCACGGCCAGCTGGGGCATGCCGGCCACGTAGGCGAGCCCGGCCGCGACCCAAAGCATGACGGCGAAGAAGTGGGTTAGTTCAGCCAGGAGTTTGCGCCAGCGCGGGACCGGGTGAGCCTCCGGCAGCCGGTTCGGCCCGACCTGCCGCAGCCGGAGGGCAGCCTCCTCGGAGCTGAGGCCGGCAGCCTGCGGCAACGCACCAGCACCTGAGCCGGCGCCAGAAATCACGGCTGCGGCCCGCTGTTCACGGGCAGCGCCGTACACAAGAGACTACGGCCCTGAGAGGGAACCCCATGGGTCGAGGATGGGGCCTAGGAGGTCAGGCTCCTAGGGTCAAAAGTCACCACTGCCCTGATTCGGCGCCGGCAGGTCCAGCGCCAGTGCGCGAAGGTACGCACCGAACCCCTGCGGGGCGCGGGCATGCGTGCGGCCTGAGGTCAGCACCCGGATAGTGTCGGTGGCCAACACCGTGTACGCGTGCCGGCGCAGGTTCTCCACCAGGACCCGGTCCTCGTGCACGCGCATCCGGGGAAACCCGCCAGCTGCAAGGTAGGCAGAGGCGCGGACGCCGAAGTTCGCACCATAGATGTGCGGGTGGTCCTCCGTGAACGGGTGGCGCGCCAGCCACCGGCGCAGGATCGCGGGGTCCGTGCCCGCGGGATCCGGCTCCACGGATCCCAGGACGGCGTCCGCCCCGGCATCGGCCAGGTCAACCTGGCGCACCAGCCAATTCAGCGGAACGGCGGAGTCCGCATCGGTATTGGCCAGCCAGACACGGCCCGCA
>Ga0307405_10000674_pt1 | contig 13199 bp, 9 predicted proteins | sample 322Cmetagenome_2_FD_203311 | JGI IMG/M metagenome (GOLD analysis project Ga0307405, IMG submission 203311) | Maize rhizosphere microbial communities from greenhouse at UC Davis, California, United States - 322HYB-C-1 | ecosystem: Host-associated > Plants > Roots > Rhizosphere > Soil | place...
CGCGATTCCCACGGCCCAAGGATCCGGGTGTTGCGAGGAAACCGACGAGCGCTACGGCGGCGCTTGCGCGCGGAACTCGCCGGCGGCGAGCGCGCGGAGGAACGGAATCGCTTGCGCCAGCGCAACGTCGACCGCTTGCGCGGGAAGCGGAGGGCTCGCGCCGTCGAGCAGCGCGCGGGCGATCTCGGGGATGGCGTCGCGCACGTCGGTGTTGCCTCCGGCGGCGGCGAGCGCGGCGCGGCACCACGCCGCACCGACGTCGCGCGCCGCCGGGTCGGGTTGCATCAGCCGCAGGTGCGCGGCGCCCGCGAGCCCCATCAAACGCCCGGTCTGGAAGTCGTGCTCGCCGGCGAGCTTCAGCGCCGCGTGCAGCGACGCGGCCGCCGCGCGAGCGTCACCGCCCGCGGCCTCCGCACGCGCGAGATGCAGCATGACGAAGCATTCGAGATGCACCTGCCCGAGCTCGCGCGCCATGGCGAGCGCGCGGCGGTAGTGCGCCCGCGCCTCGTCGAAGTCGCCCAGCTTCGCGATCGCCTGGGCGACATCGTCCAGCGCGTCGGCCATCGCCCCGCGGTTGGACGAGCGCTCGGCGAGCGCGAGACTCGAGCGCGCGTGCGCGAGTGCGCCGGCGTGGTCGCCGCGCCGGCGCGCGAGGACGCCGAGGCTCGACAGCACCATCGCCTGGCCGCGCACGTCGTCGCGTTCGCGGAAGCGCTCCAATGCGGTATCGAAGCAGCGCTGCGCGGAAGCGAACTCGCCGAGCTCGAGGTCGCAATAGCCGACGTTGTGAACGGCCGTCGGTGCGTCGAACGTGTAGCCGCCCGCCTCGACGATCGAGGCACTGGCGAGGAAGGCGGCGCGCGCCGCCGGCATGTCGCCGCGGCGGAACTGGACCACGCCGCATTCGTTCGCGATCTGCGCCTCGGCGATCGCGTCGTTCGCCTCGCGCGCCGCCGCGGTGCCCGCCGCGAAGTGCGCGAGCGCGGCGTCGAAATTGCCGGCCTCGCGCTCGATCAGGCCGCACAGCTTGTGGAGCTCGGCGCGTTCGTCGGCATCGTCCGCGATCGCGAGCGCGTCGGCGAGGCGTGTCCTGAACGTGAGCGCCCTCGCGGCGTCACCGCGGCGCCAGTGGCCGTTCGCGGCCGCGATCAGGAGGCGCGTCTGCGCGGCGCGCGCTGCATCGCCGCCGAGCGTCGCGCACGCGTCGAGCGCGACATCGAACGTCCGCGTCCACTCTTCGTACAGCCCCAGGCGATCGAGGATCACGCACAGCGGACGCGCGGCCCCGCACTGCGCCTGCGCATCGCCGTCTTCGACTGCGCCCTGCCAGGCGGCGCGGAGGTTGTCCAGGTCCTCCTCGAGCAGCTGCCGCACGCGCAGGTGGTCGGCGCCATAGAGCGCGAGCCGCTGGCCGCCGAGCAGGCGCAGGTAGTACGAGCGATGCCGCGCGCGCGTCGCCGACCGCGCGCCGCGCGACAGCGCGAGCTTCTCGGCCGCGAACATGCGCACGAGCGGATGCAGCGAGAAGCGCGCGTCGGCGCCGCGCCGCAGCAGCGCCTTGTCGACCAGCGCCGAGAGCACGCGCAACGACGCCTTCGCCACCTGCGTCGCCGCCTCGCGCGTGAACCCGCCGCGGAATTCGGACAGCGCCGCCAGCACCTCCTGCTGCTCGGGGGTCAGGAGCTGCCAGGAGAACTCGACGACGGCGCGAAGGCTGCGCTGCCGATCGGGTCGGTTGCGCTGCTGGCCGGGTCCGAGCGCGAGCCCGCGCTCGAGCTCCTTCGCGATCTCGGCACAGGGGATCGTGCGCACCCACGCGGCGGCGAGCTCGATGCCGAGCGGCAGGCCGTCGACCTGCGCGCAGATCGCGAGCATGTGCGGCAGCTCGGCCGCCGGCGAGAAGCCGAGGTACGCCTGACGCGCGCGCTGGGAAAAGAGATCGATCGCCGGCAGCGACGCCGCGTCGCCTCCTCGCTCGCCCGCGTCGGCGTGGGCGAGCCCCTCGACCGCGTAGACCCATTCCTCCTGCACGCCGAGCGTTTCGCGCGACGTGACGACGATGCGAACGCGCGGCGCCTCGCGCAACAGCGCGAGCAGGAGGTCGACCGGGTCGTTCGCCTGGTCACCGGCATCGCCGAGGAGCTGCTCGACGTTGTCGACGATCAGCAGGCGCTCCTGACCGCGCAACGTCTCGATCAGCACGTCGCGCGCATGCGCACGCGGCGGGACGACGACGCCGAGCGCACGCGCCATCGAATCGGCCACCGCGTCGGAGCGCTCGACGCCTTCCAGCGTCACCCAGCTGACGCCATGCGCGAACCGCTCCGCGACCTGTCTCGCGAGCGCATCCGCGAGTCGCGTCTTGCCGACGCCGCCGAGGCCGTGCAGCGTGACGAGGCGGCACGCCGGATCGTCGAGCAGGCGCGCGAGCTCGGCGAGCTCCTCGAGGCGCCCGACGAACGATGTCGATGCCGCCGGCGAGCCGGTCACGTGGCGTCCCCGCTCGGGCCGGTGCGCCGCGGCCGACGCAACCGCCGGCGCCATCGCGACCGGGCGATCGCCAACCGCGGCAAGCAACGCGCGCGTCTGCGGCGCGGGCGCCCGTCCTTCGACGACGGCCAGCGCCCGCTCGCACAGCTCGTACTGCGCGAGGGCGCTGTCGCCGCGGCCGCTCGCGAGGTAGGCGCGGATCAGCCACTGGTGCGCGCGCTCGGCCGCCGGGTCGAGCGCCAGCCACTGTTGCGCCGAGGCGACAGCGGCGTCGCACGCTGCGGCGCGGTCGGCTTCCGGGCCCTGGTCCGCGCCATCGAGTCTTGCGCCGATCAACCGGTCGAACGCGTCGTAGGCGAGGCGCTTCAGCCGCGCGCGCTCGCGATCGAGCCAGTCGTCGAATTCGGGCGTGGCGTCGGCGTCGAACCCGTGCAACAGGTGCCCGCCGTACAGCGCTAGCGCCTGCTCGAGTTCCACGGCCGTGCCCGCGCGTGCCCCTCGCTCGAACTGCTGCACGTCGGTCGACAGCATGCCGCCGTCGCCGATCGACAGCGTTTCGCGCTCGATCGACAGGCAGCTCGAAAGCGACTCGGGCAGCCGGAACAGCGTTGCGCGCAGGCTCGCGCGGGCCGCTTCGGCATCGCGGCTGCCCCACAGCAATGCCGCGAGGGCGCGTCGCGTGTGCTTCCTCCGATCCAGCGCGAGGAAGGCGAAGAGCGCGAACGACTTCCTCGACGGGCAGCTGACCGGTCCGCCGGCATCGTGGGCGACGGCCTGGCCCAGCAGCGAGAGGCGAACCGGTCCTGCCATAGGACGACGATTGTAGAGGCGTGTCCGCGCACCGGTCGCCGCACGCCGCCCCGCGGTGCCGCGCGTGGCAGCGCCGGCCGCGCGGGCAGCCTGGCGCGCGGCGAGCGCGCACAGGGTCGCGGTCACGGCGAGTGTCACTGCGAGCCCGCCGCCGTGTCGACGACGGTGACCGACCGCGACCACTGCTGCGTGTCGACGATTCGTCCGCGGACGCGCACGCTCGCTTCGAGCTCGGCGCGTGCCGGTCCCGGCACGAACCGGTCCTTGCCCTGCGTGTGCAGCGTCAGCGGATAGCGTTCGCGCGCGCCGGTGCAGCGCTCGATCGCATGGCCCTGCGCGATCGCCGAGCCCTGCAGGAGGGTGACGTTCACCACGAGCGAAGCGTCCGCTTCGCAGAGCGCGATGACCGTCGCGTCGAGGCTGCGCGGGCCGGTCAGCGCGACGACCGGATCGATGTTCATCGTGAACGATGGCACGGCGATCGGCGTGCGGTGGTCGCCGAACGTGCCGTCGCCGAGGATGCCGCTGCCGCCCGCGCCCCAGCAGAACGGCTGGCCGGCGGCATCGATCGCGCAGCTCGCGAGCCCCGAGGCGCCGACCGCCGTCAGGTTGGCGAGCGAAGGGATCTGCGTGGCCGTGAGATGGTCGGTCGTCGTGCCGTCGCCGAGCTGTCCGAAGTCGTTGTCGCCCCAGCACGCGGCACGGCCGCTGGTGCGCACGCCGCACGTGTGGAACGCGCCGACCGCCAGCGCCGCCACCGGGCCCGCACCCGTCGCGGTGAAGGGAATCTGCCGGTTGGTGGTCGTGCCGTCGCCAAGCTGGCCGGCGGCGTTGCCCCCGGTGCATGCGACCGCTCCGTTGGCGCGAACCACGCATGCGTGGTTGGCCGCGGCGACGGTGACGACTTCGGACGTCGACATGTTCCGTGGCGACGTCTGCGGCGTCGTCGTCGAATTGATGCCGAGCTGGCCGACGTCGTTGCGGCCCCAGCACGCGACGTCACCGCTGACCAGCCGCGCGCAGGTATTGACCGCCGCGGCGGCGATGGCCACGACGCCTCGAAGCGGCGTCGGCGTCGGCGTGTTGAGCAGCGGTGTGCGAGGCGTGGCGCTGTCGGTGGTCGACAGGTTGCCGAGCTGGCCGTGCTGGTTGTCGCCCCAGCACAGCATGCCGCCGCCGGCGCGGAGCACGCACGTATGCACCGAGCCCGCAGCGACCGCCATCACGTCACCGACGTTCGGCACGGTCACGGCGGCGAGCCGCGGGGTGATGGTCGTTCCGTCGCCGACCTGGCCGTTGTCGTTGCGTCCCCAGCAGCGCACGGAGCCGTCGGCGATGCGTGCGCAGCCGTGCCCGCTGCCGACGGCGATATGCGTTGCATTGGCGACGCCCGCGACGGCGACCGGACGGCCGGTCGACACCGTCGTGCCGTCGCCGAGCCCGCCGGTCCCGTTGCCGCCCCAGCACGCGACCGTGCCGTCGCCGCGCAGCGCGCAGGCGTGGCCGTTCATCGCAATGGCCGTTGCGCCGATGCCGCCGGTGATGCCCGTGACCGCGACCGGCGACGTGCGTCGGCTGAGCGAATTGTTGCCGAGCTGGCCGGAGGCGTTGTCGCCCCAGCAGCGCACGCTGCCGTCGGCACGGAGCGCGCACGCGTGGCGCCCGCCCGCCGCGATCTGCACGGCGTTGTCGAGCGACTGCACCGAGACCGAGCTGAAGCGATCGCTGGCCGTGCCGTTGCCGAGCTGGCCGTCGGTCCCGCGTCCCCAGCAGCGCGCGACGCCACCCACGCGTACCGCGCAGCCGAAGTCGTTGCCGGTGGCGAGCGAGATCGCGTCGTTGACGTTGATCACGTCCTGCGGCGTGTCGTGCGTGTCCGTCCCCCCGTCGCCCACCTGCCCGAACGGGGACGCGCCCCAGCACATCGCGTTGCCGCCGGCGCGCAGGCCGCAGGTATGGGAGGCGCCGCCGGTGATCGCGACGAAGCCGCTGCTGGGAATGCCGGGCAGCGTCGTGCCGGAGAAGCGCACCGGCACGGGCAGCGGCTCGAACAACCCGATGCCGCTGCCATCGCCGGCACCGAGCTGGTCGTCGGTGTTGCGGCCCCAGCACCAGGCATCGCCGCGCACGTCGACGGCGCAGGTATGCTCGGCGCCCGCGCCGATGGCGACGACGTCGTCAAGGTCGACGGCCGCCGTACCGGTGCCGGCGCGGCCGAGCTGACCCTGCGTGTTGTCGCCCCAGCATCGCACCACGCCCGTCCCGTCGAGCGCGCAGCTGTGACGCGCGCCGGCCGTGATCGACACGATGCCGGCGAGCCCGGCGACCTGCAGCGGCGTGGAACGGCTCGCCGTGCCCGGCCCGATCTGGTCGTTGGCGCTCGAGCCCCAGCAATGCACGGTGCCGGCGGCGCGAAGCGCGCAGGTGTGCGCGGTGCCGGCGGCGACGGACACGACCTGCGTGAGGTTCGCGACGAGGACCGGCGTCCGGCGATCGGTCGTCGTGCCGTCGCCGAGCTGGCCGGACGCGTTCGCGCCCCAGCAGCGGACGTTGCCGTCCGATCCGACGACGCAGCTGTGGGCGCCGCCGAGCGCAAGGCGGGCGCCGTCCCGCATGCCGGTGACGAGCGGCGTGCGCTCCGATGCGCACGCGACGCCGGACAGCAGCGCGGCCGCCGCCGCGACGATCCTCCAGCGCATTGCCATGGCGACCTCCCGTTTCGGCGGCAGCGTGCCGCGATGGGAGGCGACTCTAGGCGCCCGATCGTGATTCGATCGTTACAGCACCGTGACGGGCGACCCGTGACCGGGGATCAGAGCGGGCCGAGCGAGGCCGCCAGCCGCTCGCTCATCAAGAGCCCGAACTCGGTCGGCCGCTGGCAGGGCGCGCGATCGAATACCGTCCCGAGCCCCAGCCGGCGCGCGACGATGCGCTTGCCGTAGCAGATGAACGTGTCGATCGAGCTCATCATGAACACGATCAGCGGCAGGATGTCGCGGTAGAGGCGCTCCGCTTCGGTGTCCGCCTCTGGCAGCTCCTCGCGCATCAGCTCGTAGATCGAGACCTGCACGTCGAAGCACTCCGGCGCGGGAATCATGCCGATGCAGCCCGCGCGCAGCACCTCGGGCAGCTCCATGCCGCCGCGGCCGTTGAACACGCGATAGGCGCCTTCGGTATCGGCGACCAGCCGCTCGATCACGTGCGCGGGCGCTTCGCCTTTCAGCAGGCAGACGTTCGGATGCTGGCGGTTGAGCGTCCTGAGGCCGGCGTTGGAGAGGCCCACGCCGAGGAACTGCGCGGCGTTCTGGATCGCGACCGGCAGGTCGGTCGAATCGGCGACCGCGCCGAAGAAGCGCAGCAGCTCGCTCTCCGTCAGGCCGCTCACCGCGGGCGGCTGCAGGATCACCCAGTCGGCGCCGACCTCCTTCGCCGCGCGCACGAAGGCGGCCTGGCCGCCCACCGACGGCTCCGCCACCGTGACGGCGAGCGGCAGGCGGCCCGCGGTCGCTTCGGCGGTCCAGTCGAGGACCTGTCGTCGCTCGCGCGTGTCGAGCTTGTTCGTCTCGGTCGCGAGCCCCAGCACGGCGACGCCGTGCGCGCCATGGCGGACCGCCGCGTCCACCTGCGCCTGGATCGGCTCGCGCATCGGACGGCCGTCGGGCTCGAAGAACGCGTAGAGGATCGGGTAGATGCCGTGGAAGCGGGTCGTGTCCATCGATGGTTTCGACGCGCGGCCTACGCCGCCAGCGTGCCCGACAGGAAGAAGTCCACCATGCGCGCGATCTGGCCGCGCATCATCTCGCGCCCGCGCACGACCGTGCAGCCGCACGACTCGGCGAGCGCAACGAGCGGCGTCGTCTCGGGCTTGACGATCGCGTCGAACACGACGAGCTCGCGCGGCAGGCGCGCGACGTCGAGCGGCAGGCGCGCGTCGTCCAGCATGCCGACGGGCGAGGCGTTCATCAGCACGTCGACGCCGTCGGTCGATGCGGGCGCCAGCGTCACGTCGATCGACGCATCGATGGCGCGCATTTTCGCCGCGACTGTCGCGCCGCGCTTGGCGTCGAGCTCCGTGAGTCGAACGGCACGCGGTCCCTCGTGCGCGAGGGCCACGGCGATGGCCGCGCCCGCACCGCCGGCGCCGATCAGCTGGATGCGCTTGCCGCGAAGCGCGAGCCCGCGGCGCCGGAACGCCTCGATGCAACCCAGGCCGTCGAAGATCTCGCCGCGCCACAGGCCGTCGGCGCCGCGCCCCAGTGCATTGATCGCCCCGACGGCTTTCGCCTGCTCGCCGATCTCCTGCGCGAGTGGCAGCGCGCGCGCCTTGTACGGGATCGTGAACACCAGGCCGTCGAGATTGCGCAACGCCATGAGCCCCGCGATCGTCGCGTCGAACGCTTCCGGGGCGACGTGCAGCGGGACGAGGATCGCGTCGCGATCGCGCGAACGGAGCTCGGCAGTGATCATCTCCGGCGAGCGCACCTGCACGATCGGATCGCCGACGATGCCATACAGGCGCGTGCGGCCGGAGACGTAGTCGACTTCGTCGGCTCGCATGGTCAACGATCGCGGCGGCCGTGGCTCGCAGCGCGCATGGACGGCGGCGACGAGCGCATGAGCGCCCGGATGCCGCTCAAGGTGATGTGCATGAAGTGGAGCTCGATCTGGAATGGCTCGGGTAGACGGTTCGCCACCGTTCGCACGAGGCGCCCGTCATTCGCGGCGAGCGTTCAGCGGGCGGGGATCAACCTGGCGTCGGCGTTGCGCAACGTCACCACGGCCGCGTAGCGCGTGCGGTCCAGCGTGAACGTGATGCGCCGTTTGGGGGGCGCGCTCGTCAGCAGCAATTCGCTGCAGTCCATGCCGGCGACGTCGAGCTGCACGCGGATTCGCTTCAGCTCATCGCTTTCGCAGCGCGCGCTTCCCGCCGCGGCGAGGAGCAGCAGGGCGCGCCGATGATGCGTGGGATTGCTTCGCGCCAGCGCGGCCATCGCGTCGTCGCCGTCGAGCTCGACTGCCGGCGACTGCGTCCAGGCTGGCACGGCGATCGCGGACATCATGCAGAGGAGCGCCCATCCGGCTGTGCGCATCGCCGTTCTCCGGACACGAGGTGCCCAGCGTAGCACTGTCATCGCGCCGCCGCACGCATCGGCATCGACAGGAACACGCCGAACTCCTGCGCGAAGTTGACCGACACGCGCGCGTGAACGCGTCCCTGCTCGTCGTGGAACGTCGACGGCGTCGTCAACGGGAACACCGCCTCGTGCCAGACGTTCGGATGCAGGTACAGGCCGCGACCGCCGTCGACGTAGAACGTGACGAACCGGTCCGGCGTCACGTCGTCGCCGGGAAGCGCGAGCGCGGTGACGAACGCTTCGCCGTTGGCGGGGAAGAACAGCTGGCCGCCATCCGGGTGGTAGTTCGCGTGCCAGAGCAGCAGCCGGTCGCGCGGCACCGAGGGCGCGCCGCGCGGCGTCGCGTCCCGCGGGTTGCGCGACCAGCCGAGCAGGTACTGGTCGTCGACGGCGGTGTTGCGGCCATACATGACGTCGCCGTCCCACCAGAACTCGAACGTTCCGCGCACCGTCCCGCCCTGGTCGCCGGTGCCCGGGTCGACCGGCCGCCGACCCGACGCGGGCCAGCGGACGATCTCGACCTTGCGCTCGCGCGGGTCGTCGACCAGCACCCCGTAGCCTTCGAGCGACGCATTCGTGGCGCGCACCAGCGGCGTCTCGTGCCACGGCAGCGTGCCGGGAACGTCCGGCGCGAGATAGTCGGTCGGTGCGTTCATTGCCTGCGCGTTGGCGGCCTCAGCCCTTCTTCGCGAGGCCGACCGCCTTCACCACTTCGCCGGTCTCGTTGTAGTTGGTCTCGAGGAAGCGCGCGAACTCCGGCCCCGTCTTCCAGTCGAGCCCGAATCCGCGCGAGTTCATGAAATCGCGGAACTCCTTGCTCTGGTGGATCTTCTCGATCGCCGCCGCCAGTTTCGCGGTGACGTCCGCCGGCATCCCCTTCGGCCCGACCACCGCCCGCCACGCACCGCCGATGTGATCGACGCCGATCGCTTCCTTCACCGTCGGGATGTCGGGAAACGCCGGGATGCGCGAAGTGCCCTGGACGTACAGCGAGCGCGCGCGGCCCGCTTCGATCATCGGCCGCGCCTCGGGCACCGAGCACGGAATGAAGTCGACGCCGCCCGCGACGAGCTCCTGCATGCCGGGCGCCGCGCCATTGCTCGGGACGATCGCGACCTTCATCGGATCGATGCCGAGCTTGAGGAACAGTCCCGCGGTGGCGAGATGCCACGATCCGCCCACGCCGCCGCCACCGGACATCTTGTACTTCTCCGGGCTCGCCTTGATCGCGGCGATCGCTTCCTTCGCGCTCTTCCATGGCGAATCGGTGCGCACGTGGAAGCTCGCCGGATCGAAGTTGTACAGCGCGATCGGCGTGAAGTCGCGATAGCTGACCGGCGACTGGCCCATGTGCGCGTAGGTGCTGATCTCGAACGTCATGATGCCGATCGTGTAGCCATCGGGCGGCGACGCGGCAATGGCGGCATGGCCGGTCACGCCGCCGCCGCCGACGCGATTGGCCACGTTCACGGGCTTGCCGAGCTCCTTCTCGAGCATCGTGGCGAGGATGCGACCGGTTGCATCGGTGCCGCCGCCGGCGGCGTAGGGCACGATCATCGTGATCGGCCGGTCGGGGTATTGCGCACTCGCGTGCGTGGCCACGAGGGCCAGTGCGGCGATCGCCGCGGCGTTGAGGAGCTTCGAGGTCGTCGTCACTTGGCGTGTCCGTATCGGGGAGTTGGTCGTGCGGCCGGCGCTCGGGGCCTAGTTCTTGAGAGCGGCGGCCAGGAACTTGCGCATTTCCGCCTTGGACTGCGCGTCCGCCTTGGCGTCGTAGGCGAGCGGCAGGTTGAACTTCCTGCCTTTCGCCGTCGCCTCCGGATTGGTGAAGGCGTGCACGACGCCCGGATAGCTGACGTAGCGATGGTCGACGCCCGCGGCCTGCATTTCCTTGCGGAACGCGTCCACCGACTCCGGCTTGATGAACGGGTCGGCGCTGCCGTTCAGCACGAGCACCCGGGCCTTGGTCTTGCCGGCCGCCGCCTGCGCGCCGGACGGCTCGAGTCCCGCGTGGAACGCGACGACGCCCGCGAGGTTCTCGCCGGCACGCGCCATGTCGAGCACGACCGAGCCGCCGAAGCAGAACCCGATCGCCGCCAGTTTGTCCGCGTTCACCGTCGCGTGCCGCGCCAGCGCGTCCTTGGCGGCAACGAAACGCGCGCGCATGACGTCCGGATTCTGCATCACCGCGCCCGCCAGCGCGCCGGCGTCGTCCGGGTTGTCGGCGGTCTTCGCGTCGCCGAACAGGTCGGCGACGAACGCCGTGTAGCCCTGTGCGGCGAGCTTGCGCGCTTCACCCCGAACGTGCGGCGTGATGCCCCACCACTCGTGCACGACGACGACCCCGGGGCGCTTGCCCTTGACCGCGTCGTCGTACACGACGAATCCCTTCATCGCCGTGTCGCCGGCCCGATAGGTCACCGGCTCTTCCTTCACCGCGGCGTTCGCGGCACCGACGACCGTCGCGAGCACGAATGCCGACATCCACTTCTTCATCGACCGTTCTCCTGCCTTGAAAGCGTTCGGGATCCGCCGTGCCGATCAGTGGCTCGGCCGCCCCACGCCGGCGCCCGACTTGCCGACGAGGAAGTCGAGGTCGACGCCCTCGTCCGCCTGCAGCACCGATTCGCAATACAGCTTGACCCAGCCGCGATCGGTGTGCGGCGGCGGCGCCTTCCATTGCGACTTGCGCGACGCGAGGTCGCTGTCGCTGATGTGCAGGTGCAGCCTCCGCGCCGCGACGTCGATCTCGATCGTGTCGCCGTTGCGCACGAGGGCGAGCGGCCCGCCGGCCGCGGCCTCGGGCGCCGTGTGCAGCACGACCGTTCCGTACGCGGTGCCGGACATGCGCGCGTCGCTGATGCGCACCATGTCGGTGACACCCTGCTTCAGGAGCTTCGCCGGCAGCGCGAAATTGCCGACCTCGGGAAAGCCGGGATAGCCCCTGGGTCCGCAGTTCTTGAGCACCAGGATGTCGTCGGCCTTGACGTCGAGGTTCGGATCGTCGATGCGCGCGTGCAGGTCGTCGATGTCCTCGAACACGACGGCGCGGCCGGTGTGCTGCAGCAGCGCGGGCGTCGCCGCCGACGGCTTCAGCACGCAGCCGTTCGGCGCGAGGTTGCCGCGCAGCACGGCGATGCCGCCCTGCGGCTTGAACGGCTTCGCGAGCGGCGTGATGACCCGCTCGTCGTAATTGACCGCGTCCTTGCTGTTGTCCCACAGCGTGCGGCCGTTCACCGTCTTCGCGTCCTTGTGCAGGAAGCTGCCGATCTCGCGGATGACGACCGGCAGGCCGCCCGCGTAATAGAAATCCTCCATCAGGAATTCGCCGGAAGGCATCAGGTTCACGAGGCAGGGCATCTCGCGTCCCAGGCGGTCCCAGTCGTCGAGCGACAGCGGCACGCCGATGCGGCGCGCGACCGCGAGCAGGTGCACGACCGCGTTGGTCGAGCCGCCGATCGCGCCGTTGACCATGATCGCGTTCTCGAACGCCTGCTTGGTGAGGATCTGCGACATCCGCAGGTCCTCGTGCACCATCGCGACGATGCGCCGGCCCGCCATGCGCGCCAGCACCCGCCGGCGGGAGTCGACGGCCGGGATCGCCGCATTCGTCGGAAGGCCCATGCCGAGCGCCTCGACCATCGACGCCATCGTCGATGCCGTGCCCATCGTCATGCAGTGGCCGGCGGAGCGCGACATGCACGACTCGACCTCGACCATGTCCGACTCGTGCATCTCGCCGGTCTTCAGCATCGCCGTGAACTTCCACACGTGCGTGCCCGAGCCGATCGTCTCGCCGCGATAGCGGCCGTTCAGCATCGGCCCGCCCGACACGCCGATCGTCGGAAGGTCGCACGAAGCGGCCCCCATCAGCAACGCCGGCGTCGTCTTGTCGCAGCCCATCAACAGGACGACGCCGTCGAACGGGTTCGCGCGGATCGACTCCTCGACGTCCATCGCCGCCTGGTTGCGATAGAGCATCGTCGTCGGACGCATCATCGTCTCGCCGAGGCTCATCACCGGGAACTCGATCGGAAATCCCCCCGCGTCGAGGATGCCGTCGCGCACGTGCTGGGCGAGCTCGCGGAAATGCGCGTTGCACGGCGTCGCCTGCGACCAGGTATTGCAAATGCCGATCACCGGCCGGCCGTCGAACTGGTCGTGCGGAATGCCCTGGTTCTTCATCCACGAGCGGTGCACGAGCGCGTCGCGATCGTGAACGCCGAACCAGGCCTGGGAGCGGAGCTTGCGGGGAGGCTTGTTGCTTTCGTCGGGCATCGGGACTCTTGGTACGGAACGGAGGACGGGAAATCAGCGGCCGGGAACGCGGCAGCAGACGGCGCGCGCCTGCATGCGCCAGGTGATCGTATCGTTGTTGGTCATGTGGCACGCCCAGGTGTTGACGAACGTCTGCGATACCGAGTCGAACACCCGATGGCTGCGGTTGACGACCACCTTGTTGTCGGTCGCGGCGGGAGCCTGCTGCGACGTCGTGAAGTACGTGCAACCGCCGCCGGTGATCGTATAGCCGGCCGGGCACGCTGCGGAGAAGATCGCCGACGTGCCCGCCGCGAGATCGCCCACGGTGGTTCCGCCGCCGGGATTGGCCGCCGTCGTGCAGTCGAGCGCCGTGGCGCTCGGCGACACGAACGCGCCCAGCAGGTCGACGATCACGTGGACCTGGCCTGACGTGAGGATCTCCACCTCGTCGGCCTGCCCCGTCTGGTCGATCGCCACGACCGCCGCGTTCGAGTCCTGCGCCGA
>Ga0307405_10000676_pt1 | contig 13196 bp, 11 predicted proteins | sample 322Cmetagenome_2_FD_203311 | JGI IMG/M metagenome (GOLD analysis project Ga0307405, IMG submission 203311) | Maize rhizosphere microbial communities from greenhouse at UC Davis, California, United States - 322HYB-C-1 | ecosystem: Host-associated > Plants > Roots > Rhizosphere > Soil | place...
TCCAGGACTTCGCCGCCAACGAAATCGCGCCCCGCGCCGCCGAGATCGACCGCGACAACCTGTTCCCGCACGACCTGTGGCAAAAGCTCGGCGAGCTGGGCCTGCACGGCATGACGGTGAAGGAAGAATTCGGCGGCACCGAGCTGGGCTACCTGGCCCACATCGTGGCCATGGAAGAAGTCTCGCGTGCCTCGGCCTCGGTGGGCCTGTCGTATGGCGCGCACTCCAACCTGTGCGTGAACCAGATCCACCGCAACGGCAGCGACGCGCAGAAGAAGAAATACCTGCCCAAGCTGGTGAGCGGCGAGCACGTGGGTGCGCTGGCCATGAGCGAGCCCAACGCCGGCTCCGACGTGGTGAGCATGAAGCTCAAGGCCGACAAGAAGGACGGCTACTACGTGCTCAACGGCGGCAAGATGTGGATCACCAACGGCGGCGACGCCGACACGCTGGTCATCTACGCCAAGACCGAACCCGAAATGGGCGCGCGCGGCATGACGGCCTTCATCGTCGAGAAGAACTTCAAGGGCTTCTCCGCGGGCACCAAGCTCGACAAGCTCGGCATGCGCGGCTCCAACACCTACCCGCTGTTCTTCGACAACTGCGAAGTGCCCGAAGAGAACGTGCTCGGCGGCGAAGGCATGGGCGCCAAGGTGCTGATGAGCGGCCTCGACTACGAGCGCGCCGTGCTCTCGGGCGGCCCGCTGGGCATCATGGCCGCCTGCATGGACGCCGTGATTCCCTACATCCACGAGCGCCAGCAGTTCGGCCAGAGCATCGGCGAGTTCCAGCTGATGCAGGGCAAGATCGCCGACATGTACTCGACCTGGCAGGCCACCCGCGCCTACGTGTACGCCGTGGGCAAGGCTTGCGACCGCAACGACCACGCGCGCACCTTCCGCAAGGACGCGGCCGGCGCCATCCTGTACTCGGCCGAGAAGGCAACCTGGATGGCCGGCGAGGCGGTCCAGACGCTGGGCGGCGTGGGCTACACCAAGGACTTCCCGGTCGAACGGCTGTGGCGCGACGCCAAGCTGTACGAGATCGGCGCGGGCACGAGCGAAGTGCGCCGCATGCTGATCGGGCGCGAGCTGTTCAGCGAAACGGCATAAGTTGTTTTTCTCCCTCCCCCGCTGGGGGAGGGCAGGGGTGGGGGCAAGCGGCGTTCGATGAAGCACAGCGCCTAACAATCGCCGCTCGCCCCCATCCCAACCTTCCCCCGGAAGGGGAAGGAGCAAGTCAAGGAGACAAGGAACATGAGCATGACTGCTGCGTTGACCGAGAGCTACGGCAAGGGCGCCACGGACGTCCCCCTCATCGAACACCCCATCGGCGACTTCTTCGACGACATGGTCGACAAGCAGCCCGAGCGTGAAGCCCTCGTCAGCCGCCACGAAGGCCAGCGCTTCACCTACCGCGCGCTGCAGACCGCATCGAACCGCCTCGCGAGCGCGCTGCTGAACCTGGGGCTCGTGCCCGGCGACCGCGTGGGCATCTGGTCGCACAACAACGTGCCCTGGGTGCTGATGCAGATCGCCACCGCCAAGGTCGGCCTGATCCTCGTGAACATCAACCCCGCCTACCGCACCTCGGAGCTCGAGTACGCGCTCAACAAGGTCGGCTGCAAGGCGCTGGTGACGATGGCGCAGTTCAAGACCAGCGATTACCTGGGCATGCTGCGCGAGCTCGGCCCGGCGAAGCTGCCGCAGCTGCTGCACACCTTCTGGATCGACAGGCCCGGACACGGCGACGAGCAGCCCGGCATGCGCCGCTTCAGCGAGCTGCTCGCCAGCGGCGATGCGGCCGATGCGCGCGTGGCCGCCACGCAGAAGACGCTGAAGGCCACCGACCCGATCAACATCCAGTTCACCAGCGGCACCACGGGCTTCCCCAAGGGCGCGACGCTCACGCACCGCAATATCCTGAACAACGGCTTCTTCATCGGTGAATGCATGAAGCTCACGCCGGACGACCGCCTGTGCATTCCGGTGCCGCTGTACCACTGCTTCGGCATGGTGCTGGGCAACCTGGCCTGCCTCACGCACGGCTCGGCCATCGTGTACCCGAACGACGGCTTCGATCCGCTCACGGTTCTCGAAACCGTGCAAGCCGAAAAATGCACGGGCCTGCATGGCGTGCCCACGATGTTCATTGCCGAGCTCGACCATCCGCGCTTCAAGGAGTTCGATCTGTCGACCTTGCGCACCGGCATCATGGCCGGCTCGCCGTGCCCGACCGAGGTGATGAAGCGCGTGGTCGACCAGATGCATCTGAACGAGATCACCATCGCCTACGGCATGACCGAGACCAGCCCCGTGAGCTGCCAGAGCAGCACCGACACGCCGCTGGACAAGCGCGTGTCGACCGTGGGCACGGTGCAGCCGCACCTCGAGGTGAAGATCATCGATCCCGAGACCGGCGCGGTCATGCCCATCGGCAAGTCGGGCGAGCTGTGCACGCGCGGCTACTCGGTGATGCACGGCTACTGGGAAGACGAACCGCGAACGCGCGAGGCCATCGATGCCGAGCACTGGATGCACACCGGCGACCTCGCCACGATGGACGCCGAGGGCTACGTGAACATCGTCGGCCGCATCAAGGACCTCGTGATCCGCGGCGGCGAGAACATCTACCCGCGCGAGATCGAAGAGTTCCTGTACCGCCACCCGAAGGTGCAGGACGTGCAGGTGGTCGGCCTGCCCGACAGGAAGTACGGCGAAGAGCTGTGCGCCTGGATCATCGTCAAGCCCGGGCAGACCGCGACCGACACTGAGATCCGCGATTTCTGCAAGGGCCAGATCGCGCACTACAAGGTGCCGAAGTACATCCAGTTCGTCTCCGAGTTCCCGATGACGGTGACCGGCAAGATCCAGAAATTCAAGATCCGCGATGCCATGACCGAGCAACTCGGTCTCACGCAAGAAAAGACAGCATGAGCAAACTCGAAACCAAACTCAACGCCCGGTCCGCAGACTTCCAAGCGAATGCCGCGGCCATGCGCGCGCTGGTCGACGATCTGCAAAAGCAGTTCGCGAAAGTGGAGCAGGGCGGCGGCGAGGCCGCGCGCGCCAAGCACACGGCGCGCGGCAAGCTGCTGCCGCGCGACCGCGTGGCCGAGCTGCTCGACCCGGGCACGCCCTTCCTCGAAATCGCGCCGCTGGCCGCGCACGCGATGTACCTCGACGGCAAGGGGGCCGAGTCGGCACCGGGCGCCGGCATCATCACCGGCATCGGCCGCGTGAACGGGGTCGACTGCATGATCGTGTGCAACGACGCGACCGTGAAGGGCGGCACCTACTACCCGCTGACCGTCAAGAAGCACCTGCGCGCGCAGGAGATCGCCGAGCAGAACCGCCTGCCCTGCATTTACCTGGTGGACTCGGGCGGTGCCAACCTGCCGAACCAGGACGAGGTGTTTCCGGACCGCGACCACTTCGGCCGCATCTTCTACAACCAGGCCAACATGAGCGCCCAGGGCATTCCGCAGATCGCGGTGGTCATGGGCTCGTGCACGGCCGGCGGCGCGTATGTGCCGGCGATGAGCGACGAATCGATCATCGTGAAGAACCAGGGCACCATCTTCCTGGGCGGCCCGCCGCTCGTGAAGGCGGCCACCGGCGAGGTCGTGTCGGCCGAAGACCTGGGCGGCGGCGATGTGCACACGCGCCTGTCGGGTGTGGTCGATCACCTCGCGCAGAACGACCTGCATGCGCTGGCGCTCGCGCGCTCGGCGGTGGCCAACTTGAATGCGAAATCGGCAGAGAAGCCCGACGGCGCCGCGGTGCGCGCGCCCGAGTTCCCGCGCGAAGAGCTGTACGGCGTGATCCCCACCGACACGCGCAAGCCCTTCGACGTGCGCGAGATCATTGCGCGCATCGTCGACGGCAGCGAGTTCCACGAGTTCAAGGCCCGATTCGGCGCCACGCTGGTCTGCGGCTTTGCCGAGATCGAGGGCATGCCGGTCGGCATCATCGCCAACAACGGCATCCTGTTCAGTGAGTCGGCGCAGAAGGGCGCGCACTTCATCGAGCTGTGCTGCCAGCGCAAGATCCCGCTGGTGTTCCTGCAGAACATCACCGGCTTCATGGTCGGCCGCAAGTACGAGAACGAAGGCATCGCGCGCCACGGCGCCAAGATGGTGACGGCCGTGGCCACGGCCAACGTGCCCAAGTTCACGATCATCATCGGCGGCAGCTTCGGCGCCGGCAACTACGGCATGTGCGGCCGTGCGTACAGCCCGCGCTTCCTCTGGATGTGGCCCAACGCACGCATCAGCGTGATGGGCGGCGAGCAGGCCGCGAGCGTGCTGGCCACCGTGAAGCGCGACGGCATCGAACTGAAGGGCGGCAGCTGGAGCGCCGACGAAGAAGAAGCCTTCAAGGCGCCGATCCGCCAGCAGTACGAAGACCAGGGCCATCCCTACTACGCCACCGCGCGCCTGTGGGACGACGGCATCATCGATCCGGCCGACACGCGCCGCGTGCTGGCACTGGGCCTGGCCGCATCGCGCAACGCGCCGATCCCCGAACCCAAGTTCGGCATCTTCCGCATGTGACAAGGGCCATCGCATGAGCAGCACCTTCACCAAGCTGAACCTCGCCATCGACGGCGCGGTCGCGCGCATCTGGCTCGACCAGCCCGACGCGCGCAACGCCTTCGACGACGTCGTGATCGCCGAGCTGACGCAGGCCTTTCTCGAAGCCGGCGCTGCGCCGCAGGTCAAGGCGATCGTGCTCGGCGCGAACGGCCCGGCCTTCTGCGCGGGCGCGAACCTCAACTGGATGCGCCGCATGGCCGACTACACCCGCGACGAAAACCTCGCCGACGCGGGCAAGCTGGCCGACATGCTGCGCACCATTGCCGAGTGCCCCAAGCCCACCATCGCGCGCGTGCAGGGCGATGTGTATGCGGGCGGCATGGGGCTCGTGGCCGCGTGCGACATGGCCGTGAGCGTCGACACCGCGTGGTACTGCCTCAGCGAAGTGAAGATCGGCCTCGTGCCCGCGACCATCAGCCCCTACGTGCTGCGCGCCATGGGCCCGCGCGCGTCGCAGCGCTACTTCCTCACGGCCGAGCGCTTCACCGCCGCCGAGGCGCACCGCATCGGCTTCGTGCATGAAGTGGTGGCCGCCGACGCGCTCGACGCCAAGGTCGATGAACTCATCAAGGCACTCACTGGGGCCAGCCCCGCCGCCGTGCGCGCCTGCAAGCAGCTGATCGCCGACGTGGCCGGCCGCGAGATCGACGGCGCGCTCATCGCGAAGACGGTCGAAGGCATCGCCGACATCCGTTCGAGCGACGAAGGCCGCGAGGGCGTGCAGGCCTTCCTGCAGAAGCGCAAGCCGTCCTGGCTCGCCGGCTGACAGCCAACCAGGGGCCGCCATGAACGCACTCGACATGCCGCAACTGCTCGCACTGGCCGCCGCCATTGGCTGGGCCAGCGGCGTGCGCCTGTACCTCGTCGTGCTGCTGACCGGCCTGGTCGGCTACTTCGGCTGGGTGCCGTTGCCTTCCGGGCTGCAGATGCTCGCGCATCCGATCGTGCTCGCGGTCAGCGGCTTCATGGTGTTCGTCGAGTTCTTCGCCGACAAGATCCCCGGCCTCGACTCGCTGTGGGACGTGGTGCACACGGCGATCCGCATCCCCGCCGGCGCGGCGCTCGCGGCCAGCGTGTTCGGTGCCGACCATGGCGCGATGGCCGTCGTCGCGGCGCTGCTGGGCGGTGGCTTCGCGGCCACGGCGCATGCGGCCAAGGCCACCACGCGCGCGGCCATCAACACCTCGCCCGAGCCGTTCTCGAACGTCGGTGCGTCGCTGGTCGAAGACTCGATGGTGCCGGCCGGGCTGTGGCTCGCGGTGGCGCATCCGCTGGTCTTTCTCGTGCTGTTCGTCTTCGTGCTCGTGCTCAGCGTGTGGCTCATCCGCAAGAGCTGGCGTTTTCTGCGCGCGCTGTTCAGCCGCGTGGCACGCATCTTCAGCGGCCGGCCCGATCCGGGCGTCACGTCCGCCTTTCAACTGAAAAAGAATCCTCCGGGAGACACTCCGAATGTTTAAGAAGATCCTGATTGCCAATCGTGGTGAAATTGCTTGCCGTGTCGCGGCCACTGCACGCCGCATGGCGGTTCGCACGGTCGCCGTGTACTCCGATGCCGACGCGCACGCCAACCATGTGCGCGCCTGCGACGAGTCGGTGTACCTCGGCGGCAGTGCCCCGAAGGACAGCTACCTGCGCTGGGAAAAAATCCTCGAAGCCGCCAAGGCCACGGGCGCCGAAGCGGTGCACCCGGGCTGTGGCTTCCTCAGCGAGAACGAAGAGTTCGCGCAGGCCTGCGCCGACGCGGGACTGGCCTTCATCGGCCCGCCGCCCTCGGCGATCAAGGCCATGGGCCTGAAGGCCGAGTCGAAGCAGCTGATGGAAAAGGCCGGCGTGCCGCTGGTGCCCGGTTACCACGGCCACGACCAGGACCCGGCACTGCTGCAGCGCGAAGCCGACCGCATCGGCTACCCGGTGCTCATCAAGGCCAGCGCCGGCGGCGGTGGCAAGGGCATGCGCGCGGTCGACAAGGCCGCCGACTTCGAGGCCGCGCTGGCCTCGTGCAAGCGCGAAGCCATCAACAGCTTCGGTGACGACGCGGTGCTGATCGAGAAGTACGTGCAGCGCCCGCGCCACATCGAGATCCAGGTGTTCGGCGACACGCAGGGCAACTACGTCTACCTGTTCGAGCGCGACTGCTCGGTGCAGCGCCGCCACCAGAAGGTGCTCGAAGAAGCGCCCGCGCCCGGCATGACCGAGGCGATGCGCAAGGAAATGGGCGATGCCGCCGTGGCTGCCGCGCGCGCCGTGAATTACGTCGGTGCAGGTACCGTCGAGTTCATCGTCGAGCAGCGCGAAGGCGGCGAGATGAACTTCTTCTTCATGGAGATGAACACGCGCCTGCAGGTGGAGCACCCGGTGACCGAAGCCATCACCGGCCTCGACCTCGTCGAATGGCAGCTGCGCGTGGCGTCGGGCGAGCCGCTGCCCGCCAAGCAATCGGAGCTGCAGATCCACGGCCACGCCATCGAGGCGCGCATCTGCGCCGAGAACCCCGACAACAACTTCCTGCCCGCCACCGGCACCTTGCGCGTGTACCGCAAGCCGCAAGCCACGGCCTTCCAGCGCAGCCGCGTGCGCATCGACGACGGCGTGCGCGAGGGCGGCGAGATCTCGCCCTTCTACGACTCGATGATCGCCAAGCTCATCGTGCACGGCAGCACGCGCGCCGAGGCGCTGGCCCGACTCGACGCCGCGCTGGCCCAGGTGCAGATCGTGGGCGTGTCGACCAACGTGCAGTTTTTGCGCGGCATCCTGGCGACCGAGTCGTTCTCGAAGGCCAACCTCGACACCGCGCTCATCGAGCGCGAGCGCGCCGTGCTGTTCGACCGCGAGCCGCTGGGCCTGCCGCTGGCTGCCGCTGCGGCCATCACGCGCACGCTGGTCACTGAAGCACCGGTCGGCGTGCCCGACCCGTTCGAGCGCCGCGACGGCTGGCGTGCGCATGGCGAGTACAAGCGCCGCTTCGACTTTGAGTTCCGCGGCGCCGAGCACAGCGCGCTGCTGACCTACCGCCGCGACGGCGGCCTGAACCTGGAAGTGGGCGGCGTCGACGGCCCGCTGACGGTCGGCCGCTTTCCCTCGGGCGAGTTCGAACTCGAATTCGCCGGCACGCGCCAGACCCTCGACGTGCACCTGGACGGCGCCACCGCCCACGTGTTCGCGGCGAAAGGCGCCACGCGCCTCACGGCCATCGACCGCCTCGCGCACGCAGGCGACACCCACGCCGAAGGCGGCCGCCTCACGGCGCCGATGCCCGGCAAGGTCGTGTCCTTCGCGGTCAAGGCCGGCGACAAGGTCAGCCGCGGCCAGCCGCTGGCCGTGATGGAAGCCATGAAGATGGAGCACACCATCGCTGCGCCCGCCGATGGCACCGTGGAAGAACTGATGTTCTCGCCGGGCGAGCAGGTGGCGGAGGGCGACGAATTGTTGCGAATGGCTGCGGCAGCCGCTTAACCCCGATCCGGGCGCTCGCCCGTATCAGCGGTGGTAGTCATTCTTTTCAAGGAGTCCTGATGACCCGCCGCACCCTTTCCGTGTCGACACCCCGCGCCGCCGTGCGCCACCGCACGGGCGCCGTCCTGCTGGCTTTGGCGGCTGCCTTGTCGCTGGCCGGCTGCGACCGCCAGCGCAGCGCCGAGTCGGCCGCGCCGGCCTCCGCGCCCATGTCGGCACCACCGATGGGCTATGGCGGTGCCATGAAAGCACAGCGGGCGAGCGCGCCGCAGGCCGAAATCGCCGCGTCGCTGTCCGACGAAGCACGGGGCGGCGAGACCGCGTTGCAGCGCTTCCTGGCCGTGCGGCAGGACCTGAATGTCGAAGTGCCGGCCGAGCAGCTGGCCGACGCCTGGGGCAAGGTGCGCGACCTGTGCGGCACGCTGAAGTGCGAACTGCTGTCGTCGTCGCTGTTGCGCGAGACGCCGCAGCAGCCGGGCAACGCGCTGCTCGAGATGCGCGTCGAACCCGCCGACGTCGACAAACTGCTCGGCGCCCTGGCCGGCGTGGCGAACGTGGTCTCGCACACCACCACCAGCGAGGACAAGACTTCCGAGGTGATCGACGTCGAGGCCCGCATCAAGAACCGCACCGAGTTCCGCGACAGCCTGCGCGTGATGCTGCGCGACACCGTCACCAAGCGCACCATGGCCGACCTGCTGGCGATCCAGCGCACGCTGTCGGACACGCAGGCGGAGCTCGACGCCATCGCCACGCAACGCAAGGTGCTGGCGCAGCAGACCAGCAAGCAGCACATCCAGATCCAGTTCACGCCCAAGCGCGCGCTGGTGAGCGGCAGCGACGGCTACAGCCCGATGGCGCACGCGCTGCGCAACGCCGGCGACGTGCTGGCCGAAAGCGTGGGCGCGCTCATCACCTTCGTGGCCGCGGCGTTGCCGTGGCTGCTGCTGGTGGTGCTGCCCGTGGGATGGCTGGTGCGGGTGCTGTGGCGTCGTCGCCGCCCTAAGATCGCGTAAGGGCCGCAACCGGGTCCGTTGCCCCACACAGGAGCCCTTCCGTGATGCAAGACCCGATACGCCTCTACGTCGACGTTCAGTTCGCCAGCCCCTACGCCATGTCGGTGTTCGTGGCGCTGCATGAAAAGCAACTGAGCTTCGAGATGACACCTCTGGACCTCGCGGCGCGGGAGAACCGGGCCGCCGGCTTCTCGCAGCTGTCGCTCACACAGCGCGTGCCGACGCTGGTGCACGGCGACTTCGCGCTGTCGGAGTCGTCCGCGATCACCGAGTACCTCGACGAGGTGTTTCCGGGAACGCCGCTGTACCCCAAGGATGCGCGCAGCAAGGCCCGGGCACGCCAGGTGCAGGCCTGGCTGCGCAGCGACCTGATGCCGATCCGGCAGGAGCGCTCGACCGAGGTTCTGTTCTACGGGCCCACGCACGCGCCGTTGTCCGCGACGGCGCAGGCGTCGGCCCGCTCGCTGTTCGATGCGGTCGAGGCGCTGTTGCCTGCGGATGCGCACTGTCTGTTCGGCGATTGGTCGATTGCCGATGTCGACCTGGCGCTGATGCTGAACCGGCTGGTGCTGAACGGGGATGCGGTGCCGCCGCGGCTCGTGGCCTATGCGGGGCTCCAGTGGCAGCGGCCTTCCGTGCAGCGCTGGATCACGCAGACGCGACCACCGCGCTGAGGGGCTGACGGGCGGGCGTCAGCCCACCACCACTTCGCTGATCTGCATCACCGGCGCGATGTCGGTGTAGTTCTTGATGTCGCCCTGGATCTCTTTCATGTGCGGGCCGAAGGCCTTCTGGAAGGACTCGACCGATTCGGCGAACACGTGGCACATGCCGACGTACGCGGGCGGCGTGCCCGGTGCGCCGCCGCCCAGGCCCTTGTCGATGGTGTACGAGAGGCAGGCGTCGCCCATGCGGGCCTTGAGCATCGGCATGTGCTGGTCGCGGTAGTAGTCGTGGTCGAACCGCGCGCCGGGGGTGTGGGGGTACATCACGCTGACTTTGATCATGGGGGTGTCTCCTGGGTGGCCGAATGCGGTCGAGCATAGGGGAGGGCGCGCAGCGCAACAAGCCGGTGCCTTCTAAGATGGCGCCCATGCGAATCTCCGTCTACCTCACCGACAACCGTCCCGATCCCTGGATCAATGGCCTCAAGGCCGAACTCCCCGAAGCCACCATCGAAGCCTGGACGCCCGGCGCGCCGCAGGCCGACCACGGCGTGGTGTGGGCGCCGCCGCAGCAGTTTCTCGACGAGCAGCCGAACCTGCGCGGCCTGTTCAACATCGGCGCAGGCGTCGATGCGCTGCTCAAGCTCAAGGTGCCGGCGCACACGCGCATCGTGCGGCTCGACGACGCGGGCATGTCGGTGCAGATGGCCGAGTACGTGTGCCACACGCTCATTCGCCACTTTCGCGAGTTCGACGTGTACGAGGCCGATGCGCGCGAGGGCAAGTGGAGCTACCGCAAGCCGAAGCTGCGGCGCGATTTTCCGGTCGGCATCATGGGCCTGGGCGTGCTCGGCGAGCGCGTGGCCAAGGCCGTGGCGCAGTTCGAATTTCCGGTGCTCGGCTGGAGCCGTTCGCCCAAGGCGCTCGACGGCGTGCAGGTGTTCAGCGGCGAGGCGCAGTTCGACGAGTTCCTGGCCTCCACGCGCGTGCTGGTCAACCTGCTGCCGCTGACCGAGTCCACGCGCGGCATCCTGAACCGCACCACGCTGGGCAAGCTCAAGCCCGAGGGCTACCTCATCAGCATCGCGCGCGGCGGCCACCTGGTCGAAGACGACCTGATCCCGATGCTCGACGCCGGCCAGCTTGCGGGCGCGACGCTCGACGTGTTCCAGGTCGAGCCGCTGCCGGTCGACCATGCCTTCTGGCGCCACCCGAAGATCACCGTGACGCCGCACGGCTCGGCGCGCACGCTGCGCGAGGAGTCCATCGCCCAGATCGCCGGGAAGATCCGCGCGATGGAGCAGGGCCTGCCGATCGCCGGCATCGTCGATCCCGTCCGGGGCTACTGACGCCCCTGCGCCGACGACGACGAACCGGCTGAAACGCGCCGGCGGGGGAAAACCCCGACGCTTTTGTTTTTCACATACGAGAAAATTTCTTCATGGTTGTGAAAACAGCGTTTCGCGTGATCGAGATCGTCGAGCTCTTCGCCCGGGAGAAGCAGCCGCTGGCGCTGTCCGAGATGGCGCGGCTGCTCGACATGCCGGTGTCCAGCTGCCTGGGCCTGATCCGCACCCTCGAAGAGCAGGGCTACATGTACGAGACCGGCCGCCGCCAGGGCTACTACCCGACGGGTCGGCTGCTGGCGATGGCGCAGGTCATCGCCGTGCACGACCCGGTGCTCGATCGGGTGAAGGCCACGCTCGAAGAACTGCGCGACGCCGCGGGCGAAACGGTGGTGTTCGGCAAGTTCCGCGACGCGGAAAACGTCGTCTATCTCGACGTGCTGAGCGCGCCGCAGCGCATACGCTACACGGCCGAGTCGGGCGAAACGCGCCCCGCGTACGCCAACTCGATGGGCCGCGCGCTGCTCTCCACGCTCGCGCCCGAAGCGCGCCGCAAGCGGCTCGAGGGCATGACGCTCGCGCCGCTGACCGACGCCACGCTCACCACCGCCGACGCCATCGAGGCCGAGCTGCAGCGCGGCGCCGCGCGCGGCTGGTACGGCAACCTCGGCGAAAGCATTCCCGACCTGATCGGCCTGGCCTGGCCGCTGCGCATCGGCGGCGAGGCCTACGCGATCTCGGTGGCCGGCCCGCGCTACCGCATGGAAGCGCGCATCGACGACATCGCCGCGATGCTGCGCGCGGCCTGCCTCGCGATCGAACCCAAGACAGAAAGCCCCCGATGACTGCACCCGCTGCGCGCTATTTCGTCCGCGAGGACGAGATCACCGGCTACCACCCGGCCAACCACACCGGCACGCTGAACAAGCGGCTCATCGGCCCCGAGACGGTGGGCGCGAAACAGCTCGAGGTGTTGGTGGGTCACATCCAGAAGGGCAAGGGCGCGCTGCCGCATGCGCACCCAGGCATCGAACAGGTCTGCTACATGCTCGAAGGCCGCGCGGTCGCCGAGGTGGACGGCCAGCGGCAGGAGCTGCATCCTGGCGACAGCTGCTTTTTTCCGGCCGACGCGATGCACACCTTCACGGTGGTGAGCGACGAGCCGGTGCGCGTGCTGGTGATCTACAGCCCGCCGTACGAGGAATCGCCGGAGCGCGTGATCCGGCCCTGAACGACAACCCCCGGAGACAAAAACCATGCAGACGAAGAACGCGACAGAAACGGTCGCGGTGGAAAGCCGCCGCCGTTTCATTGCCATCGGCGCCGCTGCGGGCCTTGTCGGCGCCGCGCCCTGGGCCTTTGCGCAGGACAGCGGCTATCCGAAGCAGCCGATCAAGCTGATCGTGCCCTTCGCGGCCGGCAGCGGCACCGACGCGGTGGCGCGCATCACTGCGCAGATGTTGGGCGAGGCGCTCAAGGGCTCGGTGATCGTCGACAACCGGGCCGGCGCCAGCGGCGTGATCGCGGCCGAGCTCGTGGCCAAGGCGCCGCCCGACGGCTACACGCTCTTCATGACGACCAACACCACGCACTCGGCCAACCCGAGCCTCATGAAGTCGCTGCCCTACGACCCGGTGAAAGACTTCGCGCCCGTGAGCCGCATGGGCAACCTGCCGTTCATGCTGGTGGTGAACAACGACCTGCCCGTGAAGAGCGTGGCCGAGCTGCTGGCCTGGGGCCGCGCGCATCCCGGCAAGCTGACCTATGCGAGCGGCAACAGCACCGGCATCGTGAGCGGCGCCACGCTGTCGCGCATGAGCGGCATCCCGATGCTGCACGTGCCCTACAAGAGCACGCCGCCGGCCATCGCCGACCTCATCGGCGGCCAGGTGTCGATGATGGTGGTCGACCTCGCCGCGGGGCTCGCCACGGTCAAGGCCGGCAAGATGCGCGCGATTGCGGTCACCACGCAGGAGCGCACCAAGCTCTTTCCCGAACTGCCGCCGCTGGCCGACACGCCCGAGCTCAAGGGCTTCGACATCACCTCGTGGAACGGCGTGTTCGCGCCTGCAGGTACGCCGCGCGACGTTGTGCTGAAGCTCAACAAGGCGCTGTCGGA
>Ga0307405_10000677_pt1 | contig 13192 bp, 11 predicted proteins | sample 322Cmetagenome_2_FD_203311 | JGI IMG/M metagenome (GOLD analysis project Ga0307405, IMG submission 203311) | Maize rhizosphere microbial communities from greenhouse at UC Davis, California, United States - 322HYB-C-1 | ecosystem: Host-associated > Plants > Roots > Rhizosphere > Soil | place...
CGGTTCGCGCCAGTTTCGAACTGTTGTTTTTGCATCCTGGGGTCGCCAGTGCTATTGTCGGCACGATCAATCCGCTGCACCTCGCCCATAACGTCGCGACCGTCGCCAAGGTCCTGCGTAAAAACTGACGCCGCCCTACGCGGCCTAAAGGAAGGAGCCGACATGCCGCGTACGCTCATCAGGAAAAATCCAAGCAACTTCAAGACTCTGCCCCTTTTCGTCGAAGCGACTCCCGAAGGCCTGACTTACCAGAGCGTGGGGATGCCGCTCAACTTTGCCCAGACCTTGCAGCGGCGGCGTCCCGTGACCGTGGACGATGCCGAACGCTTTTCCGTGGAGCTGGCGAACCTGGGCGTCTCGGTGCGCCTGACCCTGCATTGGCAGAACCGTGAATATTGGGTGCTCGTGCGTCAACGCCGGCAGGATCGCGGCGATGTGGTGCTCAAGCTGATCTCGGGCTACGTCCCGGCTCATGAGCTGAATCTGCCGCTGCTTACCGCTATCAACGAAATAGCCGAAGAATGCCTGTTGGAAACGCCGGAAGGTTGGCTCGGTGGACGCTTCAACGACACCTGGCTGCCGGCTCCTTACGCCACGGCCCTGCATTACCGCGAAGCCTTGCCGTTTCGCCTGACGCCTCTCTCGGGCTCGGCCCGCCCGGTGCGCAGCGCCAACCTGCAGCTGATCGAACGGCCACGCGCCTATGTGCACCTGCCGACGGCATCGCTGCAATTGATTTATGACTTGCGACTGGACGTGCCCAAGGAAGCCAAGTCACTGAGCCTGTTTCATGTCGATGAGCGTCTGGAGGGCGACCAACTGGTGGCACGCCTGGACCGCAAGCGACCGGACCTGTACCTGATGCCGCTTGAAGACGGAAAGCCGATCGGAGAGCTCTATACGCTCAAACGCGATCGACTGGTCGCAGCCAGCACACGAGGCTTGCACTTGGCTGAAAGCTTCGCCAACCAAGAGGGCTGGGTGGTGCGCGACGAACGCATCCGCTGGAAGGATTGGCTTGTCAAACAAGGTCTGAAGGCTCCTGCCCCACATCGCCCAGGCCTCAAAGGCTTGCACAAGAAAGCCATGGGCTTGATGCGCATGGTTCGTGGGACGCTACACAAATAGCTCAGGTGGATGAGCGCCTATCGAGATAGGTCCGCCACCGTGCAAACAGACGAAAGTAACGATTCTCGCGTTTGCCCATGCCGCGCTTGGAGGAAAATGACTCTTCGGCGAAATTGCCATTAATTCGTACACGTGATGCCGTGGTCGGCATGGTGCAGACCCTGACATGTGCTTGCTGCAACGCATATTTGAGTAACCGTTCGGAATGCAGCTTTCTGCCGGTTGCCTCGCAAAAATCGAAAATACGCTCAATACGCGTGCCATAAGCACGGTAGGCGTCGCGCCCGCAGATCGCAAATCGGTCATTCAAACCGTTCCACCATTGCCAATCCGGGATATAGGTATTCAACCGACGAGCTTCGGGGCGAGCAAATACATAATTTGGAAGCGCAGTGTGGAAGAAGATGTCGGGGCGTACAAACACGACGAAGTCCGGATCAAATGGCTCCATCATGGCCGTCACATTGTTCAATGAGTTGAGCTGATAGATCAGGTTTCTGAGCGACGCATGCTGGTCCCCCCATGTATCACCAAGCGCCTTGATTCTCTCGAAGTCCCAACGCTCCAGCACCCCGTCGATAGAGTCGAGTCGACCGGTCATTGTGCTGAATGGTGAATAGTTGTTCGCATTCAGCTCGCCTGCTTCACCCGAACGCGGATTGTGAACCTCATCGATCTTGTACAAATGGTAAAAACACTGCACTTCGCTCCGGGCAGGGATCTGTGCCAGAACATTTTCTCTGATGGATGGAAAACAGACTTCCGAGTTCCTCGGAATACCAAAAAATGCCAGCGCAACTTTCAATACGCACCTGCCCCAACGTAACAATGATTCGCTCCGGCGACATTACGCCAGATTGCTGGCACTCCCCCACGCGACTATGCATCCACCACCGGCGACGTGACTTCACAAGTCAACTGCGGCGGACGAATCAAACAAGGCTTACGAGCAGATCTGCGGTGAGAAAGGCACGGGCCATGACACCTTTCCCGAACCATCAGATTAACACCTCAACGGCCGCGGATCTTCTCGACGATCGCCGTCGTCGAGCTGTTTTCTACCAGTCCCAACACCTTCACCGTGCCGCCGTAGGCCGCAACGATATCAGCACCGACAACCTGATCGATCCCGTAGTCACCGCCCTTCACCAGCACATCCGGCTTGACCTGGCGAAGCAGGTTTTCCGGTGTGCCCTCGCTGAAGCTGATGACCCAGTCCACCGCGCCAAGGCCGGCCAGGACCGCCATGCGTCGATCAACGCTGTTGATCGGCCGGCCCGGCCCTTTCAGGCGGCTCACCGATGCGTCGTCATTGACCGCGACGATCAGGCGATCGCCCTGGGCCCTGGCCTGCTCGAGGTAGGTCACATGACCGGCATGCAGAATATCGAAGCAGCCATTTGTGAAGACGATTCGTTCGTTGTGGGCACGCGCATCGTCGACGGCCAGCAATAGTTGCTCCAGGCCGAGCACACCGCGCTCCGAACCTTCTTCGCGCTGGATGGCGCGACGCAGCTCAGGCGCACTGATGGCCGCCGTACCCAGCTTGCCGACGACAATGCCTGCCGCCAGGTTGGCCAGGGCCACCGCATGGGGCAGTTCCTCGCCGGCGGCAATCGCTGCGGCCAACGTGGAAATCACCGTGTCGCCGGCCCCCGTCACGTCGAATACCTCACGGGCACGGGCCGGCAGGTGCAGGGCCGGATGATCGGGACGCAGCAGGGTCATGCCGTGTTCACCGCGGGTCACCAGCAGCGCTCCGAGATCCAGGTCATGCATCAGCTGGGCGCCTTTACTCACCAATTCGTGCTCGTCAGCGCAACCACCGACGATGGTTTCGAATTCGCTGAGGTTCGGGGTGATCAGGCTCGCGCCACGGTAGATGGAAAAATCCTTGCCCTTGGGATCGGCCAACACGGGGATACCGCGGGCACGGGCAGCCTGGATCAACACTTGATGGTTCTTCAACGCGCCTTTGCCGTAGTCCGACAACACCAGGACCTTGATACCGTCGAGCAGGTTGTCGACCTCGGCGCCAAGGGACAGCGGGTCGGTGGCGAATGGCTCTTCGAAATCGATTCGCAGCAGTTGCTGGTGACGGCTGATGACCCGCAGCTTGACGATGGTCGGCTGGTGCGCGATGCGCTGGAAGATCGCCCGTACGCCGGCGCCTTCCAGGCTGTTGGCCAGGCTCTCGGCGGCTTCATCGTCACCGGTCACGCCCACCAGGGACGCCGGTGCGCCGAGGGCGGCGATGTTCAGGGCCACGTTGGCGGCGCCACCGGGACGGTCCTCGATGTGCTCGACCCTGACCACCGGTACCGGCGCCTCGGGGGAAATCCGTGATGTACCGCCATGCCAGTAGCGGTCGAGCATGACATCGCCGACCACCAATACAGGGGCTTGATCGAATCGCGGCATGGACAACTTCATGGAGCATCCCACATACAAAATGAACAGGGGCGCGATATTAGCACAGGGTTGAGAAAGGCTCGTCCATGGCTGCAATTGGATGCGGCGCCAGGTTTTTCGGGTCAGCGCAGGACCAGCGCCCACAGCCGCTCGCAGGCCTCACTCTGCGTCAGGCCACCCGTGTCGATATCGCCCTCGGGGGCCAGGGGAGCTTCGTATGGGCTATCGAGGCCGGTAAAATTCTTTAACCGGCCGGCACGCGCGTCCCGATACAGCCCCTTTGGATCCCGCTGAGCGCAGACTGCGAAGGACGTGCTGACGTAGATTTCCAAGAAGCTGCCCTCGGGAAACAACTTGCGCGCAGCCTCACGGTCGGATCGAAACGGTGAAATGGCCGCAACGATGACAATCAGCCCTGCGTCAAACATCAACCGAGCCACCTCGGCGACGCGCCGGATGTTCTCTTTGCGCGCTTCGGGCGTCATGCCCAGGTCGCTGCACAACCCTCGGCGCAGGTCGTCGCCGTCAAGCAGGCAGGTATGAAGCCCCTGCCCGTGCAGCCGCACTTCCAGCGCATTGGCCAGTGTCGACTTTCCCGCCCCGGACAGCCCGGTCAGCCAGATGCATCGTGGCTGCTGGGACTTGATCGCCGCCCGGGCCTGGGGTGTGATCGATAGCTCATGCAGCTGTTGTAGCGGTTTCTTTGGCATCCTATCCATAGCCGAGCCTCTCGCAGATATTTGGAATCGCGGAGAATCGAAATCAGGCGAAGGTCCCTTTTGTTACATCGTCGGTGCCTTCGATGAAATCCTTCTCATGCAAGCGTGCGTAAAGCCCATTCAGTGCCAGCAATTCTGAATGAGTGCCGCGCTCGACGATACGCCCCTTGTCCATCAGCAGAATCAAGTCAGCCTTCTCAATGGTCGACAAGCGATGGGCGATCACCAGCGTGGTGCGCCCCTTCATTACTTGATCCAGAGCGCCTTGGATGTGGCGCTCAGACTCGGTGTCGAGGGCCGAAGTGGCCTCATCCAAAATCAACAGGGGGGCGTTTTTGAGCAGGGCACGAGCAATCGCCAGGCGCTGGCGCTGGCCGCCGGAGAGCAGCACGCCGTTCTCGCCCACCAAGGTGTCGTAACCCTCGGGCATTTGCTCGATGAACTCCGCGGCGTAAGCATCCTCCGCCGCCTTGCGCACGTCTTCAAAAGGAGCGCCAGCGAGGTCACCGTAGGCAATGTTGTTGGTAACACTGTCGTTGAACAACGTAACCTGTTGGGTCACCAGCGCAATGTGACGCCGCAGGTTCGTCAGCTTGTATTGCTCTACGTCCAAACCGTCGAGCAGGATCTGACCTTTGTCATGATGATAGAAACGCGGGATCAGGTTGGCCAAGGTCGACTTGCCACTGCCCGAACGTCCTACCAGTGCGACCATCTGCCCTTCCTCGGCGGTAAAGGAAATATCGTCGAGCACGTTTTTCTCGGTGCCTGGATATTGGAAACTTAGGTTGCACACCTCCAGTCGCCCCCTCACGCGCTCGATTTGCTGGGTACCCGCATCAGTTTCCGGCTCTTCGTCGAGCTGCTGGAAAATGCTCTCCGCCGCGGCCAACCCTTTCTGGATCGTGGCGCTGACTTCCGACAATTGACGAATAGGCTTGGGTAACAAACCCGCTGCGGTGATGTAGGCGACCAGCTCACCGGCAGACGCTTCGCCGCGAAGATAGAGGACCAGGTACATCAATACGGCCATACCGATATAAATCACCAATTGCAGCATTGGCGTGTAGATAGACTGGGTACGGGTCATCCCCAGACTGCGGTTCATGTTGTCGGCACTGGCCTTGTGGAACCGTTCGATTTCGTAGCTTTCACCGCCAAAGCTGCGAACCACGCGGTAGCCCTGGATCGTCTCGGAAGCCACATGGGTTACATCACCCATCGCCACTTGGATTTTCTTGCTTTGCTTGCGAAATTTCTTGCTGGCGCTACTGACCATTAGTGCGATGAAAGGCAGAATCGCCAGCAAAACGAGCGTCATCTTCCAGTTGCTGTAAAGCAGATAACCAAACAGGAAAATGACGGTCAGCCCCTCGCGGATCACCACTTTGATCGCATCGGTGGCTGCACCGGTGACCATTGTCACGTTGTAGGTTATGCGAGAAATCAAGTGGCCGGAGTTATGGTTGTCGAAGTAGCGATTAGGCAGGGTCAACAGGTTGTCGAACAGGGCGCAACGCAGGTCGTGAACCACACCGCGGGCGACCTTGGCCAAGTAGTAGTTACCCAGAAATGAGCCTATGCCTTGATACACCGCAATGAGTACAATCAGCAACGGCACGCCGAGCACCAGCGAGACCCCCATGAACTGGGTGTCATTGGGCTTTTGCAGAGCGTCGAGAAAATGCTTGAGCATGTCCGCAAGCATCGGTTGGCTGGATGCGAAGAGCACGAAACCCAGGATACTGATAGCGAAAGCCCCCCAGTAGGGGAGCACGTATTTCAGCAATCGCAGGTAAATCTTCATGCTCGACTGCTGGTCGGAACTGGCCATTCGACGCGCCTCGTATGTTTGAAAAGAGAGACAAGATGCGGATTGTAACAGCGAACCAATTACAAGACTGGCTAAGCCGTGGCGAGGTTCTGGAAAAAGACGCCCGTGGCGCCAAAGTGCTGAAGCTCGATGATGGAGACATCCTCAAGATATTTCGCAGTCGACGCCACCCGCTGCTGGTTCGCCTGATGCCGGATGCGCAACGCTTTGCTCGATGCGGGGAGCGCCTTCGCGAACGTGGAATCAATACTCCGAGCGTCACGGACTATTTCTGGATTGACCGCTCCGCAGGCGTCAGCGGCTGCCTTTACAGCCCCTTGGAAGGGAGTGCTCTGGACAAGATTTTTTTTCACGAGCGCAGACGATTCGATGAGCTACTGCCGCAACTGGCGGCGTATATTTTCAAATTGCATCAGCAAGGGATCTACTTCCGCTCGCTGCATCTGGGCAACATATTGTTGGTCCGCGAGCAATGCTTCGGCCTGATAGACTTTCTCGATACTCGCTTCAAGCGCCCCCCGCTGGGCGCTCGCCTGGTACAGCGAAACTTTCACCACCTTCGTAACTATTTGACTCGCAGCAAAATCAGCGACTTTCCATGGGATGAGCTGATGCGGCATTACACAATCGCCGCACAGCCCTCTTGAAAAATATCAGGCTGCCACTTTGTTTCTCGCCTGGTAACGCTGGGCAGCCCGCTCGAAAGCCTCAATATAACCCGCCCTGATTGCTGACTTCTCAGCTTCGATGTCCTTGGACACCGGGGCCCAGTCAATCCGCCTGCTGCGCAGACGATTTCCCAAGACCTTGGCAAACCAGGACTCGCCGATGTAATTGATGCCGACCAGGTCAGCAATAATGCCGACTCGATAATCGTCCTTGCATTTTTCGTCGTAAAGAAACACCACCGGAATACCCATGGCTATACAGGGCATTGCACAGTGGATTTTTGACGTAATCACCAACGAGGCCTCACGCGCATAGGTATCGAGCAGTTCCTGCGAAATCATTTCCTTGGCTTTAGGGGAAAGACTCGGCAGGCGCAGCTTGGCCTGGTCCACAAGCACCGCCTTCTTGCGTATAGCACGTGGGACGGCGCTTATACCCCCTTTGCTCAGGCCGACCATGAACACCTTGCCATTCACCGGAGCCGTGGCCCTACGCGGCAACGTCAGCGTCACGCACTTGCTGTAGAACGCCTCCAACCCATGTGCTTGCATGAGTTCCATGGTGCCGCGATCCCGGCAACCGATGGGCTGGAATTGCTTCAAGTATTCAACGCCTGCCGGCGAGCAGATCTTGGCCTGCGAACCAGGCGTGACATGAAAAGCGAAGAAGAAAGGCTCAATTGCTGGCGCAGGGGGCCACTCACAGCCTCCCAGGAAATAGCCATTCATGGACAAGACGCCGGTTTTTTTCGTACAAGTCAGCTCCTCCCTTGATACTCCTCCGCTGACATAAGGCAATAGTTTTTGAGCCGCCAACGACTGTATGTCGTCGCCCAAATTTGCCCAACTCTCAAACGACGTTCCAGAGTACTCAATAGTGAATATATCCATTCCTTTATTTCCCAATAGTCAATTAATAGCTGGAAAACTCCGTTCCAGCCCAAGTTGAAGCGCCTCTAGCCCAGGCCTGCTGTGTGCCTGATGCAACTCCTCTAACTTCCCCCACACAGAGGAAAGTTGGCCAGCCTCCAGCAACTCGGGCGGTAGAATCCCGAATGCTGAATAATAATCCGTAAACTTCAATTCATCGATCAAACCGTGCGATAGCCTAGCTCTGATATTGGGAACACCGAATGCATCAGCGACAATCAAGCCATGTAAACTTGAAGAAACAACGAATTCACAGCTTGCTATATCCCGAAGCACATCAAGAGGCGATTGAAAAACGTTGATGAACTTCACCTCCGGATTGCCTTGTATAAACATCTGCGCTTCAGGCAGTTGTTGGTCAAGGTAGTGCGGGACAAAACCGACGTGCCACTTCTTGTCCGGGCGACTGATCAACCCTGGACACAATAAGCCGGGGTCTCCCAACGCAGCCTCGAGCGCGTTGCCATCTTCAACCCTTGCTCGGGTTTCCTGGCCTCGTACTGCATGATAATAATGGCGCGAAGAAAATGACTCATGTTCCTGCCCGCAACCTGATCCCCATATATGCACGCGACGCTTGAACCCAAAGCGTTTCGCCTTGGGTTCATTAGCCAGAATCGTTCCGATTGCCATCATATCAGCGTGGGAAAGCGGGGCGTATTCAACTTTTTTCTTCGAGACCGCCTCGACTATCAGCGGCGAAAGAAAATCACCAAAATTCTGGCGATTAGGATCTGAACGACCTGCTCCACGATGCCAATATAATTTAATTGTCATAGTTAGGACCCTTCAATTCCGGATTAGCGTTTATCCGCTGCAAACGCCGGACCTCAATCATCGAGAGCAACGTGGGCAACCAGAAATATAGCCAGTAGGGTTGAGGCGAACTCAACAGGCCGGCCCCGGTGGTAAGCAGCCCACCCCAACCAATCAACGAAACCAAGAACCAGCGACTCTTCAGCCGAACGCCCCAGTACCAGTAGTTGACAGCCCACACTGAGCCGATCACAGCAACGAACGCACCATAACGATAAAGAACTGAAAGATAGCCGCTGTGGGCGTGGGTGTACTCGCCAAGGAACCGATAATCGTCCTTGCCGCATCCGAACGAAATACCACAATGATGAATCAGTCTTTGCAGCGCGTCTTGCCAAATGACCAAGCGAAAACTCGCGCCACGGGACATGAACAGGTCCATCACCCCCGTCAAATAGATCGCAAGTCCCACCACGACAGCCAAGCCGAGCAACAACCTGACCCCGCGCCCGCGAAACATTGCCCATCCAGCCAAAAACAGGACCGAACCCGTCAAGGCGGAGCGCGCATCAAAGATTAGCGCCACCCAGATTTGCAACCCTGCGATCAGCAAGCCGCCCAGCACTAAATGCGAGAATCGCTGCAGCCGGGGCTCTATCACGAACAACCAAAAAGCCGCGATTCCCGAACTTATCATCAGCGCGGCATGCACAGGATTATAAGCCGCTCCGGCCATCTGAAGTCGCACCAGCTGTCCCGTCTGCTGAAAAATCCAGAGCCAGCTCCCCGAAGCGTAAAGCAGGCATAAGAGCATGAAACAACCCCACGCCCTGACCCAGTACCCCTCGTAACGAGGCTGTTGAACGATTAATTGAAGACCAATAAAAAACATCAACATATAGAGACTATGTTTCAGTTCCGAATACGTATCCTCGCGCAGGAATATGAGCCCAACCGTCGCCATAGCCGCAAAAAAAACCAACAGCAACACTAGCGACTGGCTACGCATCTGCAGGGCTGACCGCCACGACGCCAGCGTCCATATTAATACAGGGAGTGCAAAACCCGCGTAGAATATGTTATTTCGTGTTTTCGAAACATCAATAAAAAAGAACGAACTCGCAAAGACGAAAAACAAGAAAAACAACCAGATAGACAGCCTTTTAGTTCCGACCGATGATGGCACGTATCATCCTCTTTATATAATTTTTCTTGACCGATTGTTCCATGGGGTCGGAGAGCATCTGAAAGAGCTTGTCAGCCTGACTGTAATAATCCAGGTGCTCACGAGCAAACCTTGCCCCCCGTGCGGCAATGTTCGCAGCCCACTCAGGGTCATTACGCGCTTGCTCCAAACGCTCCAGAAAAGTTTGCTGATCGTCAAACAACAACACGTTAACACCATCTTCAAGCCCGACTGCTTCTTCCTCTCCGCCTCCCTGGCGATAGGAAAACAGCAGGCAACCGCACGCCATGGCCTCAAAGTTTTTAGCCATGTATTCACAAAAACCGATATCGGCGGTCACAAAAAAACGAATCCGATTAAGCGCTTCGCAATAAGCGGCCCCCGGCTCCGTACGCATGATCTGCAAACCGCAGGTTGCCTCGATACCTTTCAGGAATTCGCGACGTTGCGTATAGGTGTTACTGCCGAGACGCCCAATGAACCCCAGCTCGATATCGCGCGGCATATCCGTTACATAAAGGTGCGAACGGTCATAGCCTTTAACGAGGAATCTCGCGTCAAAGCCCATCGCCTGAAACTTTCGGAACGCTTGATAGCCAGTAAAAATCATCCTGGCATGAGGCAATTTACGATAGAACGCGGAAAACTTGCCGCGCCAGCGCGATGCTGACATGAACTCCTGGCTCGCATCCTCTTCGTAGAACGTCAGGCCCGAAATACGACTTAAACGCCTGGCATGCCGATGCACGTAACGAAACAGCAGATCCAGCACGACTCGGTCGTACGAGGCAAGGTCCAGGGAGTCCAACAGCGCGCCAAGCTTCCTCTGTTGCTCCTTGGCGACATACCTAACCTCGACATTCGCATGCTGAGCCAGCCCCTCCCATAACAAATGATTGTCAGGTTCACGAGGCCGAGTGGAAAGCACCAAAATTTTCATTCAACCGATCCAAAAGCCAGGTTTCAACACTTTCCGCAAATATCGCCATTGCAACGCCTGTCGCCTGCTCAACTTCAGTGCTCGCCAATACAAGCGGCGTGCGCTTGCTTGGTCGCCTTGCAGCAAAGCCGTTCGAAACCTTGAGAGATAGCGTTGAGACTCATAATCGACCAACATCGATTGACAGTCAGCAGGTAGCACGCTGGAGATTTCTCGTATGACAGTCTGTGTTACGGAGTCATCTATCCGACTGTGTCGCAAGCTCGTCGCATGCTTGTGAATACGAGCAAGGGGCTCATTGACACACACCACCTGGGCTCGTAGCAATAGATGCAAAAAGACCGGAATATCTTCTCCTGACCGCACCGTCTCAGGGTAGGGACGCTCTAACAACAGATCCCTACGAAACAATGAGCAGCAATGAGAAACCGAGATCTTCTTGCGCAGAAGATAGTCTTCGGCGCGCTTGCATGCGCTGCCCGAAACGGGCGTCGGCAAGCGCAGCCGCTCCTTACCATCCGGGTAAACAGAAACGTATGCTCCCAGAATCATGCCGGCATCCGGCGCCCCTGAGATAACACGACGCAGAACGCCCAATGCGTCGGTGGTCAGTTCATCATCCGCATCGAGCAACAGAACATAACGGCCGCGCGCCATGGCAATGCCGCGATTGCGAGCAGCCGCGACTCCGGCATTATCCTGATGCACCACTTGCAGAGCTTCTGGATGCCGAAGCTGATAGTCGCTCAATACCTCATGAGTATTGTCCTGGGACCCATCATTGATGACGATCAGCTCAACATCATCGGCCCACTGAACCAAAACCGAATCCAGTGCCCTGGGCAAGGTCTTGGCATAGTTGTAAGCCGGAACGACGACGCTGATCAGCGCATCAGTCATAAGCGTCCACGCCGTCTTTGACCACCAGGATGTCTTCCATGATCAAGTACTGCAGGTCGGAACCGAAGAACATGTTCAGCGCATCGGTCGGCGAGCAGATCATCGGTTCGCCACGACGGTTGAGCGAGGTGTTCAACGACACGCCATTACCGGTCAAGACTTCCAGCGCTTTCATCATGTCGTAGTAACGCGGGTTGTATTCGCGCTTGAGCACCTGGGCTCGGGAGGTACCGTCTTCGTGGACGACTTCCGGCACGCGGGTTTTCCATTCTTCGGCCACTTCGAAAGTAAAAGTCATGAATGGTGCGGGGTGATCGACCTTGATCATCTGCGGCGCAACGGTGTCGAGCATCGACGGGCAGAAAGGCCTCCAGCGCTCGCGGAACTTGATCTGTTCGTTGATGCGATCAGCTACGCCGCTGGCGCTTGGGCAACCAATGATCGAACGGCCGCCCAAGGCACGCGGGCCAAACTCCATGCGGCCTTGAAACCAGGCCACGGGGTTGCCGTCGACCATGATCTTGGCAATACGCTCGGGAGTGTTGTCGATCTTGCGCCATGCAGGCTTGCTCGGATGACGGGCGCACGCAGCGATTACATCTTCGTTGCTGTAGGCCGGGCCGAGGTAGACGTGTTCCATCTTCTCCACCGGCACGCCACGGGCGTGGGACACATAAGCCGCCGCACCCACCGCCGTACCGGCGTCGCCGGAAGCAGGTTGGACGAACAGTTCCTTGACGTCGTCGCGGGCGATGATTTTCTGGTTCAGCTTGACGTTCAACGCACAGCCACCGGCGAAGGCCAGTTTGCCGGTTTCCTTGAGCACGTCGCCCAGGTAGTGGTCGATCATCTGCAGCGCAAGTTTCTCGAACAGCGCCTGCATGCTTGCAGCGTAGTGAATGTACGGTTCGTCGGCGATGTCGCCTTCACGTTTCGGGCCGAGCCACTCGATCAGTTTCGGCGAGAAGTAGAAGCCCTTGCCCTTCTCTTTATAGCGACGAAGGCCGATCACGTTGGCGTAGTCGGTGTTGATCACCAGCTCGCCGTTTTCGAACGAGGCCAGGCGCGAGAAATCGTACTTGGTGGCATCGCCATACGGCGCCATGCCCATCACCTTGAACTCACCGTCGAGCATTTCGAAGCCGAGGAACTCGGTGATCGCGCCATACAGGCCGCCCAGGGAGTCCGGGTCGAAGAATTCCTTGATCTTGTGGATCTTGCCGTTTTCGCCGTAGCCGAAGAACGTCGTGGCGTATTCGCCTTTGCCGTCGATGCCCAGGATCGCGGTTTTTTCCTGGAAGCCCGAGCAGTGATAGGCACTGGAGGCGTGGGCCAGGTGGTGCTCCACCGGCTCGATCTTGATTTTTTTCGGATCGAAGCCCAGTTGTTCCAGGCACCAGACGATCTTGCGGCGATAACGCTTGTAGCGACGGTTGCCCATCAGGATTGCGTCGAGGGCGCGGTCCGGTGCGTACCAGTAGCGCTTGGCATAGTGCCAACGTGCTTCGCCGAACAGGCTGATCGGGGCGAACGGAATCGCTACCACGTCGACGTCGGACGGTTTGATGCCCGCCTGCTCCAGGCAGAACTTCGCCGACTCGTAGGGCATGCGGTTCTTTGCATGTTTATCGCGTACGAAGCGCTCTTCCTCGGCCGCCGCGATTAGCTTGCCGTCAATGTACAGCGCTGCGGAAGGATCATGGCTAGGGCGCCGGACAG
>Ga0307405_10000679_pt1 | contig 13182 bp, 8 predicted proteins | sample 322Cmetagenome_2_FD_203311 | JGI IMG/M metagenome (GOLD analysis project Ga0307405, IMG submission 203311) | Maize rhizosphere microbial communities from greenhouse at UC Davis, California, United States - 322HYB-C-1 | ecosystem: Host-associated > Plants > Roots > Rhizosphere > Soil | place...
TGAGGCGAGCCGCAGCGTCGAGCTGCGCCCGCGCGTGTCCGGCGAGATCACTGCCGTGCATTTCCGCGACGGTGAGATCGTGCGCAAGGGGCAGCCGCTGTTCACCATCGACCCGCGACCCTACCGCGCGGCGCTGGCCGAAGCGCAGGCCGGCGTCGCGACCGCGCGCAGCGACCTCGCGCTCGCCCGCACCGAACTGGAGCGCGCCCGGCGTCTGATCGACGACAATGCCGTGGCGCAGAGCGAGATCGACGCGCTGGAAGCACGGGTGACGGCCTCGCAGGCTGCGCTGGCGGCAGCGCAGGCGCGGGTGCGTTCGCGCAGCCTCGATGTCGAGTTCACCACCGTCCGTGCACCGATCACCGGGCGCATTTCCGACCGCCGCGTCGATCCCGGCAACCTCGTCGCCGCGGGTGACGGGCCCTCCGCCACGCTGCTGACGACGATCAACGCGACCGACCCGCTCTACTTCGCCTTCAACGGATCCGAAGGCCTGTTCCTCGAGGCGCGCCGCGAAGGGCGCGAGCGAGGGGCGCAGGTCGACATCCGACTGCAGGACGAAACCGATTATGCCTGGCACGGCACGCTCGATTTCACGGACAACGGGCTCGATCCCGACTCCGGCACGATCCGCGCGCGCGCCGTGGTGCGCAACCCCGATAACTTCCTGTCCCCAGGGATGTTCGGCAACATGCGCATGGCGAGCGGCGGCACGGTTCAAGCCCTGCTGGTGCCCGACACCGCGATCCAGACAGACCAGACGCGCAAGCTGGTGCTGGTCGTCGGGAAGGACGGCACGGTTGCAGCCAAGGAGGTCGAACTCGGCCCGGTAATCAACGGCTTACGCGTGGTCCGCGGTGGTCTGGCGCCGAGCGACCAGGTCGTCATCAAGGGCACACAAATGGCCTTCCCCGGCACCAAGGTAACCGCACGGCGCGGGCGGATCGACCAACCCGCGGCCACCAAGCGGGACGCCGCCGTTGCCGGGGCACCTCCCGGCGAGGCGACGATCGCCGGTTGACGGCTCCCGCCTCTCCCTGACCTGATCGATTCCACCAGGAGGCCGCAATGCGCCTGTCCCGCTTCTTCATCGACCGGCCGATCTTCGCCGGGGTGATCGCCGTCATCATCACGCTGATCGGTGCGATCTCGTACTTCTTCCTGCCGGTCTCCCAATATCCGGAGGTCGTGCCGCCCACCGTCACGGTGACGGCAACCTACCCCGGCGCGTCGGCCGAGACGGTGGCGGAAACCGTCGCCAACCCGATCGAGCAAGAGATCAACGGCGTCGACGGCATGCTCTACCTCTCGAGCCAGTCGACCGGCGACGGGCGGGTGACGATCACCGTCACCTTCGAGCAGGGCACCGACCTCGACGAGGCGCAGGTGCTGGTGCAGAACCGCGTCGCCATCGCGGAACCGCGCCTGCCGGAAGAAGTGCAGCGCCTCGGCATCGTCACCCGCAAGACGACGCCGGACTTCCTGCTGATCGTCAACCTGATCTCGCCCGACGGATCGCTCAGCCGCGAATACATGTCGAACTACGCGCAGACCCGGATCAAGGACCGGCTCGCCCGGATCGAGGGTGTGGGCGACGTGCAACTCTTCGGCAGCCGCGAGCTGGCCATGCGGATCTGGATCGACCCCGGCCGCGCGGCGGCGCTCAACCTGACGGCGGGCGATATCGTCTCCGCCCTGCGCGCGCAGAATGTGCAGGTCGCCGCCGGCGTCCTCGGCCAGCAGCCGAGCCCCGAGAGCGCTTTCCAGCTCAACGTCGAGACGCAGGGGCGCTTCACCGACCCCGCACAGTTCGGGAACGTGGTGATCCGCACCGATGCAGACGGGCGCCAGGTCCGCGTGAGCGACGTCGCCCGGGTGGAGATCGGCGCGCAGGACTACAGCACCTCGGCCTATCTGAACGATAGCGAATCCGTGATCATTCCGGTCCTGCAGGAGCCGGGCTCCAACGCCCTCGCCTCGGCGGAAGTGGTCAAGGAAACGATGGACGAGCTCGCCGCCGAATTCCCTGCCGGCCTCGAGTACCGCATCGTCTACAACCCGACCGAGTTCATCCAGCAGTCGGTTGATGCGGTGGTGACCACGCTGCTCGAAGCGGTCGTGCTGGTCGTGCTGGTGATCGTCGTCTTTCTGCAGAAGTGGCGCGCCTCGCTGATCCCGGTGCTGGCGATCCCGGTCTCGCTGATCGGCACGTTCGCAGTGCTGGCGGCGCTCGGATACTCGCTCAACAATCTCTCGCTCTTCGGGCTGGTCCTGGCGATCGGTATCGTAGTCGACGACGCGATCGTGGTGGTCGAGAACGTCGAGCGCAATCTGGAGGCGGGCATGTCCCCTCTGCAGGCCGCGCGCACCTCGATGGACGAAGTCGGGGCGGCACTTGTCGCGATCGTCCTGGTGCTCTGCGCCGTGTTCGTGCCGACGCTGTTCATCGGCGGCCTGTCGGGCGCGTTCTACCAGCAGTTCGCGGTGACGATCTCGGCCGCGACGATCATCTCTTTGATCGTTTCGCTGACGCTCTCGCCGGCCCTGTCGGCCGTGCTCCTCCGCCCGCACCAGCACGCCCCCGAGGGCGCCCGCTGGCGCCAGGCGATCGAGCGCGCCGGCGACGCCTTCAACCGCGCCTTCGACCGTTTCGGCGAAAGCTACGGCCGGTGGACGGCGAAGGTGGTCGCCATGCCGCGGCGCATGATGGCCGCCTATGCCGGCCTGATCGCCCTGACCGGCGCCGCACTGTGGATGACGCCCACCGGCTTCGTACCGCAGCAGGACCAGGCCTACTTCCTGACTGTGGTGCAGCTTCCGGCGGGGTCCGCGACCTCGCGCACCGACGCGGTGATGAAGCAGGTCGCCGACCGGGTGCTGCCGATCGACGGGATCGACGGCGTGGTCATGCTGTCGGGCTTCGACGGCACCTCCGAGACGCAGTCCGCGAGTTCCGCCGCCGCCTACTGGGTGCTCGACGACTTCGACGAGCGCGCGGGCAAGGGGCAGACCGTCGACGCGCTGATCGCCGAGGCACAGAAGGCGACCGCCGACATCAGCGAAGCGCGCCTGATGATCGTCAAGCCGCCGGTGATCCGCGGCATCGGCTCGGCCGGCGGCTTCCGCATGATGGTGGAGGACAAGAACGGCCAGGGCTACCGCGAGCTCGAGAAGGTCGCCCAGGAAGTGATAGCCAAGGCGAACCAGCAGGAGGGGCTCGCCGGCGTCTATACCTTCTTCGAGACCGGCACGCCGCGCGTGCGCGCAGACATCGACCGCGACAAGGCGCAGATCCTGGGCGTTTCGCCGGCCAGCATCTTCAACACGCTGCAGGTCTATCTCGGCTCGGCCTTCATCAACGACTTCAACCTGCTCGGCCGCACCTACCGTGTAACGGCGCAGGCCGACGCGCCGTTCCGCGACAATCCGGCGGACATCGCAAACCTGCACATGCGCTCCGCCAACGGCGCGATGGTGCCGCTGGGATCGGTCGCGACGCTGAGCGACACGACCGGGCCGTACCGGGTGACGCGCTACAACCTCGCCCCGGCAGTCGCCGTCGATGGCGACACGGCCCCCGGTTTCTCTACCGGCCAGTCACTCGAAACGATGGAGGCGGTCGCCGCCGAGGCGCTGTCGCGCGGGTACGACTTCGAATGGACGGGCATAGCCTACCAGCAGAAGTTTGCCGGCAACACCGCCGCGCTGGTCTTCGCGCTGGCCGTGCTGCTCGTCTTCCTCGTGCTCGCGGCGCAGTACGAAAGCCTGGTCATGCCGCTCTCGATCATCCTGATCGTGCCGATGTGCCTGCTCGCCGCGATGATCGGGGTAAACCTGCGCGGGATGGACAACAACGTGCTGACGCAGATCGGCCTGGTCGTGCTGATCGCGCTGGCGGCGAAGAACGCGATCCTGATCGTGGAATTCGCCCGCCAGGGCGAGGAGCAGCACGGGCTCTCGCCGGCTCAGGCTGCGGTCGAGGCCGCCAAGACCCGCCTGCGCCCGATCCTGATGACCAGCTTCGCGTTCATCCTCGGCTCGGTGCCGCTGGTGATCGCGACCGGGGCGGGCGCCGAGCTGCGGCAGGCGCTGGGAACGGCAGTGTGCTTCGGCATGCTGGGCGTGACCGGCTTCGGCCTGATCTTCACCCCGACCTTCTACGTCGTCTGCCGCGCTCTGGGTGATCGCATCGCCCGCCTGCGCGGTGGCCGCAGCAGCGGCGACTACGCCCTGCAGCCTGCCGAATAGGTGCCCTGATGAAGTTCCGTTCCCTCGCTCTCTCGACCCTTTCCGCGCTCGCCCTTTCGGGGTGCGCGGTGGGGCCGGACTACGCCCCTACTCCCCCCCGCCCCGCGTCGTCCGGCCCCTTCCTTTCCGCCGGAGATCCGGCGTTCACGCCGGCACCACTGCCCGCCGACTGGTGGCGCCTCTACGACGATCCCGTGCTCGACTCGCTGGTGCAGGACGCGCTTCGGGCGAACACCGACGTCCGCCAGGCCGTCGCCCGCATCGAACGGGCACGAGCGGGCCTGCGCGGTGCGCGCGGCGACCGCCTGCCGCAGAGCGCGATCGGCGCCCGCGCGACTTACGGCCAGATGCCGGAGGGCCAGGTACCTCCCGGCGCGGACCGGGAGGACTGGTCCTACGATGGCGGAATCGACGTTTCCTATGAAGTCGATCTGTTCGGGCGAGTAAGCCGCGGGATCGAAGCCGCGCAGGCGGACCTCGCCGCGAGCGAGGCCGATGCCAACGCAGTGCGGGTCATGGTCGTCGCCGACACCACCCGCGCCTATGCGGACGCGGCCTCGGGCGCCGAGAGGCTGCGCGTCGCGCGCGAGATCGTGGAGTTGCTGAACCAGTCGCTCACGCTCACCCGCAAGCGCTACGAGGCAGGGCTCGAAAGCGGCCTCGCCGTCGCGCGCATCGCCACGCTGCGCGATCAGCGCGCGGCGGACATCCCCTTGCTCGAAGCCGCGCGTGCTTCCGCCCTGTTCCGTCTCGCGACCCTGACCGGGCGCGCGCCGGCGGAGCTGCCGCCGATCGCGGGAGAGCGCAGCATCGTGCTGGAGATCGAGCAGCCGCTGCCGGTCGGCGACGGGGCGCAGCTCCTCGCGCGGCGGCCCGACGTGCGCGCGGCCGAGCGCCGCCTTGCCGCGTCGACCGCGCGGATCGGGGTCGCGACGGCCGATCTCTATCCGCGGATCACCTTCGGCGCCTCGGTAGGGTCAACCGGACCCGACATTGGCGACATCTTCACGGGCGGGCCGCTGCGCTGGCTGCTCGGCCCGCTGCTGAGCTGGACTTTCCCCAACCAGGAACCAGTGCGCGCGCGGATCGACGCGGCCGAGGCCGATGCCAAGGGCGCGCTGGCCGCCTTCGACGGCGCCGTTCTCGTCGCGCTGGAGGAAACCGAAACGGCACTGTCCAACTACGCCCGCGCGATCGAGCGGCGCCGCGCCCTGCAATCGGCCAGCGAAGCGGCGGAAAGCGCGTTCCGCATCGTCCGCGCGCAGCAGAACGAAGGGCAGATCAACTCGCTCGACCGGCTCGACGCCGAACGCACGCTGGCGGAGACACGGGCGCAGCTCGCCGCGCAGGATGCCGAAGTGTCGCGCGCGCAGATCGACGTGTTTCGCACGCTGGGCGGCGGGTGGTCGGGCGGTTGAGAGCTGACCGGCGCGAGGGGGACGTCGGCGATCATATAATCGCCTGCCACACCTCACCCACCTCAACCCCTCCCGCAAGCGGGAGGGGTGCGAGACTTGCTGAGCCGCAGGAGAAGCTAGTCGCAGCGGGGTGGGTGACGCGCCTTTGCAAACGATAACCACCAAACTTTTTTCGCCCCGATGTCACATCCGGCGGGGGCCATCTCGTCTTGGTTGCGGAACCCACAAGGAGAACCGACCATGACTGCCAAGCTTGACCCTTTCGCCGCCGCTCCCGCGCTGATGAAGAACTGGCTCGACACCTCGACCCGCATCGCGGGCAGCCTCGAGCCTTCGCTGATCGAACTCGTGAAGATCCGCGCTTCGCAGATCAACGGCTGCGCCAACTGCATCAACATGCACACCGCCGAAGCGCGAGCGCAGGGCGAGACCGAGCAGCGCATCTATCTGCTCTCGGCCTGGCAGGAAGCGCCATGCTATTCCGACCGGGAGCGGGCCGCCCTCGCCTGGACCGAGGCATTGACGCGGCTGTCCGAAGGGCACAGGCACCACGATGCCCTGGAGGCCCTGCAGGCGCAGTTCACCGAGGAGGAGCAGGTGAAGCTCACGCTGATGATCAACGTGATCAACGGTTGGAACCGGCTCGCGGTCGGCTTCGGCCTCTGGCTCGAGCCGGCGGCGCGGGCCGCAGCGTGACCGGCATGGCACAAGCCGACGAGGCCGCGGCGGGTTTCGACCCGCTGCGGCCGATGCTGCTCCGCCTCGGCTATCGCATGCTCGGCTCGGTCGCCGATGCCGAGGATGTGGTGCAGGAAGCCTTCATCCGCTGGATGCGCTCCGACCGCGCGGAGGTGCGCGAGCCCGAGGCCTTCCTGCGCCGTACGGTGACGCGGCTGTGCCTCGACCAGCTCAAGTCCGCCCGGCATCGGCGCGAGACTTACGTCGGCCCCTGGCTGCCCGAGCCGATCGTCGAGGAGGAAGAAGAGGAGGATGTTACCCTGCCGCTGATGCTGGCGCTCGAACGGCTGTCGCCGCTGGAGCGCGCGGCGTTCCTGCTGCACGACGTGTTCGGCCTGTCCTTCGATGAGGTGGCGGCTACGGTGGAGCGCGACACGGCCGCGTGCCGGCAGCTTGCATCGCGGGCCCGCGCGCACGTGCGCGATGCCCGGCCGCGCTACAAGCTGGAGAAGAAGCGCGGGCTGGAGCTGGCCGAAGCCTTCTATGCCGCGTCGCGGAGCGGCGATATGAGCGCGCTGGGCGCGCTGCTCGCGGCCGATGTCAGCCTGCACGCGGATGGCGGCGGGAAGCGCTCGGCGGCGCTGGAGCCGATCTTCGGGTTCGCCAACGTGATGAAGGTTCACAAGGCCCTGGCCGCGTTCTTCACCAAACGCGGATCGGCGCTCGTGCGGACAGGCTTCGTCAGCGGCCTGCCCGGTTTCGTCACGCGCGAATCCGACGGCGAGTTGCAGACGACAGCCTTCGAGATCGAGGGCGACCGGATCGTAGCGATCTACGTGATGCGCAACCCCGACAAGCTGAAGCATCTCCACTAGGCTGATCTCTGTAAACGGAATTTCCGTTTATGGGCGTGCTTGACCTAAACCTTACTTGAAGTTTCATAAGCATGTCCTCTGCTCATTTCTGAAGGAGGAACACGATGCATCATCCGCTACGGCTTGGCCTGATCTATGGGAGCGCGCGGCCCGGCCGATTCTGCGACACGATTGCGGGTTGGATCACCGAGCGCGTGAATGCCGACGGCGGCTTCGAGCTCGACCCGATCGACCCCCAGGGCGGGAATATTCCGGCGCTGGTGGAGAGGATCGGGCGGGCCGACGCCTTCATCGTCGCCACGCCCGAATACAACCACAGCTTCCCCGCCACGCTGAAGGAACTGATCGACGCGGCCCGCGCCGAGTGGGAGGCGAAGCCGGTGGCATTCGTATCTTACGGCGGCCTCTCCGGCGGCTTGCGCGCGGTCGAGCATCTGCGCGGTGTCTTCGCGGAACTGCACGCGGTCGGCATCAGGGACACGGTGAGCTTCGCGAACGCGTGGGAGCAGTTCGATGCGGAGGGGCGGCTGCGGTATGCCGAGAGAGCCGAAGCATCGATGCGCCTGATGCTCCGCCGGCTGGTCTGGTGGAGCCTCGCGTTGCAAGAAGCCCGCGCGGCGCGGCCCTATGGAGAGGCAGCATGAGCGAAGTTCTGCTTTCCGAACACACATCACCGGCCGTGGACCTTGGCGCCTATCGCGCCAGGATCGGCTATGCGGGGCCGCTCGCGCCCACGCTGGAAACGCTTGCGGCCCTGCAGGAGCTCCACCCCGCCGCGATCCCGTTCGAGGCGATCGACGTGCTGCTGGACCGCGGCGTCGATCTCGCCCCGGACGCGGTCGACGCCAAGCTGCTCGGCGCGCGGCGCGGTGGGTATTGTTACGAGCACAACGGGCTATTCAAGCGCGTGCTGGAAACCATCGGCTTCGAGGTCGAGGGCCTGATCGCGCGGGTCAACTGGATGGCGCCGCCCGATGCGCCGCTGCGCCCGCCGTCGCACATGACGCTCCGCGTCACGATCGACGGCGAGCCGTGGATGGCGGACGTCGGTTTCGGAAGCTGCGTGCCGACGGCGCCTCTGCGCCTCGACAGCACCGAGCCGCAACAGACCGGGCACGAGGCTTTCCGTTTCGTGCCTGTTGGTGGCGAACTGCAGCTCGAGGCGCTGATCGAGGACGAGTGGCGGCCGAGCTACCGGATCACCGGCGCGCCGCAGCTGGACGTCGATTACGAGCTGGCCAACTGGTACACGGCGACCCATCCCAGCTCGCATTTCCGCCACCGGCTGATCGTCACCCGCACCACCCCGGAGGCGCGCCACGTGCTCGCCGGGCGGCGGCTGACGGTGCGCGCGCCCGACGGGACGATCGAACGCCGCATGCTCACCGCCGACGAGATCGAGCGGGAACTGGCGGAGCGCTTCACCCTGCCGGTCGCGCCGGAATGGCGGCCGGTGATCGAACGCGCGGCGGCGACGGAGGACTAGGGGTCACTCGCCCGCGTGTACGCGGACCCAGTCCACCTCCATCGTGATCTCACCCGCCTTGATCCGCTCGACCGTCTCGGCCGGCAGGCCGTTGTACGGTTCGTCGATCCCGTTGGTCTTGAACGGGTAGGCGCCGCCGAGCGCGAAGTTGAGGATCACGAACTTGGGCGTGTCGAAGACCCATTTGCCATAGTGCTCCACCATCGGCCGGGTGGCGCGGTAGATGGTGCGGTCGTCGACGGTGAACACGATCTCGCTGTCGGACCATTCGACCGCGTAGACGTGCCACTGGGTGACGTCCGCACCATCTTCGAAGAAGTACTTGTTCACCAGCGGGGTCTCGCCCGAGTAGCCGGGGCCGTGCAGCGCGACGCCGACCCAGTCCTTCTCGCCGACGTATTCGAGGATGTCTATTTCGCCGCTGTCCGGCCAGTTGCCGTTGCCGAGGAGCCAGAACGCCGGCCACACCCCGGTCGCGTCGGGCATCCGGATGCGGGCGGCCGCGCGGCCGTGGGTGAAGTCGAACTTGCCGCGGGTATTGATGCGGCCCGAGACGAAGTCCGCCACGCGCCCGCTCGGCGTCTCGAAGCCTTCGCTGAAACGGGGCTGCAGCACGAGCACGCCGTCTTCCGCGCCGGGCACCGCGCCCGCCGGGAGGAAACGGATCGTCTCCGGCGAGTCGACATAGACCTGCTGCTCGTTGTTCACCCAGAACTCCGGGCCGACGACGTTCCACTTGCTGCGGTCGAGCGATCCGGAATTGAAATCGTCGGAGAAGATGAGCGCACCCCGGTCGCGCGCCTCCGCGCCCGACCAACCGGTGCAGTCGGCATCGCCCCGCCCGTCCTCCAGTCGCGCCTCGAGCAGAGTCAGCGCGAGACCGTCGTCGCCGTCGAACGCTACGACGTTCCCGACCGCCTCCAGCGCCGCGTCCTCCGCGAACAGGCAGCGCAGCGGTACGCGCAGCGTAGAAACCTCGCCGCGCGGCGCGGTTTGGAGCCAGGAGGCCAGCGGGACCGACTGGCCGTGCATCGCCAGCCGCGCATCGCCGTTGCCCGGGTCGTCCACCCGCAGGTCGATCCGCAGGACGTCGCCCGCCTCATGCTGCGCCGAGAGATTGGCCGGGGGACCTTCGATCAGAACCTGGCCCGCACCGCTCCAGGTGAAGGCCTTACCGTCTTCCTGCGCGGTCACGTCGACCGAGCGAACCGCGACGGCGCCGCCCGGGCTGGCTGCCGCGGCCGGCCCGACCGGGCGCTTGCCGCCCGCATCGGCCACCGCCAGCACCCAGGGGTCCTGCGCGCGGCCGTCGGCGAAGAAGGTCTCCAAATTGAGCGCCTCCGCCAGATCGATGCCGAGGTCTTCAGGCAGCGCCGGAACGGTTTGCGCCGACGCATAAGTCAGGCCGTAGCCGCGCTCGAACAGCGGCTCCGTGACCGGAGAACGCGCATCGGCGGGCCAGGCGAATGGCAGCGTGCCGGTGAAGCCCCGCACCGGCTTGCCCGAACGGCGCGCCACGAGAACGTCGGCAATGCCGTTCGCTTGCGTGCCCGGCAGCCAGGCCGCGACGAAGGCATCGGACGCGTTGATCTCCGGGCTGGTGAACATCGGGCGGCCCGAGAGGAATACCGAGACCACGGGAATGCCCTGCCCCTTCAGGCGCCGGAGCAGCGCGAGGTCTTCGGCCCCGACGGGCTGGTAGTCGAGCGTGGGAACGTCGCCCTGCATCTCGGCATAGGGAGTCTCCCCGAACACGACCACGGCGACATCGGGGCGGCTCTCGAACGATCCGTCTGCGGACAGCGTAGCCGTCCCGCCAGCATCGTCTATCGCGCTCGACAGCGCCTGCCAGATCGTCTGGCCGTTGGGGAAGTCGGCCTTGGTCACGTCCGTGCCCTGCCAACTGATGGTCCACCCCCCGTTCTGCATCGCCATGTCGTCGGCGCCGGGCCCCGCCACCAGCACCTCGGCGCCGGGGCTGATCGGCAGGACCGAGCCGTTGTTCTTGAGCAGGACGAGCGATTTGGCGACCGCCTCCCGCGCCAGGGCCAGATGGTCGGCCGAGCCGATTGCCGAATAGTCCGCCCGCTCGCTCAGCGGGTCATCGAGCAGGTCCAGCTTCGCCTTGACCCGCAGGATGCGGCGCACCGCATCGTCGATGCGCGCCATCGGGATCGTACCGTCGCGCGCCTGGGCGAGCGTACTGACGTAAAGCGCTTTCCAGCTATCGGGCGCCATGAACATGTCGAGCCCCGCGTTAATCGCCGCGGCACACGAAGTGACCGTGCAGCCGGCAACCTGCCCGTGACCGTTCCAGTCGCCGACTACGAAGCCCTCGAAGCCCATGCGCTCCTTCAGCACGTCGGTCAGCAAGCTGTGATTGCCGTGGTGCTTGACGCCGTTCCAGCTCGAGAAGCTGGCCATGACCGTCAGCGCGCCGGCTTCGATCGCGACCGGGTAGCCCGGGGCGTGAAGCCGCACGAGCTCCTCTTCGGAAATCGTCGCGTCGCCCTGATCGATCCCGTTGTGGGTACCGCCGTCGGCGAGGTAATGCTTCGCGGTGGCGGCGACCCTATCGTCGGCAAGTGGGGCGCCTGCCTTCAACTCGCCCTGCAATCCCTGCACCATCGCCCCGGCATAGGCCGCAACCAGTGCCGGATCGGAAGAGTAACCCTCGTAGGTCCGTCCCCAGCGGGGGTCCTGCGGAACCGCCAGCGTCGGGGCGAAGGTCCATTCGATCCCGCTCGCCGCGATCTCTCGCGCGGTCGCCGTGCCGATGCGGCGGATCAGGTCGGCATCGTGCGCCGCGCCGAGCCCGATATTGTGCGGAAAGACGGTCGCGCCGGGAATGTTGTTGTGGCCGTGAACCGCGTCGACCCCGAAGATGATCGGGATCGCGACCCCGTTATCCACATTGGCGAGCGAAGCGGTGCGGAACTCGCGCACGAGCCGGTTCCAGTCCGCGGCGCTCGCGCGTTCGTCGCCGTAGGGGCCGCTGTTGCCGCCCGCGAGGATCGAGCCGACCGGATACTCGGCAAGGTCCGCCGGCTGGATCGCGCTGATGTCCGCCTGGATGAGCTGCCCAACCTTCTGCTCCAGCGTCATCCGCGCGAGCAGACCGTCGATTTGCCTCTCGGTCGCAGGATCGGACAGGGCATCGGGCGAGGAAGCGACCGGCCACAGCCGCGGGTCGGCCTGGGCCTGCGACGCCGAGGCCGATGCGGCGTCCTGCGCCATGGCGCCTGCGCAGGCCGTGACCAGCATACCCAATGTCGCCATTCCGATGCGCCAGTTCATCCCGATCCTCTCCCGATGCGAATGGTCTTCTCGAAGTTGGCGTGCGTCAGACCGGCGGCGGAGCAGTCGAACTCCGTTCGATCAGCGCGCCCGATACGGTCACGACATCATCCGGCCGCTCGCCTGTTTTCACCGCTTCGATCAGCAGTTCCACGGCACGCGCCACCGTCGCGGCGATCGGCTGGTCCACGGCGGTCAGCGCCGGCCGCGAGAAGCGGACGATCGGCGTGTTGTCGAAGCTGATCAGCGACAGGTCGCGCGGCACGCTCAAGCCGGCCTTGCTCGCCGCCTCGAGCGAGGCGAGCGTCATCTGGTCGCTGCTCGCCACGATGGCGGTGGGCCGTTCACCCCGCGCCAGCAGCGTGTTCGCGGCAGCGAGACCCGAATCATAAGTGAAGTCGCCGCGGGCGAGTAGTCCCTCGGTCATGAGCCCGGCGGCCTCCATCGCCTCGCGCCAGCCCCCGATACGCCACTCGCTCAGCGAATACTCGGCCGAGCCCGCGATGAAGCCGATCGCGCGGTGTCCGAGAGCGATCAGATGCTCGGTCGCCACGCGCGCAGAACCCTCGTCGTCCATCGTCAAGGGGATGCCGGCGCCTGGCGCTTTCGAGCCGATCCGCGCAAAGGGAATGTTGTGCTCGTTCAGCAGCTTGACGATCAGCGGATTGTCGGAGTGCGGCGGGGTCAGCACGACGCCGTCGGGGCGCAGCGAGGCCAGCGTGGCGGCCAGTTCGCGCTCGACGTGATCGTTGTGCGTATCGACAAGTTCGAAGATCAGGCGATAACCCAGTTCGGCGCATTTCAGCATTCCGCCCAGCAACATCTGGTCAACCCAGTCGCCGCCCTCGCGGCTGCGCCAGTCGGCGATGGTCCGTTCGCGATCGTTGATGGCAAGGATCAGGTACGAGCGTTTGCCGCTCATCCGGCGCGCGGCGATCGAGGGGACGTAGCCGAGCTTGTCGATCGACGCCTGCACGCGTTCGCGCATTGCCGGGCGGACGTTGGGGCCGTCGTTGAGCACACGGCTGACGGTTTGCAGGGACACCCCCGCATCGGCGGCGACATGCTTGATGGTCACGGCCTGGCGGCGGCTCATGTCTGGTCCGATCTATCCAAATTACGCGTCAGGGCAGACAGGCTCGCCCCCGAAAACCAGCGACACGCATCGCCGGAAGAGCCG
>Ga0307405_10000681_pt1 | contig 13156 bp, 10 predicted proteins | sample 322Cmetagenome_2_FD_203311 | JGI IMG/M metagenome (GOLD analysis project Ga0307405, IMG submission 203311) | Maize rhizosphere microbial communities from greenhouse at UC Davis, California, United States - 322HYB-C-1 | ecosystem: Host-associated > Plants > Roots > Rhizosphere > Soil | place...
GCCACACCAGCGAAGGCGGCAAGCCCTTCGCCGGCGGCCGCGCCATCCAGAGCCCGATGGGCACGATCTGGACTACCAACATCACGCCGGACAAGGACACCGGCATCGGCAACTGGACGCTCGCCGATTTCCGCGCTGCCCTCTACGACGGCGTGACGCCCAATGGTACGCATCTCTATCCGGCCATGCCGTACGAGAACTACCGCAAGCTGTCGGAAGAAGATGTCGTGGCGCTCTACGACTACTTCATGCATGAGGTCGAGCCCGTCTCGAACAAGGTGGAGGAAACCAAGCTTTCCTTCCCGTTCAACATGCGCTTCGGCCTGCGCGCCTGGAACTGGCTGGCCGCCAGCTACGCGGCCGGCTTCAAGCCGGAGCAGGGTGAAGACGAGCAGTTCAACCGCGGCAAGTATCTCGTTGAAGGCGCCGGCCACTGTGCCGCCTGCCACAGCCCGCGCAACCTGTTCATGGCGCAGGATGGCATCGACAATTCGTCGAAGGCCTTCCTCTCCGGCGGCGAGATCGACGGCTTCACGGCCCCTGATCTGCGTGGTCCGGCAAGTGGTCCGCAGACGTGGAGCACCGAGCAGCTGGCAGCCTATCTCTCGACCGCTCGCAACGCTCACTCGTCGGCGACCGGCGAAATGATGCTCGTCGTTCGTGACTCGCTGCAGTACATGAGCCATGACGACAACCTCGCGATCGCCACCTATCTGAAGAAGATTGGTAGTGCTGGTGGTTCCGCTTCGGCCGCACAGCCGGAGAAGGCAGAGGTGACGGCGACCGAAACGCTGCTTTCGGACGCCAAGCCCGACATGCCGCTCGGTCCGCGTCTCTATCTCGACAACTGCGCCGCCTGCCACATGGTAAGCGGCAAGGGTGCCGGCGAGACCTTCCCGGCGCTTGATGGCAACTCGCTGGTTGACGCCAAGTCGCCCAAGGGCCTGATCAGCGTGATCCTGCACGGCGCCGAACTGCCGTCGACGCCGGATCGCCCGATGAAGCTGCGCATGCAGGGCTACGAAAACCGCCTGTCGGATGACGAAGTCGCCGCACTCGCGACCTTCCTGCGCGACGGCTGGCACAACAAGGCCGCAACTGTTTCAGCTGCCGACGTGACCGCCGTTCGCGGCGAGAAGCACTAAGACAAGAGGCCGGCAGCGCCAGAGTGCTGCCGGTTTTTCCATGAGACTGGACATGAAACAGCCCGCGGGAGAGATCCCGCGGGCCGTCTTGTCTTAGGAAGCTCGACCTGAAATCAGGTGCGCGGCTTGAGGTTTTCGGGGTCGTAGATCGGCTTGTAGCCGACGCTGACCACTTCGACCGGATAGGTCTCGGCGAAATATTCGACGTTCAGCTTGCGGCCGACCTGGCAGTATTCCTGCGGGAGATAGGCGAGCGCGATGTTCTTTCCCACGGTCGGGCCGTAGGCGACCGAGGTCGTGTAGGAGATGCGGCCGAGGCTGTCGACCAGCGACTTGCCAGTTTCCGGATCCATGACCGGCATGGAGCCGACGGGGTAGCGCTTGACGCCCTTGCGGTCGGTGTTTTCGGTCATGACGAGGGTGCAGAGCATCGCCGGCTGGTGTTCGCGGGCCTTGTATTCCAGATGCTTGGCCTTGCCGCGGAAATCGGCTTCCTTGACCTTCGGGCGGGCGAGATCGGCTTCCAGCAGGTTATACTGCGTGAGCAGATCGCCGTTCTGCAGGCGCAGCGATTTTTCCATACGGCGCGAGTTGGCGTAGGTCTCGACGCCGAAAGGCATGACGCCCGTGGCGCGCAGCGCATCCCAGACGGCGAGGCCATCCTCGTACTTCATGTGCAGTTCCCAACCCTGTTCGCCGACATAGGAGATGCGGAAGGCGGTGACCGTCTTGCCTGCGATCTCGATCGGCTTGATGGCCGCGAAGGCGAAGTTTTCGGGATCGAGTGCTGCCGGATCGGCGACCACCTTCTTCAGCGTGTCGCGGGCATTCGGGCCCCAGATGCCGATCGTGATGAACTTTTCCGAGACGTCTGTGATCGTCACGTCGAGGCCGCGATCTTCTGCCACGCGCTTCATGTAGTGGAAGTCGCGCGGGCCGGCATCGGCGCCGTTGATGAGGCGGCAGCGGTCGGCCATGCGGATGACGGTGAAGTCGGCGCGCACCATGCCCTCGTCGTCGAGGAAGTGGGTGTAGATGCCCTTGCCGATATTGGCGTCACCGCCGATCTTGGCGGCGCAGAGCCATTCCAAGAGCTCGACATGATCGGGGCCTTCGAGGTCGACCATGTGGAAGTGGCTGAGGTTGACGATGCCGCAATCCTCGCTCATCGCCAGATGCTCGGCGTTTGAGACGCGCCAGAAGTGGCGGTTGTCCCATTCGTTTTCGCGCACGGGAACGCGGTCGGCGTATTTCTCCAGCAGGTGCTCGTTGGCCTTGTAGCCATGCGCACGCTCCCAGCCGCCGAGCTCCATGAAGTAGCCGCCGAGTTCCTTTTCGCGCTCGTAGAAGGGCGAGCGCTTGGCGTTGCGGCCAGAGGCGTAGGGTTCGCGGGTGTGGACGGCGGGGAAGTAGATCTTCTGCGCGGCTTCATAGCAGCGGCCGGCGATGAAGTCCTCGGTCAGCTGGTGCGGGTAGAAGCGGGAATAATCGATCGAGTTGTGGTCGATCTCGGTGCGGCCGTCGGTCATCCAGTCGGCGATCAGCTTGCCGTAGCCCGGGCCGTCCTTGACCCAGATGGCGACGCAATACCAGAGGCCGCGCACCTTCTGGCTCTCGCCGCAGGAGGGGCCGCCGGCGGCGGAGACCTGCAAGAGGCCGTTGAAGGAGTGGCCTTCGTTATAGCCGAGTTCACCGAGGATCGGCGTCAGTTCCATGGCCTTTTCGAGCGGCTCGAGGATCTGCTCCATCTCGAGGTCGCGCTGCGAGGGCGACAGGCGCGCCTCGTGCTTTTCCAGCAGTTCGCGCGGATGGCACATGCGCGGATTGGTGGTCTCATAATAGCCCCACTCGATCTGGCCGCCTTCGGTGGTCTTCGGGTCGCCGGTGTCGCGCATATAGGCGGAGTTGCCCTGGTCGCGGAGCAACGGGTAGCCGATTTCCTTGCCGGTGCCTTCGAACTCGTTATAGGGGCCGAAGAAGGTGAGGGGGTGATCGACCGGCATGACCGGCAGGTCTTCGCCGACCATTTCGGCGATCAGACGGCCCCAGAGGCCGGCGCAGACGATGACGTGATCGGCCATGATGGTGCCGCGATGGGTGACGACGCCCTTGATGCGGCCGCCTTCTACGATCAGCGACTGGGCGGGCGTGTTGCCGAACATCCTGAGCTTGCCGGATTTTTCGGCGGCATCGACCAGCTTGCCGGCAACGGTCTGCGAGCGCGGGATGACGAGGCCGGCGTCGGGATCGAACATGCCGCCCTGGACCTGATCTTCCTCGATCAGCGGGAACATCTGCTTGATCTCAGCGGGCGAGACGTAATGCGCCCGGGTGCCGAAGGCCTTGGCGGAGCTCAGCTTGCGCTTGATCTCTTCCATCCAGGCATCGTCGCCGGTACGGGCGACTTCAAGACCGCCGATGCGGGAGTAGTGGCCCATCTTCTCGTAGAAATCGATCGAATACTGGGTGGTCCAGACCGAGAGATAGTCGTGTGATGTGGTGTAACAGAAGTCCGAGGCGTGGGCGGTCGAGCCGATGTCGGTCGGGATACCCGACTTGTCGATGCCGACGATGTCGTCCCATCCGCGCTCGATCAGGTGATGGGCGATGGATGCGCCGACGATGCCGCCGAGACCGATGATGACGACCTTAGCCTGCTTAGGAAACTCTGCCATTGAGTGCGACCCTGATTGAATATTGAGATCGGATTTTAGGGATAGAAACGCGACGTGTAGAGCCTGTCTACGACATAATTATCAAACTGCACGACCAGAGGCATGTGGCTTGTGGATGACGGGCGAGGGCAGCGCAGGCTTTTGCTGTCTTCGAGAGCTGACCGGTCGCTGTCGGACAGGGTCGATGTTGCGTCGTTTCCGCGACATGGTAGAATCCCGCTAAGATTCAGAGAGTTGGCTCTATTTCCGTCACCCCCGGCGGGCAAGGACCGGCAATGAAGACTGCGAGTGCGCCGATGGCAAGCTACGGTGTCGAACCAGGGATACGCTTCGCGTTGCTCCTTGATGGGCGCGGCGGCTGCAGACAGATCGACATGGATGATGTCTGCGCCTGGAAGCCGGGCGATGGCGTGATCTGGCTGCACCTAGAGCGCGATCATCCGGCGGCCGCCGAATGGGTGAACGCCAAGGGCGGTTTCGACAGTTTCGTGGCCGAAGCGCTGCTGGAGGAAGAGACGCGGCCGCGCGTCGAACCCGTCGATGATGGATTGCTGATCATCCTGCGCGGCGTTTGCGCCACCGCCCCCGATGAGGCGGAGGAGCCACATTCCGGGCTCGATCTCGTGCCGCTGCATCTGTGGGTCGATGGCAACCGCGTCGTTTCGCTGCGCGACAGTGGCCACTACATCACCGCGCTTCGCGATATCAGGGCGGCGCTGGAGAAGGGCAAGGGGCCGCAGCGCAGCGGCGATCTCCTGGCGCTGATCGGCGAGAAGCTGGTGCGCGACCTCGAACCGGTGCTCGATGGAATGGACGAGGAGGTCGATGAGCTCGACGAGATGATATTTCACGGGGAGGCGAGCGAGGTGCGCGAGCGTCTGAAGCTCCTACGACGCCGCTCCGTGCAGCTGCGCCGCTATCTGGCGCCGCAGCGCGACGCGCTGAACCGTATCGAGCACGACGACGCGCCATGGCTGCTCGAACGCGACAAGCTGAGATTGCGCGAAGTGATCGACAAGCTGATGCGCTTCATCGAATATCTCGACGCGATCCGCGACCGGACGGGCATTCTGCACGATGACCTGTCGACCGTGATCAGCGAGCGCATCGCCCGCAATTCGAACCGGCTTGCGGCGCTTGCGGCGCTGCTTTTGCCGCCGAGCGTGGTGGCCGGGCTGTTCGGGATGAATGTCGGCGGGATACCGGGGGTCAATGATACCTGGGCGTTCATCGTCATCGTCGGCTTCGTGACGATCACGTCGATCGCGACGCTGTGGGCGCTCCGGCGGATCGGCTGGCTCTAGCTTGGGCGAGTGGTAGCCGGATATCAAACAAGCGTGATTCTGGCCTGGCTTCATTGACAATGCAATTTCGGAGGAAATATCACTTCCTCTACCGCTGCAGCGTGTGGCTTCCTACATCCGTGTCCCCGCCACCTGTTGCCTTCAACCAAGGCTGAAGATCAGCATGATCGATACGCGTTTTTCCACGGCGATGCAGATCGTCGTCAGCGTCGCCGTCAACGACGAAGCCGGCGTGCGCTCGACGAGCCAGTCGCTGGCGGCGGGTTTGGACACGAATGCGAGCTTCGTGCGCAAGCTGCTGCCGCCTTTGACGGAGAGCGGCATTCTGGTTTCGGCAGCGGGGAGCAAGGGCGGGATCAGGCTGGCGCGGCCGAGCAAGGAGATCCTGCTCAGCGAGATTTACGCGGCCGTGACGGGAAACAAAAAGCTGTGGGCGACGCGCCACGAAATCCCGCATGCGGGGCTGGTGGGGGAGAATATCGGCGATCTATCCGAATATCTCTGCGACCGGGCGGAGCAGGCGGTTGTCGATATGCTGGGAGCGGTGACCGTCGAGGATAGCGTCGCGGAGCTGCGTCGCCTCGATGTCGAGCGGCACAAGCTTGATGCTGCCGGTACACGTGCGGCCGATCGGCGTGACGCCGCGGAATAGTCCATTCAGCCAATAGCAAAAGGTGGCTCAGCAGGGAAACCGAACCACCTTCCGTAAACTGATCGGAGGTCAATCTGATCAGAAACACCTGATTCGGGCGCCATTCCTCGCTCACGCCGGATCAGAGGATCCAGCGTGATTGAAGAGTGGCGCCCGAAGATTATTAGAATGCGCGCTGCAGGCGGAAGAAGCCCTTGGTGATGCTGTCTGCGTTGTCGGCGTCCGTGTAGTCTACGGTTGCCTTGACGTAGAGGTTGTCAACGATCTGGTAGTCGACCGTCAGGCCGGCCTTCCAAGCGTCGTTGTTGTCACGGAACTGGCCGGCAGTGATGCCGTAGTTGCCGTAATACTGGAACGCAGGGGTGATCTTCAGCTTGTCGGTTGCCTTGATGGCGTATTCGACAGCCACTGCCCACTCAGACTTGTTGTAGTAGGAGTTCGGGCCAGACGAGTAAACGCCAGCGAGGCCGAGCGTGCCAGGACCGATTGCAACGGTACCCATGGCGCGAACTGCACCTTCTTCGTTGTCGGTGTCGTAACCGCCGGTGATCTGGTACGTGAAGGCGCCAGCCTTACCACCGATAGCAGCGGCAACGCCGAAGTTGTTGGCGGTTTCGCCCGGCTTGTAGTAGCCGTCTTCCAGTTCGTCGATTGCGATACCAGCGTAGAAGTCGCTGGTTTCGTACTGGTAACGAATGGAGTTGCGCAGGGTAACGGAGGAGCCGATGTCGTCGGTTTCGCCGGAGAGACCATCGTCCCACCAACCATAGAACAGACCAGCGCGCAGGCCAGCGATGTCGATGTAAGCGGAGTCGAGCGTCGTGGTCGTCGAAGAGTTGTCGCCGTTGTTACGGAGAACGATAACGCCGGTCAGCGGGCCGTACTCGGTGTCGCTCTTAGCGGTGAACTGAACCTGGGCGCGCGTACGAGCGTTCCAGTCCGAGGTGCCCTTCTGGTTCGGGCCGCCGTAGACTTCAAAGCGGAGGTAACCGCCGACCTTGAGGCAGGTTTCCGTGCCTGGGATGTAGAAGTAGCCGGTGCCGTAAGCGTCGCAAACGCGAACGTATTCTACAGCTTCCGGTTCAGCAGCGACGATAGCGTCTGCAGCCTGGGCGCCCGAGACGGCGGCGAGAGCCGCTGCCGAGCTGATGAGCATCATACGAATAGTCATAGTTGAGTCCAATCTATTTAGGATTGGGCACAGGTCATTGCTGCCGAAAACGGCTTCTACCTACCCCAATTTCAAAACAAGCCCTCACGGGGACGTGATGTCTCCGTGACCGGCAAATTACATTTCGGCTTAAATGTATCAATTACAGATACAGTCATAATTCGTTATATTTGCGATGCAAAAAGACGGTGTTGCAGAAAGGCAACTTTCGCGACGATGAACGCGGTTCATCAGCAGCTCGATCCTGATAATCAAGCTATCTCAATACTATATGGAGAAATGCTTATGCACGCTTGTCGTGCTGCAATGCAATATTATTGCCGAATTACGGTTGTCCTTCGGTCATGATGCAGCACTCACGCCAGCGAATCGCTCGCCAATCAGGTGACGGGTCAATTGGTCTTTAAGGTCGAATTGAAGACGGCCGTCCAGCGTCGTCAGGCGCTCCAGCAGCTTGCGAACGCCTTCGCTGAACAGCAGGCTCGACTGGTGCGCATCGACACTCGTTAAAGTAGTTGTTCCGAGAATGCTGACGCCGCTATGGGCGACGATTTCGTCCACCTTGGACATCGCGCAATTGCCACCGGCGGCTGCCTCAAGATCGATGATAACGGTGCCCGCCGTCAGGAGCGATAGCGATGCGTCGTCGATCAAAACAGGGGCGCGCCCGGTCGAGCCGCCGACACTGGAGACGATCAGCTGCATTTCCCGGAGTTGGCCAGCAAGCTGCTTGCGGCTGGCGGCGATGAGAATGTCTGCAGTCGCAGCGCTTGCGCGCTCGAGTGCCGAATCGATCGCCACGAATTTCGCGCCCAATGTCTCGGCCCGTTTTCGATCGTTGTCGGTGACGCTGAAGAGATAGGTCTGGGCGCCGAGACGCCTGGCGGTGGCGATCGCCTGAAGGGCGGCCGCGCCCGTGCCCAGCGCCGCCATCTTGACCGGGCGTGCAATGGCGCCATCCATGACAAGCATCGGATGCCCGACGCCGAGTTGACGGGCGCCTTCGAGAACCGCTGCGTGGCCGCAGATGGTCGCCTGTCGTGTCGCCACATCCATGCTGCCGGCATCCGCGACGCCTTCAAGGCTGGCGAGGTCGAGCATGAGGCCGCGGCCTGCCGGCTCGTCTGCGTCGAGCGGGGAGCCGAGGAAGATCAGGGTTGGGGATCCGGCGAAGCTGCGCGCGTCCAGCGGCTTGCGGATGCTGACGAAAAGATTGCACTCGCGCGCAATGGTCTCACGGCTCGCCGGTCGCGCACCGGCGGCGACATAGGCCTCATCCTCATAGCCAGCGGCGGCGCCGCAGCCGTGTTCGAAGCGGATCGAAAGGCGCGCTGAGAGGTGGCCGATATCCTCGGGCGTCAACGCCACGCGCCGCTCACCGGGCACAGTTTCCCGGAGCAGTCCAGCGTGGACGGGAGCGAGGTTTGGCATTCAGAACTCTGTTGGTGAAAAACCGAAGGGCGCGCGCGGTCGCTATAGGGCGCTGACCTCATCGTTTTATGACAGTTTTGTAATTTTTCACCGATGATCGCGATATATTCGCGATGCGCGCAACTTCAGGTAAAATTCCGGTTGAGACATGTTCCAGAAGTTTGCAAGAATGAGCCCTTAAGGGAGCAGCATTGCAAAGAGATGCGGTTTTGCGCTGCCGCATTTGGATGTAATGATCCTTGCGAAGCGCTTGGCTGCTGGAGGCATTCGTGAATTTCTATTCGGTCTATGATCAGGGATTTGTCCGCGTGGCGGCTTGTACGCCGATCTGCGAGGTCGGCGATCCTGATTTCAATTCGAAGGCGACGCTTGATATGGCGCGGCAGGGCCATCAGCAGGGCGTCGGCCTGATGGTGTTTCCAGAGCTCGGGATCTCAGGCTATTCCATCGATGACCTTCTTGGACAGGATGCGCTCTTGAAGGCGGTGGACACTGCGATCGCCGAGATCGTCACTGCCAGCGCGGCACTGACCCCGGTTCTTTTGGTGGGGGCGCCGTTGCAGCATGAGGGCCGACTTTATAATTGCGCCGTCGCCATTCACGCCGGCCGTATCCTCGGCGTCGTGCCGAAAACGCATCTGCCCAATTATCGCGAATTCTACGAGAAGCGCTGGTTTGCCTCCGGGCGGACCGTTCGCGGTGAGACGATCCAGGTTGCCGGCGAGAGCGTGCCGTTTGGTATCGACATGATCTTCGCGGCCGAGGATCGGGCGGAGTTCACCTTCCATATCGAGATCTGCGAGGATCTCTGGGCGCCGGCCGCGCCGAGCGATTTCGGCGCGCTCGGCGGTGCGCTCATCCTCACCAACCTGTCGGCGAGCAACATCACCGTCGGCAAGGCGGAAACCCGCAAGCTGCTCTGCGCCTCGCAATCGTCGCGCAGCTTGTCGGCCTATATCTATTCGGCCGCCGGGCCGGGGGAATCGACGACGGATCTGGCGTGGGATGGACAGGCCTGCATCTACGAGCTTGGCTCGATGCTATCGGAGACCGAGCGTTTCCCGATGACGTCGCAAATGTGCGTCGCCGATATCGATGTCGAGCGGTTGCGGCTGGAGCGCTTGCGCACCGGGACCTTCAACGATGCCGCGACGCTCAATCTGACGCCGGATCGAGCGTTCCGGCGCATCGGCTTCCAGTTCCAGGCGCCACAGGACGATATCGGGCTCGAGCGTGATGTCGCGCGCTTCCCGTTCGTACCTGCTGACGAGAGCCGGCTGGACCAGGATTGCTACGAGACCTTCAATATCCAGGTGCAGGGCTTGATGAAGCGTCTGCGCTCGACGGGGATCAAGCGGCTTTGCCTGGGGATTTCGGGCGGGCTTGATTCGACGCATGCGCTGCTGGTGGCGGCGCGGGCATACGACAAGCTCGGCTGGCCGCGCTCCGACATTTTGTGCTTCACCATGCCGGGCTTTGCCACCGGCGACGAGACCAAGTCGAATGCCTGGGCGCTGATGCGCAGCATCGGGGTGACGGCGGAAGAGATCGACATCAAGCCGCTGGCGCTGCAGCTGCTGCGCGATCTCAAGCATCCGTTCTCCGGCGGGCAGCCGGTCTACGACGTTACCTTCGAAAATGTGCAGGCGGGCCTGCGCACCGACTTCCTGTTCCGCGCCGCCAACCAGCGCAATGCGCTGGTGCTTGGCACGGGGGACCTGTCGGAAATCGGTCTCGGATGGTCGACCTATGGGGTCGGCGACCAGATGAGCCATTATAATGTCAACGCCTCCGTGCCGAAGACGTTGATCCAGCACCTCATCCGCTGGGTGATCCGCACCGGCGATTTCGACGCCGATGCCAAGGCGACGCTGGAGCGCATTCTGGGCACGTTGATCTCGCCGGAGCTCGTTCCCGCCGACGAGAACGGCGTGATGCAGAGCACGGAAGACAAGATCGGCCCCTACGATCTGCACGATTTCGCGCTGTTCTACACCACCCGTTTCGGGCTGCGGCCATCGAAGGTGGCTTTCCTCGCTTATTCCGCCTGGAAGGATGTCGACGCCGGTGTCTGGCCGCCGCATTTCCCCGAGGACAAGCGCCGCGCCTTCGATCTTCCTGTCATCAAGAAGTGGATGGAAACGTTTCTCTTCCGCTTCTTCACGATCAGCCAGTTCAAGCGCTCGGCCTCGCCGAACGGGCCGAAGGTCACGTCGGGCGGCTCGCTTTCGCCGCGCGGAGACTGGCGTGCGCCGTCCGATGGCAATGCGCGGATCTGGATCAAGGAGCTGAAGGCCAACGTTCCCGATGTCGCGAACTGACGGAGTTGGCGGCGGCATCCTTGCCGAAGCCTGCCGGTGGCACACATAAGAGAGCATAGCTTACGGAGGTAGATGCTCGTGGAGTGTGATGGTCCTGACGAACCGTTGCGTTACGAGATCCGGCGCGAGCCCTCGGGGCGGTGGACGGTCGTGGATTCTATGACCGCGCTGCCGGCGGCAAGCGACGGGCGCGACCTGGTCGGGCTTTCCAGGGAGGACGCGCGCGATATCGCCGAGGAGCTCAACCGGAGCATCGCGCAGGGTCGTGATCCGTTGATCTGACCACCGGCGCGGAACCCGCTGGAGATGCGACATGGCGGATCATGACGATCGCCTGAATGATCAACGTCTGGCTAATCAAGGTTCGGCGGATCAGGCCGCTGACAAGCCCGGCCGTCTGGATGACAGGGAAGAGCGCATGCTCAGCGAAGGCCGCAGGCTTTCGGCATGGGCGCTGATCGGTGCGGCCGCCTTCGTGATCGCGATGATTGCGCTTGCCTTTGCCGTTTTCAAGAGCGATGGCCCCAATCCAGGCGCCGCGACGTCGCCTCCAGCCGTAGATAGGCCGTCTTCCGAGGGGCCGTAGGGCAACACTTCGCCATATATACTCTATAAACGATGTCATTTGTTGTCTCTTCGCGGATTCAGCGCTATTGCCTGCCGGATAGGAGATCACGTGAGGAGCGTAAGGTAGTCGGAATGCTGACGAAAAAAGGAAAATACGGCCTGAAGGCTTTGGTCGATCTCGCAAGGCTCGCACCGGGCGAAACCGCGTTCATCAACGATGTGGCGGCACGCAACAATATTCCGAAGAAATTCCTCGACACCATCCTCCTCGAACTGCGCAATGTCGGCATCCTTCGCTCGAAGAAGGGGCCGGGCGGTGGCTACTCGCTGTCGCGGCCGGCGTCCGAAATCCGCATCGGCCATGTGATCCGCACGCTCGATGGCCCGCTGGCACCCATTCGCTGCGCAAGCCGCACCGCGTTCGAAGCCTGCGACGACTGTTCCGATCCGGAGACCTGTCAGGTGCGCCGGTCGATGACCGATGTGCGCGACGCGATTGCCGATATCCTCGACAACATGACGCTCGAGCAGTTCGTCGCATCCGGCAACAACAACAAGTGGACCGAGAGCGACGAGACGGTGCCGATGTCGGTCGCCTGACCGACCGCGTTTCGTACCGCATCCCAATTCCCGTTGATTTCGGTCATGTGACCTGTCCCATGACCGTGCTCTCGATTCATAGGATACTCACTATATGGTGAGGGGATGGTCTTCGCGGGGTGGCTGCGCGAAGATAGCGCGTGTTTTTTAAGAAATAAGAGTGTTACTGACATTCCATTGCCCGCGTGGGCGCTGTCTTGGGTCGTGTTTGCCGCTGCCTGATGAAAGGCGCTGCCATCGCGACCCATGACATAATGCAGCATGAGGTACCATATGCCGTCGAACCCTCGCACACGGCTCCAGCTCGATCCCGGCGATATGCCGATCTACGCGATTGGGGACATTCACGGCAGGCTCGATCTTTTGCGACAGGCCGAGCAGGCGATCTTCGAGGATGCCTCGCGCCTGCCGGGGCGCAAGCTCATCATCACGCTCGGCGATTACATCGACCGCGGGCCGGCCTCGGCGCAGGTGATCTCGCACCTGATGCAGCCGGTACCGGAGGATTTCGATCGCATCAGCCTGACGGGCAATCATGAAATAATGATGCTCGACTATCTCGACGGCAAGATGTCCTACGACAGCTGGATGATGACCGGTGCGGATGCGCTGCTGCATTCCTATGGCATCGATACCAAGCAGATGCCGGTGCTGTTTCGCACGGCGTCGAAGCGGGATGCCTTCATCCGCGATTCTTTGCCGAAGGCGCATATCGAGTTCCTGCGCGCGCTGCCGATCATGATCGACACGCCGGCGGTGCTTTTCGTGCATGCCGGCATCGATCCGGCGCGGTCGATCGACAATCAGCAGGATGACGATCTGGTCTTCATCCGCCACCGCTTCTTCGAGAGCGATCTGCCGCTGCCGAAGCTCGTCGTGCACGGGCACACGCCGGTCGATCAGCCCGACGTGCAGGAGATGCGGCTCAACCTCGACACCGGCGCCTACCGCAGCGACAGGTTGACTGTCGCGCGGTTGTGGCAGGGCGAGGTGCGCCTGTTCTCTACCTAATCAGGCATCCGCTTCCGCGGTTTCCCGCATCTTCGGCGTCTCTTCGGTGTAGTAGCTCGTGTATTTGTGACGGTAACGCTCGGTGCCGCCGAAGTTGGTGAACTTGCCGAGTTCGGCCATGTCGGTCTTGTTGAGGATCACACCAAGGATCTTCGACTTGATCTGCGGCTCGGCGTTCAAGACGTCACGCACCAGATTGGTGGGCGTCGCACCCCATTCGGTGACGAAGAGGAAGCCGTCGACCTGCGGCGCAAAGGCCTTGGCGTCGATGACGGGGCC
>Ga0307405_10000682_pt1 | contig 13140 bp, 12 predicted proteins | sample 322Cmetagenome_2_FD_203311 | JGI IMG/M metagenome (GOLD analysis project Ga0307405, IMG submission 203311) | Maize rhizosphere microbial communities from greenhouse at UC Davis, California, United States - 322HYB-C-1 | ecosystem: Host-associated > Plants > Roots > Rhizosphere > Soil | place...
AAGGACTTCGCCCGCGACTCGGCCAAGGACTCCGCCAAGGACTTTGCCCGCGATTCGGCCAAGGACAGCGCCAAGGACTTCGCCCGCGACTCGGCCAAGGCCTCCGCCAAGAACATGGCGAAGGACATGGCACGCGACTCCGCGAAGTCCAGCGCCAAGGACTTCGCCCGCGACATGGCCAAGGATTCAGCCAAGGACTCGGCCAAGGACTCGGCCAAGGACTCCGCGAAGGACTCGGCCAAGTACAACGCACAAAGCGTCGCGAAGTAGCCAAGCGCGAACTGTCACCGCGAACCGCCGGCCTTGCGAGCCGGCGGTTTGCTTTTGTCGGCGCGTCGACGCAAGCTTCGGCAGCGTTCGGGGGAGGGGATCGTGCGTCGTCTTCTGTGCCTGCTGCTGGCATGCCTGCCGCTGCCCGCGGCGGCCGACAATCTGCTGGGCATGTCGTACGTCGAGACGAAGGATCTGCGGCTCGTCTGGTTCGATCCGCTCGGCTACCTGTCGCCGCATGCGATCCGCACGTTCACCAACTCGCTCGAGTGGCAGCGGCGCATGTTCGGCTGGACGCCGTCGGAGGCGGTGACCGTCCTGTTCAAGGACTTCAGCGACTTCGGCTCGGTGGCGGCCTCCGCGTCGCCGCGTAACCGGCTGTTCTTCGACATCGGGCCGCTCTCGCGCGCGTTCGAGACCTATCCGGCCAGCGAGCGCATGTTCGGCTGGATGAACCACGAGATGGTGCACGTCGCGACGTTCGACGTGGCGAACGACGACGATCGCCGCTGGCGTCGCTTGTTCGGCGGCAAGGTGTCGCCCCAGGCCGCCAATCCGGAGTCGCTGCTTTACAGCTTCCTCACCGTGCCGCGCTTCATCGCGCCGCGCTGGTACGTCGAAGGCAGCGCCGTCTTCATGGATACGTGGATGGCGGGCGGGCTCGGCCGCGCGCAGGGCGGCTACGACGAGATGGTGTTCCGTTCGATGGTGCGCGACGGACTGCCGCTGCTCGATCCGCTCGCGCTCGAATCGCGCGGCACGCGCGACTTCAATTCCGGCGCGAACGCCTATCTGTACGGCACGCGCTTCATGACGTGGCTCGCCTATACCGAGACGCCGGCGAAGGTCGTCGAGTGGCTGCGGCGGGATGCCGGCAGCCGGCGCTACTACGCGAAGAGCTTCGAGCAGACGTTCGGCATGCCGCTCGACGAGGCATGGCGGCGATGGGTCGCGTTCGAGCACGAATTCCAGCGCGGCAATCTCGCGGAAGTGCGGAAGTTCCCGATCACGTCGCAGAAGACCCTCGTGTCCGAGCCCTTGGGATCGGTGTCGCGCATGTTCTTCGACGAGCGGACCGGCAAGCTGTACGCGGCGTTCCGCTATCCGGGCTTCATCGAGCACGTCGGCGAGATCGACACGCGCGACGGCAGCCGGCGGCGTCTCGCCGACATCCGGGGCGCGATGCTCTTCCGCGTGGCGTCGCTCGCGTACGACGCCGGGAGCGGAACGCTGTTCTACACGAACGACAACCTCGAGATGCGCGACCTGATGGCGCTCGACGTGCGCACCGGCGAGACGCGCATGCTGTTCGAGAACGCGCGCATCGGCGATCTGGCCCTGAATCCGGTCGATCGCGCGCTGTGGGGCGTCCGCCTCGGCGAAGGCTTCGCCACGCTCGTCCGCATCCCGCACCCCTACACGCGCTGGGAGCCCGTCTACACGTTCGACTACGAGTTCGTGCCGAGCGACCTCGACGTGTCGCCCGACGGGCGCCTGCTGTCGGCGACGATCAGCGAGGCGAACGGCGACCAGTATCTGCGCGTCTGGGAGATCGACAAGGTGCTGAAGGAGGACTTCACGCCGGTGTCGGAATTCCGCTTCGGGCAGTCGGTGCCGGAGAACTTCACGTTCTCGCGCGACGGGCGCTACCTCTACGGCAGCAGCTACTACACCGGCGTGTCGAACATCTTCCGCTACGAGGTCGCGACCGGTAAGGTCGACGCCGTGACGAATGCGGAGACCGGCTACTTCCGGCCGGTCCCGCTCACCGACGGTCGCCTCGTCGTCCTCGGCTACACCGGCGCGGGCTTCGTGCCGGCGATCATCGATCCGAAGCCGATCGAGGACGTGAGCGCGATCCGGTTCCTCGGGGCGCAGCTCGCCGCCAGGCATCCAGTCGTGACCACCTGGCAGGTTCCGTCGCCGGCGGCGGTCGACGACGAGAAGCTCGTCGTCGCGCGCGGCGACTACCAGCCGCTTCGCCGCATCGGCTTCGCGAACGCCTATCCGGTGCTGCAGGGCTACAAGGATTCGATCGGCGTCGGCTATCGCGCGCGCTTCGAGGACCCGCTGAGCTTCGCGACGATCGACGTGACCGCCGCCTACACGCCGGACGACAAGCTGCCGAGCGACGAGCGCGGCCACGTCGACATCCTTGCGCGCTATCTCGGCTTCCGCGCCGGACTGTCGTGGAACCACTCGGATTTCTACGACCTGTTCGGGCCGACGAAGCGCGCGCGCAAGGGCTATGCGGCGACCTTCGGATACGACCAGTTCCTCATCCTCGACGATCCGCGGCGCCTGCAGCTCGTCACCGACCTCGCGTTCTACGACAAGCTCGATACGATCCCCGCCGCGCAGAACGTCGCCGCGACGTTCGAGCGGCTGTTCACGGCCGAGGCGGGGCTGCACTTCACCGACGTGCGCCGCTCGATCGGCGCCGTGGACGACGAAAAAGGCTGGACCTGGGAGGCGGTCGCGACTTATTACCGCGTCCCCGGGGAATCGGTGTCGCAGGTGCGCGGCCGGCTGGACTACGGCTTCGACCTGCCGCTGCCCAACTCGTCGTTGTGGCTCCGCACGGCGGCCGGCGCCTCGCAGGGGAACCGCACGAATCCGCTCGCGAGCTTCTACCTGGGCGGCTTCGGCAACAACTACGTGGACGCGCGCGCCGTCAAGCGCTATCGCGAGTACTACGCGTTCCCCGGCTTCGGCATCAACGAGATCGCCGGGCGCAGCTTCGTGCGGCAGATGGTCGAGTGGAACGCGCCGCCGGTCATCTTCGAGTCGGTCGGCGTTCCGGCGCTGCACCTCAGCTGGGTCCGCCCGGCGCTGTTCGCCTCGGCGCTATGGACCGATCCCGAGCATGCGTCGCGGCGGCGCGATTACGCCAACGCGGGCGTGCAGCTCGACCTGCACCTCTCGGTCATGCACTGGTACGAGAGCACGCTGTCGTTCGGCTACGCCGTCGGATTCAGCGGCGGCCGCCACACGGCGAGCGAGTGGATGGTTTCCCTGAAGCTCCTGTAGGCTCGAACGCATGCACTTCAGCGCCGTCGGCGCGCTCGTCGGCCTCGCCCCCGTCGTCGCGTTCCTCGCGGCGCTCGTCTGGCTCGACAGCTACAAGCTCGTCTCGCTTCGCACCGTGGTCGTCGTCGTGACCCTCGGGTTCGCGACCGCGATCGCGTCGTACTTCGTGAACGGCGCTGTGCTCGATGCGACGGAGATCGATCGGGCGTCGCTCGCACGCTACGTGGCGCCGGTGGTCGAGGAGATGGCGAAGGCGCTCGTGGTCATCGCGCTCGTGCGCAGCCACCGCGTCGGTTTCCTCGTGGACGCCGCGATCCTCGGGTTCGCGGTCGGCACCGGGTTCGCGCTGGTCGAGAACCTGCAGTACCAGCGGATCGCTCCGGATGCCGGCGCCGGCGTGTGGATCGTGCGCGGCTTCGGCACGGCGATCATGCACGGCGGCGTCACGGGGATCTTCGCCATGGCGACGGTCGCGATGCTGGAACGCGATCGGCCGCTGCGCATCGCATTCGCGCCCGCGCTGGCGGTGGCGATCGTGCTGCATTCCCTTTATAACCACGCGTTCGTGCCGCCGATCGTCGCCACGCTCGCGGTGCTGCTCATCGTGCCGGCGCTGATGTACGCGGTGTTCGCGCGCAGCGAACGCGCGGTCGGCGACTGGCTCGGGCGCGGGTTCGACGCCGATGCGGCATTGCTCGAGTCGATGGAATCGGGCCGCTTCCCCGACTCGCCGGCCGGCCGCTACCTCACGTCGCTGCGCGATCGCTTCAAGGGCCCGGTCGTTGCCGACCTCCTGTGCTACCTGCGATTGCACACCGAGCTCGCGTTGCGAGCGAAGGGCCTTCTGATGATGCGCGAGAACGGCTTCGACGTGCCCGTCGACGACGAGACGCGCGCCAAGTTCGAGGAGATGCGCTACCTCGAGCGCAGCGTCGGCAAGACCGGGCGCCTGGCGCTGAAGCCGCTGTTGCATGCGAGTCGCCGTGACCTCTGGCAGCTCAACGTGCTGCAGTGAACCGTTTCGCCGGGCCCGGATCCCGCGCCGGACGCGCCGCGCGTCAGGGAGTGAGCACGCGAACCGGCTTGCCGCCGAGCCAAGCGACGATGTCCTCGACGGCGTCGCCGTAGAAGCGGCGATAGTTCTCGTGCGTCACGTAGCCGATGTGCGAGGTCGCGACGACGTTTGGCAGCCGCCGGAACGGATGCTCGGCGGGCAGCGGTTCGACGTCGTAGACGTCCAGCGCGGCGCCCGCGATACGGCCCTGCGTGAGCGCATCCACGAGCGCCTGCTCGTCGACGATCGGGCCGCGCGCCGTGTTGACCAGCCACGCGTCGCGCTTCATGAGCGCGAGCTCGCGCGTCCCGACGAGGCCGCGCGTGTCCGGCGTGAGTGGCAAGTGGATCGTCACCACGTCCGAGGCGGCGAGCACGTGATCGACCGAGTCGGCTCGCTCGACCGACAGCGCTGCGGCGCGCGTGTCGTCGAGGCTTCGGCTCCACGCCACGACGCGCATGCCGAACGTCCGCGCGACCGACGCCATCTGCGCGCCGATCTTGCCGACGCCGAGGATGCCGAGCGTCGCGCCGTTGACGCTGCGCCCGACAGTCGTCTGCCAGCGGCCCGAGCGGAACGCTTCGAGCTCCTGCGGGAGTCGGCGCATCGCCGCGAGGATCAGCGACCAGGTGAGCTCGGCGGCCGGACCCGGGTGACTGCCGGTGCCGCACACGGTGACGCCGCGCTCGTTCGCCGCGGCGACGTCGATCGCCGCATTGCGCATCGCCGTGGTGACGAGCAGGCGCAACGCCGGCAGCGATTCGAGCAGCGCGCGGTCGAAGCGCGTTCGCTCGCGCATCGCGACGACGATTTCATACGGGCCGAGGGCCCGCGCAACGGCCTCCCGGTCGCCGATCGGCGTGTCGAACGAACGCACGTCGACGGCATCGCGCAACACGCCCCAGTCGGCGCAGTCGAGCGCGACGCGCTGGTAGTCGTCGAGAATGGCGCAGCGTGGGCGGGTCATCGTCGCTTTCTTCGACAGCCGTCATGGTATCGCGCTCGACACGGGCGTCCTAAGTGCGCGGCGGCGCGCGCTAAAGTGCCGGCTTCGCCGCCTTCGAGCGCACGCACATGACCTTGCAACGCATCGCCGTCCTGGGGGCGGGCGCCGTCGGATGCTACTTCGGCGGCATGCTGGCGCGCTCGGGCGTCCCCGTCACGCTGATCGGCCGCAAGCGGCACACCGACGCCATTCGCGAATCCGGCCTGGTCATCGAGCGCGGCGGCGAGCGGGAGGTCGTGCGGGTCGACGCATCGGATACACCGGAGGCGCTGCGCGACGCGGACGTCGTTCTCGTCTGCGTGAAGTCGCCCGACAGCGAGGAGGCGGCGCGTGTCATCGCGGCACGCGCGGCGGCGAGCACGGTGGTCGCGAGCTTGCAGAACGGTGTCGACAATGCCGAGCGCATCGCCGCCATCGTTCCGGGTGTCGTGCTGGCGGCCGTCGTCTACGTCGGCACGTCGATGGAGGGTCCCGGAGTCGTTCGCCATTCGGGACGGGGCGACCTGGTGCTCGGCGTGCCGCGGTGCTGTGCCGGCCGCGACCAGGCGCGCGCGCAGGCGGAGCGCGTGTCGGCGCTCTTCGAACGCGCCGGCGTGGCGTGCCCGGTGTCCGGTGACGTCGAAGCGGCGCTGTGGACGAAGCTCACGATCAACTGCGCGTTCAACGCCATCTCGGCGCTCGGGCGCGCGCGCTACGGGCGGATGGCGCGCGAGCCGAGCATCCGCGTGGTGATGGAACAGGCCGTCGGGGAATCGGTCGCGGTGGCGAACGCCGCGGGCATCCCGCTGGACGAGCGGGCGCTCGTGAACGCGATGTGGAGCGTGGCCGACGCGATGGGCGGCCAGTATTCGTCGACCGCGCAGGACGTGCTTCGCGGCAAGCCGACCGAGATCGACTCGCTGAACGGCTACGTTGCCGCGCGCGGCGCTGCGCTCGGCATCGATACGCCCGTCAATCGAACGCTGCACGCGCTCGTGAAGCTGAGGGAGGCGGGCGACGACCTGGCGTGACGGTCGCGATGGCCGCGCCGCAGCGATCGATAATGGCGCCGTCACCGTCCCCCGGCCCCACGCCATGGACCTCCACATTGCCGGCCTTCGCGTGCTGGTCACTGCCGGCGCTTCCGGCATCGGTCTGGCCACCGCACGCGCGTTCGTGCGCGAGGGCGCCCGCGTGCACGTCGGCGACATCGACGTCGCCGCGCTGGCCGACTTGCGGAGAACCGACGCGGCCATGACGGGAACGGCGTGCGACGTGAGCAAACCCGACGACGTCGCGCGCCTGTTCGACGAGGCGACGGGCCTGCTCGGGGGCCTCGATGTGCTGGTCAACAACGCCGGCATCGCCGGCCCGACCGCACGCTGCGAGGACGTGGCGCTGGCCGACTGGGAGCGCACGCTCGCGGTGAACCTGACCGGCATGTTCGTCTGCACGCAGCGCGCCATCCCGCATCTCAGGCGCAGCGCCAACGCGAGCATCGCCAACCTCTCGTCGTCGGCCGGTCGTTTCGGATTTCCGTTGCGAAGCGCCTACGCGACGTCCAAGTGGGGCGTGATCGGCTTCACGAAGACGCTGTCGATGGAGCTCGGACCCTTCGGCATCCGCGTCAACGCGCTGTTGCCCGGCCCGGTCGCGGGCCCGCGGATCGAGCGCGTCATCGCCGCCAAGGCCGCCGAGCGGGGCCAGTCGCCGGAAGCGGTTCGTGCCGACATGACGCGGCAGGCCTCGCTCGCGCGCTTCGTCGATGCCGACGACGTCGCGAACGCCATCGTGTTCCTCGCCTCGCCGCTCGGGGCGAACATCTCCGGGCACGCGCTGCCCGTCGACGCGGACAAGCAGTCGATGGTCTAGTGCGCTACGCCGGCGAGGGCGCGGTGCCAGGAACCGCCGCCGCCGGGCGCCGCTAGAATGGCCGGCCCGCCTCCCTCGCGCCGACATGGACTTCGCGTTCATCCTCGACCCGCTGCCGTCGCTCAAGGCCTACAAGGACTCGAGCGTCGCGATGATGCGCTCGCTCGCGCGCCGCGGTCACCGGCTGTTCGCGCTCGAGCAGTCGGACATCCGCTGGGAGCACGGCACCACCCGTGCCCGCGTCGTGCCGATCGACCTCCTCGACGACGACCACGCGTGGTACGCGACGCACGATTCGCAGACGCGGCGGCTCGCGGAGTTCGACGCCGTCGTGATGCGCAAGGATCCGCCGTTCGACATGGAGTACGTCTACTCGACCTACCTGCTCGAGGGGGCCGAGCGCGAAGGCGCGCTGGTGTTCAACCGGCCGCGTGCCATCCGCGACCACAACGAAAAGCTCGCCATCGCCAAATTCGCGCAGTTCACCGCGCCGACGCTGGTCGCGCGCGACCCGATCGAGCTGCAGGGGTTCATCGAGGCGCAGGGCGACGTCATCGTCAAGCCGCTCGACGGCATGGGAGGCACGTCGATCTTCCGCGTGCGCGCCGACGATCCGAACCGCAACGTCATCGTCGAGACCGTCGGCGGCCAGGGGACGCGGACGGTCATGGTCCAGCGCTACCTGCCGCAGATCGCCGAGGGCGACAAGCGCGTGCTGCTGATCGCCGGCGAGCCGGTCCCGTACGCGCTGGCGCGCATTCCGAGGAAGGGCGAGTCGCGCGGCAACCTCGCCGCCGGCGGCACCGGCGTGGCACGCCCGCTCGACGCGCGCGATCGCGAGATCGCGCAAGCCCTCGGGCCCGTGCTGTGGGCCGAAGGGCTGATCGTCGTCGGCCTCGACGTCATCGGACCCTGTCTCACCGAAGTGAACGTCACCTCGCCCACCTGCTTCGTCGAGATCACGCAGCAGACGGGCTTCGACGTCGCCGGGCGCTTCGCCGACGCGATCGTGGCGGCGGCGCAGGCGCACCGCCGCCCCTAGGAAACCACTCGCAAAGCCGTCCATCGCCCCAATGTGGGGACCATCGGGAGGCCGGAAGAGCGGCCGCGAGCCCGGGTGTATGATCCGCGCGCATGATCGGGGTACTCATCATCGGTCACGACACGCTGCCTGAGAGCCTGGCGCAGGCGGCCACGCACGTGCTGGGCGGGCGTCCGGCGCAGTTCGGCGTGCTGTCGGTCAACTGCAACGACGACCCGCTCGACGTGCTGCCGCGCGCGCGTGCGGCGCTCGCCCAGCTCGACACCGGCGAAGGCGTGCTGATCTTTTCGGACATCTACGGCGCGACGCCGTGCAACCTCGTCGGCAAGCTGATCGACCCCGGCCACGTCGAGGCGGTCGCCGGGGTCAACCTGCCGATGCTCGTCCGCGCGCTCACCTACCGAGCGAAGGACCTGGACACGATGGTTCGCAAGGCGGTGTCGGGCGGCTGCGAAGGCGTGCTGCACCTGGAAGTCGACCCGCGCTATGCAGCGGCGCGAGGTTGAGATCGTCAACAAGCTCGGGCTCCACGCACGGGCCTCGGCGAAACTCACCCAGCTGGCCGCGAAGTACCCCTGCGAGGTGTTCATCGCGCGCAACGGCCGCAAGGTGAACGCCAAGAGCATCATGGGGGTCATGATGCTGGCGGCCGGCAAGGGGTCGAAGGTCGAGATCACCACCGATGGCGCCAGCGAGGCCGAGGCGATGGATGCGCTCGTCGCGCTGATCGGCGACTATTTCGGTGAAGGCCAGTAGCGGCCGCTGAACGGCGCCGGGGGCGCCGCAAGGGCCGCGGCATTGGCGTCGGCCGAAGGAAGCCCCGGCCGGCATCGCATGCGCCATCCCGCGCGACCCGTTCGCAACGCGCCGCAGACGCGCGCGCGCTTGGCGACGCCCGGCCACTCGAAACAACGCCGGCTCGCCGTGTAAGCTCGCACGATGGTGAGCTTTTCGCTCCATGGGATCGGCGTGTCGGCCGGCATCGCCATCGGCCGGGCGCAACTCGTCTCGCACGCGACGCTCGAGGTCGCGCATTACACGATCCCGGCCTCCAAGGTCGCGGCGGAGGTCGCCCGGTTCGACAAGGCGATCAACGAAGTGCAGCGCGAGCTCGAGACGCTGCACAGCGCGATGACCAGCGACGACCTGCCGGGCGAGTTCGGCGCGTTCCTCGACGTCCACTGGATGATCCTGAACGACCCGACGCTCGCCGAGACGCCGAAGAAGATCATCGCCGAGCAGCGCTGCAACGCCGAGTGGGCGCTCACCCAGCAGATGAACGTGCTGGTCGAGCAGTTCGAGGAGATCGACGATCCGTACCTGCGTGAGCGCCGCTCGGACGTCGTCCAGGTCGTCGAGCGGGTGCTGAAGCGCCTGATGGGCACGCCGGGCGCGCTTCCCGCGGCCGCGGCCGAGGAGCAGACGATCCTCGTGGCGCACGACCTGTCGCCGGCCGATGTCATCCAGTTCAAGTCGCATCGCTTCGGCGCGTTCCTGACCGATCTCGGCGGCGTCACGTCGCACACGGCGATCGTCGCCCGCAGCCTCGGCGTGCCGGCCGTCGTCGCCACGCACAACGCGCGCGCGCTGATCCGCGACGGCGAGCTCGTGATCGTCGACGGCGGCCACAACGTCGTCATCGTCAATCCGGATCGAGCGGTGCTGGCCGAGTACCGCCTGAAGCAGAGCGAGCTCGGGCTCGAGCGGCAGAAGCTGAAGCGCCTGCGCACCAAGCCGTCCGAGACGCTCGACGGCGTGCAGGTCGAGCTCCTCGCCAACATCGAGCTGCCCGAGGACCTCGGGCCCGCGCTCGAGGCCGGGGCGGCGGGCGTGGGACTGTTCCGCTCCGAATTCCTGTTCCTCAACCGCGCCGGGCTTCCCACCGAGGAGGAGCAGTTCGAGGCCTACCGCCGCGTCGCGGAAGGCATGCAAGGTCGCCCGGTCGTCATCCGCACGTTCGACCTCGGCGCCGACAAAGCCAAGGAAGGCCTCGACGGACTGATCCGCGTCGCGCCGAATCCCGCGCTCGGCCTTCGCGCCGTCCGCTTCTGCCTCGCCGAGCCGCGGCTGTTCCTGACGCAGCTCCGCGCGATCCTGCGCGCGTCGCACTACGGCAAGGTGCGCATCCTGATCCCGATGCTCGCCTCCGCCGGCGAGATCGACCAGACGCTGGCGATCATCGAGCAGGCGAAGGGCGCGCTGCGCGACAAGGACGTGCCGTTCGACGAAGGCATCGAGGTCGGCGGCATGATCGAAGTGCCGGCCGCGGTGCTCGCCATCGGCGCCTTCCTGTCGAAGCTCGACTTCCTGTCGATCGGCACCAACGACCTGATCCAGTACACGCTCGCCGTCGACCGCGCCGACGAGGCGGTGTCGCATCTGTACGATCCGCTGCACCCGGCGGTGCTGCGGCTGATCGCCGAGGCGATCGCGGCGGCGCGCAAGGCGGGAGTGCCGATCGCGGTGTGCGGCGAGATGGCGGGCGAGGCGAAGCTCACGCGGCTGCTCCTCGGCATGGGGCTCACGCAGTTCTCGATGCACCCCGCGCACATCCTCGAAGTGAAGCAGCGGGTGCTGACGAGCGAAGTGGCGGCGGTGCGGCCGATGGTCCAGCGCATGCGCCGCATGGACGACCCGTCGCGCATCGTCTCGCTGCTCGATCGCATCAACCAGTGACTCGCGACGCGTGGCGGGAATGCCACGCGTCGCGCGCTGTTCGTTCTGCCGAGGCTGCCGTTCATCGGCAGCGCCCGGTGGCCGGTCGAAGCGCCCCGGCCGCGCATGACACAATGCCATTGTCATGAAACGCGCATGCCATCTGCTCTTGGGCATCGGCCTGGTCGCCTCGAGCGCGTCCTTCGCGCTCGGTCCCGGCGACGCGGCCCCGGCGCTTCGCCTCGCCAGCGCGTCAGGTCAGTCGGTCGAGCTCGACAAGCTGCGCGGCAAGGTGGTGTACGTCGACTTCTGGGCATCGTGGTGCGGTCCGTGCAAGCGCTCGTTCCCGTGGATGAACGACATGCTCGCGAAGTACCGGGCGCAGGGCCTCGAGATCGTGGCCGTCAACGTCGACAGGAAGCGCGAGGATGCGGAGCGATTCCTCGCCGCCGCGCCGGCGCAGTTCACCGTCGTCTACGACGCGAGCGGCAGCGCGCCGGCCGCATGGCAAGTGAAGGCGATGCCCACCTCGTATCTGATCGACGCGAACGGCACGATCGCGTTGGTCGAAAGCGGCTTTCGCGACGAGCGCAAGGGCGAGGTCGAGGATCGCATCCGTGCGGTGCTGGCCGCGGGGCCGCGCAAGTGAAGGCCGCCTTCGCCTTCGTGCTCGCATGCGCGCTCTCCGGGTGCGCGGCGTACGCGCCGCCCCAGGCATGGGAGAAGCAGTACCTGGCGAAGCCCGCCATGCAGTTCGACTACGACAAGCTCGACGCGAAGAACGTCCAGCACATCTATTTCAGCAAGGAAGGCGCCGCCGGCGGCTATGGCATCGGCGGCGGCGGCTGTGGCTGCAACTGACACGATGTCCTCGCGCGCGCTGCTCGCCGCGGCGCTCGCGCTCCCCGGGATCGTTCCGCTGGCCGCCGCGCAGACGGCGCCGGACACGGGCTTCATCCAGTTCCGCTATCTCGACTATCGAGACTGGCAGCCGGGCGCGCGGCGCATGCGCGTCGACAATCCCGGCTTCTACGTTCTCAAACCGCTCTCGGACACGCTCGCGATCGAGGGCTCGATCGTCTACGACGGCATGTCGGGCGCGTCCCCGACCTGGCACGACGTGCTGTCCGGCGCATCGGGCGTCGGCGTGCACGACTACCGCACCGCCGGCGACGTCAAGCTGACGAAGTATTTCGACCGCTGGGCGATCGGCGTCGGCGGGGCGTATTCGCACGAGCGCGACTACATCTCGCGCGCGCTGTCGGTCGACGTGCGCACGTGGACCGACGACAAGAACCGCACGTTCTCGTTCGGCATCGCCGGTGCCGCCGATCGCATCAATACCGTCGACGGCGCGGCCGAGCACCGCCGCAAATACGTGCTCGACTTCCTGGTCGGCATCACGCAGGTGCTGTCGCCGACGTCGATCATCCAGTCGAACGTCAGCTACACGCGCGGGCACGGCTACTACGACGATCCGTACAAGCCGCTCGACTCGCGCCCGGACCGGCGACGGCTGGTCGCCTGGCTGACGCGGTTCAACCGGCATTTCCCGGCCGTCGACGGCACGCTGCAGCTCGCCTACCGCTACATCGACGATTCGTTCGGCGCCGACTCGCACATGATCGAGGCAGCCTGGGTGCAGCCGCTGCCGCAGGGCTGGAGCCTCCGGCCGAGCCTGCGTTACTACACGCAGAAGGCCGCGTCGTTCTACCGCGACCCGCCGTTCGGGCAGGGCTTCGTGCGCGGCGAGCCGTACACCGCGGACCAGCGCCTGTCGGCGTTCGGCGGCATCACGCCCGGCGTCCTGATCGCGAAGGAATTCCCCGGAGGGTGGACCGCCGACTTCAAGGTCGAGTACTACGAGCAGCGCTCGTCGTGGCGCCTCGGCGGCGACGGCAGTCCCGGCCTGAAGCCGTTCTACGCCCGCTGGCTGCAGGTCGGCGTCGGCAAGCAGTTCTAGCGTCGCCGCCCCGCCGTGCGTTCGCGGTGCTGTCGGCCGCAATGGCGAGCGAAACCCGCATAGAGTGGCGTCGATGCGGCAGCGCTATACCTTCCGCGCGATGGCGGCGGAGCACGAGATCCTCGTCGACGCGGCCGACGCTTCGCGCGCTCGCGCGGCGGTCGATGCCGCGATCGCCGACGTTCAGCGCATCGAGCGCAAGTACTCGCGCTATCGCGAAGACTCGGTCGTGGGGGCGATCAACGCGTCGGCCGGGCTGCGCGACGTCG
>Ga0307405_10000685_pt1 | contig 13107 bp, 16 predicted proteins | sample 322Cmetagenome_2_FD_203311 | JGI IMG/M metagenome (GOLD analysis project Ga0307405, IMG submission 203311) | Maize rhizosphere microbial communities from greenhouse at UC Davis, California, United States - 322HYB-C-1 | ecosystem: Host-associated > Plants > Roots > Rhizosphere > Soil | place...
ACATCCAGCCTGCTCGGTGGCTATGCGGCTTCTCTACCCCAATCTATTACTTGTACTACTCAGCTGACTTCAGCTGTCGTGCCCCTGCCATGCAACACAGTGTGCATTGCACCAGTGAAAGGTGGACAATCTACAACTAATACAAAAATTGTTAACTCGTTGGGTTCAGGACAACCATTGTTCATCTTGAACGTTGCAAACAGTGTTGACGACCAAACCGACACGGAGGGGTGAAATGACCCAACAAACTGAACTGAGTGCGGTTGAGCTTGCGACGGCTATCACTATCGCATGGCTCACCGGTCAGGACAAACAGGTCGCAGCGGTTGAAGTCCCGACCTTCCTTCGCTCGGTCCACTCGGCGCTGGTGGAACTGGCAAGTGGATCTGACGGATCAGAAGATTATGAAACCGACGAGTTTACACCGGCCGTGTCCGTGCGAAAGTCGCTCGCTTCGAAAGATTACATCATCTCAATGATTGACGGGAAGCCTTACAAGACACTCCGCCGCCATCTTACGCGTCATGGCCTCACGCCCGAGGAATATCGCGCGCGCTACAACTTGAAACCGGACTATCCCATGGTGTCGGAGAGCTACAGCGCCAAGCGGAGCGAGATGGCTAAAGAGATCGGGCTTGGTCAAAAGGGCCGCGCGGCTAGGTCCGCAGCAAGGGCGAAAGCAGACGGCCGCGCACGGACGTGAGGCCATGGGAAGTTGAACGAGCGGCGTGTGTCGTTCTGGCTCCGCAATGATGCAATTTCCTACGGCCGTCGGACAAGGAGTCGCGACAATGTCGCTGGAGGCAGTTGGCTTCGCCAACTCGATGGTAGTTGCCAGTGCGCGCTAGGTAAGGCGGCATAACCTTGCCAGAATGATATGTGCCGGCGGACCGACGCAGCGCCGACGACGCAAGCATTCAGGATCGGAAGTTGGGTCCGGTTGCGATCGCCCAACGCACGGATGCCCGCGGGTTGCGGGGCATCACACTCGGGTGAAGTTTGCCCTTTGTGAGTCCAGTACCGGTGAGATTGCATCACCGCTCAAAAGACCCGGATTGCGCAGCAGCGTGATCGCTCTAACCGTACTTCAGCACCGCAGTAGTGCCGGCAGAGGCCGTCACGGGCGTCCCCCGAGCTTGCGAGACTGAGACTTTCAGGAACCGCGGGCGCAATCGTAAAATTAATTTTATATTCCGGGGCCCGGTTGTGCTACGGGCGCTCCGCTCGTCGCGCAGAGCGTCGGCGTAGCCCAAGGGAAAAGAACGGGACGTAGGGGAAGCGCCGCATGACCGGCGGTGCTCACCCAAATGTGAGTGGGGGTTAAATGATAACCGATACAGGCGAACGCAAATATTTGACGGGCCGAGAGCGAGAAGCCTTCCGGCGGGCGCTCGAACGTTCCGGCCGTGACGCCGGACTGTTCGTGCGAATGCTTTTGGAAACCGGATGCAGGATCTCGGAGGCGCTGAATCTAACAAGGCGCCAAGTGGACCTCTCGGGGAAATGTGTGGTCTTCGAGACGCTGAAGAAACGTCGTAGGGGCGTATTTCGCTCGGTGCCGATTTCAGCCGAGTTCGCGCAAGCCCTGGCCGCGCAGTTCAAGCGGCTAGGCTCAGAGGAGCGACTCTGGACCTGGAGTCGAATGACTGGATACAGGCATGTCTGCGCGGTCATGAAAGCAGCGGGAATCGATGGACCGCAGGCCAGCCCCAAGGGATTGCGGCACGCGTTTGCTGTTGCAGCTCTCGAAGCAGGCATACCCCTGCACCTGGTGCAGCGCTGGCTCGGGCACTCACAGCTCGAGACGACCACGATTTACGTCAACGTGGTCGGCGCGGAGGAGCGGAAGCTGGCGCGCCGACTCTGGTCGCGCAGCAAGAGAACCTCGCCAGTTCCCTCGATGCGCGGGCCGTCTCCAAGCCGGATGCCCAAGCCCGAAGGGGATCCGCCGAACAGGGCGTCGTGGATTGATTGGGCGGCCTCTCACGTTCCCACTGGCTTCTCTCCCGGATTATGGTTGGTCGTTGCCGCCCCACCCACATAGTGCCTCTGCCTATCTAGCAGGCGGAAGCCGCTGGATCCGGGCGTCTCACCTCGCCATCCGGGTACTCAATTACGAACAGCACGTATCATGCGGCCCGCGCGCGGAGCCGCGAGAGTAGCCCTGCGTCCGTCGCGTGCGGCGCACATCGCGCTGAAGCGAAGGCCGATCGGCCCCAGGGCGCGCAGATCGAAACAAAATATTACGTTGTATCAGGCGGTTAATTGTGCCGCCTGCGTCGCTTACCATGCCCATCCGCAAACGCTCAGAATAGCCATGCCGCACTACTCGGCGGAGCCAAGCTCTGAGATCGCTTGCTGACCTCTCTCGAGATGGCGCGTCGTGCCTTGCATCAATCCCCAGACCCAAAAACCGCGCCTGGCGGACCGCGTCCCCGCGGCTGTCGACGAGGATTGTTCAGAATTGTTTCAGAACAACAAAAGCTGGCGAACATTAGCATAAACACCAATGTGCGCCGTGTTACAGAATACCTGATTTCGTATCATATGTCTCTGAGCAGTATCTCCGTCAAGTTTAAAATCTTAGTCAGGCGGAGGAACTGACAAATATTGTAAAATGCACGCAAGCGTGATTCGGTCAAGTTCCATAAACGTTAGTCTGTCAGTAGAGAATGGCTAACCCACCTAATTGTTCTGAATCAAGATGCCTCTTTGGGTGGGGCTGCGGACCGGAGCCGCAAGAGACCCAATCGCCTGGCCCCAGCCCGGGCATTCCCGCGAGCCCCCCTGTCCCCCCGAAACCGCAGAACGCGGCCATTGTGACACCAGGCCAATGACGGAGAAGCCATTGGGATAGCGATATATTATACCAGCCCATCCGAGTTTTCGGTGCCCCGTCGCGGGCCTCCTCAGCCCTCGCTTCGGCAGGTGGAGCACGAGCGCTTCATCCTGATTGTGAGCTTCGACCGGCCCGTTGGGGGGCGATGAGAAGGGCGCACATGTCGGCGTGACGACTTACGGATGTGGAGCAATGGGCTCTCCGGGCGGTTGGGAAGCCCTCGTGCCAGCCCACCGTGGCGGACGGGGAGTCCCCACGACCGCTACCCAGCGGTCAAACGAGCGCAATTAGTATGCAAAAAGCCAAGACTAGTTGATCTCAGCTTCAGTCGAATATAAGATGTTTTGGTGGAAATGTAGACTCGTTGGGCCGAAATCCTCATTCGGGAATTCGTTGCTAACGAAATAAACTAAAGCAAATGTTACGCCTTGCCGAACACATCAATTTAGTACGCTCGTAAGGAGCAGGGATACTAAGCACCGGAAGAGCGTGGCCTCCGATACCATTTACGCAGAAGCACTATGATACGAAATCAGGTATTTTGTAACGTAGAAGTCCGGGGGGAGGGGCTCAGCCATGGAAGGCAATCGCCGCTTCGGCAGATGCAGTATCATGCTGATTTTTCGAGGCATTGTGTGGGTCTGACCTGAGGCGGGCAAGCGGCGGGCGCCGGTGCGCACCTCGAGCTCATCTTCGATTCTACTGACCAGTCGCGGCACGGCTGCGCGGGTGATGCCGTGCGCCGCTTGCTCGACAAGGAGACAACAATGCGATTGTTCGAGTCGGCAGCATCCGACCAAGGATTACCGAACGGCCCGGCACGCCGCCGGGGCGCGGAGGACGACCCCCTGCTCGATGGGTTGATGTTGCTCTGTCACCTGTTCGACCGGACCGCCTCTGCCAACCAGCTGACGGCGGGGCTGCCGCTGGCGGACGGACTGCTCACAGTTGAGCTCCTCGGCCGTGCAGGACGCCGCGCGGATCTCGACATTAGGGTAAAGCGCCGTCGGATCCGTGAACTCGCAGCGGGTTTGCTGCCGGTCCTGTTGATCCGAACCGATGGAACGGCTTGGGTCTTGACCGAACTCTCTGGCGGCACCGCCAGCGTGCTGATCCCGGATATGGAAAGCCGGGTGCAGCGCATCGATCTGGCGGAGCTCGAGGCAGGGCATTCAGGCCTGGTTGCGTTCGCCGGTCCGCTCGTGCGCGAGGACCGCCGGGCGGGGGCGTTCGCGGCACCGCCTAAGGGCCATTGGTTCTGGAGCGAGATTCGACGCGAGAGCGGCGTGTTTGCGGAAGTCACCTTCGCTGCGGCCATGGCCAATCTGCTCGCGGTCGCAACCTCGCTCTTTTCCATGCAGGTCTACGATCGGGTGGTGCCCAACCTCGCATTTCCCACTTTGTGGGTTCTAACGATCGGTGCCGCGTTGGCGATCGGACTTGAAGCAATGATCCGATTGATCCGCAGCCACATGATGGATCAAGTGGGACGCGGCCTAGACCTCAGACTATCTTCGAGAATTTTCGAGAAGGCGCTCGGGCTCAGACTGGATGCCCGGCCGAAGTCGACCGGATCGTTCACCAACCAGATCCGCGAGTTTGACGCTGTCAGGGAGTTCTTCACTTCGACCACGATCAGTACGCTGTCGGACCTGCCGTTCGTGCTGCTGTTCCTGGGGCTGATCACGCTCATCGGCGGATGGCAGGTAGGGGCGGTCGTAGCTGCAACGGTGCCGCTGATAGTAGTGCCTGGACTGATTGCGCAAAGGCGACTGTCGGAGCTGTCACTCAGCTTTTTGCGCGAGGGCTCCGTCAGAAACGGGTTGCTCATCGAAGGGATGGCCGGAATTGAGACGGTCAAGGCGCTACGTGGCGAAGGCCGATTTCAGCGGCTGTGGGAAGAATACACCGCGCTGATCGCGGGGAACGGCCTGAAGCTCAGGAATCTCTCAGGTAACTTGGCCCAGATGGCGGCCTCGGCCCAACAGGTCGCCTATATATTGGTGATCGTCGCAGGGGTTTATCAGATCAGCGAAGGGCGAATGACGCAGGGCGCGCTGATTGCCTGTTCGATTCTGACCTCGCGAGCGATCTCGCCACTGACCCAGCTCGCCGGCATTTTTGCGCGCTGGCAGCAGATGACCGCATCGTTGTCGGGGATCGATGCAATCATGGCCGCGCCGCAAGACCGTCCCCAGGGACGTAGCTTCGTGCACCGTCCGCGGCTTGGAGGTGAATACGCATTTCACGAGATCGCATTCGGCTATGACAAGGATTCGCCGCCCGCGCTTGAGATAGCGAGCCTTCGTTTCCCACCCGACAGCCGAACCGTGGTGCTCGGCGCGAACGGCTCTGGGAAATCGACCCTCTTGAAGCTGCTCGCCGGACTCTACGAGCCTGCGCAAGGACGTCTCCTCCTGGGCGGGGTGGACATGCGCCAAATCGATCCCGCGGACCTGCGCAAGGGGATCGGTTATCTGCCTCAGGACAGCGCGCTCTTCTATGGAACTTTGCGTGACAACCTGACCCTTGGCCTCGGTCGGCACGACGACGAAATGCTGATGGAGGCTTTGACATTCGCCGGGGCGCAAACTCTGGTCGCGGGGCACCCTCTCGGGCTTGATCGAATGCTGGGAGAAAGCGGCAGCGGAGTGTCGGGCGGGCAGCGTCAATCGATTGCGCTGGCGCGCTTGTGGCTGCGCGATCCCGAAGTGGTCCTGCTCGACGAGCCGACTGCGGCGCTGGACCAGCAGCAAGAGCTCGCCGTGATCGATCGAATGCAAGGTTGGCTACAGGGTCGCACCCTAGTGGTGGCGACCCATCGCCTGCCGGTCTTGGCATTGGCAAGCGAAGCGCTGGTGATCGCCTCGGGGCGGGTCGCTGCCCAGGGGCCGCGGGAGAAAGTGCTGGCCATGCTTCAAAGCAAGCAGGGGAATGCAGCGTGAGCGGACTGAGAATGGTAAAGCCGGCCGAAGCCTCGGCGGGAGATAAGTCTCCCGTGGCAGGAGGCAGTGCCCCGGTGGAAGTCGACGCCGCGTTTCAAGCCGCACGTCACCGTACGCTCATGGGATGGCTCGCTGGAAGTGCCCGCCGACGCCCGGTGCTTTGGATCACCGCGCTCGCACTGGTGATATTCTTCGTATGGGCCGCCAATGCCTCGCTGGAGGAGGTGACCCGCGGGGTTGGCAAAGTTGCTCCATTGCGCCGGAGCCAGGTGATCCAAAGCCTCGAGGGCGGGATCGTCGACTCCATTCCAGTGCAAGAAGGCGACGAAGTGTCGCGAGGCCAGGTGTTGGTCGAGCTCGACGATACGCGGTTCCATAGCGCTCACGCAGATCTTCAGAGCCAGACGATTGCGCTCAAGGCAGCGCTGGCGCGCTTGCACGCCGAACTCGCCGGATCGAACGCGGTTAGCTTCCCAAGCGAGGTACTCGAGCACCCGCAAGTCGTCCGTATCGAGACCGACCTGTTCGAGGCTCGGCGCCGCAGGCTCGTCGAAACTGAGCGCTCGCTTGCGGAGCGCATTCGACTCGCAACCAACGAACTCGAATTGGTGCGCCCCGTGGTGCAGCAGGGGGCAGTGAGCCAGGTCGACGAGATCCGGCTTGAGCGCACCGTTGCGGATTTGAAAGGCGAACTCGCCGAGGCGCGGAACACATATTATCAGGAGGTCAACGCCGACATCGCCAAGAAGAGCGCCGAGCTCGAGAGCCTCACGGAGCAGATGGCGCAGAAGCGAGATGCGTTGGTGCGCACCCAGTTGCGCTCTCCTGTGAGGGGCATCGTTAAAAACATGCAGGTGACCACCAGCGGCGGGGTGGTCAATCCAGGGGAGACGATCATGGAGATCGTGCCGCTGGATGCTCAACTCTACGTTGAGGCGGAGATCCGCCCCCGTGACGTCGCGTTTCTTCACACCGGACAGAGCTCCAGCGTGAAGATCACCGCCTACGATTACACTGTCTACGGCGACCTCAAGGGCAAGTTGGTGTTCATCAGCGCGGACACCATCAAGGATGAGACCAGAAAGGACGCCGAGCCATATTATCGGGTGCGCGTGCTGACCGATAGCGCGGCCTTGAAAGGGCCCGATGGGCCACTGCCAATCAAGCCCGGCATGGTCGCAGAAGTCGCGATCCAAACTGGCCGCAAGACTGTGCTCGAATATCTTTTGAAGCCTCTTCTTAGGGGCAGCGAGGCGCTCGGCGAGCGATGATGCAGGGCCGCGCATCCCTCACCTCTCACCGAAACGGCCAAGTCTCCGCTTGGCCGGGCCGCGGTGCGCGCGCCTGCGCCGCGGCCATCTTTTACGAGACGGATGGACCCGTGCCGCAGTCGGGCCGCCCCTCCGATCGAGCGAGGTCTGCGACGAGCATGAAGCGGCGCCCCTTTGCCGACATGACCGAGGTCTTCTGGCTGGTGTCGTTCGCTTCGTTCGCGGTCGGTCTAGCGCTCGCTCTCACCCAGTCGGTCTCGATCCCCGACGTCAGCATCTCGGTCAATCTCGCGTCCGGCATTGGTTCGGGGCTGATGGCCGCAACGTGGACGCTGGGCCGGGGGTGGCTGCTTTTAGCGGTGTCGATCTGCGGAGAGCTTCTCGCAGCGCGTCCCGGAACCGTTGGGCCGATCGGCCGCAAGCGGCCGAATAGAATTTGAACACGAACAGAGGAGCAGGACCATGCTTCGAAGTGAATGGCTGGTGCAATACGATCGGTTTGGTCGCCTGATCGAGGTGGGTGCTCAAGCACGGATCGTGAGCGAGGATGTCGCCGGGATCGTACGCTCGATCGGTACCAAGGCTTGGCTGGATGTCGACGGGCGGCGGCGCGGGGTCGGGTTCGACGAGATCGAAATGCTGCCCGAAATGGATGCACTGAGACGTTTTGAACGGGGACGTCCGGCGGAGTTCGTCTCTCCGTTGTCGCAGACGTACCTCTGCGGTCAGCCGCCGGCGGCAACGAGCGCCGCGCCAGCATTCGAGCGAGAGGCGCCCCAAGAGGTGCGCACGTCGCTGCCGGTGCCAGCGCCTGGCGAACCGGCACCGCAGCGGCGGCGCCTGCGCGCGCACCTGCACAACCCCTGGACTTGGCCCACCCCGCTCCGCACGCTGCTGGTCATTGGCAGTCCAGTCATGCTGCCGCTGTGGTTCGCGCTGATTGCGCTTACCGCAATCGGCGCCTTGTCCGCCGCCGTAGTGAGCGCCGTCTACCGCTTCTGTACCGAGCCACCACGCCGTCGCCGGCGCTACCGGGGCTACAGAGGCTACTCATGAATAGCCCTTCCGAACCTTGGTTGCACGCACACGACGGCGCATCGGCTCTCGGCTACCTTATCGCCGCCATCGTAGCTGCTCCGCATTCCGAGCTTGTCCAGCAGGATCAATGGCGCGCTGCTCGGAGTTTCGGCGAACCAAATGCGCGCGAGGGTCGTGCCTGCGTGGAGACCAAATTCCATCCACTTGCCGTCTCCAAGGAAATTCAGTGTTCGCCGGCATCGGTGGACGGCGCGAGCCACCGACAAGTCGCCAGCGCGGAAGGGCCTGCGCTGGGAATGTTCCTCTGCGTTGCAGCTCTGACCCAGAGCACAAATGGCTTGTGCTCCCATGAACCTGTTTCGGTCCCACCAATAGCGAGTCAGTCATGATCAGAACCCGTCACATGCTCGCCACCGGGCGCCGCCGTGCCGCCGGGGCGTCCTATCGCGCCAGTGCTGCCCGGCAAAACCTCGCAGCGGTAGTCACTGAGGCGCGGGCACAGCCAGCGTCCAGCGCAACGACTCCAGTGGCTGTCTCGCACATCGGGGGAGAGGGGCGTCCTCGCGATAGCGTCAGTGGATCAGGCGGTAGCGCGTTCGCCCCAGGCGATGCGCTCCGCATCGCGCTGGTCGACGACGATCCCGTCCAAGCCGAGGAACTCACCCATATCCTCACTGCCGCAGGGCACCTCGTCCTGAGTTTCACACGGCCACTCCTGTTTCAGCAACAGGCCCGCCGCGACACGTTCGACATGGTCCTGCTCGATGGCCTGATGGCGGAAATGAACGCTCTCGACCTGTTGGCCTGGTTGCGAGCGACCCGCTCGCCGCCGGTGCCCGTCGTGATGATCACAGCCCGTCCTAACCCCGCCGACATTATCGCAGCCTACGACGGGGGTGCGGACGATTACATGGTCAAGCCCATCTCCAGCGCGGTTTTGGTCGCTCGGCTCAAGGCACTCGCGCGGCGGACCCGCTTCCATACTCAAGCCAGCGCTTCCGTCACGGTCGGAGGTATCACGCTCGATCCCATCACAACCCGCGCCTGGGTCAGTGGGGAGGAAGTCGAGCTCACAGCCAAGGAACACCAGCTCGCCATGGTGCTGCTGGCGAACCTAGGCCGGCCTCTCTCGCGCACCTACCTCCTCGACACGATCTGGGGTCTCTCCCCCGACGTCCATACCCGTACGCTCGACGTCCATGTTTCGCGCGTGCGTGGTAAGCTCGGTCTCCGCCCGGAAGCCGGGTTTTTGCTCACCACCATCTACGGGTTTGGTTATCGCCTGGAGCTCCTGGATGCGTCGCAGGGCTCTGCCGCGTCGTGCTCGGTTTGAGCGTTGTAAATATGGCCAATCGCGCGCTGCGCCGAACCGATCCGCAGGGTATGTGGCCGATCAGCCAGCCCAGCGCCGAATTAGTGGTCGAGACTGCACTTAGCGAACTCGCGGCTCGGTTGCCTATTCCGGTGGATTGGCGTCAGTCCGCCACCGAGCTGCTAACTCTCTTGGGTCTCGACGCCTCCCTATCCGCGCGTTGTATCCTGGCCCACGACCTCGGCAATTGCGGCGCTCCCACCGACGGTGCTGTTATGGCAATGATGGACCGCTGGCTCCACGCAGAAATCCTCTCCCTCCTCCCCTTTGCATATGGCATCATCACTGATCCTGGAGAGAACGCACGCTACATGCTTGGTTCTCCGCAGGAGACTTGATCGAATACCGCATCGGCGATGCGCTTAGTGCCGCCTGCGCCTAATCCGCCGACGGCGCGCTATCGGGTGCGAGAATCGCAAGCTCCTGGCCGGCAGCGCGATGATTCCTAATGTGCCTTCGATCCTCAACCGAATAACAGCATCGTCAGCCATGCAAAAACGGCCTTGGGTGGAATCTGATCGTGCGCGACGCCAGGGCCGGCATATCCGGGCATCTTTGGCCGGACCGTGGCCTGGACAATCACGTCTATGGGTCCTCAGTATAGATCATAGCAGCATAGCGCGTGGCCGCGGCTCTTTGAAGGTCTGACCTCAAGCAAGATGGGCGATAGTTTACACTGGATTGCGGCGATGCCGTGCTAGTTCATTGGGGCTTGGCGCACCGGGCGACCAGACGACCGTCAGTTTCTCTCTGTTGCCAGAGTGGTGCCCCGAGCATGGTCAAGGGAGGATAAATGCCGGCGCACGCGTCCCGGACATCGGATGACGAACTCAAGACCGTCAATCTGCGCATGCGCAACGACATCCGCATGCTGGTAGACTGGGCCGCGCGCTTAAAAGGGCGCTCGCGAACCGACTTTATAATCGAGGCGTGCCGCCGGGCCGCCGAGGAAACGATTCTGGATCAGCTCGTCGTCACCGTTGATCCCGAGCGTCATCGACGTTTCCTCGCTTTGCTCGAGCGGACGCCCGAGTCTAACGAACGAGTGCGAAAGCTGATCATGGCGGGTCAGCCGTGGACGCGGCGGTGACACTCAAGCCACCTGCGCCAATCATGCCCACCCATGCGGTCGAAAGCTTCGATTGCGGTGTGCCATCGCTCGACGACTGGCTGAAGTCGCGCGCCTTCGACAATCATCTCGCTGGCGCGGGGCGGACCTTCGTTGTTTGTAAGGACAGCCGTGTCGTTGCTTACTATTCAGTCGCCTTGGGGCTCTTCGGACCGCCGCCTCCCGTTCCGATGGCGGTTTTGAGCCGATTGGCTGTCGATCGACGCTTTCAGGCCCAAGGCCTAGCACGTGCTCTGGTCCGCGACGCGGTGCTGCGCCTCGTCGCGGCCTCCGAAGCAATAGAGGTTCGCGGTCTGATTGCACGCACCATTACGGGCGAAGCAGCGGAGTTCTATCTGCACCTTGGGTTCGAGCGTTGTCCGGTGGATGACAGGTCGTTGATCCTTCCCTTGGCTGATGTGGTCGCCAATCTCTAAAGTCAGACGCCAACGTATTTGTCCAGCGCAGCCAGATGCTTCAGAAGCTGTTGAACAAGTGCCGAAGCGATAGGAACTGCGGGTGCAGGTCAGCGCTAGCACGCGTCGGCCTCCTGGCCCGCAGCACGGGCGTCGATCTCGCACGGCCACCGCGACGACGGGGTCAGGAATGCCGTAAGCAAGTGGGACCATCGCCGCTTGCGGCCCAGCTAAGCATTTGAAGTTCGGCTCTTCGGCCGCGCGCAGAGCAGGCAAATTTAGTGCAGCTCCGAACCGCTCCAGTTATAGCCCATGGTGGAAGTCCATCGGCTAAGTCTGGCCTGTGCGATGTTTCAACGCTCGGTTGCGCGGCCATTACCTGGCAGCAACGCTTCTATGGAGCGGCGATAGGTTTCAGATGATTTTGATCGAGTTTTCGCTCGGCGGGAGGGCGTGCGCAATCGGCTACCACTCGCCACCGGGAGATTCATCTCATCTAAGCAGCGCGACAGCTCGTGCGAGCTGTTTCGGCGGCTCGGGAGGCCGGGTATGAGTTCGAGGTCCAGGTGCGTAAGTCCGAACAGGAAGAGTTCGCGGTACGCAACACGTTCGCTGAGGCCGTTACCGATACGAAATCCGAATTGGCTCGCAAGCGAAGCAAGCGCGTCGTCGATGCGGCGCTCCTGATTGACTTCGACGGCGCGAGTGCGGTTTTTCACCACCAACCAATCCGGCGTCCCTAGGCGATGATGGGACCGCTCAGCGTTGAGCTCAATGATCAATTTCCCAAACCGAGCGGGCTCGCGCATCTGCATTGTAGCTGGATCGAACCGGGCCAACACGGAAAGATCAACGAAGGAGTTGTTGATCGGAGTCACCAGCGTATCGGCCATCGCAATGGCATAGCGAGCGATAGTCGAATCGTGCCCTGCGACATCGATTATTACAATGTCACATTCAGATCCAAGGCGGGCGATCTCCTGACTGAGGTGAGCGCCGCTCGGTCGTTCCAGCACTGCATGTCGTGGGCACGGCAATGCGGCGCCGAGAATTCGCGCCGTGGCCTCGCGGTAGGTCAAGGCGCTCGCGAGGCTATGCTGATATCGATCGAGATCGATGGCAGCTACCTTATAGCCTCGGCCGCACAGGGCAACACAGCATTGGAAGGCGAGTGTGGATTTACCCACGCCTCCCTTTACATTGGCGAAGACGATCACATGCCCCTTGGGACGAGGCCGAGACGAGATATCGCGCGCAATGACGCTGGGTTGCCTGCACTCGGCCTCGATGATCGGGCCTACACGACTGCGCTGGAGTTGCGAGTTGGGGTAGGAATGCAACCTCAAGCCGTTCATCTTATAAATTCTGCGCGATGGCGCCCGAATTGACGCAACTCGTTACAGGATTTCTGAATTTGAGAATCTGGTTCTTCTTAGTCCGAGCTACAAGCCCGATAAGCAGGCAAGTGTAATTGTTTACAATCCTCGCACGCTGCATGTGATAATTCCATGTTGTATCGAATCCGGCACGAGACCTGCCAGACCGTGCCGGAAGCCGTTTACTCGGGAAGCCGGGGCGTGGCCGATTTTCTCCTCTTGCGATGGGGGCACCATCGTTGCTCGGGGAGTTACTCAACAGTGGACCGCGATTAGATGAAGTTTGTCATACCTGCGTTTTGGTCTGTAGCATTCGCCATCGCGGTGATCTTCGCCGTCGATAACTGGGTGCCGGTGGGATTTACCCCGTGGCCGGGTCTTGAAGTCGAGACACGGCTTCCGGTGCTCTTGCTCTCTTCTTTCTTGCTCGGGTTCGTACCGACGCTCATCCTCCATCGCACCTCGCAGTGGTGGCTCAAACGCAAGCTCGCGTCCGCCGAAAAGGCCTTGTGCGATCTGTATGCCAGAGAGGAGCGGAGTGAGCTGCCTCAGTCTCGCGATCAGGTCTGAGTTCCAGCGACCATATCGCGCCGCCAATAAATCGAGCTTCGCTAGTGAGCGTTCGGGTTTAGGGATTATCGGCAGCGCCTCCTGAGTGGCAATCGATCAGCTATTGAGACTGCAAGCGGCTCACTAATTCGTATGGGCACTGTCAGAGGACCCTTGGAGGCAGCGGCAGATG